>JACCDR011650686.1_pt1 | contig 10010 bp, 11 predicted proteins | sample 7446431 | NCBI WGS metagenome assembly JACCDR01 (sample SAMN15323443, study PRJNA562643) | freshwater metagenome | isolation source: river surface water | place: USA:Blue River Watershed | collected 2017-08-17 | reverse complement strand
GTTATTCACAGTGACTTCGAAAGAGGTTTCATCAGGGCTGAGACCTACCATTGCGAAGATCTGTTTAAACTCAAATCTGAGCAAGCTGTTAAAGAAGCTGGAAAAATGCGCTCTGAGGGAAAAGAGTACATCGTTAAAGATGGCGATATATTATTCTTTAAATTCAATGTGTAAGAGCGCTCTGTGATCAATGAACTCAGTCTCAATCAGTTGAGGGAAAAGATTTTATCAAAAGAACTCTCCATCACTGAAGTCACGCAAAGTCACATTGATCAAATTGAAAAGGTAAATCCTAAGATCAATGCCGTCGTTGAAAAAACTTATGAAAAAGCTCTCGCTCACGCCAAGGCTTTCGATGATGTACACTCGCGGAATCAGATTGAGTTGAAAGAGCGCCCCCTTCTGGGACTTCCTTTCACAATTAAAGAAATGATTTCTGTTCAGGGGCTCAGGCAAACTGTGGGCTCAGTTCATCGGCGAGACTTTATTGCAAAATCTCACTCCACTGTTTTTGATCGACTCAAAAAGTCCGGAGCTCTCCTTCTTGGAACGACAAACGTGCCAGAGTTAGGTCTTTGGTATGAGTGTGATAATGTCGTTTATGGAAAAACCAGCTGCCCTTATGATTTAACTCGAACAAGCGGAGGCTCGTCTGGTGGTGAGGCTGCCATTGTCTCCTCTCTCGGCTCAACTTTTGGGATCGGCAGTGACGTTGGGGGGTCCATCAGAATACCTGCTAGCTTTTGCGGCCTTTTTGGACACAAACCCACGGAAGGCATCATTCCCATCACTGGGCATTACCCATATGACTCTGAGAACTTTAAAGAGTTTCAAGGTGATCGCCGTCGATTCACTGTGGTAGGACCTATCACTCGAAAAGCTGAAGACCTTGTGACTTTATTTAAAGTGATGGCGGGGCCTGATCAATTCGACTCTATTGTAAAATCAAAAGATTGGAATTTCTTAGACTCTAATGAAGACTCTCAATGGAAAGATAAAAAAGTACTCATTCTCCCTCGACCTCGAATTCATTTGTGCCAGCCTCCCTCTCAGGAAATTCAAGACATCATCAGAAAAGCAGGGAAGCACTTTGAGTCTCTAGGAGCCAATGTCGAAGAGGCCTCTGATCGAATTTTTAATAAAGCTTTCAAGCTTTGGTCTGCAAGAATGATTGCGATTCAAGATCGATCTTTTAAATCAGCTCTATCTGGTCGAACTCCCTTGAGTTACTTGAAGGAGTTTTCGGGAATTGCATTAGGAAAGCCCAACTACACTTTCCCAGCTCTCATGACTGCCTTTCTTCAAGAACAAGAAAAGAAGCTTCCACTGCCTAAAAATAACCTGCTTGATGAGCTTAAGAATCTTCATCAGGAAATCGAGAGTCTTTTAGGACCTGGTGGTATTTTGATTATGCCGACTCACCCCCGAGTGGCCTTTAAACATGGACGAGGAATACTTCACCCCTTTGACTGGGCCTACACTGGAATCGTCAATGCTTTGAATCTTCCTGGCACCTCTGTCCCAATGGGGCTCAACAAGGAGGGGCTCCCTTTAGGCCTCCAAGTTATTGGAAGATCTTGGGAAGATGACATTACGATCAATGCAGCATTAACCCTAGAACAGGCATTCGGTGGCCACATTCCACCCAAAATTGCAGGTATCTGAAAGAGCTCGACATCATGCTGCAACTGGAGTACAAGTTAAAAACAATTAAGCTTCTTTTGTTTCGGGTTCGAGTTCGTAGAATTGGTTAGGTTAGGTTTAGCTTCCGTTCGCCTTGATCTCCAAAAGCAGCACAGTCACCAGAGGAGGAATCAGGTGGGAAATAAGTTATACGTAGGCAACCTTCAATTCGCGACAACAGAAGAGGAATTAACTCAACTGTTTTCACAAGCAGGTACAGTGGATTCAGCAAGAATCGTTACTGACCGAGACACTGGACGAAGCAAAGGTTTTGGCTTCGTAGAAATGTCTTCTGACGATGAGGCTGCTAAAGCGGTTACTCAATTCAACGGACAACAATTTGGTGGAAGAACTCTCACTGTGAGCGAAGCACGACCAATGGAACCTCGTTCTGGTGGCGGCGGACGCGGCGGCGGTGGCGGAGGATTCCGTTCCGGTGGTGGCGGTCGTCCAGGTGGCGGCGGCGGTGGTGGTTTCTCTAGAAATCGTTACTAGTCTAAAAGTTTTTTAAAATTGATTTAAACCCCCTTCAGAAAGGATTCATAAAATGGCTAAAGATGATTTAGTAAGCGTTGATGGCCAAGTCATGGATCAATCTGGAGGAGGTATTTACAAAGTTAAAATCGAGAATGGCTCAGTCTTAGCTGCTAGGCTCTGCGGAAAAATGAAGAAATTCAAAATCCGTGTTGTTTTAGGCGACTGGGTCACTGTCGGCGTCTCTCCCTACGATCCAACTCATGGTATGATTACACACAGGCACAAGTCTAAGCCTGATCCCAATGCTCCTAAGACTCCTGTTGAAGGAACTTAGAAGTCTTAAAAACTGCCCCACTATAGTGCCCCTGATATAAAATAATTACTAACTAACGCGCGATAATCAGTTAGGTTTTTTACTTCAAGATTATGATCGCTTGTTTAAAGTCGAATTGCTTCCGCAATTCGACTTTTCCGTTTGAGCCTAAGAGCTTGATGTATTGAAAGAATATTCGAAAACGGAGAGCTTCAGTTCTATAGGTTAGGAGCACGATAGTGGGGCAGTTTTGAAGTCTTAACCGTTTTTACGGGCAAAAACCTCGTTGATTGAGTAAATCAAAATCCACAAAAAAAATGCAGGTATCAGGAGCAAATGTGGAGCAAATAAAAAGTTTTTCCAACCGTCGTTCATTAATACACCCAGGCTTGCTTTCGGTGGCTCTACTCCTAGGCCTAAAAAACTGAGGCTACTTTCTAACAGCAAAACTTGGGGTAGCTGCAAGCAAACCCAGCTTATTTGTACAGGCAGTATGTTTGGAATTAAATGCCGAAAGAAAATTCTAAAGTCTTTTGCTCCGACAGCTCGAGCCGCTTCAACATAGGGTTTACTTTTTTCTGCGTACACCAGGTTTCGCGTCAGGCGAGCCAAAGGAATCCACGCAGTCATTGAAAGTCCAATAACAATCAAACTCACAGATGAAAAATCTAACTGGGCTGATTTCAACATGATAACTAAAAATGAAATGAGAATGAAGGGCGGAACTGAAACAACAACCTCAGTGAGTCTCATGAGTAAGTCTTGAATTATTTTGGGACAAAATGAAATGAAGCCGCCAACTGCAACACCCGTGACAAAAATTAAACTCATAACTCCAAAACCTAGAAACAGAGAGAGTCTCATTGCCGACCAAACTCGAGTCCACAGGTCTCGGCCGAGAGCATCTGTCCCAAACCAGTGCTCAATGCTTGGTGAACTTAATATTAAATCTAAATTTTGATCCCAAATTTTTTCAGAGTTTAATGATGGAATTACAAGCGACAGAAACAACAACAGAAGTAAAATCCAAAGGAAGAAGCTCTTAGTCTTTAACATTGATCCTCGGATCTAAAAGCTTTGCTAGGATCTCAAAAATAAACTGTGACAAAATGTAGAGCACACCAAAAACAAGAACATAGTTAGTCACTAGGGTGTAATCTCTTTCAAGGAGCGAAGTGACTAGGCCTGCACCAATTCCTGAGATATCAAAAATAGTTTCAACAAGCAAAGAGCCTGCAAGCAGGCCTGCAATGCTTGGAAGAGCTAAAGTGAGTGTCGGCAACAAGCAACTTTTACTCATCCAAAGAGCACGAATTTTTGATTCTGAATAACCCAGACTTCTTGTGAACTGGCTGCTCACAGCTTTCTTGAGTTCAGACTGTTCAAAAAAATAGAGCCTCATCCAAACACCACTCATTCTGATACTGAGCACCAGCCCCCCCAGAAAAAGAGCCACAAAGGAATCGCGCAGCTGTACAAAACTTGCACTTGTGCTCACAAGCCACAAAATAAGAGGTGCCAAAAGAAGAGTTGGCAATGACGTCAAAAAATATGAAAAGCTAATAATCTGATTTTCTGAAACACGACCAGTCACACAAAGTGTCCAAACAGTTAGAAAAAATGTTAAAGAAAGTCCAAGGGTCACTCCACCAAGCAAGAAAGACTTTCCCATTTTGTTGAGAATGATTTCAGAATTCTTTTTGTCCGGATTTGTCATTGAAAATCCAAGATCTCCTTTTAGAGTTTGAGACAAATCTTGTATGTATTGAACTGAAAGTGGCTGATCAAGCTTGTAATGTGCGTTGAGCTTCTCAATAGCGACAGGACTTAACTGAGCCTCAAGATCATCAAAGGGGCCACCTGGTAAAAGGCGCAAAAAAAAGAAAAGAAAAGTCCAGAGCAATAAAGTAGAAAAGATTAGCTGAAGGAGTGATAAACCTAAAGCTCTTCCCATGTTTCCTTTGTGAAGGACTGTCCTTTGAAGCTCAAATCAACAACTGAGGTCAACGGTATCTTTAAAGACTTTTTTGAACTCGAGGGCTGAACTGTTTTATAAATCAAAGTGTTAGCCACAACTTTCTTGACATAATTTCGAGTCTCAACAAACGGAATGTGTTCGATGAACTCATCAAGCTCTCTATTTCCAAAAAGATTAAGCCAGGTTTTAACTCTGTGAGGTCCCGCATTATAGGCCGCTGCTGCGAGAGGGATCTCTCCTTCAAACTTTTTTAAAAGTCTTTGCAAATAGGATGAGCCAACTAAAAGTGCCACTTCAGGATTTAAAAGCGCAGCTGGCTCAAAATTTTCAAGCTTCATCAAATAAGCCATTTGTTTCCCCGTACCTGGCATGATCTGCATGAGTCCCATAGCTCCCACAGGTGAAATTGCTGAGGCTCGGTAAGAGCTTTCTGCTCTCATGATTCCCCAAATAAACTCTGCAGGCACCGCTGTTCTTCGGGAAACATCTCGAACAATTTTTTCATAGGCTGCCGGGTATGCAAGCTTCCAAGCATCAGAACTGTTAAGAGATCCTCTCAACATGTCAGTTGCTATAATTGAGGAACGATTGAAGTTTTGTATTTTTTCGTACTGAGAAATAATTTGCTTTCGATCTGCACTACCTCGAACTTTTCTTTCGACTTCACGAAGCTCAGCCTGAGCAAACTCATTCATTCCCGCTTTAATCAAAGCCTGAACTTTTAAAAATTTTTCTGACACTTTCTTGCTTGACCAGGAAATCTCTTGATTCTCTTCAGGCACTCCCTCCTCTAAGGCTTCACTCTCTGACTCTTACGTGGAGGGCTGACCAAGTTCTTCGTCTTTAACTTCAACTTCATCCAGGGCTGACTCCAAGAGAGTTGGCAACTCGTCGAGCTCATCGCGGTACTCGTCGTGTTGAACTGCAAAAACATCTTCTGGCGGAAGCATCAACATTTGTGAGTTTAAAACTTTTTTCAAGGTGTCCAAATCAAGTTTAAGTTTTTCTGCAAGTTTAGGTTGCCGAGTGTTTTTTTTCTCAATTTTTATTAGTCTCTGACTTGAAGCCTCTGAATAAAAATCTAAGTATTTCTTTTTTGAAAGCTTAAAAAAAATAGGGTAGGCCAGTTCAGGCCTTCCCATTCTGTAGTGACTCATCGCTGTCCAATAGTGAATGCGATCAAGTTGTCTTTGGCCCCTTGCTCGAGCGAGTTTGTTGAAGCTTAAGATAGCTCCACTGAAGTCACTTTTAAGGTACTGAATCCATGCGAGTTGCCAAGCTGCATCTCGACTGAGTTTGGACCTGGGAAACTTTTGTAAAAATTCAGAAAACTTAAGAGTAGCCCCATCATAATCTTGAAATTGATAGCTTAAAAATGCTGATTGAAATAAAGCTTCTCTCCCTTTTTGAGATTTTGGAGCCAGCCTATAGGCTTTATAGTAACTGCCAATAGCAAGTGCTCCCTCACCAGCGCGAGCTGCAACACTCGCAAGTTGATTTAAGAAGCCAAAATTATTTTTTAAAGTTGAATAATTTTGGGCTAAAAGTCTCAGACCACGATCTACTTCCCCTTCAGATACAAGGTATGCCACCTCTGTTGAAATCCATTCTGATGGAGTAAAGTAGTTTCCCTCTCTCGCCTCGCTAAGCTCTGCTTTTAACTTTTCAGACTCTCCAGCAAACTGAAGAAATCGAATTCTTTGTCTCATATCTTGAGTCGTTGCAGAACACGGAATCTTTTTTCCTTTGAATTGATTGCGCGACAACATCAAGCCCCAGTCCCTAATCTCACTGAAACTGGGATAGCGTGAATAAAGCTTTCGAACAGATTTGCAAAATGCTTGAGTCTGGTTAAGACTGCGTTGGACATCAGCTAATAAATACAAACTTTGCGGGTGATCCACGTTACCTCTGAGTTTTCTCTCAAGAGATTTAATTCTTCTGAGAGCCTCATTGAACTTTTTTTGATAAAGAAGAATTTGCACCTGATAGAGCCCAGTCTTGTTTTTTAAAAGCGCATTAGGATCTTGACTCAGAGCTGATTTAAAAAAATCTTCTGCTTCTTTATAATTCCCCTCTTTGAACTTCTCTTCACCCTTAAGGAAACTGATGTGATCACTAATCAGAACATCTGAATTTTTCACATCGCCAAGAGTCTGAATTGAAAAAAAAGATAAAATTAGAAATACACTATAAAAAAACCTCACGCTCAGACTCTCCATGACCTTTCATATTAACGACAGAAATTATCAAAAGCGAAGTTGAAAGATGAATCTCCTCACTCGATTTAAGTCTAGCGAGTGTAAAACTCTATCAATGTTAAAGCTCAAGAGTGCTATGCTAAAAACCTATGAGTGAAGGCGAATCGTTAAAAATGGGAAGTGAGCTTGTTAAAGAGGTCTACAAACCTGGAGATTTCATTTTTTTTGAAGGTGATCTAGAGGCTCACTTTTTTATTGTCGAATCTGGTGTTGTTCAAATTTTTACGAAGTCCTCTAGTGGTCAACGAGTCAACATTGCTGCAATTGAAGCTGGAGAGTCTTTTGGTGAGTTTGCACTTCTCGAAAATCAGCCACGTTCTGCCTCTGCCCAAGCCCTGACTGAGTGCACACTCATCAAAGTTTCTGAAAGTGGTTTCCAACAGCTTCTCTCAGAACTTCCGACCTGGGCCAGCTGCATGCTTCGCTCCTTTGCTGATCGAATTCAACACATGAACAAGGTTCTTGTCGCAGCTCCTCAGTTCAGCAAAAAGAAATAAATTTTAATCAGGTTTAAAAGCGTGAATCACACCTATTCCAAAAGATACAAATGGACAAGAAACTTCAAATCCAGAGTCTTGTAGCATTGTCATCGTGTCTAAAAGATTTGAGGGCGTGTCGTTTTCAAACTCAAAATTCTTCTGGATTTCATCTTGCACATCTTTAAATTGAATCTTCGGCGATGACACTTTCGCATCATTATAAAATTTAATCGTGTAGGCCTTGAGATATGCTGGTGAGCCAAAAAGATTTTTTTCATCGATCAAAAATCGATCAATTAAAATAAAGCTTCCACCTTTTTTTGTAACTTTAAACACTGAATCGATGAAAAGATTCTTCTGTGGCAAATTGAGGTTATGAAAAAAATAACTTGAAAACACAAAGTCAAATTCTGAACTAACACTCTCTGATAGCAACTCGATTGGGTTTACAATTTTTTTTGTATTTTTCCCTTGCAGCTTCTCAATGGCCTTGTTCAACATAGAGCTCGATTGATCAAAGAGAGTGAAAGAGAACTGTGTCTGAAATTGATCCATTTGAATTTCAAGTTCATTAAACTTTTGTGTGATGGCAATTGAGCCGTTGCCCGTTCCTGCTCCTACATCAAGAATATTTCTTGTTGCTTCTTCCGTTGGCCTTGAGAAAGCATAGAGAGAGTAAGCTGCCGCTTCAAAGGCTTCCTTGTAGGCCCAAAAACAGTTGTAAGCGAGTCGGTCATAACCGTGAGCAGTTTGAGGTCCATATTTGTTCTGAATCACTTCCGAAATAGTCATCATTTCATCCTTTTGTTTTCATCAAATCCCAAAATCCGATTTCTCTCCATTATTGGCGCCTCAACACGAGCATCAATTTTAACATCAACGACTACAGCTGTAGGGTGATTATGCAAAGAACTCATATCAAGAGAAGCGAGCTCTTCAATACTGGAAACAGTGAGACCAAGAGCACCCATGGCTTCTGCAAGACGAGCAAAATTTGGCTGTGGTTCAAATCGAACGCTTCCAGGATTGAATCCTAAAGTTCTCATTCCATGATAAACAAGCCCGTGTCCCCCATCATTAAAAATAAAATAGACAATATTTTTTCTGAGCTGACTTAAAGTGAAGATTTCATTTCCATGCATTAAAAATGAGGCATCTCCCGTCAAGCAAACAACAGGACGATTGGGATTAGCAAGTTTCGCTCCTATAGATCCTGCGACGCCACTTCCCATTGCTCCAAGGCCAATGGGTACAAAAAAATCTTGAGTTTCTTTGACAAGAAGTTCTTTGAGAGACCAGGCCATGCAAGCTCCGATATCGGAGTAAAAAATCGTGTTGTTCAATGCCAGTTCATTAATAACTTGAACGACAGCACCTGGGTGTAGACCTTCACTTGAATTTTGATAGAAGGAATGAGTTAAGGGAATTTCATCAATAATCCTCAAAAGATTTGAGTTACTCACCGATTCACTTGGCAACTCTTGGAACATTGAGAAAAAATCTTTAAGGTCTAACTCCAGTTCGAAATCAGTCTGATAAGTCTTTTTAAAAACCGCAGGATTTTTATCAACATGGATTTTATAGGGAACATCATTAAGTATTGAGTTCCAGCCTCTGGTTGAAACCTCACCAAGCTTTGATCCTAAAATAATAAGCAAATCAGGCTTGTACTCTACTATTCTTTGAGACACCTCAGCCTTACTCGCAAGACCATAAACACCCATCAAAAATGGAAAATCAGTTGGAAGAGCACCCATGGCATGACTTGTTAACAAACAGGGGGTTTGAAACTTAATACAAAAATCTGCAAGTTCTTCTTTGAGCCCAGAGGATTTAATGCCATTACCGACAAAAACAAGCGGCCTTTGAGACTCCAAAAATTTTTCTTTCAATTTTTGAATCATAAATCCATTGTCCTCTCTTGGGAAATCTTCACTTGTGACATTGCAACATCTCTTGGAATATTGAGGTGAACAGGAAGCCTTTTAAGAGTCATCATTTTCCAAAGAGAAGCTAACACATCATCTACTTTTTCAGGATTCCTCAGAATTTCAGTTTTCAAAACGACGGGAGCTAAAAGTCTTTCACAATCTAATCCATCAGCAAATGAATCCTGAGCTGCGTATTTTCCTTCGGTTGATAGCCCCACATTCCCTGTAAGAACAAACAAAGGCACACCCTCAGTCCAAGCAGTAGCAATTCCCGTAATCAAGTTTGTGATTCCTGGTCCTGAAGTGGCATAGACAATGGGGATTCTCATTTCGGGATGAGTGAGAGCGTATCCTGTTGCCATGTAAGCAGCACTGCCCTCGTGCTGACACAAAACAGTTTTGATCGAGTGAGATTGATTGAGCTCATTGAACAACGAGGCCATAGCTCCCCCTGGGACACCAAAAGCCACTTGGCATCCTTTTGTTTCTAAAAACTGAATGACTCTTTTTGATACAGTTAAGTTGAGCATTAAAACCACCGATCTCTTTCAGGGAAATCTAAAACTTTCAACTAAGGCTATACAAATTGAACGACATCAACGCAAAGAAATTTGGTAATGCAGTCATCATTAATCTGCTGGCTCACGTTGAATCTTTGCAAAAACTGAATGACTTCAGTTCTGAGGTTCAAAATCTTCTTAACCAAATCTACACAAATCCCAGTGAGTGGCACACTTTAGATGAAAACTTTAAGATCATGAGCGAAATCGAGCGATGCTATGGTGAAGAAGCTATAGAAAAACTCACTTATCGTTTCTACTCAAAATCAAAACTGAAAGAAGTCACAACTCTCATTGGACTTCTTATGTCCCCGGCCATGGTATTTAG
>JACCDR011434899.1_pt1 | contig 10011 bp, 10 predicted proteins | sample 7446431 | NCBI WGS metagenome assembly JACCDR01 (sample SAMN15323443, study PRJNA562643) | freshwater metagenome | isolation source: river surface water | place: USA:Blue River Watershed | collected 2017-08-17 | reverse complement strand
TTGTAATAGACGCCACTCCTCAAGATTTAGATCGACAAATTCAGACAACTAACGACATTAGTTCCGATATAATCTCCGGAGCAAATTCTGATGGGTCTGATACAGTCACTATTGAGCAACGTCCTACTGGAGTCCCGAACCTAGGGACTTCTTCTGTATCTCAATTTGGAACTTTACTCACTCCGGTATCGACAGAAAAACCGATAAAAATACAAGTCGAATCTTCGAGGATAGCCGGCACAGAAACGACCATTCCAGTTCGAGGAAAAGTAAAGAAAAGTCGTTTACAGAGTACTCGACAAACTATTCTTGTTCCGGATCCAGGTGGTCAACTTCGTGTTGGGGCACTAGGTCCGAAAGGTGGAAAGATTGTTCAAATTCAATGTGTAACTGATGCCGCTGTGGGAATTATTAACCGAACAGCTGCCAAGAAACTAAGTGGGAGATCTCTCACTCTGACTTCCGATGTCGTCGATGAATTTAAAAGGGATCCGCAAACAGGAAAATTAACCCTGAAAAGTAATACGCTTAATACTTCCCAGGTTACTTACGCTTGGAAAAGTATCGTCATTCATGAAGAAGTCTCTTCCGTTAAACAAGTTGAGAAATTACTTCCTGTCGAAGAAGGAATTCGACCTCCCTGGTTTAGTCCTCTATACTCTAACTGGTTTATAGGAGATGAAATCTATACTCCATTTTTAGGTTGTGGTTCAGTCGTTGATCAAGCTCTATTTGTTACCGATCAAGGATCAGCCGCTTTTGGTACGGGTAGTTCTCAACGGCGAGAAATCCTCGATAAACTAAAAGCAGCTGGTAATGATAGGAAACAAGTCTTACAAATACTCCAGGATGCCAAGGCGAAGAAAATCACTGATGTACCGGACGTAGAATCTTCCGTAGATGTATTAGCTTATATTTATGGAGAAGTTCGCCGTCTGAATCTGGATGTACATCGTTTTGTAAATGATTACACCAGGAGACCGATCGCCACCATGGAAGAGATACTAGGGTCCGATGATTTAGAATATCAAGTGGACGGCGATAAACTGATTTTGGTTAGTGGCACGCCTGGATTTCATTCCACTGCCATAGCTGATGTAGGAGGTAACTTACGTGGATTAGTAGATAATCCAGATCTGGCCCTATCCAGATTAAAAAACGGGGCTGGTAAGAAGTCCCCAATTTCTCGCAGTCTAGATCCTCGGCCTGGACGTCGATCCAAAGTAGTCGAATATTTACAGGACATCAACGCATCTTCTGGTAGCTTAGGGGTCGGAGTTCAAGGATAATTTCTTCCGTTCTGCAATCAGCTGAGTTACCCTTTATCGGAGGTTTTATGATAGACCAGTATCGAGAAGCTATTGCTGCGGCATTTCAAGATGAACTCATGAAAATCGCCGATGCTAGTGGTGGCAAATTGTCTCCTACGACACTAAAAACATTGGGTCTAGTGGGTGCCGGAGCCATGGGATATCGAACCGTATCACAGGCCAATCAAGATCGTAGACTTGGACGGACTATGAGGCTGCAACAGCAGAATTACTGAAATGAGTACTCTGAGAACTATGAGATCGTTTGCCGTTGAAATATTAAAAATAGCGGCAGATATAAAAGATGCCGACATCAGAAAACTCTTATCCGAGAGACGTGGAGAAGAATATTTAGATGGCGGTCGTCTTCTAACTAATACTGCTCAAGAAGCTCCTTATCTTCCTAAGATGGCGTCTGGTGGAGGATATCAAGCTCCGGTTGGTGTGGCAGCTTCTGGAAATTACGATCTCAAAGCAAAAACCAAGAAACATAATACGTATCAAAAATTACGTGATTACGCTGCCACTGGAACAAAAGGTGCTTTGACAGGTCTAGGAATACTAGGGGCCTCTAATGCTATGCGAGGACAGTTCGGATCTCCGGCTAAAGGATTAGAGACGTTTCGTGCTGCACGTCAAGCTAGGAGAGCTGCTACCATAGGAGGTAGCGCTTCCGTTTTAGATAGAGCGTACAGACACGATGAATTTACCAAAGAAGCGATTGTTAATCCAAAAACAGAAACTCCATTTCGTAGTCCACAACAAGAGTTATCCAGAGGACAGGAAACTGGAAAATTTGAGTCTCATGTTTTTCATGATTATGGAAAACCGCCGAAGACCGTACAACTCGGTAAGAAGTTCCGTATTCCTTAAGGAGTATATATGACCATTCGCGATGCTTATCTAAATCTTATCGAGAAACGGGCTAACTCCGGAGAAGATGCGCTACATGAGGCTATTCCATCCAATAACAGTGCTGAGTCTATAGATCAAGAGCATAATAGAAACAGAGAAGATCATCGATCTTATCTTCATTCAGTATTTTCGAATGCCGGTGCTGTGCAGAATAACCAGTCCAGCGAGCTCAGAAAGATGTTTCCCAGCATGCCGAAGGATACATCATCTAGCAATCCTCTAATTAAAATTGCACTGAGGAATGTCTTTCTAGATTCCGTGGCTAACAGAGATTTCTCTAAAACAGCCTCTCCGATTCATTTAGAAGTCGCATTCAATGCCTTCGTTGATGAGATCGAGAAGATTGTCTAGCATTAATTATGGTTTCATCTTTCGACATAGTACTTGATGAGTTCCTTGAGCTAGATGTAGTTAAAGAAGCTATGGCTGCTGCAAAGAAAAAGCAGCCCTCCAAGGAACAACTCAAAGTTACTCAGCGTAAAGAGATAGACCTCTGGCATCAATGGAATAACAACGGTCGTACCCCAGAAGATATGAAACCATTGTTAGATAGTTTTAAACCCGTGCTTCAAACAGAAGCTAATAAATGGAGAGGGGTAGAGATTCCAAAATCTGCTATTAATGCGGCAGTGCGTAAACAATTTGTCCATGCCGTTAAAACCTTTAATCCGAATCATCCTAAGAAAACGCAGTTAGGATCTTGGATCAGAACAAATCTTAATAAGAGTTCTAGATTCATGAAGACTTATCAAAATATTGGGAAAATTCCTGAACAGAACATCTCTAAAATTAGAGAGTTTAAATTGGCCAAGGAGTCTTTATTCAATACTCACGGATATGAACCAGACACCAAAACTTTGGCCGATCACCTGAAATGGCCACATAAAAGAGTCATTCAGTTACAAAAAGAACTTCGAGATGACCTTCCTGTTTCTGGATTTCCTGGAGGAGATCCGGCAGAAGTGCTGGCTCCGAGAGAATTAGAGGCCATTAAGATTTTACAGTATGATAAGCGATTGTCTACCGATGAACGTACTGTTTACGAATACACGTTCGGTATTAACGGAAGGCCTTGTTTGCCACCTGGACAGATCGCTAAAAAGACAGGATTACATCCTTCCAAAATCTCCCGCATACGAGGCAAGATTAAGGAGTATGTCATGGAAGCTCAGGAGGTTCTGTAAGTCATGTCTGGGTCTGCTACTCAACGACTTGACGAACTAGAACAAGCAGCCAAAGAATGGTTCGCCTCTGAGAAGAAACGTCTTAATGCGCAATTTGATTTCTTGGATGCTATATCAAAAAAACGTGGTGGAGCCATTGGGTTACAAGATGCCAATGCCGACGGAGCATCCGCTATTTTAGTAGATTCTATCAACGATTACTTAGGTCGAGTAACCTCACCTTCAGACGAGCCCTAGTGGCTCATGGGATTTTATGAGCAAATCAAATACCTCCGAAAACAACTGGTTAAAATTACTCTTTAACAACACTACTTGGGCAAACGTCGGAGACGCAACTGGTATTGTTGGGTCAGGAACTGCCGGTTCTCTGTTTGTCAGTTTACATACGGCAGACCCGGGAGAAGCTGGAGATCAAACTACTAGTGAAATCAGCTACACCGGATATGCTCGAGTGGCTGTGGCTAGGACTTCTGGTGGGTGGACGATCACCAATAACAGTGTGTCCCCCGCAGCCACTATCAGCTTCGGTCTAATGACAGCTGGTACCGGAGGTACCGTCACCCACTTTGGTGTCGGAAGAGCGACATCTGGAGCCGGAGAATTACTTTATTCCGGAACCGTATCGCCTAACATTTCTGTCAGCGCTGGCGTTACTCCTCAACTTACAACAGCAACGGCAATTACAGAGGATTGATTCGTGGCTTCCGCATCTTCCAGTTTTGTAGGTACAGAGAGTCCCCTTTCAGAAGGAGGCGTCTGGGTCCTGCCATCGGCATTTTGGGGAAGTATGCGTAAAGCCAACGGAGCAGGAGTGGCGACTGTCTTTACTGAGAGTGGGATGTATTATAATGGTGTGACATTCGGCCCGAATCAGTTTTCTCAAATTACATTAGCATCTGTCCCAACCGGCGGACAGTTATATTTTCACTATGTAAATTGTCGTATGAATACAACTGCAGGTACGTATCAGATTGCGACATCCAGTGAAACTGGGCCAAATATATTGCAGTTGTATCAGATCTCTAATGCCGGAACGTTCACACAGATTGGGACTGATATAACTACAGGATCCAATCTTGCTGCTGGCAATATTATACGCTTAGAAGTAGTAGGTACGACTCTCACTGTTAAAGTCGATCAAGGTAGTGGTTTTACTACATTACGTACCGCGACCGACGCGACATATTCTACTGGACAACCTGGGATAGGAGGTTGGGCATTGGACGCCACATCAGACGTAGCCTTCATCTCAAACTGGTCTGGAGGAGATATCGATCAGACATCTCTTATAGTTCGAGCTCGAACTCCTAATTACTTGTTTTCTATTTAAGGATCAACTTTATGACTCGTTGCTACACAGTAACCTTGCCACCTACTGCTATCACTGTGGCGACCACCGATCTCGTCGCGCTTGCTGCAGCTGATGATATACCTATCAAAATTCGCGCAATTCGTTGGTGGCAGACCAGTGATGTGCAAGACGCCCAGGACGAAATAATTACTCTTCAAGTCGTTAGAGGAAACACCACAGCCGGCACTGGCGGAGCCACTTCAACACCAGTGGCCAAAAACCCAAAAGATGCGGCAGCCGCTTTTACTGCTCGTATTTCTGACACTACAGCAGCTAGCGCCGGCACTACTACAATCCCGTATCAAACCGGAGTCAATGTTCGTGCACCTTTCGAAATGATATTTCCGGAAGATTTAATGCCGGGTACTGATCAGGGCACAGGATTTCTTGTTCTTAGATTAGGAGCAGCACCAGCTGACTCACTTACTTTGGCAGTTTCGGTCGATGTCTGGGAGATGAACTGAGCTTGCCGTGGCGATATTTTCCCCGCCACCATTTCTTTCGCAGAGACGACGCCAGCCTCCGCTCAGTATCAGACATACGTCTGGAGCTGGGTCAGCTGCCGGTACTTCGACTGCCGTAGCTGTTTCTCCTCCTTCCACAGACGGAATCGGAACTGCGTCTGGAACGTCGACTGCTACTGCAGTCAGCGCGACATTATTATCTGGCGACGGTTTATCTAGTGGAACTAGCACCGCCGTCGCTATCTCTAATGATATCTTCCCACTGTCTGTTTCTTCAGATGGTAGGTATCTTAAACAAAATAACGGCACTCCATTCTTAATTTGTGCTGATTCCACATGGTCTATAGCGGTAAACATCCCAACTGCGGACATTAACACCTTTTTAGGAACTATCACTGGTCAAGGCTTCAATGCCTTGATGATGAACGTAATAGAGCACTTCTATACTATTGTAAAACCGCCTAAAGAACGCGGTGGGCTCTTACCGTTTACTAAACGACTAGATGGTAGCACATTTACAGGTAGTCCTAACGGAACTATTGGTTCTAACGGAACACAGGGTCAGTTTACTGCCGACGATTACTCTAATATCAATACACAGGCAGCAGACTGGACATTTCCAAATACAACATATTGGCAAACAGTAGAGACCATCCTCAATGCTTGTTTGGCCAATAATGTATTGGTGTTTTCTTGGGTCGCATACGTAGGATTTCAAGGTAGTGAGCAGGGGTGGTTGAGGGAAATGGTCGCTCTCGATGCCGTCACAGGATCTGGTGGTTTTGCTGGTCAGCCATGGGCTGACAATACAAAAAGTAAACTATGGAATTACGGAGCCTGGTTAGCTGATCGTTGGAAATTGTACCCAAATATTATTTGGGTCATGGGAGGAGACACCGGATCTGGCAGCAATACTTTTACTACGCCGCAATTAAACGCGGTGAATAATGTAATGGCCGGGATGAAATCTGTCTCTGGACAGGCTTCTACGTTATTCACAGGACACTGGGATAAGCCATCTCTTTCTACTGATACGTCTCTTTCTGCCGGCTCATTTGATTTAAATCTGGCTTACTGTGATGAAGCAGTAGCCGAGAAAACCAGAAGCGGTTACTCTCATTCTCCGACGTCTCCGACATTTCTTGGAGAGTATAATTACGAAGCTGGGTCTTTCGGAACAACTCCGTTCCGAAAATATCTGTATTGGGGATTTTTAGGTGGCGTAGCTGGTGGGTTTTTTGGTCACGAACAATTGTGGAGGTTTGATCCGACCTACGCATCATTCATGAATACGCAAGGCACTTTAGATGCCTCGCGTCAATTCACATTTTGGAAGTCTAGACCGTGGTGGCGTCTCAAACCATCCGGTCTCGGTGGTATGGGAACAATCATTACCGCCGGCGGTGGAACAGCAAGTCCTCAATCTACTACATACGTGGCAGCAGCCGCCACATCCGAAGGTGATCTATTACTTGCGTACGTTCCGCCTGCTCACACTGGCAGCGTAACAGTAGACATGACCAAGATGTCGGGGACGGCGACCGCTCGCTGGTTTGATCCGACAAATTCTACTTTCACTACCGATGGAACATTTTCTAATACTGGGACTCATGCATTCACGACTCCCGGAAACAACAATGCAGGTGATGCGGATTGGTTACTGGTTTTAGAGACTAGCGCCGGAACGTCGATTGGAACATCGACTGCGACTGCCATTGCTTTAGTTATTAGATCTTGTACTGGAACCGCTACTGGAGTTTCTACTGCGACTGCAGTCGGGCAATCTGTCAATGCCACCACCGGATCTTCTTCTGGTACTGGTTCGGCTACGGCGGCATTAACCGTTTTATTCAACGGTACGGGAACAAGTTCTGGTTCTGGAATTGCTACTGCTACTGGTTTAGCCGTAGTAAACGGAACAGGTTCTTCTTCCGGCGTCGCTACAGCCACCGCCACAGGTCAGTCTACTGTTTCTAGTTCTGGTACGGCAAACGGTTTATCTACTGTAACTTCGGTTGGATCTGCGTTAAGTAACACAACAGGTACAGCAAGCGGATCTGCCTCAGTCACTTCGGTCGGATCTTCTCTTAGAAATGGAGTAGGCTCTTCTTCCGGTTCTAGCACTGTATCTGGCGTAACTTCTGTTTTAATTGCTGGAAGTGGATCGTCCGCAGGACTCTCGACGGTTACCGGTAACGGTATATCGCTGGCGAATGGAACTGGTACATCTGCCGGTTCGAGTACGGTAAATGCTGTTGGAGTATCAACGGCAGCAGGTACTGGATCTACATCCGGAACGTCTACAGTCTCTGCTTCTAGTAATTCTCTTGTTTCTACAACCGGTTCTGCTAGCGGAGTAGCAACAGCGACCGCAGTTGGTCAAGCACTCACCGCAGGAGATGGAGTAGGTAATTCTTCTGGTGTAGCCACCGCGACGGCTACCGGAATTTCTTTTGCATCAGGAACAGGGTTATCAACAGGGATCTCAACAGCGACCGGCTCTGGTATCGCCATAATTTCAGCTACCGGAAATTCGACAGGGGTTGGAACAGCCACTGGAGTCGGGCAGAGCAATACTCAAGGAACAGGCACGGGTGTTAGTTCTGGTACATCTACAGCGACGTCTGTAGCTATCGCTCTTTATGCCGGAATAGGAACAGCGACCGGAATTGCGGTGGCAACCGGGACCGGCTTAATTATAGTTTCTGCTACTGGAAGTTCGACTGGAATCGGAACAGCAACCGGAGTTGGACAAGCGACCAATCCGGGAACTTCCTCCGGTCTAAGTTCTGGATCGTCCGCTGTAATTGGGTTCGGAATTAGTTTTGCTCGTGCTTCTGGATCGTCGAATGGCATAGGATCTGCTTTCGGCGTTAGCAATACAAATAAACCGGCTTTTCAGGTTCCTACAATTAAGAGAGCCAAATCGGTTTCTATCGTTCCTACTGTTAAATTACGTCGGAGGAGATGATGCCTGTTATAGAGTTAGAAATCGATGTCGCTGACATAAATCAAGTTATCTCTCTTTACGACAGACTTGAATTATTTCGCTCCCCAGATGAAGACGGAAGTCCAACTCCTTTTAGTCCAATAACGGCCATCGAACCGACTTCGGCTATTTTAGATGGTTCTGTTGAAGGGCCATGGAATTTAAACAGTCAGTCTTTAACCATCATTCTTGACGGAGCCCCTCCCGCTACAATCAATTTCTCTGGAGTTAATCCGTTTATTTTATCGACAGTCAAGAACGCTATCAACGCAGTTTTCCCATTGTTACCATCTGCTCTAGCCACTGAAATTCCCACTGATACTGGTAAACTCAGATTGGCATCTTTTACCACGGGAACTCAGTCAATAATTCAAGTTAGCGGATCGGCGTCCGTCACTTTAGGTTTATCCACGAATAGAATCAATGGAAAATCCGCCAGTCCTCTTCTATCTGTAAACACCGAGATTTACGTATTTAATGATTTTGATGGTCAATCATCATTTTGGTACAAAGCTAGACTTTTAAATTCCACCACCGGGGCCGTTAGTGAATTCTCAGAGCCTTTTCTCGGTACAAGTGGATCAACACTGCCGAGTCCTCTACTTAGTGTTGGAAAAATAGCTTTAGCTGATTCGTCTGGAAATCCGACAATTGGTAGAAGAATTATTTTCGTTCCAGTTTCCTCCCAAGTTATTTCCGACGGGTCTGGAAATAACTACGGCATATTACCATCTGTAGATCGGATCGTTGCCTTAACCGACGACAATGGCAGAGCTTCAGTCTCTTTGATTAAGGGACAACGAGTAAAGGTTTTTATTGAAGGAACAACTTTTCAACGAGAATTTGTTGTTCCTTCGATCGATTTCGACATACTCACGGTGGCAACAGTACAACCAGATCCGTTTAACATAGTATTGGCGCCACCGTTGCCAATACGAGTGAGTTAATATGCCATCCGTAACTATCAGAGTCATATCCGACGACCCATCTCCCGTCCCGGTAGAAGATGTGGTTGTCGAGTTCTACACCGCTGTATCGGCCGTATTCCAAACCAGTGGATCTACCTCGTCTTCTGGAGAGACGACCGCATCACTTCCGGATGGAGATTACGATGTATTACTATATAAGGTTGGGGTCTCTTTTTTACCGAGACAGCCTCAGAGAATTACCGTTGATTCGTTGCTAACTAATGTATTCGAGGTTTCGGCCCATATTCGAGTCAGACCGGAAAGTATAGATCCATTGCGCTGTACTGTTTCTGGATCTGTTTTGGGAGTAGATGGCAAACAAGCCAAGCATAGATTGGTCTTCGAACCAGTCAAAACAATCACCATACTATCACATAATATAATAGCTCCGTACTCTCGTAGAGAGATAGCCTCTACAGAAAATGGTTACTTTGAATTTGAACTTCTTAGAAATACGAAATACTCGGCGTATTTTGTATTTCCACAGGAGTTATTCGGGACTCAACCAGGTAAATTAGACATAGTTGTGCCGGATGGTCCTAGCGTGCCGTTGGACGATTTACTGTTTCCTATCCCCGTCAACCTAACATTCTCGGAATCAGCTATTTCTTTGAATGTCGAATCTTTATTAGATGACACTATAAGCGTCGTGTTAACTTACAGTGATGGTAGTGTAAGAGAAAGTATGAGCAGTCCGTGGGCGTACGTTTCGGTCAATAATACAGAACCGACAGTGGTCGAGGCTTCGATATCTGACGCCAAGGTTTTGTTGTTGAAACCTTTGACGATTGGGGTGGCGACCATAACTACAACTAGGATTATATCTGACA
>JACCDR011375728.1_pt1 | contig 10011 bp, 8 predicted proteins | sample 7446431 | NCBI WGS metagenome assembly JACCDR01 (sample SAMN15323443, study PRJNA562643) | freshwater metagenome | isolation source: river surface water | place: USA:Blue River Watershed | collected 2017-08-17 | reverse complement strand
CTGAGCAGGACAACGAGGGTTTCGAGGGTGAGGCTAACTACCGAATCCGATTCCCAAGGAGCCTTGATCATATCCCGGGCGCGCAGGCACAGCTACTCTGGAACAATCAGATCTGGTCATTCGTCGGTGATGTTAAGCGTTACAACGGTGGTCCTAACACCGCTCATCTGGATTACACTATCAGGCGTGCGTAATGCATAACATTATCTTGTTGAGTCCGGAAGCTAGGTTCAATCGAACCATCGCCAGGATGCCTGGCGTTAAGGCTGCTGTAGCAGCTAAGGCTGATGCTATCGCTAGCACTGCTGCTGCCCTGCATGCACGGCATTTCTACTCGGGTCACTCGAACGTAGGCGTTCGACATCGATTCCAGGGTCGATACGGCCGTATCGACTCCATGGTTGACCTTAACGACAAGGGCGGTAACGCCCTTGCCATTGAGTTCGGTCATTTCCACAACTTTACCGGAGAATATATCCCCGGTAAGTACTCTTTGTGGACCGCTGTCATGATCCACGCAATCTAAGGAGACCCCATGGCCGAAAGGCGTATGCCTCGAATCCAGGAGGTTCTTATCCCAGCTCTCAGGGTTGAATTCCCTGAGGCTAAGGTGGGTTCTTGGGTTGAGGATATCGATTTTAGGACTTATCCTATCATCAATATCCGCCGTCTGGGCGGACTAGCAGTTGATCCGCAAAGGTTGGATCGAGCTGTTATCGAACTAACCGTGTTCGGGGATGAGGATCTTCCTTCTACGGAAGACCTTTTGTACCGTGTTCGAGAATTCATCTATCAAATGCATCGTAGCCAGACTGTTGTGTCTGGTGGTTCTATTAATTCTTACCGTGAGACTCTTGGTCCCACTCAGTTTGACTCCCCCTTTGAAGATACATGGAGGGTTCAGATGTTGATCCAACTCGGTGTTAGGCCGAGCAGGAACTTCGGAGAATCTTCTTAACAGAAAGGTTGCCCTCAGTGGCCCTGAATGACGATGCGCTGTTTACAGCGGCGGTCGGTTACGTTTACGTAGGCCCTGTGGGTACTACAAAGCCAACTCCGACACAGATTTCTAACTTTGACCCAGAGGTGGGTCTTACCGGTGCCTGGGTTGACCTCGGGCACACAAGCCGTGAGGATCTTCCCGAGTTTGGTTACGAGGGTGGAACCACAGAAACTCGCGGTACCTGGCGAGCTGTAGCCCTTCGTGAGGTTGTTACTGACCCTGCGGTTGACTACGTGAACATCAACCTCCACCAGTTTGATGAGCAGGGTCTATCCCTGTACTACGGAGTAACAAACTCCTCTGCTGTTGAAGGCGAGTTCGAGATCGCCGACTCTAGCACAAGCTCAACTGAGCGTGCTGTGTGTATTGTAATGATCGACGGTGACATCCAGATCGCGTTCTACGCCCGCAAGGCCGGTATTCGTCGTAATGCCAGCATCAGCATGGGTGTTGACGAGTTCTCGGTTCTTCCGATCCGCGCTACCTTCCTGAAGGACGGTAACAACTCACTGATGAGCTGGATCTCACAGGACACTGGAATCTCCGGAGAATCTAGCTAAGAGCTAGTCCAAATCGGGGCCAGCGGGCGAGCGAACCCGCCCGCTGGCTCTTTCTATGTCCGCACAAGGTTCGCATGTCCAAAAGTGATGAATCCATCACTTTGCTGAATAGGCGCTGAAAAGGTTCGCATAATATTATGGCTAAGACAAACGACAAGACATTCACACTAGACAACCTACGAGCTTCTCTTGATGAGAAGTATGCTCCCGTCGTAATCGACGGTATCGAGCTTAAGCCGATCCTGCGTATGAGTTCGGCTGACCGTACAACGGTCTCCGGTTTCCTTCAGGAGCTTACCGGAGAAAAGGATCTAACGCCGGAAGAGACTTTCGAGCTAGTCCGTAAGTTGATCCGTTGTGCTGCTGGAGAGCAGGGTCCGAAGCTGGTAGACGATATTGGCGATGACCTAGCCCTTGCCATGAACATCGTTGAGCTATGGATCGGTTCTACACAGCCGGGGGAAGCCTCCAGCTCGCAGAGCTAATTGACGCTCACGGAGGCGAGCTGATCTCCGACATCTTTCATCACTACGGCATCCATTATTCCGAGTATCTGGGCAAATCACCCAAGTACCAGCCTTGGGAAATGCTTGTGTACGTGATGAATCTCCCTCTTGGATCGAATCTTATCGCTGAGATTCGAGGTGGCCCCGAGTTCCGGGGCTGGGACCAGGAAATGTATATGCTAGCTAACATCGTAGACGCTGCTAACACCAATGTTTATGCTGTTGTTGCTGCTAACAGCGATAAGAAGCATCGTCCTAAGGCCCCAGAGCCTGTCGAACGGCCGGATTTCGCTAAGAACAAGAGGCAGGCTGGTCAAAACCAGTTTGCTATGATGGCTAATATGGCTCATAAGAGGTCCAAGATCAGGAAGGTTAGCAAGTAATGACAAGTCCGGGTGGAACAGAAGTTGGTCGCGCGAGTATTCGCGTCCTCCCGGACGTGTCCGGATTCCGTCAGCGTCTTCGCGCTGAGCTAGCCGCTATTGGTAACACTGATCTTAAGGTTAATGTTGATTTCGATATCGACCCTGCTGAGCTTCAGGCGCAACTTCGTAGGCTAGACAATAAGCTTATTGTCCGAGTTCGCCTGCTTGTTGACGATCCTGATATCAAAGATACTGTAACAATCAGTGCTCGTTTGAACATTGATCTTGCTTATTGGCGTGCTCAGGTCGCCAGGATCAACCCTGTCAGGCTGCGTGCTAACGTCGATGTTGACATCGACGAAGGTGAAATCGCCCGAAGGGTCCGTCGTGCTATCCGTCGTGGTGGTACAGACGTCGATGTCAACGGTCGTGGCGGAAACGAAGGTTTCGGCGGAGTTGTAAACAGCTTTAGCCTGATCGCCCAGTTCGGTGGGCGTTGGCTGAGGTACCTTCTACAGGCTCTCGCCATTGCTCCTTTGCTGGTGCTTGCTGGTGCAGCGATCTCCGCTGCCTGGGGTGCTGTATCCGCTGCTATCGGTGCTATCCCGGCTGCTTTGTTCCTTCTAGCAGCCCCTGTGGCGACAGTTCTTCTTGGTTTTGAAGGCATCAAGGCGTCTTTTGCACCGCTGGGTTCCGATATTGAACGAATCGGTGCCAAGGTATCGGCTGTGTTTACCAAGATCTTTGGTGAAGTAACCATTCTTGGTAGGACATTCCCATCAGTGGTTTCGGAACTTCGTAACGTACTGGGGTATCTAGACGCAGATTTTGAGCGTATGGCGTTCTTTATCGGTATCGTGGTTCGTGAATTTACAAACATGGTAAATCAGGGCGACCGTATTGCTCAGATCAAGGAAATCTTCCGATTGACCACTCAGGCTACGAGTAGCCTTGGTAGCTCGTTGGTAGATATTCTTGGTACTCTTATTGATGTAGCCACTATCTCGGATGGCTACGATGTTTTGACCAGCCCAATCAGGGCTTTTGCGGATGCTTTCCGAGAGTCCGTAAGTGAGATCGGTAACAACGGTACTCTGGGTGGTGCCCTTGGTGGCTTGCGTATCATCCTGGATGAGGTAGCACGAGGGTTTGTTGCGCTTGTAGAGAACGGTATGTACCTGTTCTTGGGTGCAGCACCGGGCGTTCAGTCATTCTTGTATAACCTAACCAAGTTCTTTGACAGGTTTGACTGGGAGACCCTTGGTATCGCTGTTGGTAACGTATTCGATGGTCTCGCAGCCGCGTTGCGTAACGTTGATCAGGCTACTATCGACGATATTGTTGCTGCCTTTGATGAAATCGGTAACATCTTTGCATCCCAGGAGTTCCAGCTTATCCTAACGGATATCATCAAGTTCATCCCCGGCATTATCCGACTTGTCGGAATCATGACGCAGAGCTTCCTGCGTGGTCTGGTTGTTCTTGGTAACCTTGCTAAGGCTGCTCTTGGTATTCTTGCTCTTGTTAAAGACTCTGTTGCGGCTCTTGCTGGTGGTTGGTCACTGGAAGAGTTTGAGGAGATCAATAACAAGAACTGGGATCAGATCTTTGAAGGGTTCTCCGGAGCTTTCCGAGCAGCGTTCGATGACGCTGACACGGTTATTGACGACCGATTCACTCTGACTGGTGACAACATCTACCACGGATTCGTCCGTATGGATGGTCGAATTCAGGAGGGTATTCAGCTTGTCGAGGGTGACAAGGACTTTGATCCTCTTTCCGGACTCGGTGAAGGTCTAGGGCTTGGTCCTGGCGTAACTCTTCCGTTCGAGGAAGCTGCCGGTAATGCTCTTATCGGTAAGGAGAAGTTCCTTGACTCCATCACCATCAACGGTGGTGAGCTTACTCGTCTACGCGGAAGCTATGACGGTGTCTGGGGTGTGGTTGGTCTCGATGAAGGTCGGGCGGCTCAGATTGGTGAGAACGCTCAGGGACTTGCTAGGCGAGTACTAGACGCTCTTGCACCACCTCCTGCTTCTCAGGAAGTCGTGGGTAACGCCTGGAGCACTGTTGCGGAAGGCATCAATGGTGCCGCTCTGCGAGCTGTTGACACTGCTAACGCTACGCTAAGCACTGGATTCACTCGCTCTGCACAGATTGCTGGTACTGGTGCTGCTCAGGTTGGTTCCGCTACGGATTCCGGTCTGGAAACCCTACAGCAGGCTGTAGCGCGAGCTATGGTCGGCGCTCGGGGCGCTTTTGACACCGGATGGTCAGCATCCTTCGTGTCGACTGATCAGGGTGCCCGTAGGGTTGTTAGCAGGACAGCTCAGCTTCCTGGACAGATCCAGAACTCTTTGGGTTCTGGCTCCGGTCTTCTTAACAATGCCGGTCAGAATATCATGAACAGTTTGTACAACGGTCTTGTGGCTGCGTACGGCAAGGTTCAGAGGTTTGTTGGCGGTATTGCTAACTGGATTGCCCGTAACAAGGGTCCTGAATCTGTCGACCGCAGGCTTCTACAGCCTGCGGGTCAGTGGATCATGGAGGGACTGGCCGAAGGTCTGGACCGAGGGTTCACCGACGTCATGACCCAGGTTCGCAGCATGAACGCTGCGCTACAGGACTCCTGGACTGTTAACGGCGGGGTGTTTGCCGCAGCTCTTACCGAAGGTGTTCCCGCAGCAATCGCAAGCAACGAAAGGTTGCTTGCTAAGAGTAATGTCGCTGTTGGTGGCGACGTAACTGCTGCTGTATCTGCCGAAGGATTCGGCGTTGGCGATGAAATCGTCAGCGCTCTTGAAGGTTGGCAGGTAGTTATCGATGCTAACGGTATTACTAAGCTTGTTAACAAGACAAACACACGAAAGGCTAGGCGCTAATGGTATCGGGATGGTACTTGGGTCCGCCAGGTGACCTGAGGGAACTTGTTGTTCCCGAACCTGACATCAAGGTTGAGCAGGTCCGCCTTGGATCTGCTCGCCAGGCGCTTTCCGGTGCCCGTACCGTTGACGTTACGGGTCATCGCCAGTCTTTCGAGTTCACTTTCCGTCATCTGGAAGAGGAAGAGTACGCATGGCTTGAAGCTTTGCACACCAGGGTTATCCCCGGTCCGCTCAGGTTGATTTCGCCGTTGAAGCGAAATCGTCTTAGCATGCAGGCTTCTCATGTGATGTCGTGGGGTGTGTACACCCTAGGGGTTCAGACCAATGTGTCTTACCCTTCGTACACACGAGATTTCCCGGCTGCTGTTCCTCTCCAGGGTCGGTCAACCTACTTTGAAGAGTCAGCGCTTAACTCTTACTGGATTTTTGATGGCAACCGCAACGGTGCACCGGTGCTCCCGGGTGAAGACGTTGTAGCTAGCGTGTATCTTAAGTCCGATACTGCTCAGACACTAGAATATCGTCTTATTTTCCGAGACAAAGCCGGTACGGAGGTCCCCGGTGAGACAATCACCGGTGATTGGTCCATCACAACCTCCTGGAACAGGTTCCAGGTGACCAATGAAGTCCCCGACGATGCAGCTACTGCCGTTTTGATGCTTACTAACCCCGATGCTGTGTTCACAGATCTGTTCATGGCGTGTTCTCAGGTCGAGGAAGGCACTGTAGCCTCCGCTTGGCAGGTCGGCGGTGGTGGAGCAGTTGTTGCTGTTGACCAGCTTAGCGCAACCTCTCCGTTGTTCCCACGTTTTGATTGTACTCTTACTCTTTTGGAGCTTTAAGCTATGCAGACCCACGGTGGATCTACCGCTCAGGCGGAGATCCTTGCTGCCGAAAGGCGTATCGAGCCATTGGTCTGGGCTGACTGGAACCGTAATGGTCAGTATGACCATGGAATGTCTCAGTTGTCTCAGTGGCTTGTCGATGTATCCGTGGATCGATCGCTGAAGGGTTCAGCACCCGAAGAGGTTCTTCTTATCGAGGGTAGCTCTGCTGCGGAGCTAACGATTACCCTGTCGGGTACTCGTGGCGGTGTTTCTGCCGCTAACTTGTTCTCGCCGTTTAATCAGCAGTCTCCATTGTTTGGTAACACTCTGGTTGGATCGGAAATCCGGTACGACCTTGTTGTCCACACAGACGAAGGCGAATTCATCTACCCTCAGTTCATCGGTAGTGTTCGTACGGTTACTACTAACCGTGCCGATGGAACAGTTACTATTACAGCTCTTGATCGTGTTGAGAAGCTAAGGCGCCCGGTAAGGTTTCCTAACTGGGCTATCGATGACTACCATGCTTCGCGTGGTTTTGTAGAGTCGCAGCTTGTTAACACAGCTTGGGTTATCGATCACTGCCTTAGGGCGTGTGATGTTTCCAGCACACCTGATCGTTGGACATTCAGGCGAGAGCTTAACCTGGACCCCGGTGTAACCGAGGGTGCGATGTTGTACGTAACCGGTACAGGAAGCCTGCTTCCTTCCGTTGGCTGGATGGCCCGTGGAACCGACGAACAGCAGTACCGCAACCCTCTACCCGGAACACTGCTGTACGAGCGTCAGGGACCTCCTCACCCAGCGTCTCCTGTGCCTGATGAGCTTCCCCTGGCCTTCACCGGCCAGGGAGAGCAGGCGGCTGCCGATCTATCGGAGCCTAACCCAGGTGCGTTGCTGCGTTACTGGGCTGCTGACCGTGATGGAATCAATCCACGCTCTACCCACTACATGGGATTCACACTGGTTAACCGTGGTCCTAACTCAGAATGGTGGCGTACCGCTGACGATCATTTCGTGATGCTGGTTGATGTCGGTGACATTTTCTGGATCATGATCTGGATCGGTGAAGACGGTAAGCTATGGTCCAATGTTATCGACCGTACCGACCTTAGCGTTATGTGGGAGAGTTCCCATATTACTCTTGACCAGGATGCCGAGATCATCCCGGTGTTTGTCCAGTGGGATCTTAGTGTCCTGAGTGGACCTAGGGTTTATGTATCTGCCGGTGATGTTAACACCGGCGACTGGGAAGACGTTGGCTCTCCGCACACTGGTGACGTTGTTGGTCATCAGAACAAGGGGATTATTCAGTTCAACCCAACAGTAGCGTTTACCGATCTGTGGTTTGCTACAAGGAACTATCATTCAGCTAACATCAACCCGACTCAGGGTATCCGTCCGGCTACTTATGCTGCCGCGCTTGATCGCGGTATGCAGAACCTGTCGTTTGTTCCTGATGATGTTGATGGTAAGGATGCTTGGGACCTTATCGAGGCAGTGGCCGCTGCCGAGTACGGGTCGGTGTTCTGGGACGAATCGGGACGCTTCCGATTCTGGAACTACAACACAATGCTGGGTAAGCGTGACGAGATCGTAAGGTCTTATACACTGGATCATCTCCAGAATCTTGTGTTCACACACACATTGGACTCGGTTCGTAACGTTTACTCGATCAACGCTCAGCGACGCATCGGTTACACCGGAGTTTGTTACCGTGGTAACTCTCCGGACGAGTTCTACGTACCGGCTCAGACAAGTCAGACATTCCGAATCTGGTCTAACGAAGTTCAGGCTCCTAACCAGTTCGAGCTGGTTCGATACACAACCAATGAAGATTGGTTCGATGTTATCCCTGAATGGACTGATGAAGTCCAGCACGGATACTGCCCTCAGTGGTTTATCGATGGCGAGTGGCAGGATGCTTACCGATCGGGTCTTACGGTTAACACCTTCTTTGACATCGAGGGTTATCTTGTTGTCAAGATCTACAATGGTTGGCTGGAGCCTGTAAGGCTAACGGATGGTAACGGTAACGCTGCTGTTCGAATCAGCGGTACGGTAATTGATACCCAGGACCCGCAGATCTTCACACTCCAGAACCCGGACTCTGTGTCAAGGTTCGGTCCACGTAACCTTTCTATCGAGGGTGACTGGATTCAGGATCGTATCAACACGAGCACTCTTAGCCAGAGTATGCTACCTAGGACCAGTGCTCCTATCCCGAGCACTGATCAGATTCTGGTCCCTGGAGACCCGAGGATTCAGCTTGGCGACGTGGTAACTCTACGAGACCCTAGCGGTTTCGGTCATTCCATCGCTGTTCAGGTATATGGTTACACAAGGAATTGGTCTGCTGACGAGGGTCTTAACGACACCCTAAGCATTGAGGTTCTACCGGACCTTGATCTGGTTCCTGAACCAGAGCCAGAGCCTATTCCGTTGTCCGATATCCTGAATATCGGAACCTGGGTAGTTGTCGGTGCTAACGGTACCATGAACGCATCGCGTCCTGCTGGTACTGCTATTGGTGACTTCATGGTCGCTATTGTCCAGACAACTTACGACGGTAACTTTGATGCTCTTGGTGCTCCTGCTGGTTGGGATCTTGTATCCGAATACGAGCATGGCCCTGACGAGTATTACCCTCAGGTTAAGATCTACTCTAAGTTCGTTGAATCTGGTGAGCCTGCTTACTACGCATTCACCGGACCTGCCGGTGGACCGGATAACATCTTGCGACTCGCTGTATGGCGAGGAGTCGATTCTTCCGATCCGTTTAGCGTAGAACCTATCTGGGACGAAACAGCTCAGGATGCTGATCAGGTATTCGGTGGTGTTACCACTCTTGGTGACAAGGAACAGGCGGTTGTTTACCTGTTCGGACAGCGATACACAGCTACTGGTAACAATGTCCTTAACTTCCCACCTACCGCCATTTGGTCTGCTGGTCAGACAACATCGGGAACCTTCTCCTACGCGGGTTCTCGTGCCGGTCTGGTACCGGAAGCGGGCGCTGTTCCGGGCTTCACAGCTACTCTGAACGGTCCTCCTGGTACGCCGGGTCTATCCATGGTGTACACGCTTAAGCCATCACCGCTCAACGGCGGTGGAGGATCAGATCCTGATCCTGGCGGTGGCGACACTGCTGCGGGTAACTTCGGTTGGGGAACTCCGATCGCTTCGGCTTCGGATACTTTCAACTACGTTGGTGCCCCTAACGCAGCTAAATGGGATGTTTACGATGGTCCTGGTCACGCTGGTAATGGAACCCGTGATCCCGAAAGGGTTTACGTCAACGGAGAGTTCATGCGACTCTCCGGTCAGTACAATGGTTCTTCTGCCGGTATGGCGAACAAGTACAACCAGCTTTATGGTCGATGGGAAGTCCGTGCCCGTTGGGGTGCGATGCCGGGAGCCACAGGCTCTAAGTATCACCCTGTTCTTATCGTATGGCCGCAGGAACCACCGTTCGACTGGCCGACACGAGGTGAGTACGACTTCGTAGAGAACGATATTGGAGACACCCAGGTTAAGGCTTGGCTGCATTATCCCCACCCTTCGAATGTTCCTATTCAGCAGGAACCGGCTACGGGTCCTACTGTGGACTTCACTGAGTGGCATAACTACGCTTTCGAATGGACATCATCCGGAATCAAGGGTTATGTAGACGGAGTTCAGTTCTTCTCGTTCTCCGGTGGAGCCGGGCCGAATGGCCGTGGTCCGATGCAGGGAATGACTCCTGCGGGTCACCTTACCATTCAGCTCGACCAGTTCCACGGTAACTCCGGTTACCAGGCAGCCTACATGGACGGCCAGCGGGTTCGAGTTTACGACGTTTAGTAGTAATTCTTTCTCGGGAGGG
>JACCDR011269847.1_pt1 | contig 10011 bp, 18 predicted proteins | sample 7446431 | NCBI WGS metagenome assembly JACCDR01 (sample SAMN15323443, study PRJNA562643) | freshwater metagenome | isolation source: river surface water | place: USA:Blue River Watershed | collected 2017-08-17 | reverse complement strand
GAGGACCCGATGCACCTGGAGTACGTGGGCACACCCGCCCAAGCCATCGTCGACACCGCACGGGCCAAAGCCCAGTTCGAGGAGGACACCGTGACCGCCAAGGAAGTGTGGGACTACCCGATCGGGTCCGAGGCCCTGGGCATCAAGGCTCGGCCGGCCGTGGAGTGGCTGAAGCGGGCCGAGGTGGCGGCGCAGGGCGTCGACGCCCTGGCCAGGCGGCTCGCGGTTGTCGAGGCGAAGCTCGGCACCCTGGAGGATGTGGACGAGCCGGCCATCGCGAAGCTGGTCCTGGCCGGCCTGGACCCGAAGGCGATCGCTGCGGCGCTGCCGGACGAGATCGCCGCCCAGGTGGCGGACGAGCTGGCCCGGCGCCTGGCCGGCAGCTGACGTGTCCTCGGCGGCCCTCGAATCGGATGGGGGTGACGGTGTGAACACCCGCCGGATGATGAACCTGATCATGTACGTGGTGCTGTCTGCCTGGCTGGCCGCCGTGGCCTCCAGCCTGCTGCGTGGCCAGGTCATCGACGAGAAGTTCTGGACGATCCCCGGCATCGTCTTCGGTGCGCTGCTCCTGCTCAACCACCGGTACGGCAACGGCGACGGCGAGCCCCCGAAGAACACGCCGCCCAGGTCGGACACGCTCGACAAAGATGATCACCCAGGCCCGGGAGCGACTTCATGATCCTCTGGTGGACGGAATATGCCATCCAGGCTGCGGGATGGACGCTGGTGGGGATGCTGATCGGGGTCACCGCGACGTGGGCGGCCCTGGCCAAAAAGGGAGACGACCAGTGAACCCGAAGATCGCCCGTGTCTGGCAGTGGGCCGGAACCCCGGCGGCGGCCCGGGTCCTCTTCGCCGGCATGTGCCTCTACTTCGTCGCCCTCGGGGTCCTCGTGGCGAAGCAGGCCTCCCTCGTCCGCTGCCAGGCCGAGTACGCCTCCGCGTCGGCCCGGTCTACACAGGCCCGAGCAGCCATCGCGGCCGAAGACCGGCGGCTGGACCGGGCCGACGACGCAGCCGAGGAACTGACCCGGGCGTCGTTCGGCCGGCTCCTCATCGCCATGCGGGACCAGCCGGTGAAAGGCGCAGCCCCAGTCCAGGCGGCGTTCACGGACCTGTTGAAGACGCAGACGTCGGAGAACAACATCCGGGCCGCGAACCGAGCCGAGCGGCTCCGCCTGGAGGACGAGCGACGCAAGAACCCCCCGGCGGCCCCGCCGGAAACGTTCTGCTGAGCTACGTTCCCCGGGTGAAGGTGACGGCCCGGCAGAAGTTCTGGACGAAGCATCGCGCGGACCTGGCCATGGTCTGGTTGCTGCCGGCACAGCTGAACCGGATCGAGAAGTTGACCGCGGACCAGTTCTGGGAGTGCTTCACCACCGACGACGGGATCAAGTTGTTGGAATCGGTCAAATGGCCGTTCTGGTTGGAGGAAGAGCCGAAAGACTCGCCCGCCTGGGCGGGGCCGCCATCGCCCGATCACCGGGCTGCGGTCTGCCGCTGCGGCGGCGTAGCCTCCGATGATGAGGAAGCTGACTGAAGAGCAGTGCCAGTGGACGGTCGCGGCCATCCTGCTGGCAATGGCCCTCGCAGTCCTCGCGTTCGTCTGGTTCGCGGCTCCCTAGGGGAGGGCACACCCGCCAACCAGAAGCTCTCGGAGCGCTGCTGCCGGGCACAGTGTGGGTTGGGCCTCCTCGCCCCACAACCGCCCCGAGAGCCACACCGGCCCCGGACCTCAATGAGGTCCGGGGCCGGCTTCTTCGTTGCTGAGGTCAGTCGACGACCGGGCAGACGACTCGTGCCGTCACCGGGTAGCCGCCGCCGTGAGGGTCGAGTCGCCGCTTCCCGTTCTCGTCGCGCAGGTTAACGGTGAACACGACCGAGGAGCCGCCGAGGTCCACTGAGGCGATGTCCGGCGGGATGCCGTCGAAGCCCAGAGCCCGGCAGAAGGCTTCCTCATGCTGGTAGAACTCGCCGGCAACAATCCGGACGCCGCCCGGGTCTTTCCACGCATCGGCGCGCAGGCCGAGTGCGGCGCAGCCGGCGGACAACTGGGCGGTGGTAAACGTGCGCTGGGTGTCCAGCGGCGGAGCATGCGTCACCATGAGGTTCCCCTTTCTGTCGGTTCGGACCTCATGGCCAGCCTACGCTGCTTCATATTTTCCGTACCCAGCCTTGCTGACCACCCGGTCAGCGGCCAGCTTGTTCAGCAGGTTGTACACCTGCGAGTCCGACAGCCCGGTCGCCTTGGCGATCTGCCCCGGCCCGGTGTGACCGGCCTTGATCGCGGCGACGACCTTCGCCTCACTGCCGGTCAGGGCCGGCCGTCCGGTGTCTTCCGGGTTCGTCCGGGCGGGGCGGTTCCACTTCGGGAACTGTGGCAGGGTGAAGGCCGAACTGGCCTGCGTCGGCTTCGGAATCGTGTAGGCCAGATCGGCCGCGCCGCCCCCGAGGAGGCTGGCGGCGAGGGCGGCGCGGCGGGCCTGCTCCCGGGCGTGCCGGTCGGTGTAGGCCGGGCCATACGCCTCGGCGGCAACGTCGTCGAGGCCGGCCCAGGTGATCTTCTCCGTCCACTTCTCCTGCACCTCGTTGGTGACGTGGAACCCGCGGAACGGAGCCTGGCGCATGTTCGACCCCTCGGCGGCCAGGTAGTAGCCGTAGCCGGGCATGTCCGCCGGGAACTTCGTCGGGTCAATCCCGTCGGCGCTCATCACGACCTTGGTGCTCTTCGCCATGCTGCGCAACATGACCGCGTTCCCGGCCCGGAGGTTGCTCCGCAGAACCTCCGCCTGGGTCTTCCCGCCGAAGGCGTCGAGGCTGCCGACCTGGGATGCAGCGATGATGGCGACGCCGACCTTGCGCCCCTGCCGGGCGATCTCGATCGCGGCGGTCTGGTTGGTCGGGTCGGCAAAAATCCGGTGGCATTCATCGATGAACAGGACCACTGCCGGGCGGCCCTGGCCGGGGTCCCAGCCGTCCCACTCGTGGACGATGTTCTCCTTCCGGCGCACGTGCATCACGTCAAGGGTCCGCTGGAGGACCTCGGCGGCGTCCTCCGCGGTGAGCCCCTTGTGGTCGCAGTGCCGGGCGAGGAGCCGGGACGAGGCGCCCCAGTCGCCGTCGAGGAACCAGACCACGGCCCCAGCGGCGGCGTACTCCATCGCCAGGGCCTCGAACATGCGGGACTTCCCCGACCCGGCTGACCCGGTGATGTAGCCGCCCCACAGGGAGTTCTCCGTCCACGCCCGCCACCGGGCGACACCCAGGCCGTCGGAGAACGGGCCGAGCGGGACCAGGCCGTCCTCACCGAGACCGGGCCCCGGCCAGCTGGCGGCCGTCTTGATCGGGCTGGCGGTGACGATGGTGACCTGGAGCGTCGGCTCCGGCAGCGTCGGGTGCCGCTCCACGATCAGGTCCTGGCCGCGGAGCAGGTACAACGCGCCGCGAAGGTTCTTCATCTGCCCCTGGACCATCTCGTACGTCTGCTTCCCCCGCCGGACGTGAAGGATGTACCGCCGCCCGGTGGCCAGGTCTTCCCGACCGGTCAGCCGCGACCCAGGGACGGGACCGTCGGCGTTGGCGACGAACTCGGCCCAGTCGGCGGCGTACTGGTCGACGCCGTCGGCCTCCAGGGTCGAGGCGATGTAGTCGATGACCCGGCCGGGGCGGTTCGGGATCCGCTTCGCACGCCACCAGTACGCCGACACGGTGTAGGTCAGCAGGGCAAGCAGACCCACCGAGTCCAGGCTGACCCCGGCCACGGTGGCGTGAACAAGCCACGCGCCCGCGCCGACGCAGAAGGCCAGGGCCCGGACCCGGAGCTTGTTGTCGCGGATCTTTTTCCGGCCAGCGAACGCGACAACTACCGAAACGACAAACGCCACCCCGGCCACGGCGAGGGTGATTTCCTGGCCCGCCCCGGTCGCATCGCCGGCGAGCTTGGCCGCGGAGGCGGCGAGGACGAGAAGGCCCAGCGAGGCGTGGGGGGCCAGCTGGGCGCGGATGCCAGCGTCCTCGATAATGGTCTGAGGCTCCCGGTTGATCTCCGGGGTCTCCAAGGGGCCGGTGTCAGGTGTGGTCACCCGGTTCTCCTTCGGTGCTCTTCCTCTGGTGTGGTGGGCGGCGGCCCCGGTTGCAGTCCAGGGCCGCCGCAGAGCAGATCAGCCGCCAGTCTGGAAGTCCTTGTCGCCGGCGTCCGGGTTGGCGTCGTAGGCCTCCTTCACCACCATCTGCTTCTCCATCTCCCGGTAGTGGGCCGCCCACATGTCGGCCGCTACCTGGCTGGCCTCCTGGGCCGCGACCGCCGAGGCCAGCGCCTCGCCGTCGACCTTCGCCGCCGTCAGGGACGCCAGGTACTGCTCGTCCGCCGCGACCTCCTCGTGGGTGGCGGCCATCGCCTGTGCGTAGTCGAGGGCCTGCTGGAGGTTCAGAACCTCGCTGTCCGCGATGATCGGCATGTCGTTCTCCTTCTCTTCTTCGGTGTTCTTCTTGGCGGTGCGGGGGAACATCGGTATGACCGGGGCCAGCGGTCGGTCGTCAAGGTCGGCGAGGGTTTCCGGACGATCCCGGACGGGTGCCACCGGGATGTCCGCGGCGGGCAGTACCGCTGGCGGGGGGTCGGCCTGCTCCGACCGGGCCTTCTCGGCCTTCTTCGCCCGACGCTTCGCCGTCGACGCCTCCAGGCCGTCCGACCACAGGTCCCGGAAGTAGTCGCCGGTCATGTACCGGGGGGCGGTGTAGTTTCCGCCGGCCTGCTTCAACCGGGCCATCTTCAACTTGTGCCGGGGGGTGTCCAGCCCGCGGACCGAGTAGGCCATGTCGGTGAAGAAGTTCTTCACCACCCAGGTGACGACGAGAATGCCGAGGATCGGGTCCATGGTCAGCGCCCCATCTGCTGGGACAGTTCGTCACCGATCCGGTCCAGGCCAGCGCCGACCGGGGCGAGCATGGTCGGGATCGCGGCGCAGAACGCGACGAAGAAGATCGGCACCAGGAAGAAGCTGAACAGGGCCGGTTTGTCGGCCCCCTTCCGCTTGCCCTTGATGTCGGCCACGATGACGATGACGCACACCGCGACGGCGGTGAAGACCAGCCACGGCCACCGGCTGGCCAGGGAGTTCAACCAGCCGCCGACCGGGCTGAAGTAGGTGGCCAGGCCGCCGATGAACGCCACGATGCAGGCGAAGCGGGTCATCTTCTTCCGGTGGGCGAACCAGGCAACGACGAACAGCAGCAGACCGACGCTGGCGTCCATGATCGAGTTGAGCGTTTCCATGGAGCTCCTCCTCTCACAGCAGGACCCAGGCCAGCGCCTGGGCGATCGGGGACACAACGGTGTCCAGGAACCAGGCGCCGTACGAGGTGAACTTCAGCAGCGCCCACAGGGCGGCGAGGGCGGCGACCCGGCCCGGCCGCTGGAAGATCCACTCAGTGGCGCGGCAGGCGACAGTGACCGGCAGGCCGACCAGGCGCCAGAACCAGACCCCAGCGGTCCGGACGTGGCCGTCGAGGCGGGCCGTCCAGGCGCCCTTACGGGCGTACACGGACAGCTCCGGGATGGACGCGGGGCGGTCGGTGAAGAGATGCGGCGGGGTGAAGTACCGGCCGACCGCCGCCCAGAACTCTCCAGTCCCCAGCCGGCCCAGTGGAGACTTCAAGCCGCTGACCTGCGACTGGACCCCTACGAGGGGGGCGTCGAACTCTCCACTGGAGACTGGAGAGTTGCCCGTGACCTGCTGCTGGCCCTCCACCATGGGGTGGGGCATGATGTGATCCTTCCTTCTCTGGAGGGGGAGGCCCGGGACCAGCGGAATGGCTTCGCGGTCGCACACCGCTGGTCCCGGGGGCTTACATAGTTTCTATTCGTGTCCTGGAAGTACCGGGTCTCCATAAGGGGAGCCGATCCATCCGACCCACGAATCGACGCCGGCGTCCCGACACGACTCGCACCTGAACTTGAGCCCAGCGAAGCGTCCGTCGGTTTCCTCAACCCGCGGGGACTTGCCGCACATGCAGGTGTCTGGCGCTCGGCGACGAGACCTCTTGTTAAAGATCATTAATTTTCTCCTTTCAATTACTCGTTCACCGCGTGCAGATGACGCAGGCGTGACGCATTCCGGCGACGTACGGTCGCCTCTGACGCGCCTGCCTGACGCGCCGCGTGACGCACTGACGCGCCTGCGTCAACGAGGGCCAGAGCCTGCGTCACTGCGTCATCCGAGTGCGTCACATCCCGCGTCACGGATGTGTCATTCTCGGCCGGCTCCTGCGTCACTGCACCTGCGTCAGGTGCGTCACCGGTCTGCGTCAGGTGCGTCACCGACGCGGCCTGGACTGCGTCGTGGCGCACCTTGGCCCGCGTCACCTTCTGCGTCACCGGGGGTGCGTCAGGTGCGTCACCGGCCTGCGTCAACGCCCTGACCTGCGCGTCAGCTGCGTCAACGTCCGCCTGCGTCACCGTCACCCGGTGACGCGCCAGCCACTTCCGCGCTGCATGCACGTCCTGCGTCACCAGCTCGGCGAGGGCATACCGGAGTGCGTCACCCGGCTGCGTCAGCTGACGCAGTGCGTCACGTTGACGCACGTACTCGACCGCCCCGGCTGCGTCACTGATCCCCTCCTGACGCGACGCACGCCACGCGGCGAGGGTCTCCCGGAACGCGATCCCGGGCAGCCAACGGATCCCGAACCCGGCTGACGCAGCCATCTGCTCCCCGCCAGTGACGCGCCGAAACCGGCGGAAGTAGCGGATGACGATCTCCAGCAGCAGCGGGCCGAGAAGGGCAACGGCGGGCATCGCCCACCACAGCTCCTGAGCCCGGCCAGCGTCGCGCTCAGCGAACCCGTGACGCATCTGCGAGTACGCCGACACCCCCGCCAGGACCCACACCAGCTTCGCCGCCACCCCCGGCCGCATCCCCTGGACGGTGGCGATCAACGTCAGGATGATGCAGACCAGGGCGCCAAAGTCGAACGCGAACGGAAAGATCCACGCCAGCTCGGGCGGCAGACCGAGGCCCTTCGGCGACCGGGCCCAGTTGAACAGGTCCACCGACGACAGGGCCAAGAACCCGAGGATCAGCGCGGACAGGACACCAACGAGCGCGTTCAGCAGCTTCGCCGGCACCGGAGCTGAAGCGGTCTTCTCGGTCATCATGGCTTCCTCCACGCCCGGATCTCGATGTTCGTCGCGAAAGAGACCGCCATCGGAATGGCTCCCAGAACGTGGACGACGGCGCCCACCACAGTCACCCCCAGGCTCATGAGTACGGCTCCACCGACGAGCATCACAACCGCGGAAACGAAGGCGATGTTCGAGCGACGGTCCAGGCGGGCAAGAAGTTCAGCGCGCTCTTCTTCGGCGGTCACCGCTCCTCCTTCGTCCGGTACACGGGGCTGTTCTTCTTTCCTCGCCAGCGGCGCTCGCCGAGGAACTTGTACCGGCCGCACGCGCACCGGCGCTGCCAGCGGCCCTCGTCGCCGAACTCCCGGGTCAGCGGGCCGGCCTGCTTGCACCGGTGCAGCCGCGGAGGGACCTCGTACTCGTGCCACATCCGGTCGTTCACCGGGCCACCCTCGCCGCGATCAGCACGCCCCGGGTCATCCGGTAGATGGCCTCGCCCTCTGGCGACGTCAGCTCCTTCAGCTCGGCCAGCAGGACCTGGGCCTCGTCGAGGAAGTACTTGAGCAGCTTCCCGTCGGCCAGCTTGTACACCAGGACGTCGGACCCGGCGGCGGTGACGCTGACCTTGCAGGACACCGCGGTCAGGATCGGGTCGGTAGGCTCGATAGCCATGGTCGGAAACCTCACTTCCGGTCAAGGCCCTGGTCGATTGGGTCCCGCCGTCGACCAGGGCCGAACTGTCACTGGGGGACTGGCTCGTACCGCTCTTCACAGACCCGGTACGGCGACCCCTTGATGTAAGTCGTCGGCCCGTAATTCGCGCACGGCCGGTCGTCGTCGACCACAAGAACCGTGACCATGCCAGCGAAAAGGAGGACCGCCCCGGCCCCGGCGACGACGGCCAGGCGGATCCGGCCGTCGTCGAACGCCGACGCAGACACCAACGCCAGGCCACCTGCGGCGAGAAAAAGCAGAATGATGATCAGGACCCCGAAGAAGGTTTCCATCAGATCTCCTCGCTCGTCATGTGCCGTATCTCATCCTGGCCGTCGAGCCAGAGCAGGATGGCGGCCTCCTCGTCCTGGTCGAAGCCCGGCCACCGGTCCCGCAGGTGCAGCTCGTGGGCGGCGGCAGAGATGACGCCGGCCTTGCCGGTCCGGGTGAACGCCGGAGACTCCCAGTCGCACTTGTGGCACACCGTCTCGCAGACCACGCCAGCCTCGGCCCGGAACGTAACCACCTTCAGGTTGTGCACCGACCCGCACTGGAAGCAGGAGCTGGCCTTCGGGCAGCGGACTGTGTCGAACAGGTTGATCTCGTACCGGGGCCAGGTCACGGGGCTGTCATCCGGTCCAGGGCCTGGCCGGCCGTGTCGACGTCCAGGTCCGGCCACAGCTGGCGGAGGTGCCCGACGTGCTGGGCGGCAGCCTCAACAGCCTGACCGGTTGACATCAGCCAGCGCTGGGCGTCGTAGCAGCTGTCGCAGATCGTGCCGCAGACCACGCCAACCGCCGTTGCCCACGCCTCCCGGTCCAGCGGCTCCCCCTGAACACAGCCCGGGAAGTCCGGACGTCCGTAGTGGATGCACTGGTCGTCAGCCGGCGGGCAGTACGCCGTCGTGAACAAGTCCAGCTCAGCCGGGGCGGTCATTCGTCCACCTCCGGGCGACCCAGGCGCAAACGCTCAGCCTTCTCAACCGCCTCCAGCTTCGCCTCCCAAGCCTGTACCTGCCCCCGGCAGGCCTTCGACTTCCGTTGGTGCGCCTCCGCCTGGTCCTTGAACTGGAACGCGATGACCGCGGCGAGGACGGCCCCGCCAAGCGGCCACAGTATCGCGGCCGGCGAGACAGCCGGATCGAAGGCAGCCACGGCCGTCAGGGCGACCAGCGCTACCGTCACGGCGGCTACGCCCCGGGCCAGCCACGTCCACCGACGGGCGGACCGACGGGCCTCGACGGCCTCGGCAGCGGCACGGGTCTTGTCCGCCACACCGGTGGCGAGCTGGTCTGCGAAGCTCATTTCCTTCTCTCCTCGATGAGTTCGTCGATCCGGGCGTTCAGTTCTTCCAGGTGGTCTGTGGCCACCGTCAGTGCGGCGTAGAGGATCACGTCTTTCGGGCAGATGTCCGAGCCCACTCCGGTGCGGAGGCGCTGCTTCAAGGTCACCTGCTGGATCAACTCATCGGTGGCCGGGGTCGTATGCACCCGGGCGCGCACTGGAACCTTCGCCATCACCGGCTCGCCGTCTTCGGTCGGGCCGAATTGTTGGTCACCCGCCACCTCCACCGTCTGCATCTCCCGCTGCATCCGCAGCGGATACGGACGACTGTAGACCATGGTCCCGTGGGGCGCAAGGGACAACGGGGACCGTCGTGCGACCGTGAGACTTCCGACGCCTTGTCGCAACGCAGGGTGCGTACGTGTCTTCGTGACCGATATCGATGGCTTTGCGGTCTGCGGGCAACAGGCACCGCCCTGACCTGGCTGAACCCTCAACCGTCACCGCCTGGCGGACCCCCGGAGTGCTAGCGCAGCTAGCCCGGAATCTCACCCAGAGTGACAAACCATCGACCAGTCCCACAACGGTGATTTTGGGCGATCGCGGGGGAGTCTTCACCCCTTGAAGACGGTGCCACCTGCGGCGACGGAACCCGAAAGAGAGGCAGACCGCTCCACAAAAAGCCCCGATCCGTCCTTCCGCTGCCCATCACTGAGAGCTATGCTGTCGGCAGCTGCCCCGGGGGACGCCCTCCGGGAAAAGCAGCGGCGCGGACCCTCTCGCCGGCAAGCATGAGGTCCGCGCCGCTGTTGTCAACCGACCCTCCGGGGCCGGGTTCACCACGACCGCCAACGATCCAAATCGCTCGCGGTCACCGTCACCATAGTG
>JACCDR011511244.1_pt1 | contig 10013 bp, 10 predicted proteins | sample 7446431 | NCBI WGS metagenome assembly JACCDR01 (sample SAMN15323443, study PRJNA562643) | freshwater metagenome | isolation source: river surface water | place: USA:Blue River Watershed | collected 2017-08-17 | reverse complement strand
CTCGCTGCCCACCATGCGCTCAGCCTACGTCCGGAAACGCTCGGAACCGGTCACCACGCGGGACTCGCCACGACCAGGCACGACACCCGTCCGGCATCCCGTGACCGCAAACGACGAAGAACCCCCCTCCCCTCGCTGCCCGCCAGCAGCAAGAGAAGGGGGGTTCGTTGCGCGGGGTGGCCGGCTCCGTTGGCCTGCCCGCCCGTCACGGCGACCTACCGGCCCCCGCGCGCCCGGGACGCCGCGGACCGACCTGCCCGAAGGCCCGCGACTGCCTGCCCGGGACTACTTCGGCAGCAGCGCCGCCGAGTTCGGGTCGCCGACCTTCCGCGCCGCGAGCGCCTTCGCGCCGGCCAACGCGACCGCGACCGGGCCGACCGCCCAGCCGGGCAGGTCGAACACCTCGACGGACACGCCGGCCAGGCCGACCTGCGCGGCGGTCCAGAACACGCGCTCGCCGAGGTCCCACCAGAAGGCACGGGACCGGCGGGTGCCGGGGACGATCTGCTCGCTCATGACGGGTCTCCTTCGGTCGTGGTGGCATCCGTGCCCTGTGTGCGCCGCAGCTCCTCGACGGCCGCCTTGATCTGCGTCTGCTCCGCGGCGACCTGGTCGACCTTCCGGTCCACCTCCCCGACCTGATGCGACAGGTCGCGGTGCCGCCGCTCCGACTCCTCGCCGACCGCGACCACTGCCGACGCTGCAGCGGCCGCGGACTCCTCCACACGGGTCAACCGGCCGGCCATGTCGGCGACGCTCTGCGCGGTCGCCTCGGCCGTCTTCGCGGTGGCCTCGCCGATGCGCTCCATGTGCGTCATCCGCTCGACCATCCCGGGACGCCGCTCCCCGGTCGAGGGATCGGTGTACCCCTCCCAGGCGTCGAGACCTTGCGTCGCCCGCCGGAACAGCGGCAGCAGCCACCGCACCAGCCCGACGAGACCGACGATCAGCGTGACCTCGACAGCGACGATCGCGAACACGACCCCCGGGGACACGGTCACCTCAGGCATCCGTCAGCCCGTCCACTTCCCGCCCATGGCCCGCGCGGTCACGGGACCGACGACGCCGTCCCGGATGAGCCGGCGGTGCTTCTGGAAGGCCTCGACCGCGTCGCGGGACTCCTCGCCGTAGAACTTGTCGGCGCCCCACTTCGGCAGCCGGTACCCGAGCTCGAGGAGCCGGCGCTGCACGCCCTCGACGTCGTCGCCGCGCATGACCTTCTCGCGCGGGTCGTAGTGCAGCTCGCGGCCGAGGACAAACTCCGGCTTCGCCGGCGGCTTCCGGTCGTCGTCGCGGGATGCGCGCTCGCGGAGCTGCAGCATGCGGCGGTCGACGCGCGCCCGGAACGCGTCCATCGAGATCCCGGCCGGGTCGGGCTTGCGGCCGACGGGGGAGCAGGTCTCCTTGTGACCGAGGACGTCGGCCGCGGTGAGCTTGAACTCCAGCGCGAGCGCGGCGAACAGCGTCACGGCGGCGTCGACCTGGGCGTCGGGCCACTCCTGGCCGGTGCCGGTGTTCTCGGCCTCGACACCGACCGCGTACCCGTTCGTGTAGTTGATGTGCCGGGACCGGCCGGCGTGCCAGCACAGGCCCGCGGCGATGACGTGCACCTTCCCGGACCGGCCGAGGCCGAGGTGCGCGAGCGGACCCCGCAGGCCCTTCCGGCCGTCGCGGACGACATCGAGGGACGGGTAGTCGCCCTCCCGTGGGCCGGCCGTGTGGTGGAACGTCAGCGTGCGGATCTCGTCGTGCATGCCGCCGTGGCCGCGGGTCCTCCACCCGTCGACCTCGACGACGTCGAGGCCTGCGGCGCGGAGCACGCGGGCGAGCTGGGTCAGGTACATGGTGGGTCCTTCCTGGTGACGGGTTGACGGGCACAGCAGCGCGGCCGGGCACCCACTGCTTGGGTGACCGGCCGCGACGGGCGGGGGACGGTGCGGGCTACTGCTCGGCGGGGGTGACGACCAGGCCGTCAGGCAGCGGATCCGGCAGCGCGTCCAGGACCGTCACACCCCACACGCCGAGGTCCTCCCGGAGCCGCTGCGCGGCCACCGGGGACAGCTGCTCGGCCTCGCAGCGTTCGTTCCAGTCGACCGCGCGGGCAGCGTTGTCGGCCGGGATGTCGTACCCCCGCAGGACCGCGGCGAGCGCGTCGACGTCCCCGGCGGGAACTTCGTGCGCGGTGCCGGCGTCGGGGCCGGGCGGGTCCACCCACACGAACACGGTCTCGGACATGACGCCTCCCTCAGCCGGCCAGGAACCGGACATACATGCCGGTCACCGACGCACCCAACGACAGGTTGATCGACGCCCCGGACGTCTGCGACGCGAACATCTCGAGGTACTGGCCGGCGGTGAACGCGGTCCGCAGCGAGTAGCAGCCGGTGCGGTCGGCGCCGCCGAGGATGAGCCGCGCCGACGTCCCGCCGCTGCTCGACCCGGCGGCGTTCAGGCGCAGGTTGATCGACATGTTGCCGGCGCCGGGCGCGGACGCCCACTGCCAGAACGCGACGACCTCGTACAGGCCGTCGTAGGGGAACACCACCCGCGACGTGTTCGACACCAGCGAGTGGAACGTGCCGGCCGCGCCGCCCCAGTCGGTGTCGAACCGCTCGTCGTCGAACGTCACCAGCTGCGTCGTCCCGGACCCGACCGCGAGGGTCGTCGTCCGGAACGTCTCCACCATCGGCGGTGAGTACAGCGCGAGCAGCTGGTCCCGCAGGTGCGTGTTCAGTGTGGTGCCGCCCGGGTAGTCCCCGTCAGCCCACGTCTTCGGCGTCGTCCACGTCACGAGCCCTTCACCCCATCCCGAGTCTGAACGGACGCCAGATGTCGATCGGCTCGCCGTCGGAGTGGACGCGGGCGATCGTGCCGCGCTGCCCGCGCGCCGTCAGCGTCAGCGTCTGCGGCGACGCGGCGCCGGACACGGTGCCCTGCACGCACTCACCGCCCCAGTTGAAGAACCGGGTCGCGCCGGTCACGAACAACGCGGCCGGCGACGTCACCGTCAGCCCGCCCCCGGTGCCGGTGCCCGCGGCCGCCGAGCCCCCAGTCACGGTGTGCTCGGACCCGCCGATCACGCAGTGCTCCGACCCGGACGACGCGACCACGCCCCGCGGCCACGCCGACAGCGGGATCGTCGAGACCGTGAACGTCGACTGCCGCATGTTGTAGAGCTCTTCCCAGCCGACAGCGATCACGTCCGTGGACGTGTACCCGACAGGCCTCGACGGGACCCCGGCGAGCGTGAACACTGTCTTCATCGGGACCATCGCGAGGAGCCCGTCAGCGAGGGCCTGCCCGGTCGCCGCGGTCGCGATGTCGACCGGGACCTGCTCGACCCGCAGGCCCTCCGGGCGGGACTGCACGAACCCGCCCGCGATCGCGTAGGCGTCAGACTCCGTCAGGTTCCACGTGTCCGCCGAGTCGTCCTGCCGGCCGTCGGCCTCGTCACCGACGCAAGTCGCCGACGCCGCCGGCCCGTCGACCGTGAACCGGGTCGGGGCCTCCTCGGCACCCCACATCCACATGATCCCGTCGGCGTCGTCCTGCGACAGGGTCACCGTGAACGCCGTCGCCCCCGACGTGTCGACCGCCGGCCACGGCTCCTCGGGAAGCATCAGGTACAGGTCCGCCGCGGTCCCCGACCCGGTGCCCGGGTCGACCGTGATCCGGCCACCGCACGACCGAGCCAGCTCCCGCATCGCCTGCAGCAAGTTCTTCCCGTGGACCGGCGCGTTGACCACGTCACAGGACGTCGTCCGGGTCGTGCCGCTGACCGTGCCGACCAGGTCACCGGCGTACCCGGCGAGCTGCAGCCACGCGAAGAACGGGTTCTCCGCGATCATCGCCGCGTAGAACTCGAGCCCACCGATCTGCGTGGACCCGATCGTCGCGAGCAGCGCGACGTCACCGGAGAAGCACTGCGACTGCTTCCCCCGGGACTTCGGGGTCATCAGCCCGCCGACGATCAGCGTCCGCGTCGTCGATGCGTCGAATGTCGCGGACGCCGCGGGCACCCCGTCGAGGAAGAACCCCATCAGCTGGCCAGGGCCGGGGACCGCCGCGTCGTACAGGTACCCGACGATCGTGTGCCACGCCCCGTCGACCACGACCTGCGAGAAGCTGTCGATCACCCCGTCGGTGTCCTGGCAGTACAGGATCCCGTCGGTGTCGATGTACAGCCGCCACAGCCGGGTGCCGGCGGCGTCGTAGGCCACCGCGAGAGTCCGCAGCGACGTCAGGTCCGTCCGGAACGCCAGGAACACCTGACCCGACGTCTGCGCGTCGACCGGGAACTCCAGCACCGGACCGACCGCACCGGACGTCTCGAACGTCGCCATCCCCGGCGACGTCAACGGCCCAGCGAACGACGACCCGTCCAGGCTGGAGAACGTCACGTTCCCCGCCCCCGACTTCGGCCGCACCACCCGCCCCGAGTTCGGCGACCCCTTCCGCGCCGACGGGATCGACGCGTCCGTCGGGTCACCCTCAAGCGGCCAGGAGTCCCACGCGTCCGGGCCGTTCGAGTACGCCTCCGTCGCGGCGCTCACCGCGGCGTTCTCGGACATGCGGTCGGCGAGCTGCCGGCCCTGCAGGTCCGCGAGGAGATCCGTCGACGTGAACTGGATCCGGGTGCCGACACCGACGGTCCCGGTCAGGGTCGGCTGGATGAGCCGGACCCGGCCGAGGTGCCGCCGGCTGACCGTGGTCCCCGCCGTCACCGTGACCCGGCACGGCATGCCCTTGCGGACCAGGCCCCGGTACGCCGACGCGGGGTTCTCCGGCCACCAGTCGCCGTTCGGGTCGTCGAGCACGAACGCCGCGCTGCCGGCCTCGACGTCAGCCCATGGGTCGGCGCCACACGCCGGCCGGACCTGCACGCCGGCGTCGAGGTCGAGGAGGTCGGACACGTCCACCCAGGCCGCGGCCGGCATCAGCTCGACCTTGACCTTGCACGGGCCGAGCGCCATCACTTCGCCCCGAGGGCAGCGCCCTGCTTCAGCAGCCGGTACAGCTCACGCCGCAGCATCGCCGCGTCGATGTGCTTCTTCCCGTCCTTCAGCGCACGGTTCAGCTCGCGGAGCTCTTCGCGGACCTCACGCTGGATCTTCTCCAGGGCGCGGACCGCGGCGGTCTCCCGGCGGATCGCCTCGCTGTACCGCTGCGACGCGACCACGTCACCGGCCCGGCCGCCGTACCCGTTGATCTGCTTCTGCAGCGAGTTCAGGTCCCGGATCCCCGCCCGCCCGGACCCGAGGATCGCGTTCGCCTGCGCGAGCCCCTCCGGGCCCTGCTCGGCGAGCTGCTGCAGCAGGTCGTTCCGCAGGCCCATCTTCCGCAGCTTCGCGATCACCGACGCCATCCGCTTCGAGCTCGACGCCCGGTCGCGGTAGTTCGCGAGGATGTCCGACATCGTGGTGCCGGCGCCGCCGAGGTCCATCCGGAACGCGTCGACGATGCCGCCCTTGACGTCCCGGTACGACGCCTTCAGGTCGGCGAGCTTCCCGCGGTGCCGGTCCAGGGCCCGGCCGACGATGTCGGTCAGCTTCTCGACGGCACGCTGCGCCTGGCCGGTGTTGTCGGTGATGCCCTTGACGAGGCCTCGGACGACGTCCCGGCCGATCAGCATCGTGACCCGGGACGGCGACCGCGTCTCCAGCCGCTTCCGCAACCAGTCCGGGATGACGCTGCCGGCCTCCCAGACCGCGTTCTTCAACTCGCCCAGCTTGCTGCGGATGCCGCTCACCAGCCCGCCGATGATGTACCGACCGACCGCCTCGAGTTGCTTGGTGACCCAGCCGAGCAGACGCCCCGCGGTCTTCGGGATCCACCCCAGCAGCGACCCGACCGCGCCCGCGACCTTGTCCTTCGCGTACAGCGCCTTCAGGATCCCGGTCTCGACGATGTCCTTCACGAACCCAGCAGCGCGCCCGGCGACCGACCCCGACGCCTTCTCGAACCCGTCACCGAACTTCCGGGCGATGAACTTCACGACGCCCGAGACGGCACCGGCGGCCCAGCCCATGGCCTTCTCGAACCCGCCGGCCATCCCGTGGATCAGGCCCGAGCTGAACCCGATCCGCTCCAGCAGCCGCGTCGCGATCGACGAGCCCGCCTTCCCGAACGGCACGAACGACACTGCCGCGAGGAGCACCGACTTCCAGTGGTCCCGCCAGAACTCGCCCTCCATCAGCGGGTCGAACAGGGTCTCGATGAACCCGATCGCGAACGGGATCGCGGTCGCGCCGACGGCCTTTCCGATCTCCAGCCAGTCGACCTCGCTCGCCCACGTCGAGATGCCGTCCCAGGCTGTGGTGAACGCGTCGCGCAGCTCGCCGCCGAGGAACTCCCCGAGCGGCTTCCAGTCGCCGGTCTGCATCGCCGCGTTGATCCCGTCGACGACCTTCCCGCCCCACGCCTTCGCCCGCTCGAACGCGTCCTTCGCGTCCTCGAACAGGTCCCCCAGCTTCAGCTTCTCGACCGCGGTCACCGCGGTGTCGACCCACCCGGGGATCTTCTTGAACGTCGACCCGACGACCTCGATCGACTTGCCCAGCCCGGTCTTGATCTCGTCCTGGAACGGCAGCAGCGCGTCCGCCAGACCCAGGTTGATGGTGTCCATGAACGTGGACCACATGCCGGTGAGCGTCCCGGCCTGACGCTCCATCGCGCCGCCGTAGTCCTTGTTCATCTCCTTCATGAGCTTGGGCAGCATCTCGTCGGTCATGAGCTCGCCCTTGGAGATCATGTCCCGGAGCACCGGCACAGGCTTGCCCATCGCCTCCGACAGCAGCTTCCACACCGGGATGCCGTTCGTCATCAGCTGGTTCAGGTCGCCGAGGTTGACCTTCCCCGAAGAGATCATCTGCGACGTCGCGAGCATGACCGCCTGGAACCGCGCCTGCGACATGCCCACCGCGCCAGCCGTGTCACCGAACGACTGCAGGATCTGCTTCGACTCCTTCGCCGACGCCCCCACACCGAGCAGCAGCCGAGCCGAGTCCGTCAGCCCCTCGAGCTCGAACGGCGTCTTCTCGGCGAACTTCTTCATCCACGTGATGTAGTCGTTCGCCTTCTTCGCGCTGCCGAGGAGCGTCTCGAACCCGATCTGCGTGGTCTCCAGCGACGCCAGCGTCTTCACGCCCATCACGCCGGCGGCGGTCGCCAGGCCACCGAGCGCGATCGCCCCGTACTTCGCGGCACCCGCTAGCGTCCCGATGACCGACCCGAAGTGCGACGTCCGGCCGCTGAGGTCATCGAACGACCGGCCCACCCGGTCGTTCGTCGCCGAGCTGCGGTCCCTCGAGATGAGGTCCCACACCACCGAACCCTCAGCAGTCGACACCGGCGGTCACCCCTTCCGCGCGCATCAGCCGTCGCGTTCCATCTGCTCCAGGACCGCGAACACGGCGAGGACCTCGGCGCGGGTCAGGCGCTCGAGGTCCCTGGGGTGGATGTGCAGTCGGACCAGGGCGGCGAGCCACCACCGGTCCCAGGCGGTACGGAACTCGGTCAGGCCGCGGGCGAGGGCTCCTCGCTCGCGGCGCTGGTAGGGGAAAGGACCTCACCAGCGATCGCCTTCGCGGCGAGCTCGGCGGCCGCCTGCCGCTGCTTCCGGTCGGCGTCGATCGCCTCCATGGCGTTCTTCACCAGCGGGCCCAGGTCGCGGCCCGTCATCGTCAGGATCTCGTCGGGGAACACGAACGTCGGCACGACCCGGGCGATGCTGATCCCGACCACCGCGGCGAGCTGGCCGAACGTCTCGGCGGTCTGGATGCCGCCGGCGACCATCCTCTCGACCGCGAAGATCTCGCGGCCGTTCCAGTCGTCGGGGTCGTCGATCAGCGGGATCGTGACGCCGTTGTAGTCGATCGATGCCATGGCGGTGGTCTCCTTCAGGTGACGGGCTGACGGGTTGCTACGCGGCCCTGCGGGGGCCGCCGGCCGCGCGCGCGGCCTGCTCGAGGTACCGCTGCACCGCGGCGATCGTGGCGCGGCGGATCCGCTGCGCGGCGACGGTGCGGAGCGGGGTGCGGAACCAGCCGGGGCGGACGGACTGGCGGACCAGGGGACGGTGCCCCCACGTCGGGTGGTAGACGACGCCACGGTCGATCGACTGCAGGTCCATCGGGCCGGCCGACGACCCAGCGATCGCGGCCTTCGCGCGCGCCCCGCGGGTCGACTTCACGTTGTGGCGGCGCATGTAGTTCCGCCGGCGGAGCGCCGCGGACTTCCGCTTCGTCTGCGCCGCGGTCACCCGGACGCCGACGTTGCGGCCCCACAGCCGCGTCCGGGTCGCGATGACGGCCGCGGCGACGTCTTCGTTCAGGCCACCGCTCGCGGGCAGCGTGTCCCGCGCGGACTGCTGCAGCAGCGGCTTGATCGGCTCGGTCTCCGCGTTGATCGCACGGAAGACCTCCTTGATGCGTTCCTTCTCGCCGCTGTCACGCAGGAACTTCCCGAGGCGGGCGAGGTCGCCGTGCGTCTTCACGGACACGCTCACCGGCACGGCGACCCCACCCCCTCGACGCTCGTCGACTGGCCGCGGTCAGGCGGCCGTGTCGAGGGTCCGCAGGACGATCCACAGCGGCTGCGCCGCCGACAGGTTGTCGAGCAGCTTGTACTGCACCGACGTCACGATCGTCTTGTCGTCCGACGGCTGCGGGATCGCACCCGAGTCGACCTTCGCCGACGGGATCACGACCTGCAGCACCTCGTTGAAGCCGGCGACACCCAGGTACGCCCCGGTGAACGTCAGCAGGATCGGACCGACGTCGGTCTGGTTCAGCTGCGCCTCACGCAGCAGCGCACCGGTCGTCGAGTCGTACTCGGTGTCGATGCTGATCGTGCCCATCCGCCGGCCCACGGTCGGCTGCCGGCGGGCCTGCGACCCGTTCCAGCGGCCGTCGTCGATCGCGTTGTCGACCTTCAGCGAGAACGCCCGCAGCGACGCGATCGACGTCCCGGACGCCACCGACGCCAGCGCCGTCGACGTCGGCGCCGTCAGCGTCCCACCGAGGGACCCGACGAGCTGCCCGTAGTGCAGGCTGTTCGTCGTCGCCGCCGACGGGTACGACGGGGTCGCCGCGGCCGTGCCGATCGTCAGGGCCGTCCCGGTGCCGGTCGCGTTCGCCGACAGCGTCGCCGTCGTCGACGACGTCACCGCCGCGATCGTCGTCCCCGCCGGGATCCCCGCCGACGTCACCGGCCGGCCCACGTCGTTCTGCGTGAAGTTCGCGGTCGACGAGCTCAGTGCCGCCGACCCGTTCGCGGTCACCGCGTCCGACACCGACCGCACCACGTGCGCCGGCCGCGAGTCGATGTCCGCCTTCAGCGTCAGCATCCCCAGCAGCGAGCACGCCAGCTCGAACGACTTCACCGCGCACCCGGCGAACGTGAACGCGTCCGTGCTGCCGTCCGGGCGGACGATGCCCTCCTGCGCGGTGAACGACGACAGGGCCGTCCCACCGCTGCCGGGAAGCGCCGGCGTGATGTTGATCTGGTTCACCGCACCGGACACCACCGACGCGGCCGCCGTACCGAGGCCGTACCCGAGGATCAGGCCCATCCCGCGGGACAGGACGTCCATCGCGACCGACCCGCCGCCCTGGCCGACGACACCGAACCGCCGCTGCCCGCGGTCGAACAGCGACCCCTGCCGGATCCCCGTCCCCTCCACGACCTTCGGGTCCGAGTCCATCGCCGACCCCGGCGACCACTCGTGGAACCGCATGCTGGACGTGGTCGCGAGACCGGGCGTGACCTCGGTTGCGACCCCGAAGAAGTGATCGAGAAGGCCGGCCATCAGTTACTCCTTGGGGGTGTCGGCGCCGGCCGGTGCCGGGTCGCTCTTGGGCTTGGGCTTCGCGGCGGGCTCGACAGCGGCCGGCTCAGGCGGCGTCGCCGACCACGACCCGTCCTGGATCAGCAGGCCCTCCCGGACCCGCTCGTCCGGGACGTGGACCGCGTCCCCGAACTTCACGTCCGCGGCGCGCGCGAGCGGCACGTCG
>JACCDR010500294.1_pt1 | contig 10013 bp, 9 predicted proteins | sample 7446431 | NCBI WGS metagenome assembly JACCDR01 (sample SAMN15323443, study PRJNA562643) | freshwater metagenome | isolation source: river surface water | place: USA:Blue River Watershed | collected 2017-08-17 | reverse complement strand
GGCAAGTTTGTCGAAATTGACCACGAGGTAGTTCTCAGGCCCAAGACTCCTCGCAACCTTCAGTGCGGTGTCCAGGTATTCTGCAGAACTCTTGAAGCGACCAAGAAGATTCTTCTCTTCGAGGTTCGGGTAGACCGCCAGTACCGGTCTAAAGTTCTCAACGGACTGAAGTTGCTGGGGGGAAACCTCAATTACGCAATAATCAACTTCATCGCGGTTTGGAAGGCTAAGAAAATTGATGAATGGCTCTTCAGATGTGCCACCAACGAAAACGTTCTTTTTATCGAGTTTAAGAGTATAGCCGATCATGTGGGAAGTGATCGTGCGCCCATGGGATCCACAAACGGCGACGATCGGCTTAGCACAGTTCTCGACTGCGAAAGCAAAGTCTGAATAGACCTGGCGGCCATGCTCGCGGGCAACACGAAGCTGAGAGAGATTCGGATCGACAGAAGACGAGTAAACAATTATGTCGGCTTCAATAAAATCTTCGTCCCTATGTTCGCCGAGTGTCATGCCCGGAGTGGGGGAGATCTTTTTCAAACGCTTGACCTGCTTATTCAAGTCAAAAATTGGCTTGATGTCCGTGACCTTAATTTCACAGCCCCACTGAGTGAAGAGGTGAATCAGTGCGAAGCCCGTCTTACCCAGGCCCACGACGAGGATTTTTTTTCCTTTATACTTTTCCATGAGAGCTCCTTAAGTGTTTTATCTAAGTTTCAGTGTCGCAAGCGCCAGAATGGCGAAAATCAGACTAACGATCCAGAAGCGCACAATGACCTTCGTTTCAGGCCAGCCGGTCAATTCAAAGTGATGATGAATGGGTGCCATTTTAAAGATCCGCTTGCCTCTCGTTTTAAACGAGGCGACCTGGAGGATAACCGATACGGCCTCAATCACAAAGATTCCACCGATCAGAACGAAGAGGAACTCGTTCTTGGTAAGAACAGCAATGGTCCCGAGGCAGCCGCCAAGAGAGAGTGAGCCCACGTCTCCCATGAAGATTTCCGCTGGGTAAGCGTTGTACCAGAGGAAACCAACTCCAGCGCCGATTATCGCCGCGACCAGCACCAGAAGCTCACCTACGTCAGGCACATGGGGGATAAAGAGGTAATTGGCGAGCTCGGAGTGGCCTGCGAGGTAAGAAAGTAACCCAAGAGTCGCCGCCGATATGATGGTAGGTCCGATCGCCAGTCCATCAAGGCCGTCGGTAAGGTTCAATGCGTTTGAGGAGCCGACGATGACGAATGCCGCAAACGGTACATAGAGCCAGCCGATATCGATGACAGGGTCTTTCACGAAGGGAAGATACACCTGAGAATCTGTAACATTCCAGCGGATCATTATGTAGGCGGCCAGGAGACCCGTAGAAAACTGCCAGAGAAGCTTCTGTCTTGCAGAAACCCCCTTGGTATTTTTCTTCAGTACCTTCAGGTAGTCGTCGAGACCACCCAGGAAGAAATAGGAGATGGTGACAAAAAGTGCCAGAAGGAAAGGGAAGGAGACAAAGTTGCCACAGATGGCACAGGCGATCATGGCAGAGCCAAGGATAAAGACTCCACCAAAGGTGGGAGTACCTTTCTTTTTTTTGTGAGACTCAGGACCTTCCTCTCGGATAGTCTGACCAAACTGCCGCATCTTCATGAGTAAAATGAATCGCTTTCCCCAGAAGATCGAGACGAAAGTCGCGATGATGAAAGCGAGGAAAGAACGAAACGTAATATACTTGAAGACGTTAAATAAATGAATATTTTGACTTAGCGGGTAAAGCCAATGATACAGCATGTTTATCCCTTTAAAAAAGATAAACTTAAGTTATATCGAACAGTGACTCCAATTGTAAAGAGCGCGACCCTTTAATAAAGTGGATCGCGTATTTCTTCAAGCATTCACTGCGGTACTCATGCTTAAAGCCAGCGCAAGATGTACGCGCATGTCCAATCGGGTTGCCTTCCAGGTAATGAGCAGCAAAACGACCCACGAAAAAGACATGAGGAAAGCCCAGGTCCCTCACAAACTGGCCCAGCTCTTTGTGATACTGGGGGGTTGTGTCCCCGAGCTCATTCATGTCCCCGAGTACGACGCAGGCGTCGGAGAGGTCGAAACCCTGAGCGGTCACACTTTCTTTGAAGCCCTCGAGGGCAGCTTTCATAGAAGATGGGTTCGCGTTATAGGCGTCGAGGTAAACCGGACGCTTCTCAAACTCAATCCATTCTGAACGATTCTTCGTCGGGCGAAAGTTCTTACACGCCTCGACGAAACGGGCGCTATGCTCCGGGTAAAGAGCCTCAGCAATGAAGAGGCATGTGATCAGATTGAGCTTGTTGTGCCTCCCTGTGATGTGGGAATTACGGGCGATGAGAGACTTACCGGCGTAGTGAAGTACGGCACCATCTTCTAGATATGAGATCTGCGCCTGCGCTTCCCTGTCCTCCCCAAAGGTGATCGATCCTTTTGTTCTTTCAAGCCGTCGCAGGAAGGGATCATCAGCATTTATCAGGTAAAGTCCGCGGCCCTCAGTCACATCCCGAACCGCGTGGTAGAGGAAAGCCTCTTCTTCGAAAACTTTCTCCTCGGTACCGAAGAACTCCATATGAGTTGCTCCGATGTTGGTCGTGATACCGGCCGATGGCATAGCGATGTCGCACAGGGCCCGGATTTCACCAGGGTGGTTGCTACCAAGTTCTAAGACTACGATCTCCGTCCGATCTGTAACATTAAGTAGCGTGAGGGGAACACCGAGGTGATTATTGTTATTCTTCTCAGTTGCCACCACCTTGCCCGGAATGACTTCGTGGAGCAGAAACGAAAGCATTTCCTTATGTGTGGTCTTACCGTTGGACCCTGAGATCGCAAAAACAGTATTCCTGGGATTCTTCTTTTTCCAGTCTTGGATGTGTCGGTGGGTGAGTTGCTGCAGGAAAGTGACGCTATCACTTACGGGAATAAATTCGGTTCCAGGATATGTCTTCCGAAGCTCTTGAACCTTAGCGTCGTTGGTAGCATCCTGCTGAAAAAAAATCAGAGGACACTCTTTCATCAAAAGATCCCCAATCAGGTCCAGAGGATTGACCTTGGCACCGGGAATCGCCACAAAAGCGCCCGGATGGTGATACTTACGGGTATCCGTCGAGAAGTCGAGTTCGCCGTTACGGGCAAACGGCACCAATACCGAGGGACACTTGGAGACTAGAGAAAGATTAATCATGTGGCCTTCCTTCCGAGAAACGATTCAACTTCGCCTATGTCGCTATAAGGGTGCTTGATGCCCTTAATGAGGATGTAATCCTCATGGCCCTTACCTGCGAGTAAAAGGACCTCTTTCCCCTGGAGTTCTTCCAGAGCTTGCCGTACGGAGTCGCGCCTGTCTACCTTACGACGAATCCGTGCCCCGCTCATTCCAGAGAGAATGTCGTCGATGATTTGCGCCGGATCCTCGGATCGCGGATTATCACTTGTAACATAGACTTCAGCTGCATACCTCTCGGCGATTTTGCCCATCTGCGGACGCTTCGTCCGGTCACGGTCTCCGCCGCAGCCAAAAAGAACCTTTAAACGATGATCCGGGAACGCCTCTCGAATACCCCGACAGATGTTCTCCAGAGCATCTGGCGTATGGGCGAAATCTACAACGATATAACTTTCTCCGTAAGCTCGAACGTAAAACCGGCCGTCCGGCGCGACCAGCCTGTCGTAAACCTGGGGAATCGAAAGATCAAAGACGGCCTCAACCATTGCCGCCGCAACCTCGAGGTTATTGCGATTGAATCGGGCGGAGAAGAAGAGAGGAAGAGTGCCAATTATATCGCGGGCCTTCGAGACGCGATGACTGCGCTGGTGAATCCGATCAAAGAGCTCTTCCTGTTCGGCCGGCACAAACACATGAGCACCGTCGCGAAGATATTCAAAGATGAGCATCTTCGCGGAAAAGTACTCATCCATCGTCTTATGGTAATCGAGATGATCTTGAGAAAAAGATAACCAGCCTCCGGCATCAAACTTAAGTCCTTTTAGCCGACCTTGAATGAGGGCGTGGGAACTTGCCTCAAGGACGCAGAAATCCTTGCCGGCGCCGTAGCGGTGGAGGAACTTTCGGAGGTCAATGTAATTAGGAGACGTAAGCCCGAAGTCCAAAATGGTGCGGTGATTTTCACGAACACCGAGAGTTCCAATGGAGAGCCCACGCTTACCGCAAAGCTCACCAAGTTGAAGCACGAGGTCTGCTGTCGTGGTCTTGCCATTAGTTCCTGTCACTGCCAGAAGCTTAAGCGAAGGAAGTGGATAGAGTTGGTCGAGCAGAGCTTCCTGAATACGAGGCCACTCCCCCTCAGAAATAACGGAGCTGTTAAGAGGCCGGGCCGGATGATCCTGATTCAAAATAAGCCACGCGAACCGAGCATTGGAAATCCGCTCAACGAAAATCGAACTTGCGCCGCTTTCGGAAGGGATCCGATAGAAAAGGATCGACTCTTCATCAGAGTCCTGGGTCTTCCAATGAACATCACTCACAGTGAGTGAAGGAAGTTTTACATCAAGGAGCTTACCCAGAAAGATTTCATTCAGCATAGGTAGGTGCTTCGAACTGCAAGCGTAAGGCGGTTCTCCCGGCGATCTCAGTTCCTGGAGTTACCGATTGCTTGGTCACGACCCCATAGCCATAGAGTTCAAGTTCAATATTTCTCTCCTCCGCCAACTGGAGAGCACTGGCCTTATCCAAACCAAGGAAATCCGGCATAAACCCAGGGGCAAAAACTTTCGTCGTCTGGGCCTGCTGAGTGTTGACCTCATCGAGGTTTTTAGAGTTCGACTTTTCGTCGTATTTGGCAAACTGAGCGAAGTCTTTTTTCTTGTAGAGGATGTACTGAGTTATCTTTTTAAAGATTGGCGCCGCAGTTGCACCACCGTAGTAACCATTGGCAGTAGGATGATCGACGTAGGCAAGAACGACAAACTTTTTATTCACGTTAACGGGAAAGCCGACGAAACTTCCGATGTAGCCTGCATACCCTCCTGTGGGAGAGACCCGCTGGGCGGTTCCGGTCTTTCCAGCAATCTCATAGTGAGGGATTCTCGCGCTATCTCCAGTGCCTTCGCTGACCACGGAAATAAGCATGCGGGTAAGCTCTTCAGAAGTCTTGGAAGAGAGTATGCGGTTCTCAGGAATAAGTTGCGAAGCATCGCTTCGAAGAAGCGTGGGCTTTACAAGGTAACCGCCGTTCGCAATCGCAGCATAGGCACGCAACATCTGAATCGCCGTGGTGGCGACACCCTGACCAAAGCTAATGTTACTCAGGCTCAAGGGGCGAACCTTATCCTTTGCTTTGTAGCTCAGGATCCCTTTCGATTCGCCTTTGATTTCAATGCCGGTCTTTTGGGCGATTTGGAATTTGTCCAATGTCTCCCGAAGCTTAGGATACTTTAATGCGAAGGCAATTTTTGTGGTACCGACATTAGAACTAAACTTCAGGATATCCGAGACCGTTAACCACTCAAAGCGCTCGTGAGTTTCGGCCTCAGAGATCCAGTGGTTTTGAACTTTCATCTTCCCGTATTCGCAAAAAAACTTAGTCTCCGGCTTCGCAATTTTATTTTCAAGTGCCGAAGCAATTGTGAGTGTTTTAAAGATTGAACCCGGCTCGAAAGGATCGGTGACGAAGGCCAGCTTACGGTGTTCAAGCGGATAGGTGGTCGCTCGGTTTGGGTCGAACGTAGGATAGTTCGCGATAGCAAGAATCTCCCCAGTCTCCGCGTCCATGACTCCCGCACCGCCACGGAGGGCCTGGTGATGAGTCACCGCTTCCTTGAGGTAGCTTTCAAGTGCTCCTTGAATATCTTTATCAATTGAAAGTCGCACGTCTGGGGCAAAGAGATCCGAGGCGCGCGTCTCGTATTTGATTGGGCGCCCCTTTGCATCCCGGATGTACTTCACCACCTGAGGCTTTCCTTTAAGCCCATCGTTTAAGCTGTTCTCGATACCCGCAAGACCGGTATTGTCGATGCCGACGAAGCCTACGGTCTGAGCGACCAGCTCACGGTTCGGATAAACGCGTTCTGTATGCCCCTCCACAAAGATCCCATCGAGCTTTTTAATTTTCTTCAGCTGATCTTCTGAAAGCTTTATCTTACGACCCAGCCAGGTGTACTTCGTTCGCTTCTGCACGAGCCCACGAAGCTTGGCATAAGGAAGCTCAGGTACCGCTTTTGACAGGGCCCGGAGCTGCTCGTAAAATTCAGCGTTCTTTTTCCGAGGTATCGTAAAGAGATTGTAAACGTGAACATTAATCGCGAGCGGATTACCGTTCCGATCGAGAATATTTCCTCGATTCGGGTACTCCTTCACCTCTCGTATGAACTGAGACTTCGCGTAGGTCAGGAGACGGGCCTTATTCACGACCTGAATATAAAAAGCCTTGCTAACGACCACGGCGAAAAGAAAACAAAAGACGACAAAGCTAAAGAAGATTCTGTTTTTCACCGGGCGCCTCTAAGGAATGAGAATAATTTGCTCAGGACCCGGCTCTTTTAAGTCATACTTCACGGCAAACTCTCGCAAGCGAGGAACAGACATCTCACGCGCCCTAGAAGCTTTTAACTCCTTGTTACGAATCGTGGCCTTCTGGATATCCGATTGGATGTTATTCAGAAGATACGCCTGCTCAATACCCTTCATCCGAAAAGCGACGAAGAGTACTGCGAGGGTCGTAAAAGTAAGTGTGAAAGGGAGCGCCGATGGATTGAATAGAAATTCAATCAAGCGGTTGTTAAATTTCGGACTGCCTTTTCTTCTTAACGCCATCAACCCCTCCTAGTTGAGAAACCCGCTGCAGGAGGCGGAGCTTAGCGCTCCGCGAACGGGAATTCTGTGACAGCTCTTCTTCCGTGGCTGTAAGTGGCTTCTTAGTTAAAATGATAGCAGGAAAATCTTTCTTCTCCACTATTTCTTTGAATGTATGTTTCACAATCCGGTCTTCGAGTGAGTGGAAGCTGATGACAGCGAGTACGCCGCCAACCGAAATGAACGGCAACAGTTTTGGTAGAGTATTCTCGAGGACGGTGAGCTCCTCATTAACGGCAATCCGAAGCGCCTGAAAGGTCCGCGTGGCCGGATGAGTTTTACCGTGCCGGTCTTTGGGAGGGTAAGCATGAAAACAAATATCTTCGATCTGCCCAGTTGTCGCAATCTTCTCACGCTGGCGCAGCTCGACTATCCTTGCAGCGATTTTGCGCGAGAGTCGCTCCTCTCCATAGGCAAAGAGTATATCGGCGATCTCCTTCTCTGGAAGTCTGTTGAGCAGATCTGCTGCGGTCTCATTGGTTCCGTCCTCGTAGTTCATCCGCATGTCCAAGGGTGCGTCGGCCCGGAAGGAAAAGCCTCGCTCCATCTTATCAAATTGATGGGACGAAACACCAAGGTCCATGAGAATACCGGCGAGTTTTCCGTGCATCTGATTGCGTTCGCACCAATCGGGAAACTCACTAAAGTTCATAGAGAGAAGCCGGACCGTTTCCGTTTTTCCTTTGGCGAGAATCTTCTCTTCACCGTTCCGAAGCGCATCCGGGTCCTGGTCTGTAGAATAGACGATCGAACCGGCCACTCGGTCCGACAGAGCAAACGTGTGACCGCCGGCACCGAAGGTCAGGTCAGCAAAGAGCAGGGACCCGGATGTGCGAGAGCCGAGTTCAAGAGCATCCAGGCACTCGGGGAGCATAACGGAAAAATGACCGAGGTATTCGCTCATTTTTTAAGGATCACATCGAGAATTTCACGGTGGGACGCTTTGTGAAGCGCGGTATCCGTGATGACCGCGTACTCGTTCTCGGGAACAAAGGTCACGGGATTTCTTACAAGATCCGGGATGGCCTCTCGAATGAATGCCTGTGCAGATATGTAGTTGGACTTCATGACATCCATGATCTCCTGAACTGTACAATGCTCGTCCTTCCAGCAATCGTAGTCCGTAACCATCGCCACAGTGGCATAGGCTATACCCGCTTCTTTCGCGAGGAAAGCCTCGGGTACATTGGTCATGCCAATCACGGCCGCACCGAAGCTGCGATAAATTTGGGACTCAGCTTTCGTGGAGAACTGCGGGCCTTCGATACAAAGGTAGGTTCCACCTAAATGGGCCCCTACGCCAGCGCGCTCGCAAGCGGAAAACAGACGCTTGGAGAGCCCAGCCTCAACCGGGTTAGCAACTGAGACATGTCCAACAATCCCGTCATCAAAAAAGCTTCGTTTACGGAGACCTTTAGTCCAATCGATGAATTGGTCAACCATGACAAATTGTCGAGGCGAATACTGCTCCTGAAGAGATCCCACTGCGGAAACGCTGACGATCGTATCAACCCCAAGCTTCTTCAGTGCGAAGATGTTCGCTCGGTAATTAACCTCGCTGGGGGTGTAATGGTGACCGATGCCATGGCGCGGGAGAAAGTAGAAGGGATAACCATCGACTTCACACTCCATAACTTCAGCGCTTGGACTACCGAAAGGAGTTGTTACCCGATGAGTGTTCTTAACCTTAATGGCATCGAGCTTATAGATCCCAGAGCCCCCGATGACTGCAACTCGAATGTTAGACATCTGTTCTCCCTAGGCCAGCATGCCAGTGAGATCGACGACACGACCAAGGGACTTCGACTGACGGCCAATGAAGCAAGAAGACTCATCACGCTCAGACTCTTCTTTGCAAAGAATGCACATCTCCGCCGTAGGTCTTGCAAGGAGTCTTTCGAACTTGATCCAACATCCGCACTCTGAGCAAAGTCCGTACTCGTTGACTTCAAACTTCTTCAGTGCGCGATCAATCTTCTTTGCATAGAAGACCTCGCGGTTCCGGAACCGAAGCTGGTGTGAGTTATTGTAATCGGAGATCGACTGTTCGACATCATCGCCACCGTTGGCGAGGGACAGATCCAGCTCAGAGCCAGAGCCGTCGTTGAAGACCAAGCTCTCTCTTTCTGCCACGAGCTTCAGCCTCAGTGTCTCGATCTGTTTTTTTGTTAGTGCTTTAATTTTTTCGGCCATGGAACATAACTCCTGTAAGTAGACTGACTACTCCAGCCCGCCCTTAATATTAAGAAGGACAGACTTGGAAACCATTTTTAACGTTTCGAACACCCCTTGTCCGGTGGTGGCGACGGCCTCAAAGGCCGGGAACTTCTTTTTATTCAATTGATACTGAAGATCTTCAACCGGGACGATGTTGGGCAGGTCACGCTTATTCCATTGCATGACCATGGGAACCTTAGTTACGTCATACCCCTGTTCCGCCAGGTTTCTTTCGAGACCCTGGTAGGATTCAAGGTTTGCCTCCATTCGCTCAACCTGAGAGTCAGCGACAAAGACGAGGCCATCAACGCCACGAAGAATAAGCTTACGGCTGGCCTCGTAAAAAACTTGTCCAGGAACTGTGTACAAGTGGAAGCGAGTCTTAAAGCCACGGATCTCCCCGAGGTCAAGCGGAAGAAAATCAAAGAATAGAGTACGCTCATTCTCTGTGTTCAGCGTGATCATCTGACCTTTATTCTGAGAGCTGGTCTTCTGGTAGATATACTGAATGTTCGTCGTTTTTCCCCCGAGACCAGGTCCGTAGTAAACGAGTTTGCAGTTAATTTCTTTGGTATGATAATTTACAAATGACATAATTAAATTCCGCCTAGAGAGAATAGCCGATCCATCTCATCATCAGTGATGTCTTTAAATAAAAATCCTTCCCGAACCGTTGAACTCTCGGTGGCCATCCCTCGGAGTTCTAGCGGAAAGGAACGGTTGAGCTCATCTTTAACGATGGCCACCTGGCGCTTGAGCTGACCCGGGTTTAAACAGTCCCGGTAGATCGCCCCGAGGAAGTAGCGCTTGCCTCCGACCGTGATCGGAAAAAGATAAATTCCCTGCGACGAGGTGTCGAAGGCAAGCCGAAACTCCAGAGGATCCTGGTTGGGATGCGCAAGTCCCATCAGTGCCTCGGAGGCTTGCCAGACTCCGCTCACCAGCGCCGAGACCGAGGTCG
>JACCDR010156516.1_pt1 | contig 10013 bp, 6 predicted proteins | sample 7446431 | NCBI WGS metagenome assembly JACCDR01 (sample SAMN15323443, study PRJNA562643) | freshwater metagenome | isolation source: river surface water | place: USA:Blue River Watershed | collected 2017-08-17 | reverse complement strand
GTATGCCGTGCCCGGTGCCGTGATCGCCGTGGGCCTGCTGTGGCCGGTGGGCCTGCTGCAATCGGTGTCGCCCGCTGAATGGCTCGACACGCCGCGCCCGCTGCTGTCGCCGGCAGGCCTCATGACGGGCACCCTGTTCGGCCTGATGTACGCCTACCTGGTGCGTTTTTCCTCGGTGGCTTTGCAAACCATCGAGTCGGGCGACGCCCACATCAGCCGCACGCTCGACGAAAGTGCCCGGTTGATGGGCGTGTCGGGCTGGGCCCTGTGGTGGCGCGTGCACCTGCCGCTGCTGTGGCGCCCGGCGCTGGCAGCGACCACGCTGGTGTTTGTTGACGTGATGAAGGAACTGCCGGCCACCCTGGTGCTGCGCCCCTTCGACAGCGACACACTGGCCGTCATGGCCTACCAGCTGGCCCGAGACGAGCGTCTGGGCGAAGCCGCCCTGCCCTCGCTGGCCATGGTGCTGGTGGGGCTGGTGCCGGTGCTGATGCTGTACCGCCAGATGAGCAAGGCCCACCACGCCCCGACGCACTGAGCGGGTCTGATAGGCTTGTGAATCTGTGCTCTTTCGGCACCGTACTTCACGCCATCACCCCGATGCCCTTGTCGCCGCATGCCCGCCTGCTGCTGCAGCGCGCCGCCATCACGTTCGCCGCCTACACCCTGGCGGGGACAGCATCGCTGTGGCTGTCGGGCTCGAACGATGCGGTCTCCCTGATGTACCTGGCCACCGGCGTGGGCCTGGCCTTCGTGCTGGGCTGGGGCCGGCTGATGGCCGTGCCCGTGGGGCTGGGGTCCGCTGCCGTGTCCTGGATCGGGCAGTGCCTGGCCTCTCCCGACCCGATGGGTTGGGCCCTGTGGGTGTCTTTCATCATCAGCGGCTTCGGCGGCGGCCTGCAGGCCTGGTTGGCCGCACGCTGGACCATGCCCGACCCTCAGGGCGATCTGCGCCTCGACCGTCCGCGAGACATTGTCAGTTTCCTGGTGCTGGCGGGCCCCATGGCTTGCGTGTTCAACGCCGCCATCAGCACGACGGCCATGGTGGGGCTGGGGTTGCTACCCGCTGCCCTGTGGGCGCCGACCCTGGTGAGCTGGTGGGCGGGCGATGCCCTGGGCGTGCTGATGGGCACCCCGCCCCTGCTCACCTTGCTGGCCAGGCCGCGCCCCCTGTGGCAGCGGCGTTTGCGCATCATGGGCATCCCCATGCTCGTGGCCATGCTGCTGCTGGCCGTGGGCATCCGGCAGATGCAGCGATGGGAGCACGAACGCGAGGCCGCCACCTTCCGGCAGGAGGTCGATCGCACGGCCACGGCCGTGAAGCTGCGCCTGCGTGGCTACCTGTCGGCCCTCGAGTCGTTGCGCGGCGTGTTCGATGCCTCCGCTTCGGTCGAGCGCAACGAGTTCTCGCGGGCCAGCCGCCCCTGGTTGGAGCAGCTCAAGGATGTGCGGGCCATGGGCTGGGAGGAGCGGCTGTCCACCACGCGCCTGGCCGAGTTCGAGGCCCAGCAACGTGCGGAAGGCCTGACCCAATTCCGGGTGTTCGATGGCACCGAACGCCAGCCGCCACGGGGTGACGAAGTGGTCGCGCTGCGCTTCATCGAACCCATGGAGGGCAACGAAAGCGCACTGGGGTACAACGTGCTGTCACGCCCGCAAACCCGCCAGGCCTACCAGCGGGCTGTGCTGGACAACCAGCCCAGCGTGACCCCCCCCCTGAACCTGATGCAGGACGACGCGCGCCAGACCGGCGTGGTCATCTATCGGGCGGTGTACCGCGACCCCAATGCCCTGCCCTCAGACCGGGCACGCTCGGCCGCAGGCGTGGTGTTCATTGCCTTGCGCCCCCAGGAGGCGCTGCAATCGGTGCTCAAGGACATGCCCTCGTACATGCGGGCCTGCCTGATCGACGTGACAGAGCGGGAGCCCGTGGTGCTGAGTGGCGATGCCGGCTGCCAGCAGGCCCACACGAGCGGCTCACCCGTCAAGACGGCCCAGTCGCTGACCGTGCCACTGCCTTTTGCACAGCGCCAGTGGGCCTTGCACCTCTGGGCGGTCGAGGCCGTGCCCATCGTGGGAGGACGGGCCACGTCCTGGATGTTTGCGACCGTGGGGGTTCTGTTTGCCGCGGCGTTGAGCGCCCTGCTGCTGGTGATCACCGGCACCACCGAGCGCATGGCCGCGGCCATGTCGGAAGCTCGCAGGCAGCGCGAGTCGGCAGAACAGGCCAACCAGGCCAAGAGCGAATTTCTCTCCCGCATGAGCCACGAATTGCGCACGCCGCTCAACGCCATGCTGGGCTTCTCGCAGGTGATGGGCCTTGACCCGTCTGAGCCCTTGGCGACCGGGCAACGACAACGGCTGGAACAGATCCAGCAGGCCGGCTGGCACCTGCTGGACATGATCGACGACGTGCTCGACCTGTCTCGCATCGACAGTGGCACCTTGCGCCTGGAGGTGGCCAACCTGCCCTTGCCGCCGGTGCTGGCCGCCTGCGAGCCGCTGGTGGCGGAACTGGCCGAGCGCATGGACGTGCACCTCACGCTGGACGGCACCTTGCCGACCGGATGGGGTGTGCAGGCCGACGAGACCCGTCTGCGGCAGGTGATCACCAACCTGCTGAGCAACGCCATCAAGTACAACCGCCCGGGCGGCTCGGTGCGTGTGCAGGCGGCGCTGGTCAAGAACAGCCAGGGGCCCATGGTCAACCTGGTGGTCACTGACAATGGCCTGGGCATGAGCGAGCAGCAGGTCAGCCAGCTGTTCCAGCCCTTCAACCGTCTGGGCCGCGAGCGCCAGGGGCAAGACGGTACAGGCATTGGACTGGTCATCAGCCGCCACCTCACGCAGTTGATGGGCGGCCAGTTGTCGGTGTCCAGCCGCGAAGGCGAAGGCTCGACCTTCACCTTGAGCCTGCCCGCGGCCTCCCTGCCTGTGCAGGACAGTCCCCCGCCGCCACTCGCCACGGCCAGCGCGGTGCCCACCTGGGGTACCCACGATGAGCCCACCCGCCATGTGCTGTACGTGGAAGACAACCTGGCCAACTCGGCCCTGGTGCAGGCGGCTTTGAGCTCACGCCCCTGGATCCGGCTGACGCTGGCAGAAACCATCGAAGACGGCCTGGCCGCCCTGCATGACCGCCTGGCTGGGCCAGCCCCGCAACTGATCTTGCTCGACGTGCACCTGCCGGACGCCTCGGGCCTGGACTTCCTCAAGCTGGCCAAGGCCAACCCGGAGACCCGGCACATCCCAGTGGTGATGATCTCGGCCGATGTGACGCCCGACCAGGTCAATGCCTGTCTCAGCGCCGGGGCCACCTGCTACCTCACAAAACCCGTCTGCATTGCCGACCTGCTGGAACAGGTCGACAAACTGCTGGGGCGCCGAAGCCCCGTCTGATCACTGGCGAGGCGCGTATTCAGGCACCAGCGTGTGCAGGCGCTGGCGCAACTGGGCGGGCGGAGGCAGGTCTTCCTGACGCGCCAGGGCCAGCATCTCATCGATCCAGCCGGTGGGCAGCTCGCCGTTCAGGCGGGCCAGGCGCAGGCGCGGGTGGGGCGTGGGCAGGGTCTGGTCGGCATCGGCCAGCAGCTCTTCGTAGAGCTTTTCGCCCGGGCGCAAGCCGCTGAACACGATGGGGATCTCGGCCTCTGTATGGCCTGACAGGCGGATCATCTCGCGGGCCAGGTCGGCGATCTTGATGGGCTGCCCCATGTCCATCACGAACACCTGCCCGCTGTCGGCCAGGGCGGCGGCCTGCAGCACCAGCTGCGAGGCCTCGGGAATGGTCATGAAATAGCGCGTGATTTCGGGGTGCGTGACCGTGACCGGACCGCCCTTGGCGATCTGTTCCTTGAACTTGGGGATCACGCTGCCGCTGCTGCCCAGCACGTTGCCAAAGCGCACGGCCATGAACCGGGTGCCGGGGGCCTGGGCGGTCCAGTGCGAGACCACCATTTCGGCCGCGCGCTTGGTGGCGCCCATCACGTTGGTGGGGTTCACGGCCTTGTCGGTGGAAATCAGCACGAAGCGGCGCACCCCGGCCTCAGCCGCCGCCTGCGCCACCTGGTAGGTGCCCAGGGTGTTGTTGCGGATCGCCATCCAGGCGTTCTCGTCTTCCATCAGGGGCACGTGCTTGTAGGCCGCTGCATGGAACACGAGGCCGGGCGACTGCTGGGCCATCACCCGGCGCAAGGTGGGCAGGTCTTTCACATCGCCCACCAGGCGCACCAGCGGCAGGTGCGGGAAACGCTCGCTCAGGTCTTGCTCGACCTGGTACAGCGCGAACTCGCTGAGCTCGAACAGCACCAGGCGGGTCGGGCCGAAACGGGCGATCTGGCGGCACAACTCGGAGCCGATGGAGCCGCCCGCGCCGGTCACCAGCACCACTTCGCCACTGATGAGCGAAGACAAAGCAGACTCATCAAGCTGCACCTTGTCGCGGCCCAGCAGGTCTTCGGGCTCGATGTCGCGCACGCGGTCGATGCGCGAGCGGCCTTCGCGCAGTTCGTCGGCCGAGGGCACGGTCACCACGGGCAGACCGGTCTCGGCCGCCAGGTCCAGCACCCGCTTGCGCTGCGGGCCGCTGGCCGAGGGCATGGCCAGGATCAGGTGGGTGACGCCGTCGACCACCTCAGCTTCTTTGAGGCGCTCGACGCCCCCCAGCACCGGCACGCCGCTCACGCGGGCCCCGTGCTTGCGCACATCGTCATCGAGCAGGCCGTGCACGGTCCAGCCACGGTGCTGGATGCCGGCGATCAGCAGCTTGCCAGCGGCACCTGCGCCCAGCACCAGGGCGTGCTGGCCGGTGGCGTCGCCCCCGCGGGTGCGGGCGCGGGCCTGTTCATGGGCCATGCGCAGGAACATGCGGGCCAGGCTCAGGGTGATCAGTGCGAACACCGGGTGCAAGGCCAGCACGGCACGGGGAATCTCGACCAGCTGGGCCATCAGCACCACCACGGCACTGGCCAGGCCAGCGCCAACGCACACCCAGCCCAGGCGGGAGATTTCCTGGAAGCTGACGTAGCGCCAAGCGGCCTTGGGCACACCCAGGGCCCATGACACGGTGCTGTACACCACGATCACCCCCAGCAGCACGCCGTTGTCGTAGCTGGGGCGCTCGTGCAGCCAGCGCTCCACGCCCATGCGGAACAGGTAGGTGGCATGCCAGGCCAGCGCAATCAGCCCCGCGTCGGCCGCCAGCACCGAGGCGGTGCGGTGTGCACGCAGGCGGTCCAGCAAGGGGGCAAGGCGGGTCCAGATCATGGTAAGGGGCGATGGAAAGGCTTGTGCAAACCCCACATTGTCCTACGGCAGGTGGCAGCAAGGCGCCGGAGGTGTGTCAACGCCGGACGATGGCCACCAGCGTGCGCCAGATCAGGCGCACATCCAGCCACACCGAGGCCTGGTCCACATAACGGGCCGCCAGGGCCAGCTTGTGCGGCAGCACCTCGTGGATGTAGGCGTGCTCGGGGTCGGCCGCACGGGCCAGCACGGCGCTTTCGTCGCGGTATTCGATCGAGGCGATGTCGGTGATGCCCGGGCGCACCGACAGCACCTTGGCCTTCAGCTCGGCCGGGTACACGGCCACGTAGCGCGGCACCTCCGGGCGCGGCCCCACCAGGCTCATGTCGCCCCACCACACATCGAGCAGCTGCGGCAATTCGTCGAGCTTGCTGGCGCGCAGGAAGTGGCCCACGCGCGTGATGCGGGCATCGGCCCCCACCGTGATCTGCAGGCCCTGGCCCGCGGGTGCATGGCGCATGGTGCGGAACTTGTGGATGTGAAAAGGCACGCCGTGGCGCCCCACCCGCTCTTGCCTGAAGAACACCGGGCCGGGCGAGTCAAGCTTGACGGCCAGGGCAATGAGCAGCAGCACCGGGGCCAGCACCAGCAGGCCCAGTGAAGACATCACCCAGTCGAACACGCGCTTGGCCATCACCCGAGTCTCGTCAGCCCCAGGGCGGGCCTCAACGGCCGAAGGCCTTGCGCACCGCCGTGATCACGCGTTCGACATCGGCATCGGTCATGCGGGTGTACAGCGGCAGGCTCACCATGCGCTCGTACGCCTTCTGGCTGTGCGGGAACTGCGCGGGCTGCAGGTCGTAGCGTTCTTTCCAGTAAGGGTGCAGGTGCAGCGGGATGTAGTGCACGCTCACGCCGATGCCGTCGGCAAACAGGCTGTCGATCAGCTGGTCGCGCGTGAGGGTGGCCTCGTCGGACAGGCGCACCACGTACAGGTGCCAGGCGTGCAGGTCACCTGCGTGCTGCGGTCGCGGGGGCAGCACCAGCGGCAGGTCGGCCAGGGCTTCGTCGAAGCGGGTGGCGATCTGCTCGCGGCGCAGCTGGAAGCCGTCGATGCGCTTCAGCTGGTGCAGGCCCAGGGCCGCGGCGATGTCGGTGAGGTTGTACTTGAAGCCGGGCGCCACGATCTCGTAGTACCAGCTGGGCACCTTGGCCGTGAAGCGGTCGAAGGCGTCGCGGTTGATGCCGTGCAGGCGCATGACCTTGGCGCGCGCGGCCACCTCGGCGTTGCGCGTGACGAGCATGCCGCCTTCGCCCGTGGTCATGGTCTTGTTGGCGTAGAAGCTGAACACGATGGCGTCGCTGGCGTGCAGGCCCACCATCTGCCCCTTGAAGGTGGTGGGCAGGGCATGGGCCGCGTCTTCGACCACCTTCAGGCCATGGCGCCGGGCGATGTCATGGATCGCGTCCATGTCGACCGCCAGGCCCGCGTAGTGCACAGGCATGATGCACTTGGTGCGCGGCGTGATGGCCGCTTCGATGGCCGCCGGGTCGATGTTCAGCGTGGCCGGGTCGATGTCGACCAGCTTCACGTCGGCACCCAGGTAGCGCACCACCTCGGCCGTGGCCGTGAAGGTGTGCGTGGTGGTGATGACTTCGTCGCCCGGGCCGATGCCCAGGGCTTCCAGCGCCAGGTGCAGCCCGGCCGTGGCCGAGTTCACCGCGATGCAGTGCAGGCCATGCTCGCCCGCCTGGCCACCGTTCAGGTAGGTGGCAAACGCCTCTTCGAACTTGCGGGCCTTGGGGCCCGTAGTGACCCAGCCAGAACGCAGGGTGTCGACCACTTCGGCGATTTCTTCTTCGCCGATTTCAGGCAGGGCAAAGGGCAGAAAGGGCAAGACAGGCTGAGACGGGGTGTTCGACATGTGCAGACTCGGTTTCGAATGCGGTGCAGGGATCAGCGCTGCGCAGCGGCCCCGCGGGTCAGGCGGCCAAAGCTGGGGTCGGGGCGGCCCTTGACGAGCGCGTCCCACCAGCCACGCAGGCTGCCCAGGCCATAGCCCCAATGGTAGGCCGCGATCACGGCGGGCAGGTGGGGCTTGAGCTCGGCACCGGCCTCGCGGGCGATGCGGCCGCTGATCCACCACACGGCCGCGCCATACGCCAGCAGCCCGGCCACCAGCAGCAGCGAGCTGCCCAGCATCAGCCACACGGCCACATCGCGCCCAGGGCCCACGGGCATCCACGACACCGCCAGCCCGGCCAGCAGCGACAGGCCGTACAGCAGGGCCAGCCCGCCCACGAACAGGCCCGGAATCAGGTGGCGCAGGGCTGCGGCCTGGCCATGTTTTTTCATGACGAAGGGCTTCCAGTAGCCGTACTGGCGGTACTGGCGGAACACGTCCATCTTGCTGGCGCGTGGGAAGTAGGTGGAGCGGATGCTGGCCGACTGCCACACCTTGCCGCCGCCCTTGTGGATGCGCAGGTTGTGCTCGTCGTCCTGGTTGCGCACCAGGGTTTCGTCGAAACCGCCAAAGCGCTCGAAGGTGGCTTTGGGCCAGGCCCCCAGGTACACGGTGTCCACCCAGCCGTTGTGGGCCAGGTCGCGCGAGAGGGCACCACCGGCCACCAGCTTCGACTGGAAGGCCGCGGCCACCGCACGCTGCACCACTCCGGCGGTGCCCGGCTGGCCTTCGGCCTTCCAGGGGCCGCCCACGTTGTCGGCCCCGGTGGCCTGCCAGGTGGCCAGACACTGGGCCACGTAGTCGGGCGCATACACGGTGTGCACGTCCAGGCGCACGATGAACTCGCCAGCGGCCTGCTCGATGCAGCGGTTCAGCCCGCACGACACGATGCGGCCCGGGTTGTCGATCATCACAAAGCGCGGATCACGCCGGCAGAAGGCCTGCAGCTTCTTGCGGGTGCCGTCGTCGCTCAGGCCATCGGCAATCAGCACCTGCAGCTGCCAGCCAGCCGGCACCTGCTGGGCCGCCACGCTGCGGCAGAAAGCCTCGATGTGATCGGCTTCATTGCGGCACGGCACGATCACCGAGACCGTGCGTTTCACGGCGTTGACGGTCATGCCGACCTCACCGGGCGACCCTTGTTCAGGCTGGAACAGGGCTTGAGCAGCTGCAGGTACAGGGCCCACATGCGGTCCATCTGTCCGCGGCGCGAGGCCTCTCGTTCAACCACCACGCGGTTGTAGGCGCCCATCAGGCGCGCCTGCTCCGGGTGGTCACAGGCCTGTACCAGGGCTGTGGTGATGGCCTGTGCGTCGCGCACCGGCACGATCCAGCCGCCCCGGGCATCCAGCCATTGGCGATTGGCCGGCAGGTCGGAAGCCACGATGGGCAGGCCACAGGCCATGGATTCCAGCACCGACACCGAGGTGGCGTCGCTGGTGGGCACCGAGATGGACACACGGCTGCGCTGGATGGCATCGACCATGGCCTGGTCGCCCACGCGGCCGTGGAACACCACGGCATCATGCAGACCCAGTGCGGCCACCTGGGCCTTCAGGGCATCGGCCTGGGTGCCCCCACCCAGCAGGTGCAGACGGGCCTCGGCCTGGGGACGGGCCGCGCGCAGCCCGGCAAAGCCCTCCAGCACGGTATCGATGTTGTAGTTGGGCTCCCAGCTGCGCAGGCTGACCACCTCGAACCCCTCGGCCGGCACGGCGGGGCAAAACTTGTCGGTGTCGGCGCCCCACAGGATCTGGTGGGCCGGCGCATGGGGGTGGTAGCCCGCGATCTCTTCGATCATGTCCATGGAATCGGCCGTGATCAGGTCGGCACGGCGCAGCGACCAGCCCACCACCTGGCGCATGAGGCGGCTCTCGCGCGGCGTGACCAGGATGTCCGAGCCCCAGGCCGTGAGCACGGTGGGGCGTTGCAGGCCACAGGCCGCGGCCCACAGGCCATAGGAGGTCACGTAGTGGCCATGCACCACACACACCGGCCAGCGGGCATGCAGTTGCGCCGCCACCCGACGCACCTCCGGCAGGGCCAGGAACCAGCCCATCTTGTCGCTGCCCGGGCGGATGGCGATCACCTCGTCTGCACCCGGCACCTCGGCCGGCTGCCGGGTGATCACCACAGCACGGGCACCGCGCTCGACCACGGCGGCCACCCAGCGACGCGTGTGCACGCTGGCGGCATCGGCAAAGAACAGGATGCGGTCCGGGGCCTTGGGCGCCATCAGGCTCGGCCTCCGGCGCGTGCGTTGCGCTGGTCCGCGTGGGCCAAGGCTTTGTTGAGGTTGTCGTGCCCGGCCCAGGCCGCGTACACGGCGTGCAACTCGGGGTGCTGCGCCAGCAGGCTGGCATCGACCTCGCGGGTGTCGCCCATGACCACCGCCGGCTGGCCCATGGTGCGCGGGCCCACGATGGCGAAGTCGGGCACATCACCCGACACGAAACTGAAGGCCTGCACGATCACGCCACGGCCAATGCGGGCGCCCGGCGCGATGATGCAATGCGGACCAACGAAGCTGTAGGCGCCAATGTGGGTGGCGCGGCGCACATAGCCCACCGGGTCAGGGTGGCCGTAATACAGCTGCCCCATGATGCGCACCGAACGGTGGCTGGAGTGGCTGAGCACCGACACGTAGTTGGTGATCTGTACGCCCTCGTCGATGGTCAGGCCGTTCGAGCCGTCGATGCGGTTGAAGTGCCCGATGAAGATGTGGTCGGCCAACGTGATGCCCTCGGGGCATTCGAAGCAGGTGTGCGTGCTGAACCGGGTGCTGGGGCAGTAGCCACCACGCGC
>JACCDR012635157.1_pt1 | contig 10015 bp, 15 predicted proteins | sample 7446431 | NCBI WGS metagenome assembly JACCDR01 (sample SAMN15323443, study PRJNA562643) | freshwater metagenome | isolation source: river surface water | place: USA:Blue River Watershed | collected 2017-08-17 | reverse complement strand
CTGGTCGGACGAGACCCCCGATTCGACCGGGGCGATCCCGACCCGCTTCGAGGACCGGTGGGGGACCCAGCTGGACAACGACGACGTCGCGGGCCTGGAAAGGACCCTCCTCGCGACGAACCTCGCCGACTTCGTCGTGCGCTGCTCGAACAGTCAGCAGCTCCGCCTGTCCGGGGCGAAGAACGGCAGCGACAAGGTCATCGAGTTCAACCACGACTACGAGGGCACGACGGCGAACCGCCGGTGGCAGATCCGGGCCACCAACGAGAACGAGGCTGGGGCTGACGCGGGCACGAACTTCCAGATCGCCCGGTACAACGACTCCGGCACCTTGCAGGACACCCCGCTCGTGATCAGCCGCGCGACCGGGAACATCACCCTGACCCCGGCGTTCGTGGTGCGCCGGTCGTCGTCGTCCGTGTCGAGCATTTCGCTCAACTCGACGTCGCTCGGCTCTGGTCTGGGCGTGTTCGCCCTGGGCAACGCCAACACCGTCCCGTCCGGCACCCCGACCGGCGGCGGTGTCCTGTACGCCGAGGGCGGGGCGTTGAAGTGGAAGGGATCCAGCGGCACCGTCACCACCATCGCAGCAGCGTGAAGGGAAGGCCACTCATGGAGATCAGCATCGCCGACGTCTCGGAACTGGCGTTGGAGAACTACACCCTGCGGCGCGATCTGCGCCGGGCGCATGAGGCGAATCAGCAGCTCATGCTCCTGCTCAAGCAGAACGACGCCGCGGCCGCCGGACCGGAGCCGGTCCCGGCGGAGCGTACGGATGACCAGCCTGACCACCACGAGGGTCACTGACCCGGCCGAGCCCGACGAGAGGAGGCTGCGGTGTCCATCCCGGCAGCCATCACCCCGATCACCGTCACCGGGACGTTCATCGCGGCCGACGGGTCACCGCAGCGGGGATATGTCCATTTCACGCCGTCGATCGTGGCGAAGACGCCCGGGGCGGTGATGCCGAAGTCGCGGCTGTCCGTGCGCCTCGACGCCGACGGGGAGCTGTCGGTGCCGCTGGCGTCGACCGACGACCCGCAGTGGTCCGCTCCCGGGTTCACCTACCGGGTCGTGGAGGAGTTCAGCGGGGCCGAGGACAGGGCGTACTGGATCGAGGTCCCGGCGGCGTCGTCCGGCGGGAACCTCGACCTGACCGAGGCTCCGCACGTCAACGAGGACGGTTCGTGATGGTGCAGGTCATCAAGCAGTCGGCGGCGATCACGGTGCCGCTGGGGCCGTTCGTGGACGCGACGGACGGGTTCACCGCGGAGACGGCCCTGACGATCACACAGCCGGACATCAGGCTGTCGAAGAACGGCGGGGCGTTCGCGCAGGTGTCCGACGCGCAGACGCTCTCCCACATGGAGAACGGCTACTACAGCCTGTCGTTGTCGGCGACGGACACCGGGACGGCCGGGCGGCTGACGGTGCACGTGAACGAGTCCGGGGCGCGGCCGGTGCTTCGGGAGTTTCAGGTGATGGCCGGGGCGGCGTACGACCTGCTGTACGCGTCCGGCGCTGACCCGGTGACGGCTCTGGTGGCGGCTGGGAAGGATCTCGACCGGCGGGGGACTGCGCAGGGGGCCGGGTCGGGGTCGAACACGCTGGTGCTGGCGGTGGCCGACTTGAAGGCCGACGACTTCTACAACGGGGCGTTCATCGTGCTGCTGGAGGGCGGCGGGACTCCCGGCTGGACAGCCGCGGAGCGGACGAGGCGGATCACGGACTACGCGAACGCGACGAATCAGGTCACGGTGGACGCGAACTGGGCGGACCCGCCGGACGCCACGTCGGTGTACCTCATCGTGGGGGGCTGAGATGACCGCTGCGGCTCTGCTGGAGGCATTGTGGGACGAGCGGGTGTCTCTGGCCGATCAGGTCGGCAGCGGCGGAATGGAGGCGTCCGGCGTATCGAGTGTGTCGGGGTCGTCGCCGCGCCGGGTCGAGCTTCCGGGGTCGCGGCGGTTCAGCTTCCGGTATGAGCTGTTGGACTCCGGGAACGCGGTCGTCGGCAGCCTGGACGGTGTCGAGTCGTGCACGATCGAGATGAACTGGCTGGCGGACATCAAGCGCAAGGCCAGTTTTTCCGTCCGGGGCGAGCCGGATGACGTGCAGTGGCTCTCCGACCGGATCAAGCCGGGGATCCGGCTGTGGCTGCCTCCGTACGGGCCGGGCGACGACGTCGAGTGGCCGATGGGGGTCTTCCTGCTGTCGACGCCGTCGCGGGAGACCGACGAGACCGGCACCGTGGTCCGCGACGTCGAGGGGTATGACCAGCTCCAGGTGTATATCGAGGATCAGATCGCGGCCCGGTACAGAGTGGATGCGGGGGATCTCTACACCGCGGCGGTGACGGATCTGCTGGGGGCGGTGGCGGTGAACATCACTCCATCGTCGGCGGTGCTGCCGACCGCGGCGGAGTGGCCTCCGGGCACCCCAAAACTCAAGATCATCAACGCTCTGTTGTCGGCGATCAACTACGAGTCGTTGTCGTTCGACGAGGACGGCCGGGCGGTGGTGCAGCCGTACCGGTCGCCGGACGAGCGGGCCGAGGAGTACGCCTACGCCGACGACGACAACTCGCTGCTGATGCACGGCCCGGAGGAGACCCGAGACCTGTTCACGATCCCGAACAGGTGGGTGCTGGTCGTCTCGGACCCGGACCGTGACCCGCTGACCTCGGTCTACACGAACACCGACCCGGGGTCGCCGACCTCGACGGTGCGGCGCGGCCGGACGATCACCGACTTCCGGGACGGGGAGGACGCCGCCGATCAGGCGACGCTCGATGCGCGGGCGTCGCGGCTCGCGTTCGAGGCGAGTCAGGTGTACGAGGCGGTCGACTTCCGGACCGGCATGAATCCGTTGCACTCCGGCAACGATGTCTATCGGATCACGTACTCGCCGCTGGGGATCAACGGCAAGTACGGGGAGCACACGTGGTCGATGGCGCTGCGGGCGGGAGCGGCGATGCAGCACCGGGCGCGGAGGGTGGTGGCGGTGTGAAGACTCCGAGTTCAGCGGACTTCCTCGGCAGCGTTGCCGGGTATACAGCGGCGAGAGCGCAGGGCGGCCGGGCCGGGGACGGCCGCAACCGCCTCGCCAAGATCGATCCCGCTTACACGGCGGGGCTGCCCCGGGTGACGTTCGAGGGCGAGGACACCCTGTCGGTCAAGGGCTACCCCTATGCCAGCAACTACGAGCCGACCGCCGCCGACCGGGTGCTGCTGGTGCCGGTCGGCACGACCTACATGATCATGTGCGCGGTGATCGCGTGAGTCAGCCGGAGTCGCAGGCGAAACCGACGAACGACGCGAACGGGTACGTCATGCTGCCGACTAACCGCGCGGTCAGCTACGCGCAGGTGGTCACGGCGATCCGGCAGCTACAGACCCGCGTGTTCAACATGAGCAGCAGCGGCACCAACGCGCAGAAGATCGCGGAGCTGAGAGCCGACCTGGAAGCGCTGGAAGCGCAGGTGACGGCCGCCGGAACGGCCAGCGATGAAGCGCTGGACGCGTTGCGGACGCAGGTCAACACGATCAGCGAGGACGTCGGCACGTTGGAGGGGTCGGTCACTGACCGGCTCGCGGGCAAGGCGTCGGCCGGGCACAACCACGACGGAACCTACGCCCCCGCCTCGCACACCCATCCCTACTCGCCGAGCAGCCACAACCACGACTCCGCCTATGCGCCCTCGTCGCACACCCACCCGTACTCCCCCACCAGCCACAACCACGACTCGTCGTACGCGCCCTCGTCGCACACCCATCCCTACGCCCCGACCAGCCACAACCACGACAGCGCCTACGCCGCGGCCGGGCACAACCACGACGCGGCCTACGCGGCGAAATCGCACGGGCACACGCTGGCAATGTCCGGCGGACAGGCTGACGTCGTCTCCGTGATCCTCGGCAACGGCGGCACCGGGGTCGTGCAGGTGACGATCGCCCCGGCGATGCCAAACACCAGCTACGCGGCGCCCGCTGTGCTCGCCTCGGGGGTCGCGGCGCTGTCGGTCGACGCGGTCACGATCGTGTCGGGATCCCGGGTCGACGTGACCCTCAAGAACAACGGCGCGATCGGTATCGCTGCGGGCCGGGTCACGGTCACGGCCGCCCGCATCGTGCCTGCCTGAAACGCAGATCGGCCCGCCGTGAAGCACGGCGGGCCGATCGTTTCGTCGCAGATCAGAGTGGCGGCATCTCCGTGCGGTCGCCGTCCGCGCTCTCCCAGTACGTCGTGCTGCCGTCGGTCATCAGGCGGCCCCGGATCGGCTCACCCATGCTGACTTCGTCGCCGAACCGGATCTCCGTGCCATCGGAGCAGCGGACAACCAGGTCGGACAGGCTCTCCACGTGGATGACCTTGGTGGGGTCGAACTCGGCCGGTTCCTGGCCGCTGTTCGGCGGAGCCGTGAGGCGGGTTTCGATCGGCTCCCACCCGCGGTTCGAGTAGTTCTGCCGCAGGGTGGTCAGCGACATCTCGTCCCACTCGATCGCGATGACCGCTTGTGCGAGCGGGAAGACGGGACAGATCACGCCCTTGCGCTGCTCGGCGAAGTGCTCCCACTGATCCGTCTCGGCGTTCAGCCACGCGGGCTGTCCGCACGATCCGCACAGCCGGATCTCGCCGGTGTAGTCCCGAATCGATTGCATGGTGCTGGCCTCCTGGGCTGGGTGCGGATGGTTTACGGCTGTGCAGCCGTGGGCCGGTCGGGGCCGAACTGGTCGGCGATCGCCGAATAGGCGAACGACAGGCCGAGGAGCATTTCCCGGCCGGTGTCGTTGGTGTCGGGGTGGTTGATCAGCTCGGCGATCGGGACGTTACGCAGGCCCCATGTCGCTTCGGCGAGCTGGCCCATCCACATCAGGTGGACCTCGCTCGGCATCGGCGTCGGGGTGGTCGGTGCGGTCACGGTGTGTCCTCCGTTTCGTGGCGGGCAGGCAGGTCGTTGATGCCGAGGTTCGCCGCGGTGGTGTTCAGGGCGTCTTCCAGCGCGCGGATGGTCGCGAGGGAGGCGCGGCGGCGGCCGCGTTCGAGGTGGTAGACGTAGCCGCGGGAACGACCGATCAGGGCGGCCAGTTCGGCGGGGGTGAGCCGTGCGGCGAGCCGGGCGGCGCGGAGCTGTTCGGGGTTCACGTCGTGGCCTGTGTTCACGACTGGATCATACTGAAAAGAACCGGGTGTGCGTGAGGTGAGTAAGTCCCCATGCACACCCGGTGGTGTATCTGCTGGTCAGCGGCGGCAGCGGACCTGCACGGTGACGTCGTGGCAGTGACCGCGGCTCCGGCCCTTGAGGGTGGCGATCACGGCGATCGCGGCCACGGCGACGACGACCACGGTGGCGGGGTTGCGCGACAACATGTACCCGGCTCCGGCGAGGGCGGCGAGCACGGTGACGATCGCCGCGGCGATCCCGACGTAGAAGCGGGGCCGACGCCCTGTGCGGGCCGGGACGGTCCGGATGGGCAGGAGGGTGGCCTGCACCCGCACTCCGCCGTGCGGAAGCGTGTGCATGGCGCTGGCGGTGGCGAGGCGGCCGGTCCGGCTGAGGTGCAGCAGCAGCCCGGTCATCGCGGCGGGGGTTTCGGCGGTGAGGTGCTGCGGACCGGCGGGCAGGGTGGCGGCCGGGTCGGCGGGGCGGCGGGTGAGCTGGCGGGTCATGCTGGCCTCCTGGTCGGTATGTCGGGTTTAGCTGGCGGCGTTGTGGCGGGCGCGGATCTTGTTGAACACCCATCGGCCGACCCGCAGGCGGCGTCCGGAGCCTTTGCAGCGGCGGCAGTCGCGCCACACCTTCCCGTCGGTGCGGGAGAACCGGCCCTTGCCCTCGCACTTCGTGCACTTAGCGAACGGCCACCAAATACATGACGCTGTGTAGCCGACGCTGAGGATGAGGACGGTTACCGCGGCTGCTGCGGTGAGGTGCCAGTTCATCGGGTGGGGGTTCCTTCCGGTCGGGGGTTGTTGTAGCGGCTGACCCGCTACGTGTAGCGGCAGTGCTACGGGGTGCCGCTACAGTCGGCGGCGGGTCTGGCCTGCGGTTTTGTGATGGTGTAGCGCGTAGCGGCACCGTCCCCCGCACCCCCGCTTCCCGGCTGCACTGCCGTGAGGGGGGTGCGGGAGGCGCTACCGCTACACCGCGGCGGACAGGATCCGGGCGGCGCGGGCCTCGTCGACCGCCTTGACCTTGCAGCCCTTCCCGACGCCGGACGGGAACCACTTACGGTCACGGCCGTCGACCGATTCGATCCGCTGTGCCCGGCACATCGCCGACACGGCGTCGGGGGTCAGGTCGGCGTACGCGTCCGGGTGCCGCTCCTGGAGCCGGGCGCAGATCGCGGGCCACGCAAGCCACGCCTCTCCGGCGTAGAAGACGTCGCGGACGTCGTCGAGAAGGTCCCGGGCGTCGACCTGCGCCTCATCCCCGGCCGCCATCCCGGCGAGTGTCCCGGCGCGTTCCCGGATGGCCCGTGCGGCGGTCAGGATGTTCTCTGCGTCGCGTCCGTCGGCGAGGTGGTTGCGGACCATGGCGTTCGGCACCGGGGCGTCGTAGAGGATCCCGACGCCGCGGTACTCGTCGCCGACCGGCAGGGTGGAGGCGTCCCACCCTTCGCCGTACGCTCCGCCGCCGAGGATCAGGTCTGACACCTGCCACGAGCCGACCTTGAGAGCGAAGCGGGTCTGGTGCTGGTCGCGGTAGTCGGTGAACCGCTTGGCGACCTTGCCGCCGGAGCCGATCCCGGACGGCCGCTGCGTCGAGGACAGCAGCACGACACCGACCGACGGGCCGACCTTGACCAGGAAGACCAGCAGCTCGGCGATCTCGGCGTCCGTCTCGTCGTCGCCGGTGGACAGGTACTCCTGGAACTCGTCGAGGACGATGAACCGGACCGGCATCCCGTAGGCGGGGTTCCGGGAGATCTCCGGGGTCAGCTTGCCCTCGGGGCACAGCGACGCGTCCCGCTCGGCGATCTCGGAAAGGCGCTGGTTGCGCTGCTGAACGTCCTTCTTGGCGTCGCGGAGCATGGTCAGGAGACGCTGCACCGGGTCGCCGTGCCGGTCCGGCAGCAGGCCAAAACCGTAGGTGTGGGCGACCAGGGCGAACTTGCGCCAGTCGGGGGAGCCCTTGCCGTCGTAGACGTCGATGCGGCAGTACGGGTCGAGGGCGGCGTACAGGGCGATCAGGCGGGCGGTGAAGGTCTTGCCCTTGCGGGGCTGCGCGCCGATCAGGATCGAGGTGAAGACCGTGGGCAGGGAGACGAGGTCGCCGCGCTGGTCGACGCCGAGGGGAGCGGGTTCCCACACGTTCGTCGGCTGGCAGGCCAGCAGCGGGGTACGCCCGGCCGGGATCGACAGCGGGTCGACGTCGGACACCCACAGCAGGTGGCGGCGCTCGGACGACTTGTCGCGGGTGAGGTAGACCTGGCTGGTGGTGACGTCCAGACCGGAGGCGATTTTGTCGCGGGCGTTCATGACCTGGGCGAAGGTGCTGCCGTAGGGCATGTCGATGACGACCTGGCTGCCGCGGTCGCGGTTGTCGCGGCTCATGGTGGAGCCGAACGTGATGACCTGGTCCGGCTTGTCCGGGTGGCCGAGCTTCGCGGCGTAGTAGGCGCGGAGCACGATGTCGGAGTTCAGGCGGCGGAACCGCGGGGCGACGATGGCGGTGCGCAGCAGGTGCTTGCCGGGCGGACGCCCGAGGCGGGCGAGCAGGGGCACGGCGGGCGCGAGGAGCATCGTCGCGTAGAAGTAGCCGTTGGCGATCAGGATCACCCACACGCCGAGGGCGGTCACCTCCATGAGCAGGACACCGCCGCGCCATGCGCGGGTGGTGCGGGCCTCGCGGTGCAGGGTGACCCACGCCTGTCCGTCGCCGGTGCTGGCGGCTTCCTGGCGGAGCTGGTGCTGTTCGGTGACCCACCACCAGCGGAGCTGCCGTTCGACCAGCCGGACGACGCCGAGCAGCGTCCACCAGGTCAGCAGCGGGACGTAGAGGAACGGGATCCTGACGGCGTGGAAGGCGGCGTGGTGACCGGCGAGCTGCGCCCGGCGGGCGAGGCTGCGGCGGGCGTTGGTGACGCCGCGCCACGCGGCGGGGATGACCGGCTGGAGCTGGTGGTCGGCGGCGACCACGTCGACGTAGACCGGTTCCCGGGCGGGCGGCTGCGGGTCGTCAAGTTCGATGTCGAAGCTGGCGGTGAACGTGTCATCTGTCGCTTTTGCGACGCCGGTGTGTGACTCGGTGGTGACGTCGTGCATCATGGTCGTTTCCTCCGGGAAAGAACCGGGGCGCGGCCTGGGCTGCCAGGCTTTGGGGCCGCGCTCCGGGGACTGTTCTCAGCGAGCCTTGGCGAACGGCACGACCACGTTGCCGGTGTCGTTCGCGGCGTTCAGGTGACGGCGGACGGTGGACTCACTGACGCCCGCCTTGGCGGCGATCTGGGACGGTGCAGCGCCCGGCATCCGGGCGGCGACTCTGGCTACCTTCGCGGCGGTCGCCCGGCTGCGGGCGGTGGCGGCAGCGGGCCGGTCATTGCGGCGTCGCGGCTGCACAGCCGGGATCGTCTCCTCTGCCGTCGCGGCGGGCACCACATTGGCGTCCGGCGCGGCGTCATCGGCGGCTGGTTCCGACGCCGCCGGGAGCGGCTGCGTGACGACCGGGTCGGCGTCATCGGTGACCGTCTCGGCGGCGGGCGTTGTGACAGCCGGTGTGGCGTCATCGCGGCTGTCAATTGACGTGTCGGCAGGCGTCACGCTGGCTGTCACAACTGGTGCCGTCATCGGGGCTGTGAGCTGCTGAATCCTTCCCCCGAGTTCCACCAGGCACACCGACGCGACGACGACCAATCCGTCCACCGAGAGCGGGATCAGGTACACCGATGCTCCGGTCTCTCCGTAGCGTCCGGCGACGCCCGCCATGTGCCAGTACGACACCCACGCCGCGATGCCTGAGATGGTCACGGTCGCGACGAGTCGGGTGACGGCCAGCAGGGGCCGGTGCACGGGCACGCGGGAGATCAGCTCGACCGTCAGCAGCAGGGCCAGCGGCGGCCACGCGGCGATCGCCCGGCTGATCGGGTTGTCCTGCGCGTGCAGGATGTTGGCGGTCACCGAGACCGCCACCGCGAGCAGCAGAGTGGCGCGCACCGCCCACCGGATCCGGTACAGGCGGGGGAGCGTGTTGTGGGCCTGCACGGTGCGCGGGTTCCTTCCAGGTAGGTAGCCATGGAGTCGGCGGCGACGCCCGCCACGATGGCGGTCAGGGCGTCATCAGGGACGGCGGGTCCGGCGTGGGCGAGCAGCGTCGCGATCGCGTCGTCTTCGGCGTCGTCGTAGGCGTCGAGTTCGGCGGCGATGGCGGTCACGGCTTCAAGGGCGCGCTGCTGTGTCGTGGCGTCATCGAGGTCGCCGGTGAACACCGTGTTGACGTGGTCGTTGATCCGCTTGATGAGCGCCGTCGTCGACCTGACCGACGCCACCAGGAAGCGGGTGGTGTGGGTCATGTCGGCCCGGCCGGGGGCGGTCATGCCGCGATTCCCGGCAGTACAGCCGCGAACGCGCCGACGGTGAGCAGCACCATCGAGGCGGCGGCCAGCACGCGGACGCGGGGTCCGGCGGCGCGGCGGACGGAGCGGGGCAGCGACAGCCAGGCCGTGACGATGACGGCGGCGACGATGAGTGCGGCTACGGCGATCGGGTGCATTGCTGGCCTCCTGTGTCGGTTGTGGTGCCCGGCCGCCACCGCGGCGGCCGGGCGGGTGGTCATCGTGCGGCGAGGGCGGCCCGGTCGCGGGCCATCCCTGCGCGGTGTGCGTCGCGCATGGCGGCGAAGCTGCTGGGGACGCGGACGCCGGTGTTGCCGGTGTCGGCGGGGACGACCCGGCGGACGGCTTCGGCGGCGGCAGCGCCGCGGATCTGCGCCGGGGTCGGCTCCGGCGCTGCGGCCGGGGTCTCGGCGGGGGTGGTGTCGGCCGGGGTGTTGGTCACCGCGGCGGTCCGCTCGGCTGTG
>JACCDR010637707.1_pt1 | contig 10015 bp, 5 predicted proteins | sample 7446431 | NCBI WGS metagenome assembly JACCDR01 (sample SAMN15323443, study PRJNA562643) | freshwater metagenome | isolation source: river surface water | place: USA:Blue River Watershed | collected 2017-08-17 | reverse complement strand
GTTCGACGATAGACTATGTGTAAAATACTATTTTAATCTAGTTTAAGCATAGTCTATACACTTATTTATTTAAATCGTACAATTTGCCAAGTAGCTAAATTTCTTTTTGTGAAAATGGCTGTATTTACACCATTCAACCATTTGATAATCAATTATTTAAGCATCGAACTCACGTTAATAATAGCTTCTTAGTTTCTTATTTTTTTAAAGTAATAACAACCTCAAAGTTTTTCTGCGCATCTGGCAAATAGAGCTTCCATAAACCATTACCCATGTTTTCGATTTTTTTGGCTGAAGAGCAGCTTATTGTCGATGGGTTATAAACAACCAGTTCGCCCGATTCAACCATCACAAGTTTCAATTCCTTATCAGCGTACTTAATGGACTTGACAGTATTTGCTGATAAATACTTATTGGGGTTTCCAATAACCGACCAACCGTTTTTTACAGGTGACAACTGAACCAGTTTATCAGAAAAACCGATTAGGTCAAACTTGTATTCGTTTTCTAGTTTTCCTCCCTTTTGTTCGTACCAATCGTAGTATACTAATCCTTCTTTAGGTGCTTTCCACGATTTAACTTTGGGCTGAATAAATTCGCCAGCGGCTTCATAATCTTTTACTGCAAAAGCACTTGTAACCTTAGATGCTGGCGAAGGATGCATCAGGTTGTAGGCGACGAGTGCCGCTGCACCATTTTGTAAAGGTGCTACTACCCGATATGCCTGTGGAGTTGTTAAAGCAGACAACATCACTGATTCTGATAAAGGAATGGCCGGAGCTAAGGGGCGTAACAATTCTCCATCGGAATAAGACAATGGCAACACTAATTTGTCTTGGAAATCAACGGGGGCATCAGCGAGATAAATTGGTGCACCAGACATGGCTTTACTTACGGCCATCATACGTCCGCAAAATTTGTCGCTTGAGTGGAACATATCGTGATCGGGCCAAACGGCTTGTCCCATCCAAAGTGTGTTTTGGTATGACTGTAAAAGGTGTGATTTTGCTTTTGCTTCATTATTCAATAAGTAGTCAACACTTACGCGCGAAGTAGCACTGTATTTGGTATTCATCAGATTTAAGAAATCAAGGCAAAAACAATTCATCAAACCATCTGAAAGTTCCAGTGCAGCACATTCAAGCGATTGTGCATGTTGCGATACTATTTTCACAGGATTCGACATGCCTTGATAAAATGCCAATTGTCGATTTTGGTTATCAATTTTTATAAAATCGAAGCCGTGTTGTTTAGTTGACCCAATTAATGCATTATAAAACTTGCGGGAAGACAACGAATCACCTTTAGGCATCATAACGTCGAAACCCTCATCTTTACTTTTTTTGTTAACTTTTACTAAATGAGGATCTAATTCACGTATTTCATGTTCTGGGTGCAACCCTTGCCACTGGGCATTCATGGTGTGCCAAATTCCTGTCCATTTAATTTTATCCGTCTTTGCATCCATCATAGGTTTAAAGCCGTTTGGAAAAGTCTCCGGATTTCCCTTAAATGAGAGCATGCGGCTACTATTCATACCATCAGCAGCTTTATGATTGTGTTCGTGCCCGTGATCTAATAACACCCATCGTATGGGTATTGGGCTTTTTTCAATTCTTTGCATGGCATCTACCATTAGGTCACTACTAACATTCGTGCGATATTGTTCCCAGCTGCACCATCCAAGGTATTTAAATATTTCGGGATATTTCTTTTCATGACGCATAGCTGTGCGGCCTTTTAGTGCCTGAGTATTGATGGCATTTTTCCAGGCCTGTTGAAAGACATCGTACACATTCTTGCCACGTGCATATGTTATCAGGGGAACATTGCCCGAAACAGCGTCTACACCAAACGTTGCCAGATTGATACTTAATTTTCCATCGTCAGCAATCACAAAATACGACATAGCTGTTGGACTAGTAATGCCCTGCAACAAAAGGTATTCATTGTTTTTGAGTTTAAACAGTACCAGTAAACCATTACGTGAAGGCTCTTCAGCTTTAGTATCCGGGTTAAAGTCTTTACTCACAATGGTTTTTAAATCGTTGGCTGCCCACGAGAAAACGCGGTTCATTCCATCTAATATTTTTTCACGCCCGATAGTACTAATATATACAACCGATTCATACTCCGGCAGTGTTACGGAGAAAGTGCCAAGTACACCCTTGTTTGGTGTTGCCGAATATCCAGTTAAAATTTCAACACCGTTTGCTGCTATTGAGCTGGCATCAAAAACATTGTTTCGAATTTTACTTTTATTAGTTTGGCTGTTGCAGTCAATGCTAAAAGTAATAAGTAGACATACTACTATTGTTTTTATAGTGGTTTGCATAGATTAATATTTTAATAGGATTGTAAATTTTGTGAAAAATAGATATTCTTTAGTTAGTTTCCGAAAAAAAGAGGCATTTACTATCTGCCAACCGATTCCGTCTCATCCAATTTCAAAAAAAGGCGCAGATGTCACCTCTAGTCCGAAAATAATCTTTACTTAAACCTTTGAAATCACATTATTTTTTGTGTACTTTTCCCGCAATCCATCAATTGTATTATCTCCCAAACATCTATGAAAAAAAATATCGTCCTAGCCTGGATGGCAGGCATTTTTCTGCTCTTATTTTCCTGCAAAGGCAACAAAGTAGACATTAGTAGTCGTAACTTTCAAGATGAGATTGCCCAGCAACAAAACCTTACCTTTACCTTTTCTCATGACCTAGTCAGTGATACACTGATAGACAAATGGGACAGTACTGGGTACATTACCTTTGAGCCTGCCGTGCGTGGTAAGTTTAAGTGGATTTCTGCGAATGAACTTCTTTTTTCCCCAGATGCTGGCTTTGCTCCTAGCACTGACTACAAAGCAACTGTCACCTCAGACATTCTTCAGCATCTGCAAACCCTAGACGAGGAAAAACAGGAAAAGCTTTCAGCCAGTAGCATCGAACCAATTTCTTTTCATACGCCGTACCTGAATCTGGCAGGAACGGATATGTACTGGGCCAAAAACACCGAAGGAGGCACCGAACTCCGGTTTAACCTGAATTTCAACTATCGTGTCAATCCGGCACAGGTAGGCAATCTGCTGGCAATGAATATTGCTGGGCAAAATGTATCAGCAAAAGTGGCCAGTACTGAAATATCCTCAGTGATTCCAGTGACAGTGTTACAAACCGGAACCAACTTTGACAATAAGGCTGTCATGATTACCGTTCGGGAAGGGTTAAAATGTGTGGAAAGCCAATATACCACGCCCAAACCTCTGGAAGTGAAGTCTGCCGCTCCTGACAAAAGTGATTTTCAGATTGTTCAAGTTCTTAGCGAATATGAATCCGAAAAAGGAGTGATTCGGGTCTATACCAACCAATCTGTAGAAGAAGGAAATATTTCTAGCCATTTGGACATCACACCGGCTGTCAACTTTACCATTGAAAAGCAGAACTATGGTTTTGATATTCGGGGAAATTTTAAAGAGGGTAGCTACGACCTAACCATTGCTAAAAGTCTGAGAGGCATCTTTGGTGGAGCCTTGAAAGAACCCTATACACAAGTGGTGGTGTTTGGAGAAATGAAACCCTCCATTGCCTTTACGCATAAAAAAGCTATTTATCTGTCCAGCAAAGGCAGTAAAAATGTAGGTGTACGCATCATCAATGTGCCCAAAGTAGAAGTCAAGATATTTAAAGTCTACGAAAATAATATTCTGTCGTTTTTACGCCAGTCGAGCTACGAATACTACGACTACGAGTATTCTGACGACAATTCGAGCCCCTACAACATGCCAGAAGATACTGAGAATCCGTATGGAGACATTGTGTACGAAAAAACGATCGAAACCAAGAATTTACAGAAATACAACGGTGTCAGTCTGCTTAATCTGGACTTTGCTCAATTCAATGATTTCAAAGGCATCTACTTGGTTCGCATCAATTCCGAAAATGAGCAGTACATGCGGGCTACCCAACTGGTTTCCATTTCTGACCTAGGCTTTATTGTCAAAGAAACATCGGATGAAATCTATGTATTTGCCAATTCCATTCTTACGGCACAACCTGTTTCAGGTGTCAAAGTAAACCTGATCAGTACCAATAATCAAAATATTTACACCGTAGAAACCGATGGCGAAGGTGTAGCCAAGTTTCCGGATATTGCCAAAAAAGCCCCTAACTTCCGGGTGGCTATGATTACGGCTACCCACGACAATGACTTCAACTACATGCTCTTTAACCAGACCAGTGTGGAGACATCTCGGTACGAGGTGGGTGGTATTTATAGCAATCCATCAGGCTATCAAGCATTTGTGTACGGCGACAGGAACATGTATCGTCCTGGAGAAACGATTAATCTTAATACCATTGTACGAGATAATACGTGGAAACCAGTGGGCAAGATTCCGGTTAAACTAAAAATTCTTTCCCCGAATGGAAAAGAATTTGCCCTGCTCAAAGGCATGTTGAATGAACAGGGAGCCTTTGCCACATCTGCCAACCTGCCTGTCAGCACCGTAACAGGAACTTACACAGCAGAAGTTTATACAGCCAATGATGTCCTGCTGACGAGTAGGTCTATTAGTGTGGAAGAATTTATTCCAGACCGCATCAAAGTGAACACCAAACTCAGCAAGCCGTTCATGAAAACCGGACAGGAAATGACTCTTACTGCTACGGCCCTGAATCTGTTTGGCCCACCTGCGGCCAATCGAAACTATGAAATGGTCTACAACCTGAAGAAAAAATATTTCTCTCCAGAATCGTTCCCAGACTATCAGTTTTCGAGTTCATACTACTATTATAGAAGAGATCAAGAAAAAGAATTCCGTTTTGAAGCCGATATTCGCCAAGGTACGACTAGTCAGGAAGGCGTTGCGGAACAAACGTTTAGTGTACCAGATGAATTCAAAGACATGGGTGTACTAGAAGGCAGCGTCTTTACCACCGTCTTTGACGAAACGGGTCGGCCTGTCAACCGTGTCAATCGGTTTGATGTATATACGCAGGATGTATTTTATGGATTGAAACTAGCCGATACCTATGTCAATACACGTGAAGCCGTACAAGTACCGCTGGTAGCTGTAAATAAAGACGGAAAAGCCCTGCAAGGTGCTAAAGCTCAGGTACAGGTAGTTAAACTGAACTGGCAAACAGTATTGCAGAAAAACGACTATGGTGAACTCCGCTATGTGTCAGAAATGAAAGAACAGCTCATTACCGATCGGATGATGACCATCAATGGAAGCAGTACTAATTTTAGCTTTATCCCTTCCTTGTCAGGCGAGTATGAAATACGCATCCGTCGTCCGGGTTCTACCAGCTATGTGTCTGCGTCTCTGTATGCCTATGGCTGGGGCATGACTACCAATGCCTCTTTTGAAGTCAATACCGAAGGACAGATTACGATAGAAATTCCGAAAAAGAAATATTCTGTGGGTGAAACCGCAGAGGTATTGCTAAAAACCCCATTTGCTGGAAAAGTACTCGTAACCGTTGAACGCAACAAGGTGCTAGAGTACCACTACATCAATACAGACAAACGTTCGGCTACGATTTCTATTCCGCTTAATGATGCCCATGTACCCAACGTATATATTGCTGCAACGCTGATCAAACCCCTCGATGATGGAGCTATGCCACTCACTGTAGCTCATGGCTATGCGGTGGTAGCCGTTGAAAAGCCAGAAAGCAAGTTACCTGTGACAATTGAAGCTGCAGCTCAGTCGCGTTCGCAAACTAAGCAGACTATCACCATCAAGTCACGTCCGAATACCGAACTGACTGTAGCCGTTGTGGATGAAGGCATTCTGCAACTGAACAGCTACAAAACACCCGATCCACATGCATACTTCTTCCAGCAACGGGCCTTAGAAGTACATGCCTACGACCTGTATCCGAAGCTGTTCCCAGACTGGGGCGGTAACAAAAGCAGTGTCGGTGGAGACGGCATGGGTCTAGACAAACGCATCAACCCGCTGACCAACAAACGTGTCAAATTGGTATCGTTCTGGAGTGGAAAACTCACGACCAACGGCGACGGCGAAGCTACCTATACCATTGATGTACCACAGTTTTCGGGTGACTTACGCATCATGGCTATAGCCTACAAAGACGATGCCTTTGGCTCGGCCAATACGAATATGAAAGTAGCTGATCCGGTGGTAATCAGCAGTTCATTGCCTCGTTTCTTCAGCCCTGGCGACCAACTTGAAATGCCTGTCACCCTGACCAATACCACTAACAAAACTGGCAGCCTGACAGCTCGACTCAAAGTAACTGGAAACCTGGATATAGAAGGCGACGCTTCGCAGAGTGTCACTGTTCCTGCCAACAGTGAAGGCCGTGTTACATTCTTGATCAACGCCAAAGAAGCCGTAGGCGAAGGACAAGTAAGTGTAGAAGTAAACGGGTTGGGTGGCACGTACACGGAGAAAAATGACATTACGATACGCCCCATTCAGTCGTTGCTCAAACGTAGTGGCTCTGGTGTGGTGAGTGGCAGTGCCCAGAGCGTCAATTTCTCTACAGACTTTATTCCGTCTACCAGTAAAGCCAAGCTGGTTGTCAGTCGTTCGCCGGTGGTACAGTTCAGTGATGACTTGGATTATCTGCTGTACTATCCGTATGGATGTGTGGAACAAACTACGTCTACGGTATTTCCTCAATTGTATTTTGCCGACATTACCCAGTCGTTGTATGCGAGTAGTCCACAGGCAACCAAGCTACGGGTTTCTACTGCCAACTACCACGTACAGGAAGGCATTAATCGTTTGCAGGGATTCCTGATGTACAATGGTGCCCTCAGCTACTGGCCAGAAGGTGGCTATGCCAGCTGGTGGGGAACTACTTATGCCACGCATTTCCTGCTGGAAGCTCAGAAAGCTGGATTCCAGGTGAGTAATACATTCCTCGACAAGACCCTCTCCTACCTGCAACAACGGGTAAAAGAGAAAAATAGTGAGGAATACTTCTATTATACGGTAGCCAATACCCGACAAAGTCGGATGATTGCCCCCAAAGAAATCATTTATTCCCTGTATGTACTGGCTCTGGCCCGCAAGCAGGATGTACCAACCATGAATTACTACAAAGCCAACCGCAACATGCTGGCCCTGGATTCACGGTATCTGTTGGCAACCACGTATCTGATGCTCGGCGACCAAGCTTCGTACAAGTACCTATTGCCTGCATCGTTTAGTGGCGAACGTTCTGTTTCGATCTTTGACGGAAGTTTCTATTCCTACATCCGTGACGAAGCCTTTGCCCTGAATGCCTTGCTTGAACATGACCCCAAAAACCTACAAATACCTATCATGGCCAAACATTTGTCTGAACAGATGAGACAACAAAGGTATCTAAACACCCAGGAACGTGCCTTTGGCTTACTGGCTCTGGGTAAACTAGCCCGCAAAACCAATGCATCTAACGTAACAGGAATCGTGAAAGCAGGTAGCACAACACTGGGCAATGCAGGGGCAGACAATCTGGTGGTCACGAAAGGACTGGTTGGACAAAACATCTCCATTACACCAAGTGGATCGGGTGGATTGTATTATTTCTGGGACATAGAAGGACTGACACGTAGCAGTGAGGTCAAAGAAGAAGACAGCTTCCTGCGTGTCCGCAAGACGTTCTACGACCGTTCCGGTAATGTTATTTCTGGTACTAGTTTTAAGCAAAGCGATATGGTAGTGGTCAAGATTTCTCTCTCAACAACGGATGGTTCACGTGTACCTAATGTTGTCATTACTGATATGCTACCTGCTGGTTTTGAGATCGAAAATCCACGTATTTCGGAAGTTCCAGAAATGACCTGGGCTAGAGATGTCTCAACTCCCGATTACCAGGACATCCGTGATGACCGGATTAACCTATTCGCCACAGCCACCGGCGACACGCACAATTATTACTATGTAGTTCGAGCCGTATCCACTGGTACTTTCCGCATGGGTCCAGTACAGGCCGATGCCATGTATAATGGGGAATATCATTCCGTCAACGGTGCCGGTACTATCCGCGTCATGTCCCGCAATGGAGGAAGTAGCGACAGTGCCGGAGAGTAAAAGTTAAGTTCTAAAAAGTAAAAATCTGGTTGGAAAGGTATAGAATTTCATGCGACAAGCAAATGAGAAACTATCTTTCCAATCAGATTTTTGTTTAATGTTCCCACTTTTATACATACAAATGGGGATATTTCAATCTAATGCACAACTATTTTTCGTATATTAGCTACATGAGAAAAAAACGAGAAACAGGTCTTGACTTTATCATTGACAAGCTAACTAATAGCATTGAAAATGTTGTCACAGGCGATCGGTTCGTCACAGAAATTTCTATTCTGACTCATGCTGACCTAAAAACTGTACGCCAAAAAGATGGCTGGCTCTTCAACTGGAAAGAAGAATATAAAGACCCAATCAGAGATGTATATAAACTTACCATAGTAAATAATCCGACTATTATTCAGGGACTTATAAGCCTAGAAGTTAAATCTGATCATGTATATATGCATCTGGTCGAGAGTGCCCCTTTTAACAAAGGTAAAAATGTATGCTGGGGTTCCTGGCAATCTTGTTGCCTTTGCATGCAAGCTCTCTTTTCAGCGTGGACATGAAGGCAATGTATCATTTCTCTCTAAAACCCAGCTTATTGACCATTATGTACACACACTGGGGGCATTTCATTTTGGGGGGCGAGTGATGATTATTGAAACGCAAGCCGCTCTGAAGTTAATTAACAAGTATTTTCAAAGCTAAAAAGCTCAACCTGATGAAGAGGAAAATAGAATTAGACGTAGATTTTATGGGTGGGCAAGGTGCATTGACAGCCGAGGAAGCAAAAGCACTTAGTAAATTTTTTGCCCAACAGAGAGCAACTTCCACCAAGGCTGTTCGTACTACAAAACGCAAATTAGTCAAAGCATCAAAGGAAGATATTTAAGACACCAATCAGTGCCTAGAACACCTGACAACTAGATGAATCTGCTGTCCTAAAAGCTCCTGTGTAGTCTTAACCTATACCTTTCTGATGCTATGTACAACGGAGAATATCATTCCGTAAACGGTGCCGGTACTATCCGCGTCACGTCTCGCAATAGCAGTAGCAACGACCGAGCTGGAGAGTAGTAATCTAATCATGTAGATTGAACATGGGTAAAGCTCAAAGTTTTGCCCGTGTTCAATCCATTTGCCTGACATATGCATTCGAAAAGAATCTTCTGCATTCAGAAAATATATCCATACATACCTTTGGTTATGGCATTGGTAGGTTGTCAATCCTATGAGAATAAGTCTTTGTATGAAGTATCAGTAGGCAAAATATTTTCTATCTATATATCTACCAACTCCTGTTGCTACTATTGCTGGCTCAATCGGGCAGATGTCAGGCATGTTCAGGTAGTGGATACGGTTGTTGTTGAATCTGCACCTGAATTGTGTGAGGGATGTAACACTAAACTTTCTCTCATTTTCAAAGCTATTTCACCAGGCATTGACACCATACAATTCGTAAACCCGACAGCTACAGCTTCCTGTGATCCAAAGCAGTTTAAATCCGAAATCTATGTGATACAAGTGACCCAATGACGGAAAAAAGAAAAAAGTCAACTTTCTTTGATATGTTATATTTTTTACCTCTTTCTTTTCAATGACAACACTAGGTATTTTAAGACAAGCCGGCTTTTTCAAGATATTCGAAGGCTTGACTGAAGCTGAAATTTTGGATAAAATCCATAAACAAAAAGCAATGGCATCCCAAACAATATAACCCTGAATATTATGATGATTGGCTGGATCAACAGATAATAGAAGCTGTCCTCAAAAATATTACGGAAGAAACAGGTGAAGAATTTCACTTATGTTTGGGTCCAGATATGGGCTGGTTCAGACAAGATGTTAATTAGTCATCCCTTAAAAAGGAGACAATGATTTGATTGTCAATAATTTATATATAAAAAGTCTCTATTTTATTTGTGTAAAACCGCCAGAAATGGTATCTTTAGCTATCAAAAAGCGGCAATATGTTAG
>JACCDR010301400.1_pt1 | contig 10015 bp, 17 predicted proteins | sample 7446431 | NCBI WGS metagenome assembly JACCDR01 (sample SAMN15323443, study PRJNA562643) | freshwater metagenome | isolation source: river surface water | place: USA:Blue River Watershed | collected 2017-08-17 | reverse complement strand
TGACTTTGAGAGCGCAAAACCAGAGATAGGTTCGAGCTTTCCTTGTGCAAACGGCAATTCACCGCTACGGTACATAGCAGTCATTGGGTAGTTGTGCGGCATCATTGGAATACCGTTTAGGTAGATACCAAACAGGTTATTGGTCTTTTGGTACAGTTTTACCTCACTCACGTACGCTTGTGTGGTATTAAACATCGCCCAGTTGGTTGTACTGTACACACCAGCAGCACTTTCTACCATTTCAATGTTATTGATTTCAGTTGGTACATGCTTCCAGCGTTCCCATCTACCATACCGAGCCATTGCTTTGGCCCGTGGCATAATCGTACAAATAGCTACCACGTCTTGGTCTTCGATATACTCAATGGTCATATCACCGAGGAATACCAAGTTACCGCGGATCATGCGAGCCGAGCAGCCAGAGTTGATTTTCTTCAATCGAGACGCAAACGAGAGCTCCATACTGCCTTCCTTCTCAGGGTCCCAGTCAATTTTAGACAGAGGCATCTCCATAAAGTCCTCCACAAAGGTTTCTTCGACGAATACGTCCCCTTGCGCAATCATTTCACGGTAGATAATAGGCCGTTTCTTCTCCCACACCTCAATCTCCCGCGTTTTCTTGATGAGGTCCGTCATATCGTCCCCGAGGCCAGAAACAATAAGGTCGTCACTGTCAAAGGCAGTAACGTCAGCAACCATGTTCAGGTTGAGTAGGGTAGAGAGGAGTGTTGTATCTTTCTCACGAGTAGTACCGGTCACAATACGCATATCCGTCTTGTTGCGCTTTGGTGGAATAAACGAGAGGTCTTGCTTGCGGTTACTTTCGTAGTATTGCGCACGGTTCATGCCGTCGAGTTCTACCCGAGGCGCAAAAAACTCAGTGCGTAGGCTGCACATTAACTCTTTGTCGGCATTATACCGGTCCAATTCTTTCTGCGAGAGTTCTAGAGGTTTAATCTCGTTTGGCATATAGTACCTCCACTATAGCACAGAGAAGGGGTTGTCAACCTTCTGTTGTTCACTGGCGAGGTATGCCCGCTCCTCAGCCGTTTGTGTAGATGGTGGTTTCTCTACCAAAAACGAGAGTGAGAGCGCGTCAGACTTGTTGGGTGATGGTATACGGAGTTTGAACATCTGCTTTTTAGGCATGATTTGGATTTTGTTGCGCACCCGTTGGTACTTCTCCATTGCAATCTGTTCTGCAAAGTCACTACTTTCAGTGTTGTTATCGATCAGCATACCACCACGAATAAGCCAATTACGCATACGCCACTTGGCAGTAGCACGGAGATTAAGCATCAGGTCAACCGCTTTGTCGTCATACTCACCCTCAAACCGGACGAAATACTCACCATTTATCTTTTCCTCATCACTCGGAGCGGTCCCAGGGAGTACGACGTACGGGTTGTAGTAGCCTTTTGAGAGCAATACCAGGTTCTTAGCAGCATCAGCACCCTTACCAAACCCTTCAATCACCACGTCTTTTGGTTGTATTTGGTGTATCAGACAGAGTTTATACGCTTCCGCTGCAATCTCCTTGTCGTTGGTCGAGGTCATTGTCTTCACAATCTTGGCCTGCAGGATATCGCGTATCACAAACTCACACTCATCGTCACCTTCACCAGACGGGTCAATTGCGAGGATTTTTCTACCCACAAACATATCGCTCTCACCCAGAGAAGGGGTCACAATGATGCGAGAGCGCGGTACAAGCTGCATAAACCCACTATCGTCCATTGCATCTTCACTCGGAAACATACCTTTTACACGGATTTTGTACTCATCTGAGGTCACACCATGCCGTTTTGCCTGTCGTTCGACGTACGCACGGTCCACCAGTGGCGCTTCTTCACAGTTAAAACTAAACGTCTGCCAGTCAGTAGCGTTTTTGTGGTGACTATCGTAAAAGTACCCAATCGTTCGGGTAGGGTTAGAAATCATGATAACAAACACGTTACCGCTGGTGAGAGCACCTTCCGCGGTATTAAACACCTGCTCAGGCACTCCAGATGCCTCGTCAACCGCCATTAACACGTTATCCGCGTGCACACCAGCCAAGGCCTCGGTATTCTCTTTAGAAGACGTTTTTGCGCGTGCAAACCAGCTTTCAGGTTTATACCGTACTCGGATATAGTCATGCTGCCACTCAAACATCTCGCCCACCTCCTGCGGCATACGTTCCAGCCAAATAGCCAGTTCCTTCCACAACACGTCGTGCATCTGCGAGGCAGTTGGAGCAGTCACCGGCACCTGCGACATGAAATAGCAATACAAGAACCAAATAACAATCCATGAGGTAACGGTAGATTTACCAATACCGTGGCCGGATCTAACTGAGATGTGACGTGAGAGCCGTTTGTCTTCAATTGCTTTCTGCACTGAGAGCAAAATAAGCGTCTGTTGCCAGGAGATATGCCGGCCTTTCACAAACAAAGGGAAACTCCAATACGTCTCATTGTACTGTCCCAGGCTGGTAATATCACCAAACCACTCAGCTTTCACCTCATTTTTGAGACGTAACCAGGTCTCCCCTTGGGCCAATAACACTTCCTGCCATTGTTTTTGGTACTCAGGCTTCACTGGTTGTGGTACCAGGCCCCACATATCCTTCATAAACTCCAAAATATTGCTCCGGTACGTGTATATACGGCCGGCAGCTTGCTCCTTGACGTACTCGGGGTCGCCATGATGCGGTCTGGTTTCTGGGTGACGGGTTGTTTTCATAGATTATACAATGGTCGGTTCATCATCGCCTTCACTGTCGGCGCGAGAACCAAGCTCCTCAAACGGTTTATCAAATTGGTTCATCTGCTCGTAACTGTCAGCCTTCTCGTACACCTCACGGACAATACCAAAGGTATTATTAACGGTTCGTTCGGACTTCTCACGCATACCGTGGTTGTTCATGAGGAGGAACGTCGCGAGACTAGCACCATAGGTCCCCACCAAACCATTGTTTTGCAGGTACATTTTCTGTACAGACTTCAACATGAGCATCGCTTCTCGAAAATCGGTGTACTTCTTGGCCCAAATAAGCAAGGTATACACTGATTTACCAATAAACAATGCGTACCCTTCCACTCCAGGGAGCATGGTACGTTTCAGGGGAATGAGACTGTCGCCAATCTTCACCATACGTGGTTGGTGCGAAACTTCACACTCCAACAAATAGTTCCGGAGCAATTCACCAGCATACTCGGGCTTGTACGTATCACCCTTCTTGCCTTTGAGATTACTGCGGCGCTTCGCATCGAACATCATGCAGGTCTGAGAGCAATAATTACCATAGCCAGTAACGTCATAGGTATTTTTACACAACGGATAGGAGCATACGTGCAAAACTTCACCTTCTTGGCCCACCAACTTCTGCTCTACAATCAATTTCATGTTGAGAGCGGGCAATGTAGATGGTATTTCAGGGAGCGTATGCTTCTTTTCCGGTTCTGCTGCAGCCAATATTGCCTTCTCATGGTTGCGGGCAGTATGGTCAAGAGCACCGCACAAGCGGCATTTAGCTTTATTTTTAGGTTTTGATACGGTTTTCGGCATAAAAACACGCATCTGTACACTGAGAGTACCGTAACTATACCACACACCGGAAAAAAACAGCCCCGAGAGGCTGTAAATAATCACACGTCAGGGGAGCGGCGCCAGATCTCGACGTACTCCCCATCAACCAGTTGGAAGATAGCCATACCCAACTCGCCAACGTAAAACGCTTTGTAGCGGTTGTTTTTATTGTCATGCGAGTAGAAACACGTCCCGTCGAGTGCAAACACAGGGTCCACACACGGCTCGTTTTTGTAGTGGGTCAAACCACCCTCCGGAACCGGTGGTGGTGGTTCAGCCCTTGTCGTAGTACCCCACAGAGCGAGGCACAGCGCGAGGTTTAGTCGCAGCATAGTACATCTCCTTGCAGTTGTCATTGTCACGACAGATAGGCTTATCATCACAGAAGATGATTTCACCCTTCGGACGCACCGCGTGACAGTGGGTGCACCGATAATGCGCTTGGAAGTCCTGCTCGCCAGTCACAGCCCACTCCCGCGCAATTGCGCCAGGTAGTAGTCATTGGCATGTTCCTGGTGACAAAACGCGAACTGTTTGGTCGACCGTCCCACTTCTTTGACCTCCCAGTGCGGTGTGGTAGTGAATTGACCACACTGTTGGCACATGATGGGCTTGGTAAAGCGAGTGAACGGTTGTGTGAAGTCACACTCCGCACCTTCAGCGTAGGCCATAGTTGTACTCCTGTACTTGATGTTTGAGATAGATACGCCAGGCATGACGCACCGGTTTCATGATGTAGCGCCGTCTTTTACGCTTCATCAGTTGGTTTTTGGTCAGTTTCAGAGACATTGGACACCTCCCTTCAAGTTGTGTGTCAAAGTACAGCAATTCTAGTCCCATTTTAGCACCAAAAAAGGCACATAACGTATGTTATGCACCTGTCGGTTTGATTATTCTAGCTATAAGTTTCAAGGGTTTTTTGAACTTTGACCGCGTTGTGTAGACTGCTTTAATTTGAATGTACAGCACCTCGCGCGGGTGCGCTAGTCGGTCCTGTTAGTAAGTCAAATTGGTAACTCTAATCACTGGCAGTTTTACTCTTGAAACGTCGTGGTAAGTATACTTTTTCTGTCGTTCCGGCATTAAAATTGTCATGTAAGTAATACTCCACAGCCTCATTATCAACAACTTCAACAAACACCTCAGCTTCCGTTACGTTGTGTCGAGACAGCCACTCGGAGCGACTTTCTATCTTCATGATGCTATTGAAACGTCTATTTTTGCCTTTAGACGGCTTTTCTGGCACCTTTTCGACTTCTGGTATATCTACAGCTATTGCGAAGCGCGTAGATGGCAAATTTCCAACTTGCGGGCCCGTCCAGTGGTTGCCACAGGTACACCAAAACGTAACTTCCGACCCTTGCCTCGATACGTAGAGGCCACAGCGTGTACAGCGTTGTTTCATATTGAGCAGATATCCCGCATATTTTGTTCTTCGTCAGATGCGGCGTGTTTAACTCGGTAATAATAGAACGTCTTCTTTTTCTTAAAGCGGGCATAAAACTTAGCCGCTTCCACCTTGAACCCACAGCGACTTTTGCAGTACAGCGTATCACCTATTTCCTGCAACACTTCATCGAAGTTTTGGCAGTGCGGGCAGTAGCCATAGCGGTAGTATGTCCAATCTGGTTCAGGCCGCATAACTCTTGAATTTGACTGGAGCCTTTTTCGGTACCGGCCGGTATTGCTCCACTTCCGCTTTGACGTGACTGAACACATTAAGGATATCCGTCTTCTCAGCCAAGGTGATGAGCTCGGGGAACCGCTTCAGGGTTTCCTCCATCGTTTCGTATTTGAAACGTACCAATCGAAACTTTTGCTCCCGCTTGGTCTCAAACGCTTCGTACTCATCATCACCTGATTTGTTGTACCGCGTCAGCAGGTCCGAGAGACGGGCAGTCGCTTCGTACCCCACACACAAAGGGTGATCCATTGCCATTGTCGGCGGCATGAAGTCTGAGGCTACCCACCAATGCTGACTTGGTTTACTGAACATTGCGACAATGATACGTTCAATCTGGGTGAGGTCACTGAATTGATTTTTCTGGTTTTCCATAGTGTGAGGTTACGTCGGATAATGCTTCAATGTTTGAGTAGTTCATACAGCGCTTTTCAATGAAGCGGGTCCAGAGCAGGAAGTGGGCTCCTTTGTTGTAATCAAGCCGGAGATATCGCGCGAGGTAGTACCAGAACCAAGGGTCGTTAATGATTCGTTCGATTGGTACAAAGTACCGGTACGAGAGTGTCTCATGCCTGTCTGGTGTCATTACCCGCGCACTAAAGCCGGTGGTTTGCACAGTCGTATCGTACGGAGCAATCATGTAACACTCCTCCGCGCAATCAAGCCGGTGAATGTACCCAATCTCAGTAACCGCAGCGAGTATTACCGCAAAATGGTTTATCCTACTCATACGCCAGCGGTCTCGGCAGACTTACGCATCGCGTATGCTTTTCGACCCTTCCACTCATACCAGGCATCGAGCATCTCCACCATGAGAGTATACTCAGCAACCCTGGCTTGCCGTACGTACAGTGTGGCATCTGATAAAGTCCTAATCGGTGTGTTGTGTGTCACGATATCGAGCAAGTCAGACGCTACCAAAAACGCTAGTTTTTTCTGGTAGGTGAGACTACCGTCTTCTTCGAGATATCGGGCCAGCTTGGTTTCTTCAAAATTGCGCAATACCTGAGGGGTAAACTGAGGCTTGGCATGATGGTCAACAATCAGTTCGATTGATTTGATACTACTTTTTTCAATAGTGAGACCTTTGCGGATTTCAACCTTAATTGGCATGGTGTCATTTTGCCAGTCTTGGTACATGAGCTCCCCGCGTTCGTCCGAAACTATTTCGGGTGTGCGGTCTCCTTTGAAAGAGATTTTATATGACATGGTTCGTTTTTAAGGGCGGATATCAGATCTAGCGCAATGCGGTCGTACCGGTCGGCTGGCCTGATGATTCGTCCATATCTGGTAATTACGTACTTCCTGTCCTTAGACAATGAACAATTGAGCGACTGCTGCATAAGTCCAAGCTATCGTACCAATGAGGTTAAAAACTGCAATCCAAAGGAAACTCAGTTTGTCCATTTTACTTGATGCCTCGCGCCAGTGAATATCACCGAGGATTTGCTTGCACATGAACCCGAGAATAAAACCGTGGCTTCCTGCCATAAATACTGCCAACAATGTAAATGCAATCATACTATTTTTTATTTGCGTAACTCTTAAAAGCGGGTAACTGCTTCGCTGCGATTTGGTCCGGAGATATCTCATCTTCGAACCGGCCTTGGTTGAGGTAGGTGGTTGGGTGTGGAATAAATCCCTTGGCCCATTGGTCGGTAGTGAGGTATGCCTGCACTGAAGCGACAATTCGGTCGACTTCCTCGGTGGTGAAGAAGTGTTTGGACCACCACTCTTTGGCCTTTTGCTTGGCAACCTTCCGTGGGTAGATTGACCAAAACCGTTCAAACTCTTTTTCGTGCCGCGCACGCTCCTCTTTACTCACCTTACCTAGACTATCCTTACCTATTCTATTCTGCGGGGACAACGTGTTTCCAAGTTGTCTCCAAAAGGTCATTGGTTCGCCTTCATCAAGTGAATACACGCTATTTTCCTTCACGCGGACCAGCGATTTCTCGTCCTGGTGGGTACTTGGTTTATATCGGTCACGTTTCAGTTCATTGTGAATGAGCCAGTGCTTGATTAAAAGCACACCTGATTCGAACCGCATAACAAACCGCTTCGCAATGAGCACATCAGCGTCATTGTCAGTACTCCCGCACATCTTCATCACCGCTATGGGGTTCGATACAAACCCGTCGTCGTCAGCGTCCATGCAGAGTTGGTAGTATAGCTCGCGACAGCTTACGGGCATTTGCATGAATGCGTCAGCCTTTATGATTCGTCTACTAAACATCCGTCGTTCTGCCATAGTAAATATTTAATTACTGCGGGGAATAAAACCAAAACGCTTTTCGACCTTCGCTGTTGTATGCTGCAGTTCGCGACGCTTTTTGATTCGCTCGTTTTTGAGGCGTAGATCACGTTGCTTTAATTTGCCGCGCTTGTCCCACTTACCTTCTCGGGTATATGCGTCTTCAAATGAGCTGTGTCCTCGACCAATAAACTTCCGTCGTGCCTTATTACGTTCGCTTCGTTTAGCCTGAGCCATGAGTGTAAAATTATGGTTTTTTTAATGACTTCTTTTTGTCCCACCGCTTCTGTGCCAATGCCTTGAAGTGCTGGGGACCATGCTTTTCAAGGGTCGATTTTCCTCCTTTGCTCGCTATTTCAGCGAGATATTTTTGAACTGCTGTCTTTTTTTTGGGTCGTGATGTCATAGCTAAAATTGAGCAGCCAATCGCGTAGCGTACAGTCCAGAGTCGTATTTCACCCCCTTACTGTTCGTACCTGCCTTTGCCCGAGGTTCACCCCCGTTCCAAAGCAAACCTATTTGGTAGACCGAGTACCCCTGGTTGAGCCATTTTTGAACCTTCATGACCGCTACATAGCGTTCGTTGATATAGGTCCGCGGTGGCACGTATCCGAGGATTTCTCGGGACCATAGCCGGTAGGTAGATTCGAGGTACTGATAGCACCCGCGTTCACCTGAGGCTCCTGGTATGGTGTGACACGTCCGGTCGCCTGAACCCCGCTTGACCTCGTTGTATTTAATTGCATCTGCAATTTCGAGGGCGTGCGGGGTTATTGAAAAAGCTGTTGTTCGCGGAGTTTTTCTTTTTCAGCTTCCAATTCTGCTTCAACTCGTTTGATAGCGTTCATACGTGCCTCCTCCTGTAGGAGACGTTGGTATTTATCCGCTAGTTTGTCGATTTCCTGGTCCGTGTATTGGTCTAGTTTCTCCATTGAAACTGCCGTCTCCACCACTGGTGTATTTTCTACAATGAGCGGTGGGTTGAGCTTGTTCGATAGATTCGTATATGCACCGGCTACTACTGGGTAGATAGCAACAATGGTATACACCGCCAAGCCAAAGCCTAGTAAGAATGAAGCAGCAACAGTACGTTTTACCGCCTTGAAGCTGTATGCGCGATTAGTGATTGAATTAAATATTTTCATATTATCTGGGTATGATGATTAAATGGTGTTCGACCTCCAAACTCCGTATGACCGAAGTCCCCACCACCAATATTATGCGCACGTTCTCCCCAGCTTGTCTATACGAGCGGGTTGCATAACCTGTGGACAAGTGCAACAATATATTTATTAGTAATTAACCAGATAATTTTAATATGAGAAAAGGTATACAGTGGCAAGTTTCCTCTGTAGAGCTATCACAAAAGTTGAGGGAATTGGGGGTTAAACAGGAAAGTTATTTTGATTGGTATATTGGTACTGATGAAGATTGCAGCACCTGGTTGCTCCGGAGCACATTAAAAATGCGTTCGGAATGTAGTGACTATTGTTCAGCCTTTACCACAGCGGAATTAGGTAATATGCTGGGAAAGAAACAGGGAATTGTTATCTCAACAATATCGAGCACTTTAGATCAAAGTGACCAGCGGTGGAGCGTTTGTTTATACAAGAGTATTGAACATATTGAGGCAGCCACCAAACAACACAAAGCCGGTATATATCAAATCGGGCATTTGGACCATATAGAGATTGAACCAACTGAGGCTGATGCCCGCGCAGCTATGGTTATTTACCTTATCGAGAACGGATTATTGGACCCTTCAACACTATGACCTATATTCACTTTTTGAGGGGTAGCGGTGACAATTGCACCTGCTACGACTGCCCTGTCCTGTACGGTTTTGATTGCCCTACTACACCAGAAAATAACTTCTTGGACCAATTGGAGGCATCTGCACTTAAATACCTAAACCTGACACCCACCGGTAAAGTCCGTAAGGTTTCGGATTCGTATATGGACAGTTGTATAAACGATATAGTGAGACCAAAAGTAAAGAAGTTCGAGCGTATACACCGCAACCAATTTGACCGAAAATACTACTGCTTCATGCCACTTTTATACCTCATAACGAGCGACCGGAAAGAAGGCGCGAACCGGTGGTACCGCAAGGCCCGAGGCATGTTATACAACCAAATTATTGCCGAGATTAAAACCGCGAGTAAGGAACCTTTAGAAAACGACGATTAAACACTCATCATGAAATTATTAGCCATTGCTACCATCATTTACTGTTGTTACAGAATAGTGAGAATTTGGCAGCCAACATACGTTACCACCTGCTGCAACCTAATACCCGAGGACGACCCGATGGGAAGGGGTAGAGTTTTCTGTCCAGGGTGCGGCGGTCGAGTAGGATAAATCTATGACTACAAAATTAACTGGTGGGCTTCAATATTGCCGTATGGAGGGGTGCGAGGAGACGGTACACCGAGAAGATGCACCAGGGTATTATCCCTGCTGTGAGAGGCACCCAGGGGCCAATAAGAGCTTTTGGGAGATGGAGGTTG
>JACCDR011938855.1_pt1 | contig 10017 bp, 4 predicted proteins | sample 7446431 | NCBI WGS metagenome assembly JACCDR01 (sample SAMN15323443, study PRJNA562643) | freshwater metagenome | isolation source: river surface water | place: USA:Blue River Watershed | collected 2017-08-17 | reverse complement strand
TCTAATTGCTTTATTAGCAAGTTCTTTATATAATTCGTTATACCAGTTTGTTACTTCTGTTTCTTGAGGATTAAAAGCAAGCATTTCATTTAAAACCAGATTTTCTAATTTCAAAAGATCGTTATGTTTATACATATTTTTTATGTTTGCTTTTGATTGCCAGAATATATAACCGTCTCTTAAATCAAAGACCTTAGTATTAATTGCTTGCTGAATTAAATAACGAACATAAAGTCTGTTACGCTGTTCTTTATTTTCAGCCATATCAACAAGTTCAACAAACTTTGTAGCATTGTGTTTAAAGTCTTTGCTGTTTGGAGTGAAATACTCATTAAGTTGAACTTTGATTTGGGTAGGATTACTTACACCCAATACAATAGGATTACCTGCTTTAGTTAAGCATAAACTTGCAACTTGATATATTTTAAAGTCTGAAGTATTTTTCAATAAATTAACTTTTTTGAACGTTACTTCATCAATTAAATCTTGTCTGCTTGTTATTTCTTCTAAATCTTCTTCTACTTGAGAAATATAAAAGTAATGAACCGCAGGATTTGCTTCTTGTTTACTTGGAGCAATTGCTCTATGGTTTTTGGCTAACTGAATTGCAAGTTTACCTCTAAAAGTATTATCGTCAAAACGATTAGCACGATCAAAAAGATCAATGTAAAACTGCTCTATAATTGTTGCCCGGTCTTCTAATATTTTTTTAGCCGACACGTTAAACATAGAGTTTTGTATTCTTGAAGAGAGTGACCCTTCTTCTAAGTTTTCTTCAATTTCAAATAACCTTTGTTTAGTTATTTTTGGTTGTTGAACTATAGTACCTAATTCAAGTCTTTCTGAACCATAGTAAGGATTATCTACTATTTCATCTAAACCAGTAAGGTATTTGCCTTGTTGTATATCAGGTTGAAACATAAGTCTAACCTTAGATCCATCTGCTCTTGTTTTTTTCATCCCTTTACCAATAATTAATTGGTTTGTTGAGGGATCAATATAATTGTATGTCTGTCTATCACGACCTTGAGGACTTACCCTTGTCACAGGGCTAATAAAAATTACGTTCATAATAAAAAATAAAAAGAGGAAGGGTTTTTATTCCTTCCTCTTTATTAAGAGTTTTTTGTTGTTTATATTTATTAAACAATATTCAATTGAACACGGCCAATACGCGAAGTATCCCATACGCCCAACGAACCGCTTGTTTCGCGGTATACACCTAATTCTTTGTTATTACCATATACGTTATTACCAGATTTTTCAACACCTGTATTAAAGTCATATACGTTAGAAACAGTCCAGAAACCTTCAACACCATCTTGCATAACCATAGTCATGTTTTCAGTGTTTACAGCATTTTTAGGAGTATATTCAGTTTTACCAAAGTCATAAATGTCAATAGCAAAAGATTCAGCAGTATAGTTAGTACCCGGAACCATTGTTTTGTATATCGAAGTATTATCTTTGCTTGCGTCATACTCAATACTAACTACAATACCCATTGGTAAAAGTATTTTAGTGAACTGAGCGCCATAACGTAACTCATTTTGATGAACACCAGTAGGAGTATCGTTTTTCTGAACAAAGTGCGAGTCTACAGTAAGAACATTTGAATATTCCTCATAGATTTTTTTGTTCAACCAAGAGATAGCACCTGATCCACCAACTAATTTAATATCGCGGCTTTTGAATCCTCTGCGAGTAATAAAGATGTTATTCAAATATTCAAAGAATTGATCTAAAGTTAAAGAACCGTTATGTTCTAACAAATGACCATCTGCTTTTACTATTTGATCCCAACCCGGAGCAAATTTAATAGGACGACCAGAATCACGGTCTACTGTTTTTTCCAAACGACCGAATTTCATCATCATCTCTCTGTCCATTTGGGTTCTTTCTTCCAAACGTGCTTCAATCGCAGTAATAAATACTCCTTGAGGAATAACTTTACCGGTTGATTTATCTCTGATGTCGGTTTGATAAACATAACCAGAACCAACAGCCGATCCATTAACTTTTCTACCATCAACTAAATAGTCGCCGGTGTAATTTTTACCTGCTTTACGAGCAGCAATTTCAGTACGAATAAATTTATCCGTAAATTCTGCTTTATTAGCATAGTTGCTTGTCCAAGATTGGAGTTTGTACATTTCACCATATTGGTCAGGAGCAAACTTTTGATTTAACTCATCAGCAACACCAGAAGAAACACGTACAAAAGTTCTGTCAGGGCTAATGGCCTCAACAGGAATGTAACTATTTGCATCACCGTCTTGTATAACAACTTCGTATTGCCATGAGTTAGCCGAACGCTGAACGGGATGACCTAAAATACGAAGCAACGGAAGACCGTCAACACCTAATTTAATAATGGCCGGTTCATGTAACCAATCCTTGTCTGCCGCAATTTGAAAGGGCAGGTTTCCTTTACCCGGCTGTGAAGTCGGGCTTACCAGTAATTCAGTGATTCTAAATTCAACTTCAGAATCATGACCTAAATACCAGCAATAATCATCTGTTCCACCCGGCAACATGTGTACATTACCCTGTGCCAAGGTATAAAAGGTGAATAACTTATTTACAATGTTAGCATCAACTTCTTGTGAAAATGTACGAGCAGCCATAACACCAAAATTATAAGGTGTACCACTGTTGAACATTCTTGAATGAGTTAATGAATCAAAATAAGATCCACCAAAATCTCTGCGCTCATGTGTAACAAGCGCTGTTGTTCTTTTTAATGACATATTATATTACTAATTCAAAATCGAAATTTGCTTTATTTGGGCTTCCCGAAGCACGGGATGGTCTAACGGCACTTTGATTAATTCTTTCTTTGAAAGAGTTAACTGCTTTAGTTGTTCCTTGTTTTTCAAAAGCAGAGAAATCAAAAGTACCATTTTTATAATAAGTTAACAAATCAAGAAACTGAGCATATATTTTAGGATCAGAACTTATTTCGTTAATAATATTACCCACTTGAGGAGCAACTGCTAAAATGGCTTTTTTTCTTGGTTCGGGAAACTGATTTATTTCCTGTGTAATGTTTTCCATAAAAGTTTTTACTCTTACTTGCTCTTCTTGTTCTCTTTGTTTTACTTGTTCTAATTCTGCTGAGATTTTTGTCTTTTTAGAACCAGCAAGTTTTTTTGCTTCTTCTAAAAGAGTTTCGTCATCTTCCATTTCGTCTAATTGTGCTTTAATAGCACTTTGTCTTAAACCCGAAGTAGCAAGATGCTTTTCCATAAATTCACGAGCATCATCTAATGTGTTTATAGATTGAGATGCTTCTGATAAATGTTCTTGGTAAAACTTTTCAAAATCTTCTTCAGTTAAATTTGGTTTAGTTAAAACTAATTCAACAAAAGTTTTATGTTTTTCAGGAATGTTTGAAAGTATTTGACTTTTTACAACTTCAGGATATTCTTGAAGTTTTTTGTCAATCCATTCAGGTGTTCCATCAAACTTATCTTCTTCTGATTCAACAATAAGACCCCTTCCTTTAAATTCGTTATAGAAAAACTCTGTGTTTTCATCAACTTCAATTTTGGTTTGAGGTTCTTGGTTTGTTTGTTCTTGTTCTCCTTCAGGAGAATCTTGTGCCAATTCAAGGCTATCTAACTCAAAATCCGGCTCATATACCGGAGTAGTATCTTCTGTGTTCATATGCAAAGATATATGTGGTTTTTGCTAATTATTAATTAAGTTGATTGTTTGTTAAACATTAAGAAAAAGAAAATTCTTAAACTACAAAAATGTATTTAACGCTAAGGTTTGTTTAAGACTTAGTACTTTTTGTTTTTGTATTTTTTATTTTCTTTTCTTCAATTTCTTTTTTAACTTGTATTTCTCTTTCTTTCAGGTCTAATTTCCGGTTTTCAATTTGAATCTTTACTGCTTCATTTTGATCAGGAATACCGTCTCTGTTTTGATCTACAAAAGAAGCACGAATTAATTCCTTTTCCAAGTCAAGTTGACCTTTAATTTTTATTAATTGTTCTTCATGTTTTTGTTGATCTTCTCTGGCTTCAATTTCCATTTGTTTTAATTGTTGTTGGGCCTGATCTTGTTGTTCTTGAAGTTGTTGTTGTCTTTTAAAAGACTGTTCTTCTAAAATACTAATACGCTTATGTATCTCTTCAGGACTTGCGCCAGAAACAATATCTTTAATTAATTGAGAAACAGCCTCAATACCCTGACCTTGATTTTGAGCAAAAGCAAAAGATTGTTGTAACATAATTTTAGAATACTCTTCTGTCTTCTGTGTGTTAGTCAGGAATAAGCCAAGATCAGCGTTAACTAAAGTATCAGGAGTGATCAATAAAGTCTCTTGTGAGCCTTCAGGAAGCCATATATGCTCGCTTAATTCTTTTACATTGAATACATCAAACATCTTCTGATAATACTGTCTATAGGCATTTAAATGGTCACTGAGAACATCCTTCCATACAATAGCATGTTTATAAAACAAAGGCTCTGTTATAGTGTGAGACTGAACTATTGCCTGTTGATTATCTGAAACATTTGAGCCGCGAGTAAAAGCAGCCTCTCTTTGAGGTGAAATACCCATAGCCATACCAATTTCTCTTTTAATCAAATCTTTAAGTTGTTGTAAATTCATTAACTCAATAGCAGTACCTAACATAAAACCACTTGAACCCGGACTTCTTGTACTTGGGGCCAAACCGCCTGTTGTTGTTTGTGTTCCTGAAAAAAGATCTTTGTTTGTTTTTCTTAATACAGAAAGATATGCCCCTACTTTATCTCTTATTTGTTTTCCGTTTTCATCTAACGCCAGACCATCAGGGATTTGATCCATATCAATAGAATGAATAAACCCTTGATATTTCGAGAGTTCTCTGTTCTGAACATGATGTACAAACAATAACTGTAAATACAAAGGAATTGCTCGTTGTACAGAAGAAACATATTTGCTGTTTCTTGCGTTAATAATTATACCCTTAGTACTTAAACTAATCTCAAACGGATTTTCAGGGTTAATAGTCTGATAAGGAACTTCTCTATAATAAGGATAAATATCATCTCCTAATCTTACAATTTCATAAAGTCTTGGGATCCATATTCTCTCTGCTTCAAATTCTGTGTTTAAGTCCTTGTCAAACCATACAAAGCGTTCTGTTTTTTGATCAAATTTATTGAAGAATGTTTCCTTAACAGCGTCTTTCGGAATTTCAAAATCAGTAACAATTTCTGTTATTTGTTTTCCATATTCATCTCTGTAAGAAAGGAATAACACTTCTTTAAAAGCAACAAACTCAAAGTGAGTTTCAAAGATCAAACCATCACGAACATTATTTGTTTCTTGTGTTTGTGCTAAACCTGTAAATTTATCGTTTGGAATGTTAGGGCCTTGAAAAGTAGCAATAATATCAAGATTATCACTTGGTATTGGATCACCTCCTATACCATGTCTTTTATCTAAACCAAGACTATAACTGTATAGATTATCAACTTCTTCGTTAGATAAATTATAAGTTGCAATAGCCTCTTGTATTGTTATTGCTTTTCTATACCAGAACCATGCACCTTTATGAATAAAAGGATTGTTAGGATCTTTTGATCCTTGCCCGTGTAACGGATTTCTAATCTCTATTGTAGGTTTACCATTCTTCCATGTATTAAACACATAAAATCGGTCAGCAATAACAGCATCTTCAAGAGTGTCTGCCATCATATTTTTAATATCATACTTTAAATAAGTGTGTTTTAAGATTTTAGAGAAAATAATCTCTAAATCAGAAAGCCAGTTTTTTTGATTAATATCTTCTGGTTCATTCTGTGATCTTAAATCCTGAATTAATTTTTGAGCCTCTTCTTGAGGCATTCCTTTTAATTCTGACTCTAAGGCTTTAATTTTTAATCCAACTAACTCATCAATACTTTGTTGTGTTAGTTGTTTTTGTAAGTCGTTTTTTGCTTTTATTGCCCTGTCTGTAACTAAGACAACTTTAAACTCATCGTTTCGTTTTAAGGATTCACCTTTAAGTACTTCTACTTTAATTTTTAAATCAGCAAGAGGATCTAATTGTTCTTCAAGTTCATCAACAATATCGGACAAGGGATTACAGAATAACCCTATCTTATCTTTTAATGAACTTAAATCCATGTTTACTAATTCATAAGCATTTTTCATCTCTTCATAATGATCTATGGAGGGAGAAGTAGAAGGAGATACATAGTTCATATAATCTTTGAACCATTTACCGTCTTCTTTAAATTTGTTTTTGTCCGTCTCTTTAAGAGAAAATAACATATTCTGTAGTTATAATTAATTTAGTTAAAGCAAAGGCATTGCTAATAGCAGAACATATAACATAAACAGGATCAATTAAATTGGTGTCTATTTCAAATGTTTTAGTGTTAATTTGTTGCCCATATACGTTAAAACGGGCATTGTCCATAATTTGCTTATTTGGTGCCTTTAATACCTCTTTTAACCAAAGAGGGTAATCTTTTTGATCTGCCAGTTCATATAACATAGAACCAACACCGGGTACAAATCCCATTTTTGCAGCAGATTTAATAGCACCAATTGCATCTTCAATACGATCAAATTCTTCCTTTGCACTTTTTTCCGTAACTCCTCCAACATAAATAATAACCGACTTTTGTTGTATGTCAGCAATTCTACGTTGAAGTTCTTTTGCTTCCCATTCTTCCGAAGAACTTTTAAGTAGCGATTGAAGTTGTTTTACTCTCTTGTTAATTGTTTTTGCTACAGGGTTATTAAACAGAGTAAATTGATATGGAGTAATAACTATTTTATTAACTGTGTTATCCGTATTTAAAAAGGCAGTTATATCTTTTATATTATGGGTTATTGCTTCTGCCCAACCCGGAGTTTTTATTAAACATATTTTGATACCTCTTTCTTTGTTGGTTACTGCGTATTTAACAACAGATTCAGAAAAGTTAGGGGCAATAAAAACTATAGGTTTATTTATACTGTGCGCTTGTCCTACCATACTATCAATGTCTTGGAACACATTGATAGGTTCATTTGATATAATGATATAAGGGCTTTCAAAAACACAGTCACCATTATCCTGATTAGCAAAATAACTGTTTATATAACCAGAATCAAACATCATACCTTTTGTGTATTCTACAAAAGTTTTATTATTGTATCTGCCTAATTCAACACTTACGTTTGAATCAATACCTACTTTAATAAAAATATGTTGAATTAACTCTGCTAATTTTGGATCTTTACAAGAAGTTAATGCAATATTATAAACATCATTAGATGATTCTATTGGTAATGCTTTATTTTTTATTTCTTGTTTTACATCCTCAACTAAATGTTCTGCGTTAGAAATAAACGCATTAAAATCAAAGTCTGGATTTAATGACTCGTTGTACATTTGTTCTAAGAACTTAGAAACCAATAAACAAGTTAATGTAGTTCCGTCACCACAATCCTTTACTGTTTGTTTAGCAGCATTAATAACCAACTGACAACCAATATCTTCTTGAGGATCTTTCATTACCAAGTTACTTGCTACAGACACACCATCTTTAGTAAAAGTGAGATTTCCGTCTTTAAACATTAATACGTTCTTACCGTGTCCACCCATAGTAGACACAACAATTTTACTTGCTTTATTAATACCACTTTTTATTTTATCAGTTGTATTTACTTGTTCCTGCATATTTTGCATTCTTTGATGTTTTAAATAAATTTGGATTTAAACTTAAAAAAGACAAAGGGTTCTTTTTTTGATTTCTGTGTTCTTCTCTTTTAAGTTCATGTTCATATTCTTTTAGTGCTAAGGGTAGGCCTAAAAATGCAGAAACAGCATCGAAGTTTCCATCAAGAGTAAATCCTATTAACTGATCTATCAGGAAATTATCCTTAATTGTCTCAAGTACCATTTTTAGTTTTCCGTTAAACAGAAACTTCTGTGTTAAAAAATCAGAAGCGGTTGTGCACATATCTATTTTGTCAAGTTTGTTTGATACCATAAAGCCAAACTCTGTTACATTTCTTTCCTTAGCAGAAGAGCCTTTTTCACGAGTAGGCCTTATAGCAAGAAGTTGTGTTTTTTGTGCTTTTATAAAAAAACCTCTAACAGAGTCACCTCTGTTTGCTTCATACCACAATCTCCTTTGGCAGTTACCATATTTTTGGATAATCTTTTCGATCTTTTCATAAAGTTTATCTCTTCCTCCCGGATGCTTGCCGTAATAACTACAGACTAATAATGTTTCGTGTGTAGTATCTTTTAAATATCTTGGGTTTAACCATACTTGAAACGCACCAAGAGAACCACCTTCATCTATATTTTCAGAAATATATGGATCAAGAACATAAAAATATTGATCGTTATAAATCATTCCGTTTATCTCTTGAGGTTCTTCCCAAATAACAATAGCCCCTTCTGGTTTACTCATTGTTTTTGAATATGGCCAAAAATAATAGGGTTCTCCTTCTGGATCTAAAACAGTCTTTACTGAATTTTTTTCAGAAGTAGACCATATTACATCTATTACTTTTCCTGATTTATATTCATTTGTAGCCAACAATCTTTTTTGATGATCTAAAAGTTCAGCAATTGGAAAATAAGATCCTTTTTTATTGTCCCACATGTCTGATGGGACTAAAGGATAATTCATTTTTTCATTTCTTAAAACTTCAGTATCATTTTTTTCAGCAGCATTTCTTCTTCTTCTTTCAAAGAACTTTAATGCTTCTTCTATATTCGTGTTTCCGTTTTTATCTCTAAACTTTTGATTGGACAAATAAGCAGGAAGAAATAAACCGATTTTATTTTCTGTTTCTTCCCAAATATTTTCGTAAGATAAAAAGTTATAAGTAAGAGGATCATTGAACACCATTTTAGTTTGTTGAACTAAATCAATGTTACCAGAAGTCCCTAAAGCAAATTGCACACCGAACTGTTCATGATCTAATGAAACAGTTGCTTCATTAGATAAAAGAGCATCTTTAAAATTAGGCATTAAGCCTATTTCTTCATACACATTTAAAGCATTACGAGAACCTGCTGCTGCCTGTGTACCAGATTGTTTTTTATCAGAGTAGTTAATATGCAATAATTTAGTACCCGATCCACTAACCTGCCATCCATTTGCAGTTTCTACTTTATATTCATATCTATATGGGTTGTCTGCATTATTAGGACTTGTTGATCCTATCCAATCTATATAAAACGCACCGGGTATATAATCATAATCTCCGGCATTTCCATATGCTCCAAAATCAGGATCAGTTCCGTGCAATTCAAAATTCTTTACTATTTTAGAAACTAACTCGGCACTCTTGTCTGAAATACCGGCACCTACAGAAATATTTACTTTAGGTTTACTGTCAACTGCCTTAATAGTATATTCTTTTAAACCATCAAATGTCATAGTCTGACATATAATTCCTGCAACACTATAAGATTTTCCTGTACCACGAGAACCAAAGATCATAATGTTCTTTGATAAATTATGATACATTGGGAGTCCTTTATTATCAGGATGGAGCATTCGTAAATATTCTCTTATGTCAGCATATTCTTTATATTTACCGTTGTAAGAAAATAAATTTAAATAACGTAGTTTATCACTTTCAGAGTTAGAAACTTTAAGTAAATTAAGAACCTCTTCATCTTTTAGTGCTATGTCACAAGTATACTTATCATCACCCCTAAAGCCTGAGAAACCCATTGCTTCCAAATAACTGTAATGGATATGCCAGTCAATATCACGAACCATTGGTTTTTTAACGACCCTTTGCTTACCTTCCATGTCTTCCATTTTAAAGAAGTTACCATAATAAAATAATGTGGGTGGCATAAATCTCCAACCATGAGAATCAAAAGCCCATAATCCTTCTATACAATGTTTCTTATAAATATTCCACTGTTTTTGATATTTTGGATTGTCAGGATGATATTTTTCCGGTCTAACTAAAAAGTTATTTAGATTATAAATATATGGCAAGTCCTTGTGTAATAATTCAAGATTTGTCATAATTAAAATTGTAAT
>JACCDR011593765.1_pt1 | contig 10017 bp, 16 predicted proteins | sample 7446431 | NCBI WGS metagenome assembly JACCDR01 (sample SAMN15323443, study PRJNA562643) | freshwater metagenome | isolation source: river surface water | place: USA:Blue River Watershed | collected 2017-08-17 | reverse complement strand
CCCGAAGGAGACGCAGGTACAGAATTGACCGGCAGGGAATCGAGTGACGCTAATCAGTCGCTGACGTGGCCGGTTTACGCTCCCGGCAGCCCCAACAACAACGTCTGGATCACGCTAGTCAAGCGCGGCCTGCGTGTTCAGAAGTTCCGCTACGTCGGCAAGGCCGGCGACCAGACCCTCCCCATTTTCATGCAGTCCGACCTCGGCTACAGTAACCCCGCCTAATAGGAGCAAGACATGGCAAAAATTCAAGACCCCGATCTGCTGGTAGTCGGCACCGAGCTTGCGCTCGACACCGCAGCGAAAACCTTCACCCTGAGCGCCACCGGCAACCTTGTCGCCAAGGACGGCGTAAGCGGGCAGGCGCTCTACTCCAAGTTCCTCGAACTGTGGGAAACTGCGACCTACAACAAATATGACTTCCCTATGTATGTCGTTGGTGATCCGCGCGCCGGCATGTTCGCCATCGGCTATGACGGCACCAGCTACAACGGCTGGAAGCCGGGCAATGCCGCAACGCGTCAGATGATTCGCGACATCGGATGGTCGGAGTACACGGCTGCCGGGGCGAAAACGCGCGAACACGTCGGCATTGTTGTCGGCGCGTCCGGGGTGCCTGCCGGCGAACAGTTTTACTATCAAAAGGAGTCGGGCGGCGCGGCGATCAACTTCACATTCACCGATGCGCCGAACGAGGCGATCCAAGTCTTCGGTGACGCGACCAATGGCAACTTCGACCATCGCGCCTTCTTCAAGGTGTTCTGTCGCCCCTACAACTACGTGTTCGACGACACCGTCCTCGGCGACGTGTTCGAGACTGCGACCGGCCCCTACAAGATCGGCTTCGCGATCAACTCGGCACCGGAAACGAAGATCACTGCGGCCGACGGGGCAATGGCGGGCGCACCCTACTCGGGCATCACCGCCGCCTTCTACTCGGCCGGGCAGACCCGCGCCGTCGGTGGCGTGAACCGCACGTTTAGTCGGATCGTGCAGGGGAACGACGCTACCGCAGAGCAGATTTACACCAAGCACAACTACTTGCTGCGACAGAACGCGAACATTAACACTGGCGGAACGGCCGGTACTGTCAATGGCAAGACCTGCGACAGCTTCATGTGGTTCGTCGGCGATAAGCTTTACGTGCGCGGCTACATCGACGGCTACAACGCCAACGACATCAACCGCATCGTCTTCATCGATGATAGCGGCGTAGAACGCACCGAGCCCTTCACGGCGGCCGGCATCTTTGCGTTCGATGACAGCTTCGTTGGCGGGGTATTCCGCTCCTACTTCGCCTCGGGCGCGCAGGCTGGCAACAACTTCGGCGAGGCATCGGCACTGACCGTCAAGGACGCCGCCAATGCCGATCTAGCCGGCGCGATCACGAGCGCATCGATGCCTTTTACGTACGCCTACGACGCCAACGTGCAGCGCGGTGCTGGCACCGCAGGCACTGACGTTTTCCTACGGGTGTTCGCGCTCAAGAAAGGAAGCACGAAGCCTCGCTTCGTGAACTTCACGCTGACGCGCAACGTCGGGCAGACCATTTCGTTTGCGGCCGAAGCGGATCGTGGTTACCTCAATCCGTAATCGGGGTAAGTTATGGCAATTACTTTCGACGGGCCGACGAAAAGGATCACGCTGGGGGTAGGCACCACTATGCTTTCCGTGCGCGAACTCTGGAGCCGTTGGTGCGACTGGTTGGCTGTTGCGGATAATAGTCGGTACGTAGAAGCCATGCTGCAGGTTGGTGGGGATAACTCCGCCATCCCTATCTACATCATTCTACTGAATGGCTGGCGCATAGTTCCGCAGTCTGCGCATCACTCTCTTGAAGTGTACGACGGTGTGCTCTACGTCGATGGTGGAGGCGATCCGTTCGTAGACCCGGCAGGTTCATTCAGCATTCGGATAATCTACCGTGAGCCGGGTATCGCTATCGGATACACCATAGCCTCGGGCAGCGGGCTTACCCCTGAACAGTCAGCTAAGCTAATGTCTCTCCCGGGCACTTCCGACATTGTCGAAGCTAACTGGCTACACGCTAAAGCGCTGACTGTGATGCGCTTTCTTGGCTATCGATAGCTCATAGGAGACGGTGAATGGTCAAACTGTTGTTCACTAAAACACGCACTATGGAAAGCGCCGCCGTGCGCTTTGTCACATGGAGCCAGTATTCCCACGTCGATCTGGTGACGCGTTCCGGATTAGCGGTCGGGGCCGTACTAGGGCAGGGCGTGGTACAGGTTCCTCTCGACGTACGGCTGGCTAAAGCCTCCCGTTACGCCTTTGCCTACGTCGTGGCGGACAGCTACGCGGTAGAGGCATTCGTCGATCAGCAGCTAGGCAAACCGTACGACTTAACTGCCCTAATAGGGATGATGGCGCGGAGGGACTGGCAGAAGGACGACCGCTGGTTCTGCAGTGAGCTTGTTGCTGCCGCCCTCAAGCGAACCGGGAGTGCAATCGTTTGCAAAGATACCGGACGCGTGACGCCGCAAGACCTTTTAGAGAGTCCTCTACTTACTCTGGCGGAGACAGGCGAGGCCCGGTAAACTACGCCCACCTGATGAGGGCAGGATGATGAGTGAAACGTCGCACCGAAGAGCAGATGATGAACAGGACCATGCGCACTTGCGCCGTGGCGATCCTATTTTGGAGCGACTGCTTGGAGTGATGGAGGCGGTCAACGCCAGTGTCGGGCGCATGGAGACTTCCGTCCATGCACAGATCGACAGGCTGGAGGATGGACAGAAGCAACTCACCCAGCACGTGTACAAACTAAGCGTACGGTTGGAGGCTGTCGAGAACCGGCACGAAGAGACAACCGGGTTTTTGCAAAACCATGCCAAAGTCGAGGAAGAGGTATTGGCGCAGCAGGTTGAGCAGATCGATGCAGTGGCTGCCAAACTTTCGGAAATCATGCGCGGTTTTCCGCGCGATCCAGAGGACGGGGAGCGTAAGCCTGCCTTCCACGCGGACTGGCACGAACGCGATATCAAGAAATCGCGGGACTGGTCGGAGGTAACAAAGGAAATACGCAAATGGGCGATCCTCGGAACCCTCAGTGCCCTCTTCGGTGTGCTCGGCACCCTCCTTGTTATCGGTGCCGTCGAGAGTATGCGGCAGGCTGTGGGGGTAACGACACAGAAACCACAAGAGCCGGAGCGCAAGCAGTGAAACGGAAAGGCTTCGAGTATTGGATGCCTCCGCTCGTAGGCTTGGCGATCTTTGCTCTGCTTACCTTCACCGGGAACGTTGCGCTGGATACGTTCTATCGTGCCTCGTATCTTGAGATTCGTGGATTCATGGCGAAGATTGTCACCACGCAAGCCCTGTGTACGCTGCAGCCCCACAAGCATTTCGAGTATTACCTTGACGAGTTCACTGTCGAGGAATTCTACGGCACCGTGTCGCGCAGTCTGGTACACTCCCAATCCGGGCGCAGGGTGAGTGTCGAGTTTGGTGGACAACTTTTCCGCGTCGGAGTGCATAACCCGGTGTTTAGGCGATACCAGATGCCTAGCGACGTTGAGGCTGGCGAGTGGTGCCTATTCACGGAAGTGTCGTACTACCCGGGATACTCTCTGCGGCAGCACAGCTATGTTGCTCCGCCGGTATGCGCTGAATCTCCGTAAGCCGTTGGTGGCGGTCGATATGTTTCACCCAATCGGACTGCCACATGAAACCCTATCTAGTAGCTCTGCGGGACCGTGTATGCGCTTACTTCTGCGCAGACTTCCGCACGGCCCTAGAACGCACGGCAGAATTGCAGCGCGAGAACGCGATGCTCAAGGAGGCTGTATTCGACTTGCAGTAGCAGGTAGCCATGCTTACGCAATACCTGCATGCCTTCAAACCTTGCCTGAAGTGCGAACATCGACCAACTTGTATCGGAAAGGAGCCTGACTATGGAAACAGCCGTTGATGACCAGATCGCTGAGGTAATTCTGAAAGAGGGCGGGTACTGCAATGACCCGAACGACCTTGGCGGGGAGACCTGTTGGGGTATCACCGTCGCGGTGGCCCGCCGCTTCGGCTACATCGGCCCTATGTCGGCGCTGTCGCAGGAGGTGGCCGTCGAAATCTACCGGCAGCAGTATTACTACGGGGCGAGTCTGGATCGTGTCGCCCTCATCGCGGAGCCTATCGCCCGGCGACTCTTCGACATCGGCGTCAACATGGGTACCGGGAAGGCTGCAGAGTTCCTGCAGATCGCCCTCAACGCGTTCAATCGGCAAGCCAAGGACTACCCTGATATCCCGGAAGACGGAGACATCGGCCCCGCTACGCTGAGGGCTTTGCAAATGTTTGCAAAGCATCGCGGCGCGGAGGGAATTGAAGTCCTGCGTCGCGCGATCGGATGCCTGCAAGGTGCACGGTACATCGAAATTGCCCGGGCGAGGCAGAAGAATGAGGACTTCGTCTATGGCTGGATCAAGAATCGGGTAGCTCTGTGACCATCCACGCGTTCATGCCAGTGTTCCTCCGGCGCCAAGGAATGCTGGCTACTTGTCCGAGTTGGCGCAGGCAGTTTTTCATCAAAGGGAGTGACATATGGACTTGGCAACCTTTCAGGCGGTTTATGAAGCTGTAAGCATTCCGGTGCTTCTGCTTGGGCTGGGGAACGTCATATTGATTGTGCTCCTTGCCAAATGGCACGTGGGCGACGATCCTCGCTTCGACTTCCGGCGCATGTTGGTGGACCCGGCGACCAAGGCCATCAGTTCGCGGCAGCTTGGTGTCTTTGTAGCACTCTGGACAAGTACCGAATGGGGCATGTACCTGATCGTCACTGGCAAGTTCACCGAGTGGTTCTACGCCGGCTACATGGCCGCGTGGGTAGCTTACGGTATCGCCAACAAGTACGCGGATGTGAAGGCAGCGACCGCAAATGCCAAGCTGCCCTCTCACGAAGACGAAGGAGACCCTAAACCATGAAGAGACTGTACGACTGGGGCATGATTATCACGGCGCTCGCGCTCCTCGCATGGATGTTCCAGCCTAACCCTGCGCATGCCGATGCGCTTGCCGGCGCAACGCTGGACGCGTACAAGGAGTACCGGAAATGCGGGGAGCCCCGACGGGAGATATCTGGGAAGATAGCGCGATCAAGCGGTGTCATCCGGGCTTTCCGTGCTTTGTATCCGTGCCCGGGTACCGGACTCAAGATCGGCGCATGTCCCGGATGGGCCATCGACCATGTGATCCCACTTGCCGTTGGCGGATGCGATGCCGTGTTCAACATGCAATGGCTGCCGGATGGCGCGAAGAACGTCAAGGGCGAACTGGCGAAAGACCGATGGGAAAGGACGGTCTACAAATGAACCCATGGGCCTTGTTTGCCGTCGTGGGCGTCGCGTTCGGGTGCGGGATGGTCGTTGACACGTGGAGGCACCACAGCAACGAACTGGACGAAGTAAAAGACGCTAAAGCCCGGTATGTTGATGCCGTCGAGAAGAGCGAGAAGGTGGCCGGGCAACTGCAGGCGGAACTGGACCGCTTGAAGAGAACGAAGAGCATTCTGACGAAGGAGATTCACAATGAGACGCAGCGTGTTGAGTACCGTTGCCCTATGCCTGACGATAGCCGGGTGCTGTACGAACGGGCAAGTAAGGGAGACGCCACCCCTCCCGGCAACCTACCGGACGGCGTGCGACTCCCCGTACTCCCTCCCGACCCCAGACCGTAAGGCCACTCTCGACGCTGGTGACTACGTATCTGCCGCTATCGCCAACGCTCTGTCGTTGGTAGAATGCGAAAAGCTTCGGAGCGGCATGGTTAAATGGGTTGACGATCAAGCACTGGCAAAGTAATATCCGGTTGTCAGACGAGACTCAGTCCTTTGCCGCCTTCGGGCGGCTTTTTCTTTTGTAGGCCCCGATTTGCGGATTGCAAACGATTTCAAAATGCATGTGGCGCTTTGAGACTTCAACTGAGGTCCGTACAATTCGGTTTCGTTATTCCACACAAGGAGAACATTTATGCAAGTATCGAAAGACCATGCCAGCCGGAATTCCGAGCAGGATTTCGGCAAGCAGCTTCTGCGGCTTGTTGATTCAGGCGCAGGCGTCATCCACGTACGCGCTTCGGAGGTCATGCGCGCCATCCTTTGCATCCGGCGCACCGCCCTGCTGGATCAGGGGCAGTACCACGAATGGGACATCGTCAATGGACTCCGGGGGTTCACCTTGGAGGACTTCACCAACGACTCCAAGCCCGGCGACGGCAACGTGGACCTCGCAACTGTCTTCTCGACCCCGCTGGCCGTCTTGCGCGAACAGCGTGAGGCCCCGCAATACACCATCTACTACGTCTACGTGAACCCGCATCCGTTCATGGAGAACAACCCGCACATGCACCAGCTTTTGCTGATGTACAACGAGTTCCTCCCCTCGTGCAAGCTGTGCGTCCTCCTCGTCACCCCGGACATTCCGCTCCCCGACTCGGCGGCGAATTCCTCGATCCTGTCGCTCACGTTCCAGACCCCGGGCCTCTCCGAGCTTCGGCAGTCGCTCAGTGCCCTTGTCAAGGGTGCAGAAGAGGACTTCCCCAGTAAGTCGGCCATCGACAAGTCGGGGGCGGATCGCATCTGCTTCGCCGGCGCGGGCATGTCGGCCCTGCAGTTTGAGACCTACGTCTCCCTCGGCATTACCGGCGCACTCGCGGAACGGCAGGACCAGTTGCAAGTGGACGATGTCATCAGCGCTGTTCAGGTCGGCAAGACCGACATCGTGAATCAATCGGACATCCTCGAACTGTACCCGTCGTCGGATATCGATGATGTGGGCGGGATGGACAACCTCAAGGACTGGGTTCGCAAGCGCGCCAACTGCTACTCGGACGAAGCCGTCGAGTTCGGCATCGAAGCCCCGAAGGGCATGGTGCTTGTCGGCCCGCCCGGTACCGGCAAGTCGCTCGTCGCCAAGGCTACGTCGTCCGTGCTTGGCGTTCCGCTGGTTCGCATGGACTTCGGCAAGGTCTTCTCGTCCCTCGTCGGTTCGTCGGAAGAGCGCATCCGCCGCGCCTTGCGCAACGTGGAAGCCATGTCGCCTTGCGTCCTCTTCTGCGATGAAATCGACAAGGGCCTTGGCGGCATTGCCGGGGGATCGGGCGGCGATTCCGGCGTCTCCATGCGGGTACTTGGCTCGTTCCTGACATGGTTGCAGGACTGCACGTTCCCGGTCTTCACTCTGGTCACCGCCAACAACATCGACCAGTTGCCGCCGGAACTGTTGCGCCGGGGGCGTTTCGACGCGATCTTCTCCACCTCGCTCCCCAACCCCACCGAGCGCAAGGACGTTCTGGCGATTCACCTCCGCAAGCGCGGCCGGGACATCGAAGAATTCAGCGAGGATGAACTGCGCGACATCATCACCGCATGCGACCGCTACGTTCCGTCCGAGATTGAGTCGGCCGTGAAGGACGGCTTGATCGATGCCTTCTCGGAAGGGGAGGACTTTGCTGCCAAGCATGTCCTCAAGGCCCTCCGGTCGATGGTCCCGCTGTCCAAGGCGTTCGCTACCCAGATCGAAAAGATGAACGAGTGGGCGAAGGCCAACGCTACCCCGGTCGCCCTTTCGGAAGAGAACGTCGCCGCCCTGCGCAATCGCAGCCGCGTCTCCCCGCGCCGTCGCATCAACAAGTCCGCCTAAAGGAGTCACCATGCAAGCAATGTCTTTCGGTTACGGAAAGGCTTCGTTCGCTATCTGTAGCGTTTCGCTGGCCGCGTTCCGGTTGCACGCTCCCTTCGAGCGCACGATAATGAACACTGGCCTGCAGCGGCAGGGGCAGACCCAGCGGTTTCCGGCATCGACGTATCCTGAAATCAACGGTACGATGTTCCTTGAGACGTTGCGCGTGCCGGACAACGCGCTCGTCCTGCTTCAGGCGTCCTACCGTCACCTTGGCAAGCCGATCAAAGACGGCGCCATCGTTCTGCGTACGCGTGAGTCGGGGCCTCTCTTGTCGGTACATGCGTCCATTCCCCACGCGGACGAGAGCACGCTGAACCCGGACTTTCTGGTCATGTCTGGAAGGGCCGATGTACTTGATTTCGACCAACTGAGCGATTATGGTATCGAAGTCAAGCGTTCATACGCCGAAGGGTTTATGGACCCGGACGAAGTCGCTCAGTGTTTCACCGTTTCAGTTGTCGCCCATGAGTTGCGGGCGGCCCAAGGCGTCCAAGCCATGCAGGACGCGGAGGGCAAGGTAGTCCTAGTGCAGACGCGACCCGTTCGCCAACTGCGTAATCGCAATCGTGATCGTTCGTAAGGAGATTCCTACATGTCACATACCACCACAATCGACAGCGTCGTGTTCTCGGACATCGATGCACTCAAGGCCGCAGTCGCGGAACTGCAGAAGTCGGGAGTCAAATGCTCCCTGCTCGTGAACGCTGTGCCCCGCGCGTACTACGCGAACCAGCAGGGCATGGGTGAAGCGCCGTTCGTCCTGAAGCTGGACGATTCGCGGTTCGATGTCGGGTTCTACTACGACAAGGACAAGAAGGGCTACACGCCCCGCACCGACCTGTTTGGCAACCATGTTGCCAACGTCCTCGGGGCGAAGAAGACGCAGGACCACGAGACGCCGATGCAGTGCGCTCTCGGCAAGCTCAACCAGATGTACGGTGTCCACGCGGCGACGCGGCAGGCCGTGAAGCAAGGCTACTCGGTTCGTCGCAGCACCAAGCCGGACGGTACCGTTCAACTGACCATGATCGTTCCCGACTGAGGAGGCAACCATGCGAACCATCACTGTTAACGTTTCCCCGGCCGGCAGCATCCAAGTCGATGCAAACGGTTTCAAAGGCAAGGGCTGCGACAAGGCGACCGAGCAGATCGAAATCGCACTCGGCGGTGCGGCCAAGCGCTCGAAGAAGAAAAAGCCGGAATTCTTCGCAAGCCCGACGACCGGCGTGAAGTCCAAGGCAACGTTCTGATCCTCGGCGGCTTCGGCCGCTGAGTCACAACGAAAGGACTCACATGCTACTCGAACTGACACCGGAACAGCAGGAAGCTCTGTTGAAGGAAAAGCTGGACAGCATGACCGACACGGAGTTCCTGAAGTTCTGCAAACAAATCGCGCAAGAGGCGGTACTGCGTAACCTCAAGGTCACCTTCGAGGTTCACGAAAAGTACCGTGGAATCAGGAGGATACGAAATGGGTGAACTCGTTTATGACTTCAAGCCGACCGGCAAGGTGGAGGGATTGCACCACGATTGCTTCAACCTGAAGTTTCTTGGTGCACAAACTATCCAACGAGCCTCGGACATCATCTGGGACGCGGGCGCGCAGTCATGGGGTATCTGGTTGGCTGCTCCGGGGGCTACTGCGGACAGCACCTTCTACGAGGCCCCTAAGCCGTGGCTCGCCGGGTTCTCCGACTACAACGAGGCACGCGACTTCGAGGTCATGGCACTTAACGCCTGCCGCAAGCTGCAGATCGTTCCGACCAGCCCGGAAGGGGATCAGGTCATCCGAGCCATCCGCGAGGGCATGGCGGTCGGTTAAACGGGCTATTAGCCCAACTGCCGACCCGGAACAAAGGAAAGAAAAAGCCCCCGCAAGAGGCGAACCTGCGGGGGCCGGGTGCCGCATGGCGATTGCGGCTCGCAACGGATGAATCGGCATCCGCAACGAAAGGACATCCATGACTGGACGAACTGAGAGCCTAGCAGAAGTCGTCTCCTTTGACAAGCACAAGCGACTGACATATAATGCCAATCTCCTAGATGCCTTGGTACGCAATGGATTGTGGCGGTTTGACCCGTCAGAGTTCATGGTGTTCATGTACCTCATGGCGCATACGGTGTTCGTCGGAAAGACACAGATCACGCTCCCGCTCCGGGTAATGCTGGAGGGGGTGTTCGATGATGCAACAGGCGAATGGTTGCAAGTGCCTATTCCGTTGAGCAAAAAGACCGTAATGGGGGCACTCTCCCGGCTGGCGAAGCAGGGGATCGTGCGCATAATCAAAAACAAGGTCATACCCGGTCACGGAGTGTT
>JACCDR012470087.1_pt1 | contig 10020 bp, 12 predicted proteins | sample 7446431 | NCBI WGS metagenome assembly JACCDR01 (sample SAMN15323443, study PRJNA562643) | freshwater metagenome | isolation source: river surface water | place: USA:Blue River Watershed | collected 2017-08-17 | reverse complement strand
CGTTAGTGATATCGCTATTAAGCAAAACATTACTAGTGATACAGATAACGTATCTAAAGCTGAATCAAACTTCTGGAATACAAATGGTGTATCAGAAGCATTATTTGGTAAAGCGACTAACGCAATTGGACTTTCTTATTCTATTAAAGTAGATGAAAGTACAATGTTCATGGTTCTAAGACAATTAGAAAGATGGGTTAATCGTCGCATTAAAGGTATGGCAGGTAAAAAATCTAAAGTTAAATATAGAATTTTAGATATGACTGAATACAATAAAGCAGACTATATTGAAAACTTATTAAAAAATGCGCAATTCGGATTGCCAGTTAAATTAGAACTAGCTAGTGCTTTAGGTTATAATCCTAGAGAAGCTATTGATATGATTAATTTTGAAAACAATGTCTTGAAATTGCATGAGAATATGATTCCATTGCAATCATCTCACGTTACCACTGAAACAGGTGAAGAAGAAAACGGTAGACCACAAAAAGGTAATACCGAAGATGTTACAGAGGGAACAGAGAGAGCAAGAGATAATAATTCATAATCTGAAAGGAGGAAAAAATTAAATGAATAAAAAAGGTAATATGTTGAAATCAAGAATCCTTAGTTACCAAACTGTAAATTTCCAAAACACTCAATTCATGCAAGCTTCTATTGCAATCATGTATGATGAAGATAATAGAAACTACACAGCTTTCGAGAAAGCAGATATTGAAAAAGCTATTCCGAGCTTATTTGGTATCCCTGTTGTCGGAGAGTTTGATGAAGAGGGTGGAACTTTTAAGGGGCATGGAGGTCGTCTTGAAATGGACGACGAAGGTATGAGATATATCCAGACTACAAAACCATACGGCTTTGTTCCAGAGTCTGCAGAAGTCTCATGGAAGATGATTGAAGAACCATCTGGTAAAATGAGAGAATATCTTGTAGTAGAACCAGTAGTCCTATGGAGTGGGAGATACCAAGAGTTAAATCTTTTAACACAAGGTAAAGTCGGTCAGTCTATGGAAATCCTAGTAAATGATGGATACGATAGAGAAGATGACTTTTTCCAAATTACAGATTTTGAATTTAGTGCTTTGTGTCTCTTAGGTGTAGAGCCTGCATTTGAAGGCGCTCATGCTAAGTTATATACTAAGTATACCAAAGAAGAGTCGTATAGTCAAGTAGAAAAAGAGTTCAAAGAAATCTTTGCAAAATATACTAAAGAAAGAGGAAGTGATGAAATGAATTTTGAAAAAATTCTTGAAGCAATTAAAAATAAATATTCAGCTACTCATAAAGTTGAAGGTCTTACAATTGAAGATTTGGAGACTAAATTACAAGGAAAAGAATTCACAGAAGAAACACCTGTTGAAGAAATTTTCGAAGCGTTGGAATTGGAAGAAATCGAAGTAGAACCTGATACTGTCGATTACAAAGCTAAGTTCGAAGAACTAGAAGTTGAATTCAACCAATTGAAAGAAGACAAAGAAACAATCGAAACAGAATATGCTACACTTAAAGATGCAAAAGAAGCTCTTGATGGTGAGTACAGTACACTTAAAAATGATTTCACAGATTTAACAAACACTGTTACAGCCAAAGATACAGAGATTACAGACCTTACTTCTAAAGTAGAAGGACTATCAGATTATGCTGATAAATATGCAGAAGCTATGAAAAATGACGCTGTTGAAAAGATTTCTGGAAAAATTAACGAATATTCAGACATCTTATCATTAAATAATGAGGAAGTTTCCGGTATGGTCACAGAATATGTCGAATCATTTGAAAACTTCACAGATTCACAAGCGGTGGAAGCATTGCTTGAAAAAGTCGAAACGGACGTTCTCGTACTTGTTGGTCGCAAGTATGCGAAAGAAAGCTCTAAAGACAAGAAGGGTAAAAGTCATACAGAGTTTAGCCGTAAAGACAAAAAACAGAAAGAAGAAAATTCTTTCGATTTCTTAGGAAAATATTCTAACAAAGGTTAATAATAGGGAGGAAAAATAATAATGAATTTACGTCTTGATAAAATGAACGCAACTAAACATGGTCACTTAGATTCTGTTGTGTTCGATGAAGATAAAAAAGTTGGGAACATTGTTGTTCTTGATGGATTGGCAGAAGGAGAACGTGAAATCTTCAAAGCTAAAGCTAAGGCTGATATCGTAGCTACTGATGAAGTTGCACTTCACACAACTGTTGAACGTGTATATGATAGTCTTTCACACGAAGATGATTTCGTATTGAAAGCAGGAGAAGCAGGTCGTGTTCACCACTTGGTAAACGGAGATATCTTTACACTTAATGCAAAATTAGTTACTGGTACACCTGCTGTTGGTAAATACTTGGTTGTAGTTGCAGGAACAGACAAATTGGCTGTTGCAGATGCACCTGTCGATGGAGCACCAGTTGCTTTCGAAATTATCGAAGTTGAAAAAATTGGATTTAAACAAGAGAATGGCGCAGTAGTTCGCGTCCATCGTGCTTGATTGTTGAAAGGAGAGAAATAATTTAATGGAAAACTTAGCACTATTTGGTTATAATGCTTACGCAGGTAAGTTGAGCCAAGAAGATTTAAAAGATACAAAAATGACGGCTTCTGAAATTATGCGAGCTGAAATGTTTGAAAAACTAGGAATTGAAGATGGTAAACTTGATTATAAAGTATACCGTAGAAATAAAGTAACTCTTTTCGAAATCATTGAAGAAGTTCTTGATATCGCTGTTGGAGAAGGAATCACTACTCAATTCGATGGATTAGTAGAGACTCGTAACCTTGCTCTTGGAGATAAACAGGTATTCCACATCGAATCACAAGAAATGTTCAAAGTCGCAAGTATTGCTGACGGAACTTCTGATTTACGTCGTCAAAAACTAGATAACGGTCAAATGACTGTTGGTACTAGTCCAAAAGGTATTAAAATCTATACAGAATTAATGCACTTCTTGACAGGACGTATTGATTGGAATAAAATGATTCAAAAGCTTTACGATTCAATCATGAAAGACAAGAAAGAGCGTATCTATGATACAATCATCAAAGCTTTCGATACTGTAAGCGCACCTTACAAAAAATCTGGAGCTTTCGACGAAGTTAAACTTGTTGAACTTGGTTCACTTGTTGAAGCTAAAGCTATGGCTGACGGAGTTGTTGTTCTTGGTACTAAGAGCGCATTGGCTAAAATCCAACCTGCTCTAATTACAGACGCTCAAAAAGAAGAACTTGTTCGTAACGGATACGTTGGTATGGTTCGTGGTATGGAATTACGTGAAATCCCACAAGCTGTTAAAATCGGTACAGACGAGTTTGCAATTGCTGATGACTTCTTACTTGTACTTCCTAAAGGACAAGAAGAGTTCGTTAAACTTGTTGATAAAGGACAAGTTATCGTAAACGAAGCAAGCAATATTGAGGGAGACCACAGTATTGACTTCATCGTTACTTTCGAAGACGGTATCGCTGTAATCGCAGGTCACGTATGGGGAGTTTACAACTTAGGTTGATTTAAACAATTGAATAAGAGAGGTCTTTCCTCTCTTATTTTTTTTGTTATTTTTTATTAGGAATTGAGAGGGATTAAAATGGGAAAAAAAGAAAATATTGAAAAATTAATGGCTACTGGCGACTACAAATTGGAAGATTTAAACAAGATGCACTTCAAGAAAATTGAGAAACTTGTTTCAGAAATCGAAGATGAAGATGTAGAGCAAGAAGTAGCAGAAGATAAAGAAGAAGAAAAAGTTAGCAAGTCAGTTATTCCACGTAGAAAAACTGCTCCAAAAATGATGAAACGTTTTGATGATGACCGAATCGTACCAATTATGTCTGTTGTAAGTGGAAATGTTTTTTATACTTCTCCAAATACTGGAAGAGGTTTTGACTTAAATGGAATTGGTCAATTTGCAGAAATCAGTTACTCTGATATTCTAAATCTATTGAATCGTCACCCACGCTATCTTAAAGAGCCGTTTATCGTAATCATGGACGAAGAAGTTGCAGAAGCTCATAAATTAGATTATGACAATACGTTTTTCGACATGGCTGATTTAGAATCTTATCTAGAGCTTGATGCTGAAACTATCAAGGAATCTATCGGAGAACTTTCTAAGAGTTCACGTGATTTACTAATTCAGCACGTTGCACAATTAGCACGTGAAGAAGCAGATATTTCTATGGCTAAGATTCGTATTATCGAAGAATACTCTGGTATTAAATTAAAAGATTAAGGAGAGATATAAATGACTGAATTTGAAGAAATTTACGGTCTTTTTCTTTCCAGTATTCATGACTATTCAATCTTACAATTACCAGATGAAGATATCACAGAATTTTTAGATTTACTATTGAAAAAATCTATTCCTTTATTTGATACTTGCAGAAATGATTTATCGGACAGAACAAGCGTCGCTTTTAATGAAAAGCTTACAGATGTTGAAATTGATATTTTAGTGAGTTATATGATGGTTTCTTATTTAAGACCAGTTATTTTGAATACTACGAATACTCAAAAAGAATTGACTGATAGAGAGTTTCGTTCTTACTCACAGGCAAATCACTTAAAAGAATTAATGAACCTATATACTACTTTCGTTGCAGAAGCAGAATCAAAGAAAGCTAAATACGGTTATAAGAATTGGGGTAAGCGAAATGACAAGTAAAGAAAAAATCGTTGTCGGAACTTATCTTGATGATTTAGTAAATAGAGTATATAAAGTCTTAGGTCTTTATGAAGATAAGAATAGTGGACTTGGAAAGTATTTAGATTCTTTATTGATTGAATTAGGCGGTATGCACATTATTTCAGAACAGATTGCTACAAGTAGTAAATATTGTTCAGTTATCATGACACTTGCTTCTATTCAAATCTTAATAAAAAATAATGAAATTGAACACTCTGATGTTAGGAGTGAAGTATTCAAGTGTATTAGCTTGATTAAAAAAATCAAAGAAGAGGTGTCGAGAGATGCCAAACTATGATAGTTACAGAAGAAGAGTCGGAGCATTAGGTGAAACTATTGCCGACCATAAAAAAAACGTAACAAAGCACAATGTTGAAAAAGTTTTTAGAGATAATCCGAATCATGTTGTTGTTTCAATCTTAAAACCAGATGGAACAATATTACAAAATTATGACGCTCGATACATCAATGAAAATGAAATGGTCGCAAGGTCTTTTATTTTTAAACCAGATGATATCGTTAAAGAAGGCGACATTATAAATATGATTGAAGATTCATCTTCATGGCTTGTTTTTGTGGATTACTTTAATGAGGTTTATCCTAAAGCAAAAACAAGAAAGGTTAACTCTGTTATTAAATTTACAAACAGAGATAAGACACAGACTTTTGAATTGCTAAGTCATGGAGCGCAACGTACAGCAAATATCCGTGAGGATATGATTGACGTAAACTCTCCAAGTACAAAAGCAGACTTCTATGTTCAAAAGAATAATGCTTCTTCTATTATTAAACCAAATATGAGGTTCATTGTCAATGGTTTTCCTTATTCCGTTGAAACAGTAGACAATGTTACTCTTGATAATATTATTAAAGTTGTAGTTAAGACTGACACAATTAAACCAAACGATGATTTGGTAAACGGAATTGCTGATAATTCAATGTTTTATGATTCTCATTATAATGATGATGTGAATAATCCTCCTACTGATGATGAATGGAGTGATTATTAATGAAAGCATTTCAGTATTTATCTAGCTCTATAAATGTGATAGTTTCAGAGTTAGATAAAAATCAAAGATTTAAAAAATTAGTAAAAGTAAATGGCGATAAGCCATTATCAGTACCAGACATTAGTGAAACAGTTATTGAAAAAGAACTAAAGCCGTATCCTTTCTCACAAGATAATGTACAAATAAATAGCGAAGTTGTCGTTAGAGCATACATTTCAGATGGTGAAGTTGATAGTGCCGAAGTAATAACAGATTATACAGTGATGTTTGATATTTTAGTTCCTGTAAGTATGTGGTTCATCAAAGTAGAAGTAGATGGAAAATATAAACAAGCGACTAGAGCGTTTGTAATCATGGAGGAAATAGCAGAAACATTTAAAGATACCACTGGTACTTTAGGTAAGCTATCTATTGATTCATTTATCATTCTACAAGTAAACGATAACGTAGCAGGTTATAGAGTCCAAGCAAGCTCATTCGGAATCAACGAGCGACCAACCGATGATTAACGAAGAACTTTCCCTAAAGTTGCAAGAAGGTATTCCAATTCAAGTTGATGATTTATTTATCCCTTCACTTAGATTATCAGATATTAATAAAATTGGATACGACACATATCAGAAGTATATCTCATACGCTCTTTATGAGTTCGATGAATCGACTTTTGATGCAGAGGGAATGGAGACACTAAGACTCTTGATGCCTTATCAGTTTTTTAGTTTATCGAACCAATCAGAAGCCTTTTTAAATACAGTTAAAGCCTTTGAATTCTTTTTCAGTTCTAAAGCAGAAATGAATGATAATCTTGAGATTATTTTTATATCTGGTATGAATGAAGGAAAAGTTTTAAGTCGTGATAAATATAACGAAGTTAAGAATATGCTAAAAATCATTTATGGATTAGCAGATGACAAGGAAGAAGAATACATTCCTGCTGACGACAAAGCAAAAGAAATTATGGCTAAAATTAAAACTGCTAAAGAAAAAGTGAAGAAGAAACAAGATACAGGAATACGATTTTCAAACATAGTATCGGCTGTTAGCACTAAGAGCAATTCAATCAACAGATTCAATATTTTTAATCTGACGATTTTCCAACTGTACGACGAGTTTAAGAGATTAACAGCAATAGATAATTTCAATATGAATTTCAGTGCAATGATGCAAGGTGCTAAAATAGATGAACTAGAGCATTGGAGTTCATCTTGACATGAGTGAGATTCTTATGTCATGTAATAAAATGCAATTTCATAAATAGGAGGAAGAAAAATAATGAGATATGGTATTAAAGAAGTCGCTGACTTAATTTTTATCAATTTAGAAACAAATAAGCCAGAACTTTTCATGGACACAGCTAAGATGTCAAACTTAGAACTTACTGCGGAGACAACTTATGCACGTGGTGGACGTGGGAACGGACGCTTAATCGGTTGGGACTACAACCGTGAAGGTCAACTACAAGTAGAAGACGCTTTACTTTCTGACAAATCGCTTGCTATGCTTGCAGGTTCAGAAGTAGTAGAAGGAGCTAAAACAGTTCTATTGACTAAGAAAGTTAAGTTGGGAGCAGACGGTAAGATTGCTGTTGCTGATGCAGACTCAATCGTAGCTGTTAGTCTATTGGCTGACGGTGCTAGTGGTGAAGACTTAGAAGAAAGCGCAACTGATGGTTATGCTTTCGCAACTGGAGAAGTTACTCTAGCAGGTACAGCTAAAGTAGAGGGAGCAGACTACCTTGTTTACTACAATAAAGAAGTCGAAAATGCTACAACTGTTACTTTCAGTACAGATAAATTCCCTGCAACATACCGTGTTGTTGGTAATACACTTGTTCGTAATGAGAAAACTGGTAAAGACCATGCGTACCAAATGGTTATCGCACGTGCTAAACTATTGCCAGGGGTTACTCTAACAATGGACGCAGAAAACCTATCTACTTTCACATTCACACTTGATGTACTTCAAGATGATAACAAAGAAATGGTTGAATTAATCCGCTTTTGATTAATTGTTTTTAGAGAGGACGTTTTATACGTCCTTTCAATAAAGCTATTAACCAAGACCTTATCAGAGAATATAAGGTCAAGGGATAAAAAGGAATAAAAAAGGAGAAAATAAAATGGCAAATAAGGGTAAAAAATTAACACTTGTAAACGCAGGAAAGGCTTTGAAAGCAAAAACTGTACGTCGTAATGTTAAAGGTGTCGATTCAGAAGGTAATGAAGTTCTTTTCTATATTGAAGTAGATGATAAATTCGTAGATAGTAAACTAGCAGAGCTAGGAGCAGAGTTCGTTTTAACGATGGCTTATGATGAAGAAATCGAAGACGAAGTTCCTTTAGAGGATAAGTTAGTCAATGTTGAACCATATCTATTAGGATTAATTTTGAAACACTTTACAAGCCTTAAAGATGATTTCGATGGCACATTTAAAGGTACTTTGGAAACTGTTTTAGTTCTTCAAGATTATGGATTATGGAGAGAGGTTACTTCTGCATTGCCAGAAGGTGAAGTAAACAAGACCTTTACTTTCATTGAGAAATTCATTGAAGATAACCGTGAAAATATTTCAGAAGCTCTAGAACGTGCTAAAGAAGAAATTGAAAATAACGAAGTTCTTGCTTTGTTTGATTTTGATTCAGATGATGAAGAAGATGGAGATAATGACTAATTTTCAAAAGGCTGTACAAAACACAACACATCAACCTGCTAATTTAGAAGAATCTATGCTTGTGGCGATTCTAAGAGAAGAAGCCGATAAATTGGCTAGTTGTATTTATAAGAGGTTGAAGATGTATTACATGTATCAACCTGTCGTTTATGAAAGACGACCAACTGGCTTATTAAAAAGTATAGTTGTAACGGACGTTAGAAGTGAGATGTACAACGGTGAAAAGTATTTCTTTATCGAAGTTACTTTTGACCAAAAGAAGATGTTATCATCATCGTATTGGGATAGCACACAAGTATCAAATCCTGCTGTATTAATAAGTGAGGGTTGGGCTGTAAAAAAGAACGTATGGTTCAAAAATATTTATAGATTCGGTAAGTTCAGTGGTTACGATTTCATAGAGCAGGGTATTGAAGATTACAATTCAATGTCTGGAAAAACTATTCCGATTCGTATTACTCGATTCTCACCAAACAACTATCAAAATGGAAAGACATACCGTTAAAAATAAGGGCGTAACCGTAATTGGTTATGCCCCTTTTTTTTGTATAAAAATGAATGAAAGGAATGAAAATAGATGGCAAATAAACCTAACAATGCTAGTGTAATGCTTACAGTAAAATCACTAAGCATTAGTCCAGAAGTCGAAAATATTTTGAAAAAAGGACTAAAAGGGAAAATTAATATTACTGGTTTTACTTTTGAGAAAGGATTCTTTGATGACCTAAGAAAAAAGTTTAAACAGATTCCAAATATTAAAGTAAAAGTTGGAGCAGAGTTTAAACAATCTGATATTATCACAGCTTGGAATAATGCCAAGAAAGGACTTAAATTAAGTCTTGGAGATGTTGGTTTAAATATCAATAAAGGCGACGTAAAGAAAATTCAAGATGAAATGACTAGAGTTACAAAAGGTTCTGGAAGTAAAGGCGGAGGAACATTATTCGCTTCTGCAAGTAATGATTTAAAACTTATTCAGAACACAATGAATAAAGTCAAAAAACAATTTGGTAACGAATTTACTAGTCAGTTTGATGCTAAATCTGTAATCAGAGGTTCTGGTCAAGAATTAGAAAAATTCACAATCAATATTAAAAATGCAAAAGGCGAAGTAAAAGCTCTTAACTTTGCTGTTCAAGATGGTGCTAGAGGTCAAAAGACTTCTTATGCAACAACTATTCGTGAACTAAACAAACAAGAAGAACAAACTAAAAAGTTAATCAAACTAAGAGCGCAATTAAGAAAAGAAATTGAATCAGCCGTAAACGCAGGGAAACTTAGCAAACTTGATAGTGGCGATTTAATGCGTAACGTCAACAAAGCTAAGACTGTTGAAGCTATTCAATCATTACAACAACTTGTAAAAGCAGAACAAAATGAACATATGCAATATAAAAAAATGGCAGAAGAGAAATTCAAAATCATCAATAAGTTACGTGAAGCTCAAATCAAATACGGTGAGAGTGCTAGTGTAAGAGGTGTGGGGAAATTAAATGATGCCAATATCGAAGCATTTGAAAATAAATTGTTTGCAATTAGTGGGAAGCAACGACCAAAAGCTAGAGAAATGATTCAAGATATTAACCGTGAGGTTGTTGCATTAGGTCAAAACAATGGTTTCAAAAATGCTGAAACTAGACTTAAAGCTTTGAAGCATGAAGCAGAAGG
>JACCDR010939256.1_pt1 | contig 10020 bp, 2 predicted proteins | sample 7446431 | NCBI WGS metagenome assembly JACCDR01 (sample SAMN15323443, study PRJNA562643) | freshwater metagenome | isolation source: river surface water | place: USA:Blue River Watershed | collected 2017-08-17 | reverse complement strand
TTTAACGCTTCACGCATAAACTTAATACTAACAGGCGTATCTCTAAATTCTAAAGGAACAAAGTTAGTAAGTATAGGTAATTTACGATATGAGTTTTCATTAAATCCATATTTATATTCAGAGTCTTCAAGCTCATTGGCGTTCTCTACCGAATCAACAATAGTACCATCTTCATCTAATATATAATTAGGTGATTCCCACATCTTATACTTTACACCTGCTGTAGTGTCAAGGTAAGTTTCAGCAAATTGAGTAAAATCAATAATGCGCTCAGCTTTATCAAATACTTTATAAGTACCATCTTCGTTAAGCTGGACACTGATTACATTAGTTTCATTTTCCTTCTGTATCTTTATAGTTTTGTTAGGAAATGAGTTTAAGAAGTTATTAAGAAGATTCTTACCATCTTCTTTGTACTCGTCTTTCCAAAGAGCATAATTAGCAAGTTGTTGTATATCTTCTATTTTATCAGGCAGAAGATACGGCATAACAACAGGTTCTACTACATCAGGAGTTTCTACTACATTGACTACTTCTTCTTTAAGAATTTCATCAAATAGTATTGATTCGTAAGCAGATTGAAGTTCGTTGTAGTTTCTTGATTTAAATGTAGAAGCTTTAACTGCTGCTATTGTTTGATTAGTGATTGTACTGGAATAAGGGGTTACAATAGTACCTTTACCATTAATAACAGGTAATATAAGTTTATTTAAATATTCAGTTGCATAAATAAACATATACAATTTAGTACTATCGTCGTCTATGTTTAATGATGTAAACATTTCATTAAACAGCGTATTAAAGTAAGGTGTTGTTTGTTCTTCATTAAACGCCGTATAAACTTGATTACGCAACGTTGCACCAGTTGTTAAGTACTCTGCATCTATGTAATCTTCTAAAGTATTGTTAGAAGTAACAAACAAAGACTTACTTAGGATAGCTTCTACAACTATCCTAAGTTCCTGCCTTTTCTCTTTTGTAAGTGTGTTTAATTTACAACGCATATTAGCAATTTTTATATTTATTTAAAATTTCATCAATGTTTACTTCTGGCACAACAGTAGTTTTATTATCTAGGTCTGTAGCTATTTCAGTAAGAAAATTCTCTAGCTCATTAGCTTCTTCTACTTTAGTTTCTTTAGTCATCTCTTCAGAGGTTTTAGTTTCAACAGGTTTATTTATGCTTGGAGGTGTAACAGCAACTTGAAGTGACTTTAATATCTCTTGCATCTGCTTATTACTTTCTACGTAAGCTTCTGTTAATTGGTTATTCTTTTTTTTGTCGGGTTCTCTAAATACTACGCCTTCAATAGAAGGTTTAGTAAATTTAGTATTAAATGGAGCAGTGAATGTAACAGAACCAGTTTCCCTACTAAACGCAGTATAAAAAGTTTCGTATAGGTACACTAAGTTAAAGTAGCTTAGTAGCATAGTCTTTTTATTAGTAATAGTTTCAGGCATAGGTTCTGATATTAAATCACCTAATACATACACATGCTTGTAAGATTTACCTTGCGCAGATGAAGCAGTAACAACGTTATTAGATTTAGTTATTTCTTTTAATCTAGTAATTAGTTGGCTAGCATCATTATAGGTATAACCATTAACTCTACCTAACCCTCCTTCAGATATCATAGGGTAATTTAATGATTCACCATGTTTTATTAAATCAGGCACAATAAGAACTGCTTCAGAATCTACCTCCGCATGTTTTTTAAATGCTTCTATTACATCTTTGTTTGATGACATTCTACGAACACCGTCAGTAATTATATTATCTTGCTCAGTATAATTATATGTGTTGTCATATACCGCATAATCAATATTTCTTAACTCTTTAGACCAATCTTCAAACCTACTTAAAAATGTTTTTAATTTAGATTTAAGGTCACTTCCTTGCCCGTATTTAAAGAATACTCCAAGTAATTGACTAGTAATATTACGTAAAGACGATTGTAAGTTAGCACTCTCTACTTTACTGCTCCTAAAGGTTTTAAGTATAGGCGGGGTCATTTCAAATGTACCATTATAATACACTTGTGAAAAAGGCACGGCTAGTTTTAACCCTTCTATTTCAACTACTGCTTGGTAAATAGCAGAGCTCTGCAACTCATCACCTAAGAATATAAATTGAGTTTTAGGATGGTTAGCTACAAGTTCCGCATAGTTTACTTCCAACAACCCTTTATTGTTTAAGTCGTTAGGCGCAATCAACGTATGCTCATCAATAATAACATAGTCGTAATTTTTGGTAAGCTTATTATCTTTAATTAAGTCTGCAACTGGTACAGCTCCTTCCATTCCTTGTATAGTTGAATAAGCCGCTGAAGTAACTGCAAATGATTCTTTTCTGTTCTTACCTATCTCTTTTAAAAGTTGAATAATAAATTGAGTTTTACCTGCTCCAGCACCACCTCTTGCTACTATTGCATTAGGTATTACTTGTGCTAAATACTTATCTAACTCAGTTTGTTCAGATAAAACTTTTTGTACTACAAGCTTCATAGCAAATAATTGTTCTACTGATGGATAAAAATCTATATTAACATCTTTTTTCAGAAGTACTTGGTTTATAGCATCTTGAACTATATCAAAATTTCCTCTGGTTAAGTATAGTAAATAAGATAATCTATGGTCTTGCTCATCTTGTACTTCAGGATTAAATGAAGTTTTAGAGCCGTAAGCACTATTAAATATCTTATCTGTATAACCTAAACTACCTAAGTAATTATCCCACCAATCAGTTTTTTTATCTACTAAAGCTAAATTAAATTTCTTTTCTATTTCATCTAATAACTTCAATGGGTTTGTGTTATTAAGTATATCGTCTAAATTAGGAAGTTTTATAGCTTCGTCTAAGTTATTGTTTAAATCTGTTAAGTACTCGTACTTTTTAGTTATAGTACCTTTTATGTAATCATTATTGTTCTTAACAGGAGTACCTAATACATTCTTTGATTGTTCAATTAACTTTTCTAGTTGTTCAATACGTACTTTAATTTCATTTAAATTAAAGTTAACAGGTTCATTAAGCTTAACAGTGCTAAACAGAGTAGGGTTTTTAAGATGATGCATTGCATATATATACCGTACCTTAGCCTTATATTTAGCAAGTATTGAAGTTTGCTTTTCTAAATTAGAATATTCGGGATTAGAAGCGAAGTTGTCTTCTTCTTCCTTAATAAACACCCGTATATCTTTATGCGGTGATAAATCAGCGCCAACTTCAATGTTATTCTGCCACCATATATTTGATACTGGTAAATAAGTTTTAGGTTCTAAGTTAGGTATAGCTTTAGTTAACTCAGCTAATGTACCTTTATCTATAAGAGCTAAATTACCAGCGTTATTGTACTTAGTTATTTCGTTTAGCTCTGCAACTCGTTTATCATAACCTTTAGCAAGCCTAGCTTTATCAATAGTGAGTAGTTCACTGTTGTTTATATTATTAATTACTTCAGTATAGTCTTTTATACTTTCAATTAATAGTTCTACAAATCTTTTTAATCCTAAAGACTTTATTTCACTTATGATGAGTGAACCGACGTTACTAGCTATTGTAGCCTTAGTGTCATTCGACAAATTATCAAAATAATTTAGGTCTTCAACCTTTTCTACAAATATTTTAATGTCGGGGTTATAAGCTAATGCAATTAAGTAAGCTTCGTATTGAAGAGCATAGTTGCTTACACTACTAGAGTCAGTACTAAAGTCTACTAAGCTTAAGTTACCATTCATTATCTCTTTAAAATAGTTGTTTTCAACTATTGATAAGTACTTAGTTTCAATTTTAGATAATTTTGCAAAATTATCTACAAATCCACTAAAAGAATATTTATAAAATTCAGAAGATACCTTATCATAATTATCAGCTAGTTCAGCTTCTTTTTTAGCTGATATTGCTTTAGCTTCATTATAGTTATTTAGCTGCTCAACTAATAGTTCATAATCAAATATTGTCATATCGGGAAGAGACATACCTAAATCTTTAAGTACATCACTTGATGACAATGAAACTAAATTTATTGCGGTGCGCAATAATACTGAATCCGTCAGTTTATTTAACTGAGTAGACTCATCAATAATATGAATTTTAGCTATGTACTCTTTAACTAATTCTTTATCTTTAACAGAGGAACTATTTTTATCAAATTCTTTATTTAGCTTTTCAACTTCTTCTTCTAAATCTTTAATTTGATTAGTAAGCTGTTCTGTAACTAGATTACGTATTTTTGTTTTAGCTTTTAATGTAGCTAATTCCTGTTCAGCTTCTGCTATCTTTTTATAAGTTTCATCAAGCTTATTTTCTGTTACCCATTTAGTAACAAGTAACATAGCATTATTATACTCATTAAGAAGTTTAGTAGTAGTAGGTACTGCTTGACCATCTACAATGAACTGAGCAAATTGAGAATCAAAGCTTCGTATAGAAGTAACTTTACTTAATTCTGAATCTTTGTCTAAGTTTAGACTGGGTATAAGCGCTTTAAGTAAATTGTTCTTAGCGTTTTCTCTATCTACTTTAGCAGTTACATAATATTGACCTACTTCGGCTTGAACAGCTTTTTCAATGTTAGAAACATTTTCTACAGATAAGTCTTCTTTGCTACGTAAATCAATGTGTTTAGCTACTAAATCTTTTGCTTTATCAGTTAATGCGTATTTATTAAGAAATTCATTTTTCTGTTCGATAAGCTTTTTCTGAAAATTCAATTCAGCAATAAACGCTTTAGCAGTGTTATCTGTAGTTTCTTGAGTAACTCTAAATGGATAGAAAGCATTATAAGTTCGTATTGTTTCTATTTCATTTTTTAAAGTATTGTAATTAGTTGTTAAATCACCACTATTTAATTTGTTATAGAATATTTCTGAGATTTTACCGTTCAGTTCTTCTTCTTTTTTACTAGAAGACTTTAATGCTCCAAAACCACCACCAACTACACCACTAATTAAAAATGTACCTAGCATATCGTTACCGAATTTGTTTAGGTCAACATTATACTTGTCATCCATAATAAGGTCATAACCTATCTTAGAAAAAGTAAATAAACTTTCTTCTAACACTTCCTGACTACCTTCTTGGAAAAACCCTGTTGACATTCTAGCAAGAAGACCCGCATCTTCTTTATTCAAAAATTTAGCAACGCCTTTTAAGAATCCTTTTATGTGTCCCTCATCTTGAAGTACTTTATTTATAGTTAGACCATTTTGTGTAGCATAGTTATCTGCGGACTTAGCAATAGCTCTACCTAAACTTGAAAATACTGAATCATCTACAGTGCCAGCAAATTTATTAGTCATGTTCTTAAACGGCTCTCCTAATAACATTTCAGAAGATCGTAATACAGCTACAGCTATTCCTGACATTACTAATGCTGCATTAGGTGTCAATCCTAATCTACGAGCTTCTTCATTTGCTGAATATGCTACAGTACCCATAGCATAACCTTGAGCGGCTGCTTGACCTATTTCAAACGCTTTTTTAGAAGCTCCTTTAAGAAGCACTGGGTTTTTAACTCCATAAGATAATGCTAGTTGAACACTTTTTCTAGCAGCAATACTTGATATACCTCCTAGCAATGCTTGCCCAACTCCATCAATTACTCCTTTAGCAGCATTTAATACGTTTTCGTCCCAATCTTCTTGGTCTTCAGTAGAGGTTATGCTGTAACGCTTTCTAGCCCAGTTATTATATTTATCATATAATTTTTCAACATTTCCCGATTGTTGGACTATAGTATTTCCTGATGCTAAAGAAGCTATTTTACCTCCCGAATAAGCTATATTAGCAACAGCACCTAAACCATTCATAAGGAGGTCATTAAATAATGTGCCACCTAATTCTGAATATATGTTATCTTGTAATACAGTTCTGTCACCCGCTAGTAATCTTATATGCCTACCATCTAAGTTTTCATTACCAGTAGAGGTTCTCCAATAAGGAAATCCTTCATCATTGTAATAAGTTTGCATAGGCATTGCTAGCTTTTTAGCAATTAGCTCTTGTGCTTTTTTACCTAGTTTATCTAGTTCTTCATCTTCATTTCCAGCTAATTTAGCCATGTCCCCATAAGAAGCTAACACTAATGAAGGGGTATCAGAAAACATATTAGCTGCGCGCTCTGTATAGCTATAATTTTTTAGATATTTATCTTTAGCATTATTTTTAATAGTTGTACCTTCTGTATCAGTAGTATCTTCTGTATCGGTAGTATCTTCTAAATCTACTCTAAGACCATTATCTATAAGAAATTTATTATTAGAAGCTAATACATCATCAGATTCTATTTTAATTTCAAAGCCATTCTGTATAAGAGAGCCTGGCTTCATTTGCAAAGGACCTACATTAGCAAATTCAGTTAACCCTAAATCAACTAGCTTCTTAACTTTTAATGGTTTATATTGTAAGTCTCGGTGGCTAATAGCTCCATATTTTTCAAGGTCATTTACTGCAGTAGGTAATTGTTTAAAGTTAGTTTTTAAACTTGCTACAGCTTCTTCAGAATAACCTAAAGTCTTTAAGTTTTTAGCAGTATCCTCATTAAACTTAATTTGATAGTCAGTATCACCTATTGTAGCTATTACGTAATCTTCAGAAGGAGATACCTTACCATTACGTTTAGCTGTAGCTATACCATCAACAATGAAGCCGTTAAAGTTATTAACGGCCCCACCTGCTTTTATATAACTCTGAAATAAATTACCATAATCCTTTTCTTCCATATATTTATTCGTTTAAAACACCTAGTATTGTTTTTTGGTCCCTTTCTCTTGACCTTTCCTGATTTTTCCAAGTAGTAACGTTTTGATTAGCATAATCAGATTGATTTTGTTCCAGAGTAGCTGCTCTAGGTGTACCTTCAAGCACTTTTAAGTCACTAATAGGGATTATAATTTCAACTTCATACACATCATTTTTGAAATATTTATCTAAATTATCCATATATTTTAACGTCTTAGAATAAGGTCCATCAGCATAATTTTTATCTGAAGCTTGCCCTAACACTTGATTTTTAAAATATGTAACAGCTTCGGAACCACTGTCAAACACCGATACATTAAATCTATCCTTAGCCGCACTTAGTTGCTTAATTACTTCTCCATTCTGACCTAATTTAACTTTAGTAGGTTTTGACAAAGAAGAACCAGATTTTCCAACAGTTTGCTCGGATGTAACCGTAGGGAAAAATGCCCCATAGTAATTCATTAGTTGGTCTCTAGTAAGTAATATCTTTTGTTTAACAGCGGGTATAAATTCAGGAGTAACTACTTTACCATTCTCTTCATAGTTATATACTTTGTCTGTATTAGGTATATGTACAATTTCTTGAGCTTGACTACTAATAATAGGTAAATCATTAGGGTCTTTACCTGCCACAATGTTTTGTTTAACACCAAACATATATACACTCCTACCTATTGGTAATGGCTGCCCTAAGTTATAACCTACTTGCTTCTTCCTTTCTTCATCTGTCATTGTAAAGCTAAGTACTGGTAAGTTAACAACTTTTTCAACAGTTTGTTTAGTAGTTCTATCATATACTTTAGCATATAAATAAGTTTGAGTTGCAGAGACATCTGGGTTAGTTGCTTGTACAATAGAGTTAATATCAACATTTGACATTGAGCCATCTGGTAACAAAGTGCCAGGTGTAACAACTCCCTCTATTATTTTATGCATACCTTCTATATAATTAAGAGCAAAATCTCTAGTAGAATCGGTGTTACCTGAACCTGACCCATATATGTCAACATCAGTTCTCAGATTAGACCAGTCTTCTTCGTATCTAGTAGCTGTTTTAATAGCTGTAGAAAGTATATTAGTAACTAGCTCTCTTCTCTTTACTTGTGTAGCTAAACCAATGAACTGAGCGTTATTAGCTCGTTTAGATGCAATAGTTGCTGCATCATCGGTAGGAAGTATTTGCTCATATATATAGGTGGTTTTACCCTTACCCGTAGGTATAGTTAATGTATTAGTACCATTCTGTAAGTCAGCTACAACGCTTCTATATGCCCTTTGATTTAAAGCTGCATTAGTTTTTTTATTAAGTGACTCTAAGGTGGCATCAATAGCGTAGTTTAATTGACGTAAGTTACTCTCAACTGTTTTATCTATACCTTTATTAGTAAACTCGCCTGTTGTTACAGAAGATAACCCATATAAAGCTATGTCTTTTTCACTAATGTTTAGATTAGCAAGCTTTTGAAAAGTAGCTCTTGTTTCTAATTGTTCGTCTTTTCCTTTGGGCATAAACTCTTGAACACGCTCATTTAAGTCATCTGACAAATTATCAGCAGAATCAACAAACCAGTCATCTTTAGAGTCCTCTAAGTTAAAGTCCACTTTTTCTCGAAGCTGTATTGCTTCAGCGTAAGTTAAATCTTTAATTGTACCTTTAGCTTTTTCATCAATATAAGTGATAAAGTCAACTGGTTTTATAGTACCATAATCTTTAGAGTTTTTATCTATTACTTGAACATAAAGCTTACCAGTAGAATCCTGTGCGGTAAATGTAGAAGACTTATTATCCTTAATAGCTTCTACAGATTTTTCAAACATATCTTGGTTAGTTTTTAATCTAGCTTGATGCCCCGCAGATGTGTAATACTTAGCCTCATTAAACTTTTTCATTGCTTCGGGACTATATGCAAGCATAGGGTCTTTAGCAACAATTGCTTTCCAGTCATTAATGGCTTGGTCATATCTTTTCTGTGTTTCTTCTGTATCAGAAGTAAGATAAGGGTCTATCTTTAATTCGGGTAGCTCAGGTAATTTAGTATCTTCTTTTACAAAAGCTTTTGCTATTATATTTTTATCTAATGTTGGTTTAGTTACAGGAACATAACTAAGAGGCGCAGCTAACATTGTGTCAACTGTACCACCAAATTGAAGTTTCTTTATTTTTTTAATACTTATATCCATAAGGTTAAATATTTAGTTGTTGTGCAATAATAAACATAGACTTTTTTAAAACAAAAAAAGTGTAGTTATATAACTACACTTTTCTTTATTATATTTTTTAAACTCTAGGTAACTTACCTAATTCTCTGAATGCTATGTCCATGTGTTTTCTTAAAAGCTCTAAATCATATTGGTTAGTTTTTACTACTAATTTTCTGAAGTCTTGCATATAATCTTCTAATTTTGAAGGTAACTCAGGTTTGGAAACTTTAATCTTACCCCCTTTTTTAAACATTTTAGGAACAGTTAAAGATTGATTAAACTGATACGTAGGTTTATAAGAAGGTACTGCAGGTTTTGCGGGTTTCTGTTTTACGGAAACCCTTAATTTGTTATCACCATAACTATTAAGAAGCTTTTCTGCGAGAGTGTCTAACTGTGTTGACTTAGATAAATAATCAGCTTGTACAGTATCATAGTCTTCACCAGCTTGTATCCTAGCTAATTTCTCAGCATCTAAAGCTTTTCTACGAGACTCAATATTCATAAATTGCAACTCAGTTTGCTCTTTTTGTTGGTTTAATCTTTCTTGAGTTCTAGTAGTTATTTCAGTTAATAACGCTTGACCAATAGCTTGTTTTTGTTGTAGTTTAGCCTGTGCTTCTTGCAACTTACCTTTATTTTCTATTTCAGTTCCAGCTTGTAAAGTTTGATTCTGTAACTGATTTAAGTATTGCTTTTGTTGATCCATTCTTGCTAAGTCCTGCCTATATACCTGAGCATCGGTAGCAGCTAATTGAAGACGCTGCTTCATAAGCTGATCTTCTACACCTAGTTGTTGTATAGTATTCATTGCTTCTGAAACAGACCCACGGGTTAAATTAGGTCTTTGTAAAGCTAAGTTCTTTTCTGCTGTAGTTAAACCTTGAGCAGGTCTAATTTCAGGAGAAATCATAGTAGGTTTTTGTAACTTAAGTTTTTGTTTACCTACAAACGCGTTATATGCTAAGTTAGCTAATAACGGAAGCATAGTAGAACCGCCTGTAACATTTATATCAGTACCCTTAATTTTATCTTTTGCATTTTTAACAACAGATGATTTATAATCATCAGGT
>JACCDR010795058.1_pt1 | contig 10022 bp, 9 predicted proteins | sample 7446431 | NCBI WGS metagenome assembly JACCDR01 (sample SAMN15323443, study PRJNA562643) | freshwater metagenome | isolation source: river surface water | place: USA:Blue River Watershed | collected 2017-08-17 | reverse complement strand
ACCCACTCGCGAAGCTCCGAAATTTCGGAATTATCGCTCATATTGACGCTGGCAAGACAACAACAACTGAGCGTATCCTCTTTTATACAGGAATGTCACACAAGATTGGTGAAGTGCATGATGGTGCAACAGTCACTGATTGGATGGAACAGGAGCGAGAGCGTGGTATCACCATCACCGCAGCCGCAGTTTCATGTTCATGGATTCCTACCTATGCCGGAAATGGTAAGGACCTTGAAGCTCGCCACCAATTCAACATTATAGACACCCCAGGACACATCGACTTTACTGTAGAAGTGAAGCGCTCGATGCGTGTACTTGATGGTGCTGTCACTGTCTTTGATGGTGTAGCAGGTGTAGAACCGCAATCTGAGACAAACTGGCGTTATGCAGAAGAGGCACAGGTGCCACGCCTCTGCTTCATCAACAAGCTTGATCGAACAGGTGCCTCATTTGAGCGTTCATACCAGTCAATTCTCGACAGACTTTCGAAGAAGGCCGTTCGCATGCAGCTTCCAATTGGCGCAGAAGATAAGTTTGAGGGCGTCGTTGATCTTTTGACGCGAAAGCGGTACTCGTTTGAGGGTGAGATGGGTAAGGAGGTTGTAGCACATGATGATATTCCAGAAGACATGAAGGCAGATGTTGAGAAGTATCGAGCTGAGCTTGTAGAACGCATTGTTGAAAATGATGATGCGGTTATGGCGGCATACCTTGATGGTACAGAGCCAACTATTCCTGAGCTGAAAGCGTTGCTCCGCAAGGCGGTGTGTGCAAACAAAATGTTCCCTGTCTATACAGGTTCAGCATTGAAGAATCGCGGTGTGCAGCTCGTGCTTGATGGTGTGGTTGATTACCTTCCATCTCCAAGTGATATGCCAGCTATCAAAGGAACAAATCCTGATACTGGAGTTGAGGAGACTCGCGCAGCTGATGATAATGCACCATTTGCAGCGCTCGCGTTCAAGCTCCAGGCAGATCCTTTCGTTGGTCAGCTCACCTTCTTCCGTGTGTATTCAGGTAAGATTCAGAGTGGTACATACCTGTACAATGCAACAACAGGAAAAAAGGAGCGATTGGGACGTATTGTGCGCTTGCAGGCTGACAAACGCGAAGAAGTGCAGGAAGTGCTTGCAGGTGAAATTGCAGCTGCTGTCGGTATTAAGGAAGCGAAAACATCACATACTTTCTGTGACGAGAGTAAGCCAATTATTCTTGAGACAATTGTGTTCCCACAGCCAGTGGTATCAGCTCGCATTGAGCCGAAGACAAAGGGAGATCAGGAGCGAATGGGTATGGCGTTGTCACGTCTTTCAGATGAGGACCCAACATTCCATGTATCTTCAGATCCTGAGACTTCAGAGACAGTCATCGCGGGAATGGGTGAGTTGCACCTCGATATTCTCGTTGACCGTATGAAGCGAGAGTTTAACGTAGATGCGACACTTGGTAAGCCACAGGTGGCATATCGAGAGACAGTCCAGGGTACTGCTGATGTTGAATGTAAGTACATCAAGCAAACAGGTGGTCGTGGTCAGTATGGTCACGTCAAGATCAAGGTCCGTAAGATGGAGCCGCTCGTTGAGAATGGCAAGAAGATTGCAAACAACATTGACCGCGAGGAGCACTTTGAGTTCATTAACTCTATTAAGGGTGGTGCAATTCCAAACGAATACATTCCTGCTGTAAAAAAGGGAATCAAAGAAGCACTCGAGCGTGGTGTGCTTGCGGGGTATCCACTTGTTGATATATCAGTTGAGCTCTATGATGGTTCTTACCACGATGTGGACTCATCTGAAATTGCCTTCAAGATAGCAGGTTCTATGGCGCTCCAAGACGCGGTCAAGCAGGCAAAGGCAGTAATTCTTGAGCCAATCATGAAGCTTGAAGTAGTTACCCCAGAGAAGTTCATGGGTGATGTCATGGGTAACGTCAACAGTAAGCGTGGTCAGGTTGAAAGTATGGGTGATCGCGGTGAAGCAAAGGTTGTTACTGCGAAAGTCCCGCTTTCTGAAATGTTTGGCTACACAACACAGCTTCGATCAATGACAGAGGGTCGTGCGAACTCTACAATGGAGTTTAGTCACTATGCAGTTGTACCGAAAAATGTTGAAGCAGACATCATTGCAAATAAAAAGTAATACTTTGTTTGCTGTGTAGTGAATATACAAAACCCCCAATGGGGGTTTTGTTTTGCATGGAGTGAGGTACACTAATGGTATTAGACCCTTTAATACGAATTATGAAGAAACTTGCACTTAGTATTCTTTCTTTACTATGCATAGGACCTGCAATCGCGCTTGCTGCTCAGGTTGCTGTACCTCCTACTGATGATACCCCAGACGGGGAAACAATCTCAGGCTACTATTGTCCAAATCTTACCCAAACACTGCGTCGTGGTATGCGAGATACTACTACATCACCAGCTGGGCAAGTTACTGAGCTTCAAAATTTCCTCGCTGATTATTTTGAGCTCGATGAAGAAGTGGCAGTTTCTGGTTTTTTTGGAAGAACAACTCAAAAATATCTTACTGAGTTTCAAAAAAAGTACGGGCTTCCTGCATACGGAATTGCAGGTACTCTTACACGAGCAAAGATTGCTGAAGTTTGTAAAAATGAAACACAACCTACTGAACCACGAGAGTGTCCAATATATAATCGACCCATCTGTGGAATCGGTGAGACTCTCACAACTGTAATTGATGGTGGCGGCTGTAAGGTCCCTAAGTGCGTTCAAGAGAGGCCCGTAGCGTGCACCATGGAATATGCGCCAGTCTGTGGTAAGCCTGCGTACTGCATGCGAGCAGGGGCTGCGTATTCAAAAGAGTGTGAAATTGGTAAGACGTATAGTAATAAGTGCATGTTAAAGGGCGATGGAGCAGAGTTTAAGCATGAGGGGGAATGTCGTGAAGGAGTCATTTCATGCCCATCATATCAAATGCCTCGTTGCCAGGATGGTGAGGAGGTGGTGAAGGGTGAGAAGCAGGCAAATGGTTGTTATGGTGCGCCGTACTGTAAACGAAAAGTTCCAGTTGCATGTACACGAGAGTATGTGCCTGTTTGTGCAAAACCAAAATACTGCATGACAAGTGATCGATTGACTGGTGTTGGCATGCAAGAGTGTGACAATGGAAGAACATACAGCAATAAATGTGTGATGGAGGCTGAAGGTGCTCAGTATATGTATTCAAGCGCGTGTAAGAATGAAAGCTCTGTTTGTCCAATATACAACATGCCGCGATGTGAGTACGGGACTGCGGTGAGTGGTGGTAAGGATAGTAAAGGTTGTGACTTGCCTCCACAATGCCCAGGCCCAGTTTCAAAGTGCGGTGTCAATACATTTTCGGTGAAAGGGAATCGATGCGATGGAGGAGTTCTAAATGGAACCACAAGTGGTGCTGCTGCATCTATAGCAATCATCGCTCCAAATCCAGAGCCTGCGTATACGGCAGCGTACTTCCAGTGTTATGACGGTTATTCTGAAACTATGGGTGAGAGTAGTTCATGTAAGCCGGTATCAGTATGGCAGAAATATGCAGAGGAAAAATGCGTGAAGCGTTGCAACACGACTATCCCAGTATCTGGCTCTACCCAGGGGGGGTCTCCATACGAGTCATTTATATGGGTGGTGAATAGTCTGCGGCAGATGGGTCGCTAAATAATTAAGTTCTCCATATATACAAACCCCGTGTACATACTATTGTACGCGGGGTTTGTTATACTACACGTATGGATCCACAACTACAGGCGCGCATTGATACACTTGAGAAAAAAATCGATGCAATCTATATATCTGCAGAAAAAACACGCAAATATATCCTTACTATGGTAGTCATTACTGTAGTTACATTAGTGCTGCCACTCTTACTGATGATGGTGGTGCTGCCATCATTCATGTCATCGTACACCAGTCAATACGAAGAATTACTCCAGTAATTAGAGGTCTAATAGTCTTCAGCATCTGCACCAAAAGCGTGCTCATTCATCTTTACTTGGCCTTTAAATCCCTTGCGAATCAAGTCGGTTTTTGTATCGGTGGAAAGATTTTTGAATGCACTGAGACTGGCCGCAAGGGTACCATGTTGCCGCTTCTGCATCATAAATGTAGCTATTTCTTCATGGGTGAGCATGTCGTGATTGCGTGGGTTGTTCAAAAAAATTTGCACACTTGCAGGATTATACGACATTGCCTGCATTAGTTTGCTGAGTTGCTGCCTCTTCTTCCGGGCTTTTTCAATACCAGTCAAAGGTTTTGTAGCTACCATACTACTATCATAGCGCATCTCTGGGTGAGGCGCTTACTGTACCTGTGCCCAACGAGACAGCTCTCGTGGCCCATGAATATACTTTGCTGGATCGTAGATCTGAGCTCGTTCCATAATTGCAATAACAGAATCTTTAATGAGCATAAAATGAAGTGAAATATTCCGGTCGTCTAGGTACTCACGAAGTTCTTTGAGGGCGTCTACTCCTGCTGCGTCAAGATAGTTGAGGCCTGCACCATTAAGTACTACTGAGCAAACTGGCGTTGCAAATTCAGCCTCATGTATCTCAATATACTTTGTCACGATATCCATAAGCATATCTGCGTTTACAAAAACAAGCGATGTGTCGAAGCGGAGCACAAGTACTTTTGGGTAAAGCTCAATTGATTCATGCGGGGCGCTTTCGCGAGACCATAATGACTCGTACTTGATGTGGTATCCCACCTCGTGAATGCTTAATCGCATACTTCTCAGAACGAACAAGGAAATCCCGAGTATGATTCCTATCAAAAGTGCGTCATCAGGCCGAATGATGAGCGCGGCTGCACCAGTCACCATAGCGATGACACCATCAATGCGAGATAGTGAGAATAGGTCGCGAATGGTGTGTAGCTGGATCAGCTGTATAACTGCCGCAATCACAACGCCAGAAAGTATTGCACGGGGCATGTGGGCAAGGAGAGGACTGAGCGCAAGTACTGCGATAAACATAGCTACACCAGCAATCAGCGCTGCAACATTTGTTTTCGCGCCACTTTTTACATTTAGCGCGCTTCCAGAGAATGAGCCTGAGACAGGAAATCCACCGAGGATGCCGGCGCTCATGTTTGCGATTCCTTGACCGACCAGTTCTTTATCTGCACTGATTCGCTCCTTTGTTGTTTTTGCGATACTTTGTGCAATTGAGTATGTCTCCACAAAACCAACCAAGGCAATAAGACATGCCTGCTTAAAGAGGAGGTAGAGTACGGGAATAGAGAAGGCAGAAAAAGTAAACTGAGGAATCCCTGATGGTATGTATCCAATTGTTGTAACGCCGAGTGCCTCTAGATCGGTCGTAAGAGCAAGTGTAATACCACAGATAAGTGCAAGGAGTGAGCCAGGAATCGAAGGTGCGTATCGCTTCATGAGCAAAATTCCAGCTATAGTAGCAACACCGAGGATGGTACTTAGTAAATGTGCCGTGGGTATATGTGTAATGATTTTGCTGAGTGTGTAAATGCCAGCATTTTCAATACCAACCATGCCAAGTACAGTCGGGAGTTGTGTTATTGCAATAAGGAGCGCTGCAGCATTAGTAAAACCAACCAAAGCAGAATGTGGTATTAGTCGGGCTAGAATACCTAACCGAGACACCCCAAGAATAAGTTGGATGAGTCCTGCAAAAAATGCTAGCGCGATTGCAAGTGATATGTATTGTGGAGAAAGTGGTGGTGCAAATGCAGCAAGCGATGATGCGGCAAGTAGCGAGACAATGCCAACAGGGGCTGTGATGGTGTGTGATGAGCTTCCCCAGAGCGCTGCACAGATAATGGCGGGTATGGCAGCGTAGAGGCCCATAACTGGGGGGAGCCCTGCAAGAATCGCATACCCAAGCGCATTTGGGATGATGATTGCTGCAACAGTGAGGCCAGCGATGGCGTCATGACGAAAGAGTGCGGTGCCGTACTCCTTAACTTTAGGGGCAACAGAAGGGATGAGGTTTGTAAAACTTGTACGAAGAGCAGCCTTTACCTGTTGTTCCATTCTCTCTTATACCATCTGTAGTACTCCAGTAAAAGACTGTACTCTATCCACAGCCACTTCAGGCTTGACGTAAGCCCCTAATTTGCTACGATACGCCCCATCGCGCCGCGGCTTTTTGCTCGGTGAGGTACCGAGGGCGGTCTTGGCTCTGAAACTCATGAACAGAGCTTAGACCACTCGAGAATTATTATTTATTTAATTAGTTATTGTATGGCAGATTTCAATCGTTCAAAGCCACACATCAACGTAGGAACCATTGGTCACGTCGACCACGGAAAGACTACTTTGACTGCGGCAATCCTTAACGTTCTTAACCTCGCAGGTCAGACTGTGAAGATGAAGGGTGTTGATGATATCGACAACGCACCAGAAGAAAAGGAGCGAGGTATTACTATTGCGCTTTCTCACAACGAATACGAGACTGAGAAGCGACACTACGCACACATCGATGCTCCTGGTCACGCGGACTACATCAAGAACATGATTACTGGTGCAGCACAGATGGACGGAGCGATTCTCGTCGTTGCTGCAACTGATGGTTTGATGCCACAAACTCGTGAGCACATCTTGCTTGCAAAGCAGGTGGGAGTACCAAAGATCATCGTATTCCTCAACAAGACTGACATGCCAGATGTTGATGAAGAAATGGTAATGCTTGTGGAGGAAGAGATTCGTGAGAACCTCACCAAGTATGGTTTTGACGGAAAGGCAACACCATTCATCAAGGGTTCTGGACTTAAGGCACTTGAGGCAAAGGAGTTGGGTGATCAGTGGGCACAAAAAGTCCTTGACCTCACTAAGGCAATGGATGAGTACTTTGATATTCCTGAGCGTGAACTCGACAAGCCATTCCTTATGCCGATTGAAGATATCTTCTCAATTGAAGGTCGCGGTACAGTAGTAACTGGCCGTATCGAGCGTGGTATTTGTAAAGTAGGCCAGGATGTTGAGATTGTTGGTATCCAGGACACTGCGAAGACTACTATCACTGGTATTGAAATGTTCAACAAAACATTGAACGAAGGTATGGCTGGAGACAACGCAGGTATCCTTCTCCGTGGTGCAAAGAAAGAAGAGGTGCACCGAGGACAGGTTCTTGCTGCTGTTGGCTCAGTAAAGCCACACACAGAGTTTGAGGCTGAGGTATATATTCTTTCAAAGGAAGAAGGTGGTCGCCACACTCCATTCTTTACAGGATACAAGCCGCAATTCTACATGCGAACTACAGACGTTACTGGTGAGGTTACTCTCGCAGCTGGCGTTGAAATGGTTATGCCTGGAGATACAGTTACTTTCAAGGTTGCACTCGTCGGTCCAGTTGCTCTCGAAGAGAAGCAACGCTTTGCTATCCGTGAGGGTGGTAAGACAGTTGGTGCTGGTGTTGTCACCAAGATTGTTAAATAATTTACTTACATATAGTAAGGAATCAAAAAGCCCCTCTTGGGGGCTTTTTGATAGACGAATCACTCTGCTGCATTGTTATCCCACGGAAATGTAACCCATGTGCGTACTTTTCGCGCGTACATATCTGGGGTGTGCTCACATCGATCCTCTCGCAGACATAGTGTTGCGGTGTGCACAAGTGCAGGTGCATGGTCGCGTTCGAGTGTCTCTTTAATTGCTCTTAATGTCTTGCCGGTATCAGCGATTTCATCCACTAAAAGTACTTTTTTACCACTTAGAAGAATTGCGGGGAGCACCTCGATGGACACTGCGCCACGCACATCGTGTGCATCGTATGAATGTGCGCTGATGGTAGTGACATGCTGTGTTCGTAGTGCTTTCGCAAGGAATGCGAGTGGTATAAGTCCCCCAACAGTAATCCCGATTATCCAATCATAAGATATCCCTCGCTCAATACATTGATGCTTCAGATGCTCGATATCATACGTGACGTCACTCCAGCTCAAAGGCAGTTTTTCAATTTCCATCAATACAGTATGACAAGTTTACATAAAAGGGCAATACAGAGCCCTTCTTCTGCCCTTGCATTTTTTTAAAAAAAGTGCATACTGCTCCAACTGTTTTCCTTTTATTCATAACGAAAAACAGTTTGTACCATGACAACAGAAGGATCAAAAAAGCCTACAAAGGCAGCAGGTAAGGCGGCTGCAAAGAAAAGTAAGAGTGAGGGAGACAAGCTCCGCATCACTGTGCGTGCGTATGACCACAAGCTCCTTGATCTTTCTGTAAAGCAAATCGTACAAACTGCAGAGCGTTTCGGTGTATCAGTTCGTGGACCAATCCCTCTCCCAACTGATATCCGCAAATATACTGTAAATCGTGCTTCATTTATTGATAAAGATGCACGCGAGCAGTTTGAAGTTCGCACACATAAGCGACTTATCGATATCGTCAATCCAAATCAGAAAGTGATTGAAGCGCTCACAAATATTGACCTTCCGTCTGGAGTATCAATCCAGGTAAAAACAGTTTAGTCATTCTCAAGAATGCGCTAGTCAGTCTCACGCTTGTATTCATGATACACTTTTATCATGTTGCAAGGTGTGCAAACACAAGTGAAAGCAAAAATTGACACGATACTTTTCCTTGTGCTTTCTTTGCAAGGTGTGTTTCTGCTAACCTTTCTTTCCAAGCTGGAAGAGGGGACACATGCAGACCCCTCCGCTGTATGCTGGTATTTTTTTCAAAATTGCTTTGAGTGGCTATATATACCTGCGCCGGGTACATCAATATCTTTTTTGATATATGCATTGCTCGTGTCTCTTAATGTTGGAGCATGTATCGTGGCGGCAAAAGGTTATGTGCGCCATGCGGTGCTGCTATCATTACCACTCAGTATATGGGTTGCGCAGCATATTTTTATAGCATCGTATAGTGCTGGACATGCGTATGACTATATATATCTCGTACTGTTTGCATCGTTTTGTGTAACCACGCTGAGTAGTAGGTCATCTTCAGTGTTTGTTTTAGTAGCCGCTGCACACATTATGAGTGCACTCTACATGACAATACTTGTCCTTACTGGATATTCAGCAGTGGGAAAACCGTACGCAGGTGGGTACACCTTACTTTCGCAGCTCCTCAGTATTGCGCCCATCATTGTAGGGCTTTCGTTTGTATTCTTCTTTTGCGACGTAACTAAGTATACATTACGAATTGTCGCAACTTCTGCATTGCTGCTCTATATATATAGCGCGTTCATGCTCTCCCTTGAATGGAGATATACGATAATTATTGCGCCATATCTTATTGCAATGTTTGTTGTCTCAGAACCTCTCTCACTCAAAAAAAATAATGTATACATAATCGCAATCGTGTGCCTCGTTGTGGGAGCACAAGTGTTTCAAGGCATGCGGACAATAACACAAGGGGGTATGTGTTTACGCCCACATCTCGGAATAGCAACTGCATATAATGAAGCGCAATGCATCTCAATGACCCAATGGACTGATAGTGATGGGGTCGAAAAGGAACAAGTGTTTAAGACGCCTAAAAATAGGCCCTGCTGGTGCGACCCATATGTACGTTGGTACAAAGCAAAACAAGCATGCTTGCGCACACATAACGGGAATATCTCGTGGTCGTTGTATACAAGCGTGCGTAATGAGCGCGCTACACTCATAGCACAAACTGACGATCTTTGTGCAACCTCATTTCGCATCTTCGGAAGACAGGATTGGCAGAAAAACTGATTTGTGGATTACGTGTGGCAATGTATTGATGCCTAGTGTATATTTCAATTATGTCTCAACTACTTGAGAAAGGAAAAAGAAATGTAAAAAAAATTGCAGCTTTTTCTATAGCGTTACTTGGAGCTGCAATATTTTTAGTACTAAGAAGTGATATTGACTCGCCAACTCAAGATAACGGTGTGGGGAGCATCTTCTTTCAAAGCGATAGAGCATTTGCAGACGTTCCTGCTAGCTCGGGAGATAGTAGTGATGGTGGAGGCGGTGATGGTGGTGATAGTGGTGGTGACGGCGGCGGTGATGGTGGATGCAGTGGCTGATGCTCAATTACATTCGTATGTCAAAAAAAACTTTTTTT
>JACCDR011264529.1_pt1 | contig 10023 bp, 11 predicted proteins | sample 7446431 | NCBI WGS metagenome assembly JACCDR01 (sample SAMN15323443, study PRJNA562643) | freshwater metagenome | isolation source: river surface water | place: USA:Blue River Watershed | collected 2017-08-17 | reverse complement strand
TTTTTCTTTGTACTGTTGTGTATTCATATTTAAATATTTAGAGTTATGTCAATTTCAACCCGGCCCTTACCTTCCGGTGAATAATGCGTCTCGAAGCTGCCGTCGAGGAATTTGTCGTTCTTGAAGAGAGCGTCAGCTATGCCCTTGAAGATATTGTCAGGGTCGCCGTGGATACCGTTGCGCCAATAGACGCGGATATCCATTCGCGCTTTCTCTCCGGAGCTTGTTGTGAATGGCTGAAGCTCGGTGAGGAGGTGATTTCCGGCGCGTATTAAATATTCCGGATAATCACCGAAGAATGATCTGCGGACAAAACTTTTCCATGCGTTATAGCGTCGGGCTTCAGGGAGCCAGAGTGCGCGCTTTACTACTCGCATGTATGGGATGGGATTTCCATGAATGTCTTCTTGGTTCCCTTTAACAATGAAAGTGATTTTTTTCATTTCTTTTTAGTGGTTATTTTTTCTATTAATGCTCATCTTCCTTGCAAGCTCTCGGGTCATTTCCCCGAAGTTATGCACAGGGCGCTCCATACTAGGTTTCTCTTTTTTCTCTAGGTTTTGTGTGTTAACTCTCTTTACTAGTTTTGGTAAAGAGGCTTTACTAATTCTGGTTAACCTTCTTAACTGGTTAATTTCGTTAACTACTTTTTCCACATCCATATTCAGGTTGAGTTTGTACCTGTTGCCGTAGGCGTTTCGCTGAACGAAAATCGCTCCGGCGCGGATGAGGTTATGGAGTGAAGTGTTTATCGACGGACGCGAGAGTCCGGTACCGTGATCAAGCTGTCTTCCTTGTCTCGATTTGATGCCTTTCTCGAATTGAGAAAAACTGATGCTATCCTCGTCTTTATGGAATCCGAATGTCCGGCGACAGATGTAGAGAAGACATCGAGCCTCGGCTTCCGGTAAACGAGGAAGGACAAAATCCAAAATAATATTTGGAATCTGCGAACTGTTTGGTATTAAGTTGTGTTTATGTTCATCCATTGTGTTGAGAAGAGAGAAGCATCGACTTGAATCGATGTTTCTCTCTATTTTTCTTTCGACCTTTGTTTGGCCGTATCGGGGATCAGCCCCCGATCTCAGCCCTCACGCCACTACGACAAGGGCTGAGTCAGTGGCCAATAATCCCTATTGATTACTTGCCACTTTTCTTTGCCTTGTCCTTCTTCGGACTATCTTCTTTTGAGTCTCGAAGGTCTTTGTCGAATTTCTCCTGTGGTATAAGTTCCGGCGGTAGTTCTCCTTTGGCTTCAGCAACTTTCTGCTTTCCAAATTCGACTACTCGTGCGAACCCATCCTCGAGGAGTTCTGGCGACATCATTTCGATGGCGGACCAGCTTCTAGTGTTGAAGGCGTACTCGAGCGCGTCGGTTTTGTTTTTCTTTTCCGCCGCGCTTGAGCTTGGCCAGAGCGACACGAGGTATCCCTCTATTTCTTCTAGCCATCGCTTCTTCTGCTGTACCCATTTGCGCTTATCTTCGTCGAGCTTGATTAGTTCCCCCGCATCTTGTTCAGCGTGGCTGAAACGAGCTGCTATTGGGTCTTTAATCACTGCATCGACTGCCGGTGCGAAGTCCTCGTAGGTCGGGTTCTTGAAAACCTTTCCATCGAGGAGATTGCCTCGGCCTTTGAGGACCGTTGCCTGTCGCCACACCTCGCGCTTTTGGCGCTGTATGAGTTCGTGTCGCTCCATGAGTACCAAGACATCAAATTCGTATGCTGCGTTCTTTTCCGCTTGCATCTTTACTCCTGTCTTGGTGAATTCCTTGCGACCATCCTCATCTACTTCTTGCTCCATGCGATCCGACACGCGGCCGGTTGCAAGGATGTGAAGTGGTGACTGGACCAACGGAATCGAGAAGTGCTTATTCCATTCGCTCTTGATAATCATCCAGTCCTGTATCTGGAAAGTTTGGCGGTTCAGCTTGCGCTTATATGCCTCTTGGAAATCCATCCAGATGTGAGTGATACTGTCGATCACCACAATGTCCGCGTAACCGTCCGAGCAGAGCTTCATTGCTTTGACTAGGTCGGCCAATGAGTGCGTTTCGCGGACCATTGCCTCGATGCCATGTTCCTCAAAAAGTGGGACCAAGAATTTCGACGCTTTCTCGGTGTCTATGAGGACAATGGGCTTCTTGCTGTTGATCTTCTTATGAAGACCAATTGCTACTAATGCGGCGGACCAACTTTTGCCGGTTCCCGGCTCCCCTTCAAACGCCGCTTTGAAGTAGGGTTTGGTGTTCCCGATCTTGGTGAAGAATGTATCTTCGGTCCCGATCGGAGACATGCTTCGTTCTTGTGTTTGCATAATTGTTTTGCTTGACACGACGAAGGGGTCTTTGATACGATGTATCTGTTAGTGAAAGGCTCCCTTCGGGGGGTCTTTTATTTTTCTAATTTTTTGCCTTTTGGCGCTTTTGTTTCCTGTAATTGATCTATAGCTTCTTGAATGAAGCCTAGATAGATTTTGTTGAAGCATTCGTCGACTATTTCTTGAGACTCGACTGGATCAAGAACTGTGAGCTTCCCCATAAGTTCTCCTGTCCAATTTGCGATTTCATCAAGCATTTCCGGCACTATACGTTCAGTAACAATGTCTTGAAGTCTTTTACTCAAGACCATCTCTTTGACTTCCTGGTTCAAGGCTTTCTTGTGTTGGTTTGTCATAAATCTTGTTTTTAATCTCTTGGAGATTTTTGAGTTTCTTTTTGCGTTCAAGACTCAGGGTCTTATTTTTCTGCAAACGAATCTCTTTAGGTTGATAAGTGATATCGACAACATCACCTATGGACAATCGATATTTTTCTGTGAGCCATTTACCTTCGAGGATTAAGGCCGGTATGCCATATCGTCTGTAGGTAACAGCTCGGGTGCTTTTAAGGTTTTTCATTGTTAGCGTCAGATCCCGTCGGACCGATCCCTTTCGGGACAATGAGCGGATTGATTAATCGTTGAAGATTCGCTCCGCACTCATGAGTATTGTGCTTCCAGTGCTGAGACGCTTTTCAACTAGGACAATTTTGTGTGTCCTGAAGCAGTGTTGTCCCAATCTTGAAGCTAGGAAGGAGGCGGCTATCTGGATGTCTCCTTTTAGACCGATACTCCATTTAGTGACCTTTTCCACAGGCTTGTCATATTCCTTATAGTCGTAAATCGTAAGAACGATGGGTTTACCGTCGGCAAAGGCTTTGAATGCCCACTCAGCTCGAACCTTTCCGTCCCCAGATCGCCACACCCCTTCTTTGGTGCAGTCATGAGGGTTCCCGAAGGCTTTAACAAGGGTGTAGTAATCGGCATACATGGTTCCTCGACCGCCAGACCCCTTCGCATCGCCTCGCCTAGCTTTTACAAAGGCTATTTGTTCTGACTTCATAATCTTTTCCTGATTGGTTGATAAATTTCGACCTTTCAGGTGAGCGAGGGTTTAATAGAAAAACCCCCTGTTTTTTAGACAGGAGGCTTTTCTATTAAACTCTGTATGGTTTTTTAACTAACGCGGGATCGTTTTGCCGGTCATGATGACGTGTTCCACCAACGTGTGTGTATACCCCATTTCGTTGTCGTACCAGCCCATGACTTTTACCAGATTACCACCCACGACACGAGTCATCTCAAGGTCAGCGATAGATGCATGCGATTCACCTAGAATATCTGAGGATACGAGTGGTTCACTAGTCACAGCAAAAACTTTACTCCAGCGTGAATCTGTAGATGCTTTTTTCAAAATTTCATTCACTTCTTCGGCGGTAGTGTTTCTCTTGGCGATAAAAGTCACATCCACGATACTTCCCGCTGGCACAGGCACGCGAATAGATATACCATCAAACAAACCTTCGAGAGATGGATAAGCCTTGGTCACAGCGATAGCTGCTCCGGTGGATGAAGGCACTATGTTCTGAGCAGCTGCACGCCCTTCTCGCAAATCTTTTTTACTTGGACCATCGACTAATGCCTGGGAAGCAGTGTATCCATGCACAGTGTTTAGAATTGCTTTTTCGATACCCAGGGCTTCGTTCATGATGCCAATTATCGGACTCGCAGCATTTGTAGTACAAGAAGCATTGGAGGTCACATCACAAGTGCCGAATTTATCTTCATTCACTCCCATTAAAATAGTTTCTCCAGGGAAAGATCCGTCACCCTTGGACGGTGCAGAGATGACCACCTTCTTTGCACCACAATCAAGGTGGAATTTTGCTTTTTCATAAGCAGTAAAAAGACCGGTAGACTCTACTACTACATCTACTCCTAAATCTTTCCAAGGTAATTTGGTTGTATCTTTTTCAGAGATAAAGCGTACTTGTTTTCCGTCTATCCAGATGTGAGTAGCATCATGAGTGACTTCATGTTTCCATTTTCTATATACAGTGTCGTATTGCAAAAGATACGCCAAAGACTCAATAGTACCCAGGTCATTCACCGCCACTATCTCTATCTCGGGTCGTTCCCAAGCGATCTTCAAAAATGCTCTTCCAATCCTGCCAAAACCGTTAATTGCTACTTTTATTTTGTTATCCATAAATTCATTTATCTAAATACTAATAGATTGATTATAGCAAAAAAGGCAAAAACAAGTATAATGTGCACAATGTCCGACAAAAAATTCATCCATCTGCATACACATTCGCACTATTCCCTGCTCGACGGCCTTTCCAAGGTCGAGACTATGGTTAAAATCGCCAAAGATTCCGGTATGCCGGCTATCGCTCTCACCGACCACGGCAACATGTATGGCGCAATTGAGTTTTATAAAGAATGCAAAAAGGCTGGAATCAAGCCGATCATCGGATGCGAAGTCTATGTAGCTGAAAGAAAAAGAACCGATAAAGAACCAGGAATTGATAACAAGCGCTATCACCTTATATTGCTTGCTAAAAATCTAAAAGGTTACAAAAACCTGATGCGGATAGTGACCGAGGCGAATCTGACCGGATATTATTACAAACCTCGTGTCGACATGGACCTGCTGCGCGAATTTCACGAAGGCATCATCGCCCTTTCTGGCTGTATGGGTGGAAAACTATCCCGCGCTATTTTATCCGGCGACATGGAAAAAGCCGAAGCGCTCATACTCGAACACCAAGATGTATTCGGTAAAGAAAATTATTTCTTAGAAATCCAATCTCACCCACACATCGAGCGGGATAAAGAATTGCGTGATGCATTGATTGCTCTTGGTAAAAAATTTGATATTCCAGTAGTCGCCACCCAAGACTCGCATTATCCATGCAAGGACGACCACAAAGCCCACCATACCCTGCTCCAGGTTAACACCGGCGCCGAAGGTAAAGACACTGGTAAATTTGAATTCTCTGATGATGACTTTTCTCTCATCGACACCGAGACTGCTTTGCAGTATTTTTCGGACTACCCTGAAAGTGTTTTGAATACAAATCTAGTCGCTGATATGTGCGAGGATTATGAGATAGAACTCGGTGTGGCCTATTTCCCTGACTTCAAAACAGAAAATGACGAAGATCCAAATGAAGTATTGCGTCGTCTCACCTATGATGGTTTTGCTTTTAGAAAAATAGAACAGACCAAAGAATATGTAGATAGATTAGAATACGAACTAGGTATCATCAAACAAAAAGGTTATGCGACTTATTTCTTGGTCGTGGGCGATTTGCTACGTTTTGCTCGTGAACAAAATATTCTGACCAATATTCGAGGATCGGTGGCTGGCTCGCTCACTACATATCTACTTGGTATTACCAATGTCGATCCATTTTTCTATCGTCTACCCTTTGAGCGTTTTCTAAATCCAGAGCGTCCTTCTCTACCTGATATCGACATGGACTACGCGGATAACCGCCGCGCTGAGATGATCGCCTATGCCAAAGAAAAATACGGCGCAGATCGAGTGGCGCAGATCGGTACCTTTGGTACCATGATGGCTAAAGGATCTGTGCGTGATGTTGCCCGCGCATTGGGTTATGAATATGCAGTCGGCGACCGTATCGCGAGCATGATACCTCTAGGTTCCCAAGGTATGCCGATGACCATAGACCATGCTTTCGAACTCGTACCCGAACTCGCTGAAGCCTACAAAAAAGAAAAAGACACGAAAGAGATCATAGATCTCGCAAAGAAAATGGAAGGTTGTGTCCGGCACGTGTCAGTGCACGCGGCTGGTATCGTGATCGCTCCAAAACCTCTGTATGAATTTACTCCAGTCCAATACGATCCTAAGGGTGGTGACGTTATCACCCAATACGATATGTATCAGATAGAAGATGTGGGTCTACCAAAATTCGACTTCTTGGGTATTCGTAACCTATCAATATTGGCCGATGCTATCAAGATAGTAAAACGTACAAAAGGTATTGATGTGGATTTGGACAACGTGGATATAACAGACAAAAAAACTTTTGACCTACTGGCGACAGGTCAGACCGAAGGACTCTTCCAGTTAAACGGATCAGGCATGACTGCCTATTTGAAACAATTAAAGCCATCGACCATCCACGATATCAACGCGATGGTGGCTCTGTATCGTCCAGGGCCAATGCAATTCATCCCCCTGTATATTGAACGCAAATATAATCCTAGACTCATCAAATACCTAGACCCCGCACTTGAACCCATCTTGAAACAGACTTATGGAGTATTGGTCTATCAGGACGACCTGTTGATGATAGCTATCCAAATCGCTGGATATTCTTGGGGCGAAGCGGATAAATTCCGTAAAGCTGTCGGTAAGAAAATCCCAGAAGAAATGGCCAAGCAAAAAGACCATTTTATCAATGGTTGTGTAGAACACAGCGGTTGGCCACTCAAAAAGGCTCAAGAACTCTGGGCTTGGATCGAGCCTTTTGCTGCCTATGGTTTCAACAAGGCACACTCTGCTTCCTATGGACGCGTGGCATATCAGACTGCTTACATGAAGGCAAACTTCCCTTGTGAATATATGACTGCTATCCTCACTGCCGAATCTGGTGATGTAGAAAAAATTTCTGAAATAGTGCACGAGTGTAAAAATATGAAAATAGAGGTCTTACCTCCAGATGTAAATGAAAGCTTCAAAGGATTTACCTATATCGATGAAAATACTATCAGATTCGGATTATATACTATTAAAAATCTTGGTTCCGATATCGGTGAAGCCATAATCGAAGAAAGGAAAAACAATGATGCATATATTTCTATCGGTAATTTCTTGGACCGAGTCAAACATAAAAATTTAAATAAAAAATCTTTAGAAGCGCTCATCAAATCTGGCAGCATGGATGCTTTTGGAGAACGCGGTGCGCTACTTGCCAATATCGAAGAGATGCTACTGTACAATAAAGAAGCCAATAAAAAACCTGAAAATCAGGCTTCGCTTTTTGGTGGTTCGATGGAAGTCAAAGCACCAGAATTTAAATTAAAAGATTCATCTCCGGCAACTCAATCAGAAAAACTAGCTTGGGAAAAAGAATTACTGGGGTTATATATCTCAGGTCATCCACTCGACAGGTTGCGGGACAAACTCAAAGACAAACCACAAAATATTAAAAAAATTCGTGAAGAATTAGGCAACGGTCACCCGATAACCATCGGCGGCATGATAGCCACAGTCAAACCAATCATCACCAAGAAAAATGACCGTATGGCATTTCTCACCATCGAGGACCTCACGGGTAGCATCGAGGCGGTGATATTTCCTAAATTATTTAGTGCCAATGCAAACCTCATAGTCCCTGAAAAATGCATCGCCCTCTCCGGCAAAGTCACTATCCGTAACGGGGAAAAAAGCATCATGATTGAAGCCTTGAAGGAAATATAAAAAACCTTCACAATGACCAAGTCAACTGCAAAGGTTACATCTGGAAAAAAGCGAAAATAACAGCCAACAACAGCCCTAAAAATAGAGCCACAATTGCATAAGAAGACCACTCGTCTTCTTGTCCATTATTTTCATCACCACCATCATCTTCTGGTGGATCTGGTGGCTTCACTGGAGGTGGAGGTGGCACATCCTTCTTTTCCAAAAAAGTATACGAGGCTCCCATATTAAAAAGTGCTTTATAGCAAACTATAATAAAATTATTACAGTTTGCTACTTTGATTAACAAATATATAGTTCTGAACCAGAGATTACATAATATACAGTACAACGTCAATATACCTGTATATTTTAGATTTAATTATATAAACTCATTGCCTTGTTTAGGCTTTCTGTGTATATGCACTCTATGACTTCCCCTATTAGCTTGGCGAGTTTTTTGATTTTATCTAGTTCGTCTTTTTTGAATTCTGCAAGGAGGAAATTATTCACCTGGCCTTCGCGGGTAGGCTTCTTCATTTTGCCGGTGGGTGTAGTCGGACACACCCCTATCCTGATACGGATAAATTCCTGACTCTTGGTATGCTTGATGATGGATTCTACACCATTGTGTCCACCACTAGAACGATTGAAGGATATTTTTATTTTACCCAGAGGTATATCCAAATCATCATAGATGACTATAAGGTTTTCTAAATCTTTTTTAGATTTTATGAAGGGTGCTACCGCTTTGCCAGAATTATTCATAAAAGTGTCCGGTGTCAGATATTTTACACCTTTCACGTCTAATTTTTCAGATAATATATCGACAACAATACGGCCCGCATTGTGCCGCGTTTTTTTGTATTCTTCTCCTGGATTTCCAAGCCCGACTACCAATTTCATAGTGCTTTGCATTATACCATAAAAGCGTGGTATTATGATGCCTATGGAAGAACAAAAAGTGGCTACCGAGGAGGTAGCAACTAAAAAACCCGAAGGTATTGTTAGTTATATTTGGGAAATGCTCAGGTTTGTAATACTTGCAGTTATTATCGTAGTACCTATTCGCGCCTATGTCGCCCAACCTTTTGTGGTGTCTGGCGCCTCCATGGATCCGACCTTTCATAATGGCGAATATCTAATCATCGATGAGATTTCTTATCACTTGGGTGACCCGGCACGTGGTGATGTAGTGGTGTTTCGTTACCCAGGAGACCCTTCGAAGTTTTTTATCAAGAGAGTTATCGGCTTGCCTCATGAGACAGTAGAGATACAAAACGGAGTAGTCACTATCTACAATGAACAAAATAAAAGTAAGGGTGGTTTAAAGTTAGACGAGTCTTTTCTTGTAAATCATTCTGGCGGCAACACTCATTTTGAGTTGGGAGCTGATGAATATTTTGTCATGGGAGATAATCGCCCTGCTAGCTCAGATTCACGCTATTGGGGCGCAGTACCACGTGAGAATATGATAGGCAAAGCACTCGTTCGATTATTACCTGTTAATAGGATCGACCTCTACCCGGGTCAAATCAAACAAAGCAATGAATAAAAAAATTACAAAAAAAGTGGAACCTAAAAAAACAAAAGAAACGAAAGCTGGCAAAGAGATTGCTTCACCAAAAGGTATGAGAGACATCATGGGTGATGAATTTTATAGTTTCCAAGGATTCTTTGAAAAGGCTCAAGAGGTCGCCGTGTATTATGGCTTCAAACCCATCGAGACACCAATCATGGAAGCAGAAGACATATTTACCACCAGCATCGGTAAAGGCACAGATGTGATAGACAAAGAAATGTACTCTCTAAAAACAAAAGGCGGTGACCAATTGGCCCTACGCCCTGAACACACCGCACCGCTCATGCGTGCATACATAGAACACGGCATGCAGAGTCTGCCTCAGCCAGTCATGTACTATCAATACGGTCCAGTCTTCAGACACGACAAACCTCAACGCGGCCGCTATCGACAGTTTTACCAATTTGATCTAGATGCTCTGGGTAGTGAAAAAAGCATCATGGATGCTTTGGTTATAAAAGCAGGTATTTGCATGCTCGAAGAAGCAGGCGCAAACAACCTATCAATTGATATCAATTCTATAGGAGACAAAGAATGCCGCAGTGGTTATCTAAAAGAATTAACCAATTACTACAAAAAAAATCTATCTCAACTGCCCGCGATTGACCGAGAAAGACTTAAAACAAATCCATTGAGAATCCTAGATTCGACAGAAGAAAAGACCAAGGAAATAAACGAAGGTGCTC
>JACCDR011113059.1_pt1 | contig 10023 bp, 18 predicted proteins | sample 7446431 | NCBI WGS metagenome assembly JACCDR01 (sample SAMN15323443, study PRJNA562643) | freshwater metagenome | isolation source: river surface water | place: USA:Blue River Watershed | collected 2017-08-17 | reverse complement strand
GGCCTCTGCGCCATTGATTACACCTGCTGTCGTGTTGCGCCATTGCAACAGTGTGCAACTGAGTCGAATCGTTGAATGAACCGTACCGCTGGCCTCATCAACAGTGCCCGTCAGCGTCACGCTTGTCGTTGCTGGCGTGGCTCCGGTAACCGTGAACGTATCGGGACACGTCCCAACACCATCAGCAGGCACGTACCAGTGCGTCCCATCGGGACACTGCGCCATTACAACAGCATGCGACGGATGCGCCCACAGCACGAGCAGCCCAAGAAACAACCAGCCGAACTTAGCCACCGCTCATCTTCCTTCTGGCAATCGCCGCTTCTTCTTCGGCAACCTCTTTGAGCGTTTGCAATGTGCGCAAGTCTTCGGCCTCTTTGCCGGGTGGCTCCGGCGGCGTATGCAGGACAGATACCACACGCATTGCTTCGGTCACGTCCTTGAGCCTGACAAGCTGGTCATACGACAGGTTACCAATGGCTACGCCTGTCGATACCTGAGATTGCAAATAGGCGCCGAACGTCGTCTCGTACCAGACGAGCCAGTTCTTTTGGAGCTTGCCTGCAATCGTTCCAGCCAGGTCACGCAACGGGACGTTTTCGCCGTCTGCGAGATCCGCATCAATGTCATCGGCGACCATGCGCAGTTGATCCGCTCGCACTGCCGGCATCTTGTCGTCCAGTACATTAGTCACCGTCAACGTCGCAGCATTGCTGATGTACGTCTTGATTGTCGGCATGTAGGTATCGAACTTATCTACAACGGCTACGGCAGCATCAGCGCGAGCGTTTGCTTCGTTGATCTGCTCGTTCTGCACGACACCCGCACCACCACCGCCCGCAGCCAGACCAGCAGCGAACACAGCAGCTATCGCGCTCTTGTTACTTTCCGCCACGCATGGCCTCCGTCATCTTTCCGCCGTTGCACTTTTGGTCCCACCAGAAGTTTTGCACTTCGATCTGGTGTGCAGTTTCGTCTGTCAGCACGTCCAGCCTGCTCACCATGATCGGCTCGTATTCGAGGCAGAACGTGTCAATCACGGGTCCAGGTCGAGTTACGCAGCCGGTCAGCAGCACCAGCGACAGGAATGCTGCGCTCAAGGTCCTCACGCCTACGTGCATTTTCATTGGCTTTCTGAAGCTCCTGAATGTCGCGCTTCTGTTCATCAATGATGGCTTTGTTCTGGCCTGCTTTGCCTGACCAGTTCATCAACAGCACAACAGCGCCGATGAACAGGCCGAGTAGCGCAATGACTGCGATCAGGGTGCCGAACTCGGCCATTGCTATTGCTTGCTCTTGCGCTCGTTGTAGATCACAGCGAGAAAGCTGATCAGACCGACCATGCCGGCTTGAAGCTGCTCGACGTAGACGGTCTTTGCTTCGATGCCGAGAAACGCCAGCAGGATTCCAGCAACGCCAGCCCACGTGGTCGGCTGCTTGCCGTATTGAAAAATCGTTTCGAGGATCGAATCCATATTCAGTCTCCAGCGATGTGGTGAAAAAAGCCCACGGACGGCGTAGGGGAGGGAGGGGAGTGCATAGCCGTCCGGGGCTAAAGCAGTGATCTCTTTGTCGTGACTCTCAGCGCGCCACGCTCGCCATCCGCCTTGAATCGGTCCATGAGCGTGGTCATTGCGGCCTTTGAGTTGAGCACGGCTGGCGGCTCGCCGGTCCTCCAGTGCAATCCTGGCGCTATACAGCCCATCAATTCGCTGGCGTAGTTCGCGCTGTGGAACAAGATCGCCGTTCGATTTGGAACACCATCAATCAGGATGGCCGGCTGTATTCGGCCTGTGTGTACTTTGAGCCCGTATTCCCCTTCAGGGATGCAGGACTCTTGTTTCTTGTTCTCGCGCCATGGGCGCTCGATTGTCCAAATGCGCGGGCAATCAGGGATGAACAACTCGCCGAGTACGCATTGTGGGAGGTAGGCGAATCGCTCAACGGTCCACATCAGTGCGGGGGCGCCAGCGAGGTTGTGACCAGCTTCATAACCGCTGCTCCGATTGCGCCAGCGATGCCAGCGACTATGGTGAGTGCCTGCCAACCCCCTTTTGTCCGCTCCAGTAACCGCTTGATCTCGTCCAAGTCCTTCCGAATCAGTACCACTTCAGCTTGTAACGCCTCGATCTGCGCGTCATGCCTGCCGATGTCGCGATCTACTGGGACTGTTGGCATTGGGCTTCCCTAGCCGCGACGATTGCCCGGCAGTTTTTGAATTATTTAAATCCGTTATAGATTTAGCGGGGCTATTGCGCACTTGGAGATTTTCAGGGGGCAGAAAAGACAAAACCCGCCGAAGCGGGTTCTGTGAGCGGGTGAACTGGCTAGCTTTTTCACCTGCGTCCGAAGGCTGACCACTTTTTTCGGGGCGAGCGCTTTGGAGCCGTCAGTCTACCTCAGAACTTTTGCGATTCGCAAATGAAAAATACCTCGCCAGCGCAAGCCCTGATTCGTACCCATGTTCAAGGCACGCATGAACCACTCCCAGCACCTCATCTGAGGGCCTGAACCACTCAGATCCCAGCGACCACGGCTGCAAATACCCCAATAGGATTGTCTCCCCAGAATGTTCTTTTATGTACCCGATAAGGGCCATTCGCCCGCCGAAGGCTCGTTGTAGCTCCGATAACCTCCATTCCGGATTTTTTGATCGTCCAATCTTGATAGCTCCAGTATCCAAATGGCGCACAAAGTACGTCTTCTTGTAATCGGCCCGCGTCTGCATCGCCTTTATCGTTGGCCTGTCTTCGTAGTGATTGCTTTCTGCGTTCACTAACAGGTCCTTGTCGGTTTCTTCGCCCCAGAACGCCGCCGTCGCCATGTTTATTCCCCCAAATCCAGCTCGTCTATCGCGGAGCTTTCCATGCTTTGCAAATGTCTGATCAGTTCGTTGAGTCTCAAATCCCACGGAGGTCTGAATATCGGCATAGCCGCATTGCCCGTTCCTGCGCATGATGGGCAGTCGCTCTGTAGCGGGTCTCGCGGGTCTTTGCCCGTACCCCTGCAATCGCGGCACTTGTCTATTGATACGTGCTGACCGGGCTGTTTCTCCGGCGGGACTACAACATTCAACGCAGCTCTGGCGATCTGCTGCGCAACCCCCGCGCCTATCCACTGCGGTCGCCATCGTTCAATTTCGAGCAGAGTGAGGGCCCAGAGACTTTTCCTTGGGTAACCGCAATACCCAACCAACAATATCTCTGCCTGCAACTGAGACAGTCTCGCCATCCCCATTGCCGCTGCGATGTCCTGTGCGGTGATCTCGGGTGTTCCGCGGCCCGGAGCTTTGCCAAGATCAACGCCGTGGGGGGTGAGCTTGGCGAGCTTTTCGGGGTTCATTTTTGATCGTTATCGGCAGCGATCAATGACGCCCGATAGTCGCGCATGGTTTTCCCCCTGACAAATTGCGTAACTACGCCAGCCTTTTTGTTTCTTCGCCATATTGACGCATCCTGAACGCCAGCCGCCGGTTCTATCGCTATCGTCTGGAACAATTCCGGCGCTAGCTGTTTGCGCCATACGTTGATTGTCCGCATGCGCCTGACACCCCCAAGCTGATGCGCAATACACGCATACCCGAGTGACTTCCAAAAATCATTTGCATCGAGGTCGAACCCACACCGGAGCGTGATGCTTGATGCTTTGCCTTCCTCTGCGTACTGCTCCATAACCGCCACCAGCATTGCGCCATATAGCCTGCGCCGTGCGTCGTACTCGATACACACCTGATGCAACTTCACATCCCTGTTTTGAGCGCCAGCGTACAGGTAGCCGCATGGCTGGCCGTTCAACAGCCCGAGAAATATCCTCCCCTTTTCGGACTCGCGCTCAAATACCTGTTTTGGGTAGAAACTCAATGCCTCTGCATTCTTCTTCTGGAGTGCATCGACGTAGGCCAGCATTTGCGGATGAGCCTTCACGCACACGAAATCATCGCTCATCCCCACTCCCCCCATCCCCTGCTCACCGGCTCATTAACCGTGCGCGTGGTAATCACCTTTTGCCGTATGACCATCTCAGGCGCAATAAGAGGCGCTTGGCGGCCCGCTACTGCTGACCCGCTATGTGTGGAAGGGGTAGGTGCGGAAACGGCGTATGCCAAGGCGCAGGCAAGCAGGATTGCGTATTTAAGGCTCACACCAGCCCCCTCTTAACCCATTCCGAGAAAATCGAACACAGCCGCTTCGACTTCGGCGCAATGTCACGCTCGCGGATCAGCCATGCCATGATCTCTTGCCATTCGACCGGGTGTGTGGTGATAACCCGGCACAGAATCACCACACAGACAATCTCCCGCCGAAGCTCTGGACTGTACTCGTTTTTCCGTGCGTCGGTGGAGTAGCCGCCTGTGACCTCGATCACGCGTGGGACTTTGGATAAGGCAAGGGCTAGATTCATTGCAGCCCCAGCATGATCTGTATCGTTTCGATTGCGTGACCGCTGGTCGCCATCTCGGTGCTACATCGGTACACGTTCCAGCCCTGCCGCATTGCGGCGTCGTATTACTCAAGGTCTTTTGCCATTCCCGCTCCCCTGTTGTGCCTGCCGTTTGTCCAGGTACCGCCCTCTACCTCAATCGCGATCCGCTTCTCCGGTATCGCGAAATCAAACCGCCACTTCCTCACCTCATCGAATCGGTATTCCGTCTGATGCGGAATCTTCAGTGCCATGAGCTGCAGTCGTAGTGCCTCTTGTCCGCGAGACTTTACGGGATGCTTCACGTTGGGCACTGCGTCGCGGTTCATCTAACGCGCCTCACGATTACGCCGTAGGAGTGCATTCCTGATGACGCGCCCGAACTCACAGCGCCTTCGCGGATTGAATACTCGCGGTCTGGTATCTCGCGCAGCATTGCAAATTCAGAAACATGCGCGCCGCTTGAACTGAACTCGCCCCCTTTCTGAATTTCAGCAATGAACGCAGCCGTCCCAGCCGATAGCCCATGACGCATCAAAATGTCGATTACGTGTCGGTCTTCAGTCATTTTACCCTCGTCACCCGTGTTCCGCCGTTCTCTGACCGGCACTCGTATACCCGAGCATGTCGCCTATGCTGCTCTCGGGCCTGATCGGCCATGTACTTCGGTTCTTTGCCGCCGATCCAGAAAGACTGGCCGATTTCGAGCTTTGCCCACGGGTACTTACTTGATCGGTGGATCGCCATCGGCTCAGGACCGCGCTTGTCTTTGTGCCGGAGCCAGGTGCCGGACAGGGTGTATTGATCCTGAAAAGCGTTGTCCTCACTCGTGCAGGATTTGATCTTGCCCCCTGCCGCTTTGAACGCATCCATCTGCTGTTTTATTTCAGCCCGCCTCTGCTCAAGTTCTGGATTCAATGGGCGCATCAGTATTTACCACGTTCTTTTTGCTCTTCGGCCATCACGAATCTAGCCCAACGCTTCTTTGCCTCTGCCAGCACTTGATCCCATATCATGTCCCCAAGCATCTCACGCGCAGTGTCACGCATAACGTCTTCAAAGTGCCTTGGCGGGAGCCTGACCTTCTCCTTCGCAGGACGAAGCGCGACAAGTTTGTTTTTGACTATTTCGTACTGCGCAGCCAAATACCTTGCGCGTGGATATGCCGCTCTCCTTCTTGGGTCGGAACTTTTATCCCATGAAGTTGTTTTCCCCCCGGGCTTTACTCCACATGACTTCCTCAGTGCTGTTAGCTCGATTCGTATCGCTTCAAACTGCGCGTTTAACGCCTGATAACTTTCCGATCCGCTTGTCTCAACAGGAACGCCGTCATCAACGTACCCCCTCCGGCTACCATGCGTTGAGTAGGATGCAGTCCTGCTCATGAACTGCGCCGCTTTTGCATTGTTCAGTGATGTTGCTGCCATAGTTATACCCCGCCGCCTGTGTCGGTAGGTGTCTCTGCACGTTTGCGCCTCTTGACTAGATGCTGGATGGATGATGTATCACGGTCGAGGGCTTCGGCGATCTCGGGGTAGGTGTAGCCGTTTTCGCGCAATTTGATCGCAATCTCTGTTCGGCAATCGACGTAGATTTTGCCGTACCTGCGTCCGCATATTTGCTGAACTGTCAGCCCGTATTCCTCGCCCACCTCTTCAACGATGCTCCGCAGTAGGCGCATGCCCTTTAGCTGTTTTTGCTTGTCTGCCACAGCCGATAGGGCGGTTTTCGAGTCCTTCGATATGAATTGCAAAAGCCTCATTTCAACACCTCGAATACTCTGCGCTGTGGGAGGGCGATCATGGTTGAAACTCCTTTTTGCACATCACCTCGTTCACTTTGCGCCTGATTGCTTCGGCCTGAATCGGGTGGTAGACCCATTTCATACCTCCCCAGACTCGGCACTGTGTTGCCTGCCTATCGCACTCTAGTAGTGCTGCTTCGAGTTCGCGGATGCGAGCGCTTTCCGTTTCGAGAACGGTAGCGTAGCGGGTGAGCATTTCATTCAGGCCGACCAGATAAAATGGAGCGCCGACAGCTTCGGACTCTTCAATCATTTCCCTCACACTTTCAGGCGTATCAATCATTTCATCATCTCCGCTTCGTATTCGGTCTTGTTCTTGATGTCCTGCAGTAGATCAATCCACGCATTCAACGTCGCAATCCGCGTTGATGTCTCTGCGTCGTACCACGGCTGAACCAGTTTTATCCCGACTTGATCGGATGGATATATCGCAAGGATTGCCATCTCGATTTCGTTTTCGCTGGCGTCGAGTTTTTTCGTCATACGAACGCCCCTTCAAACTCTCGCTTGAGCTGGTCGAATAGCCGCTGGTCAAACCGATGCGTTGCCCCGAAGCCCTCTTTGATCGCCCGCTGGCGCTCCGCATCGTCCCAATACACCGCGTCCACCACCGACTGTACATCGAAGTCTGTATCCGGCGCTTTCATCGGTGCCTGCCCGCACAGGCGCATCGCAAACCGAACTTGGCAGGCTCGCCATGCTTTGGTGCGCTCCGAGTAGTCGCCGACTTCCTGTACAGGCTTTGGTGCCGGAGCCCGCCACGACAAAGCCAGCGCACGAAATTGACCAGGGCTTGTCGGGTATCGTTCCGTTGACCGCGCAATGAGTGAGATACCATGCCGAATCTGTTCAGCAGTGAGGTCACTCACCGAACCGAACCAGACCCCTGCCGGATCGGCTCTGTCGATCTTCGCTGACGGCCACACCTGCAGGATTGCTGTAATCACTGCCCTGACCGTTAAGGATTGTCCGCCGGTCGATTCCGAGTATGTCATCGGTCTGTTTCTCCAGTGCGTTTCTGGTGTCTGGTATCCATTCGGCCTTGAAGCCTCGCCATCCGCGCTCGCAGCACTCACGAAGGGCGGCAGATAAACTCATCCCCGCCTTGTTCGCCTCCCGCTGTATCCCGGCCAGAGAGGTTTCCGTGATCGTTGCCCGCTGTTTGTCACGAAGGGCTTTGAAATCATCCCAGAGTTGTTGGTCTACACCTTCGGGGCGCGGAATATGACGCCGGTTTAGGCGCTTCTTATTCTTCCCCTCTGTTTCTGTATATGTATCTGTTTCTGTATATGTATCTGTATTCGTTGATCGACCGTTGAACGAGCGTTGAACGAGCGTTGGTTTGTGCGATTTTCTGGCGTTTGCAGAGGCTTTCCCGGCCTGTGACCGCTGCTCTTGCTGCTCGTTTACCCGTGCCAAATCGGCATCAATTCGCTTGTGTCGCCACATATCGCCGTCAATTTGGAAGAACTCTCGAAGGGTCGTTTCCACTGTCGTCCAACGCTCGTTAGACATGCGTGCAACGGACGCCAAACGATTGTTGGCGGCGTTAAGCGGCTGGCCGCGCTGCCAGTAGTTGAAGATCAGAAGGAGGTACGCACCATGCTCTTCAGTGGTCAGGTGCGCGGTATCGGCGAGGTAGTCAGCGACGTACAACTGGATATACGGGAGTGCGGCCATCAACGAAACCTCATAAGACAGCCACCAGCCGGTGAGAATTGCCGCGCAGGTTGACTCAGGGAGAGTCGAGGTTGGCTCGGTCTGGTGGCTGACATATACGGTTTCCTGCGCTGGCTTCTCACGGCCTGCCGCTATTCTACCATCATCTGGTCGATGGTGTATGTGGTGCCGTCTCTTTGTGGGAGGGCGATCACGTCACAGCCTCCCGATTGGCGCGAAACGATCCTTCAACCCCGACAGTTTGCCCTTGTACGCGACAATGATTTTCTGCTCGCGCTTCGGAAACTTGCGTTGGTGAAGTGTCTTTTTCGCGTGCGCAAGACGGGTGAACTCGGATTCCAAGTACACAATCTTGTTATACACAGACAGCCCCTCTTCCTTGAAGAACAGCTCCGTTTCGGACTCTGAACAATAATACGCGCCGTTTTTGTCGCGACTGTCGCCGGTCATCACCACGAAAAAACAACCATCGTTCAGGTGTTGTATCGCCTTCCGATACCCTGCGAAGAGCAGTTCGCGGAACTCTTCGTATGTTGGGCAGGAATTGATTTCACCCTCCGGCGGGCTGCCATCGTAGTCAACATAACGCTCGACCTTGTAGTACGGCGGGCAGGTAAACACCAGGTCAAACATGCCGTCCGGATCGTAGGTCGAACTGTCACTTTGAACCCACTTGACCGACTCGAATTCGGAACACAGTTTGTTGTTCGCGTCGGATTGGTTTTGCCTGATTTCACTGGCAACGTATTCGTATCCGCACGCACCAGCTACATAGCCCATCTGCACGCCGCCCCCGAACGGGTTGTAGATACGCTTGCCGTCGATTGGCATGAAGAAGCGCGCAATGATTTCGCACGCGACAGGATCAAGTACCGATGCGTTGCCGTTATGCGCCCTGCCCTCTTCCTTGCCTTTTTTGGTCGGGTCTTTGGTGACCACGTTAGCCATGCCTTGCGCGCCTTGCCAGCACCCTTCACGAGTTGCAAAAGCCGGGTTTGGAACAGACTCTCGAACCCCGGCGTCTTCGATGCGTTGCCGCCATTCGGCTTTCGACTTCAGCCAGTCGCCTTTCGTTGAATTCCAGACGTTCGTCATGGTGATGTGCGCGATGAACTTCATTCGCACCGCAGCAAGGTCGCCTTTCACCATGTAGCAGAAACCGGACATTTTCAGGTACGTTACGAACCCGAATGACTCGAACAAGGCCGGCGTCTCGAACTTGCTTTTCGGGTCTGTCGTAATGATCGACGGGTATCCGTAGGTGTTTTGCTCGATCACAGCGGCAACCATCTCGCGATAAAGTGCAGGCGTGTATTGCGCAGGCTCGATAACCGACTGCAGCAAACAGAATTCCTTGCTGACGTGGTTAACCTGGAAGGTCATGAACCCCGAGAACGTACCATCAATCTTCAGGATGATGGCCGAATGTATCTGCATGTTTTTCCGGGCTGCGCGTTTCGCGATAACATCCTCGATAGCGAGTTTCGCAACGGCCTCCTCAAAACCTGACCCGATCACGCTTTCGACGTGAAGGAATTCTTTTGACGGCTCGAACATTTCGATTTGGCGGTGATCGGTATTTACTTGAATTGCTTCAGACACTTTTGTAGCTCCACATTGGTCGGGACACTTTTCACACGTCCCTAAATAAATGTTTTCATCATGCAGTGAAATTGTTTTGCCCCCTCCGATTGCCTCCTTACGTTTTTGAATGATGATGTCGCCGTTGATGACGTGTTCGTTTTTCGCCGACAGCCTTAACGGATTGTCGATCATGGGCAGGATGCTCATGAGCATTTTTTGTTTTTCGTTCGCCTCCCTTCCCCACTCTGTAGCTCCGTAACTGCACGTCACAACCCTGTTGACGCTGGTCACGCCTGATGAGCGTAGCCGTTCAATTTGCTTTATCCGGTGCTTTAACTCTGCACTCGTATCAAGGCCACTTGTCGAGGTGTTGACCACTGCATCAACCGCCGCAAGCCGCCTTATTTGTTCATCACTGAGTGTCTTCCAGTGCTTCGTGATGATGACGGGCTGTTTCTTTGTGCCGACAAGAAACTCGCACACCTCTATCGTGTTTTCCCAATCATGCGAAGGATCTCCAGCGGTCCCGATTCGAT
>JACCDR011016777.1_pt1 | contig 10023 bp, 13 predicted proteins | sample 7446431 | NCBI WGS metagenome assembly JACCDR01 (sample SAMN15323443, study PRJNA562643) | freshwater metagenome | isolation source: river surface water | place: USA:Blue River Watershed | collected 2017-08-17 | reverse complement strand
CCGCGGCGGTCGATATCGAGCCAATCTTTACGCCATTGATGCGTACGGGCGTTATGTAAATAAAGTCGGGAGTATAGAGAAATGCTGCGGGCATATCTTTGCGGATTTCTGCGGCAGCTTCGCGGTACTTGGCGAGGCGCACCGAGCGGTCGGCTTCTTGGCGCGCTTCCTCAGTAAGGCGGTTGACCTTGCTGTTGGCGTAGTTGCTGACGTTGAGGCCAGGGTCGTTGCGCTGAGAGGTGTGCCAGTAGGCAAAGAGGTCAGGGTCGCGACCAATGATTTCACCGAAAAGGAGCACGTCAAACTGACGTGGGCGGATCACGTTTGAGCTGAGGTCGCTACCATCGAAAACTTTTACCTCCACACGTGCACCGAGTGCTTCCCATGCTTCTTTTGCGGAGACGGCGGCCGCGCGGAGTTCTTCGGTATTGGCAGTAGAGATAGAGAAGGAGAGGTCGGTGGTAACTTTTTTGACCGTCTTTGCGTACGCGCCCGTGGTGCTCGACATTTTCCAGCCAGCTTTTTCAAGCATTGCTTTTGCTGAAGCGAGGCGCTCGGCTTCGTCTTGAGTGTTTTCGGCAAGCTCGAGGATTTCTGAAGGAACGGGACTGTCGATAGGTTTTCCGTAGCCCATCAATGCGTCCTTGATGATTTTTTCACGAGGAAGTGCAAGTGAGAGTGCTTCACGGACAACTTTGTCAGAGAAAAGTCCCGCAGTGTCCTGCTGGTTGTAGAAAAGTGCAAAGATGCGTGGGAGTGACTCACGAACAATGGTGCGTCCTGCAAGCTCGGTCTCAAGCGACGCTGCGATCTGTGGCGAAAGTGACGGTGCGCTCTCCACATCGCCATCGCGAAGTGCTTTTGCAAGCGCTTCTTCGTTGGAGTAGAAGCGGAGGTTAATTGTACGGATATACGGCTTGCCAAGCGCAAAGTCAGAGAACGAACGGAGCTCGTAGTAGGTCGGAACACCTGAGGCGCTTTTTTCGGAGCTCACGACACGGTAGGGACCCGAGCCGATAGGACTCGTGTTAACAGGCGAGAATGCCATTTGCTCAGCGTCAGCGTCGTTCCAAAGTGCCTTTGGCAAGATACCAAGCGTGGTGTTTTCAAGAAACGGTCCGTAGGGGGTCTTGAGAGTAAAGGCAATGGTACGCGCATCGATACGCTCGATAGCGACACCTTCCCAGTTGGCACGCTTCGGGCTCTTGAGCGCTGGGTCGAGGGTGCGCTTGATCGTGAACTCCACATCATCTGCGGTGACCGGAGTATCGTCATGGAAAGTGAGGCCTTCTTTGAGGGTGAATGTATAGGTGAGGCCGTCTTCTGAAAGGGTGTAGCTTTCGGCAAGGTCAGGAATCATACGACCGTCCTCGGTAGCGCGCATAAGACCCGAGTACACGAGGGCCGAAAGGTCGCGGTCACTGTCTGAAACTGCAAGCACAGGGTTGATAAAGCGGGGTGCACCGACGCGGCCCTCGGTAAAGGAGCCACCATAGGCTGGGACAGTCACGAGGAATGAGCTGTTGACTCGAGAGACGAGCGTGAGTGCCGAGAGTGCAAAGATACCTGCACACACGGAAAAAACAACCTTTTCGGTCAGGGTCATTGAGGCAAAAGCTTTACTGAGCGTTTCAAGCTTTGGTGCGCGCCACTCCTTATTGAAAATTGCCAAGAGACGTTCTTTCACGGCTACCCCGAACGGGGGAAGTTATTTAGCGATTGAACTATAGAGATGCGACGAGGGCGATAAGGGCAGAAACAGCAAAGAGGATCGCGATCACGATTGATCCGATAAAGAGGAAGCGCTCAAAGCCACGACGGGTGTGGAAGCCTGCTGAGAAGTTGTCGCCGCCCAACGCGCCGCCAACGCCCGCGCCTGATTTCTGCAACAATATTGCCGCTACCAAAAGCACAGAAAGTACAATCTGTACGTATGGGAGCACGGTAGTCACTATATTCATTGGTGACCATACTAGCATAGGGGGGAGGGGGGAGGCAAGATGGGGTAGAGCGAGAAGTGGACAGCTAACACTGAACAGTAGGCAGTCAGAAGTAGCGGACTACCATTGACAACATTTATTTCGCGTGTAGTTTTATGGATAGAAAAAGAAAGGTTCATTATGTTCATTCTAAATCTACTAAGACTTCATATTGACGGTATTCCACTTTGGAGACTTCCTTCCAAGGACACACTCCCAGTCTGGCTTTTACGTCAGCTCTACACACAGGGAGTCAAGGATTGGGGAAGGCTCACATCATCACTCAGTGTGTCTCGAGCTCATTATTATGTAAGTGGAGCAATTTGGACACTCGCTGTCTTTATGGCCACACTACTCCCATGCCTGGTCGCTCTGATTGAGTTCGGAGAGCAACCACCAGAAAAAGTGTTTGAGTTTGCAGTGTTATCGTTTGCATTTTCATTCGTGCCAGGGCTTTCGTATGTCATCTTGATGTTCCCAGACCGCCAGCTCAGTATCCTCTCACGGCTCGACCGTGAGTTGCGAGTGATAGGAGGGGTTTTTGCTGGTGGCTTACGGTCTCTCAACTACGAAAGTATGACTCAGGAGAAGTTTGAGGATGCACTCGACACCGAGATGAATAAGCTCTCTGCTGTCGTTAATCAACTCACTGACGAAGGTAAGAAGTATGAGGCGAGGACAACTGCTCGTCGGCTCAAGCGACTTATCAGACTCAGTGAAGAACTCGACTTCATAGATCATCACACCACGCGCTATCACGAGCTTAAGAATCGTGCTGAAGCTGGAATGGCAGTCTGAGCCAGTCACCTGACCCTCCGGTTTCAAGATATTCACACCGCTCCCCGACGGATTACGTCAGGGGAGCGGTTTTTCTTTGAGTAGGGAAAAGTTGACAAAATCACCTAAAGTTGCAATATGGGTACTAGAATCGAAGCTGACTCCGAATCCTAGTACGCATGAAAAATCAACTCGCCCTGAAGGCGAAGTTTGAGGACCTGAAGTCCCATACGCTTGCATAAGGCAGGAACACAGCTCGTTCTTCTCAAAAATGAATACAGGAAAGCATCGTATCGACCCGCCCAACGGGGATTGCAACAGTGTCGCCGGCATTCCGCTACGCACACTTCTCAAGCTCAACATGATCCATCCGATGTTCATCACACCGATTTTTCATGATTTCGGCGCGACTCTTGGGTCGCTGGAGGATACTGAGTGTCTTAAGAAGGAGGACAAGCAAAAGGCGGCTCAGGCACTCAAGCGGTTGGACTTTCTGCTTGCTATTGCTTTTTGGCTATTCGCGGTTGGTAGCCTGATGTGGGGTTTCGGCTATGCATCGAAGATCCCTATTACGGCCGGACTTCTTTGCTTCGTGACAAGTGCGCTCTTACTTTGGTTCGGCAGTTATGTTCGTGATTGTAAGGATGCCATGGCCAAGCATGACGAATGGCTGCAGAGCTCCGACGAGGCTGCTATCCTGCGACACCTGGACGATTTTATTATCCAGACTGCGAAGGATTACCGAGAGCGTTATAGTATCAGGGGTCCTGTGGGCCGGTATTGCAAAAATCGACCTGATATAGCACTTCAGGCGATGGAGCGACACGCGGATCAAGGACTTATTGTCCTTTCGCAGCAACCACCCGAAGAGATCAAGGGATTCCTACGCATTGGGCTTGTTATGTTGGCGTATGAGATTGTCCGTAAACAGGATGAGTCGCCCCATGAGACAGTGATTGACTTGCAGGCAGATCTCAAAACAGAGATCGGCCTACTTAGTAGGTTTGAAATCTTTGGGAAGGTGAGCTCAACACGAGAAGTCTGGAAATCAATCTACGATGAGGCATCGGCAATCTATGCCGCAGAGAAACAGTATAAGCTAGGGAACAAAGCCGGGGTTGAAGTACCGGCCTAGCTTTCCCTCATTCTCGAATTCACACCGCTCCGACGTACCCCGTCGGAGCGGTTTTTCTTTACCTGTCGCGTTAGAGGTAGGTCGTGGCGCACCGACCGTCGCCTCTAACCGGGATAAATCCTGAACCTCGGATTCGGAAAACTTTGAACTTTTCATTTTGAACTTTGAATTTCCCCGATGTTTCATGCCTAGTGTTTCATGTACCGGGGATGGTATAATAGTGGCCTCATCCGGCTTCCTGTTTTTCTGGCAGTCTTTACTGTTTTTCCGATCTGGACTAGCAACTAATAACTTACAACTAGTAACTTCCCCATGTCTTTCCTCTATATCCTCATTGCACTCGCGGTACTTGTCCTTGTATGGGCAATCGCTTCATACAACGGCTTTGTCACGCTCGTAAACCGCGCCAAAGAAGCATGGTCAGATATTGATGTACAGCTCAAGCGTCGCTACGACTTGATTCCAAACCTTGTGGCTACTGTCAAAGGCTACGCGACGCACGAGTCTTCAGCATTTGAAAATGTGACTAAGGCACGCGCGGCTGCAATGAGCGCAGGCTCGCTCGCCGACAAGACAGGCGCAGAGAACATGCTTACTTCAGCACTCAAGTCTGTTTTTGCGGTTGCAGAGGCATACCCAGACTTGAAGGCAAACCAGAACTTCCTCGAGCTCCAGCGAGAACTTTCAGACACGGAGAATAAGATCCAAGCATCGCGCCGCTTTTACAACACCAATGTGCGCGACTTGAACACCAAGATCGAACATTTCCCGTCGAACATCATTGCCAACATGTTCCGCTTCGTAAAAATGGACTTCTTTGAGCTCGCTGAAGAGGCAGCAAAGGAGCCAGTCAAGGTCGCTTTCTAAATCTCCATGAAGGAAAATCTCGATAAGGAGCTGCACCGCGTAGCGATTACCGCTATTATCAATCGCCCTGGCGAGCGAAAGTTCCTTATCACGCGACGCTCGCTTGCCAAGAAAGCTTTCCCTGGAAAGTGGAATGTCCCTGGGGGAGGACTCACCATCGACGACTATGTCAACACGCCACCAACACACGGTGGCAACCAGTGGTATGAAGTGATGGAGCGTGCGCTCCGCCGTGAGCTTCGCGAAGAAGTAAATATCGAGATCGCAAAGCCACGCTATTTGTGTGACTTGGCGTTTATCCGCCCCGACAATGTGCCGGTCCTTGTGGTGTCCTATGTCGCAGAGTGGGCGAGTGGGGAAGTGAAGTATGACGAGGACACCATTGACCATGCGTGGGTGACCTACGAAGAAGCAAAGAACTACGACTTGCTCGAAGGTATGGTCGACGAGCTTCGTCTTGCCGAAGAGCTCCTCAACAAGAAAAATTAATCACGTATGAACATCTATACGCATCAGGAAAGCAATGCCCGCAAGACATGGTTCCTCATGTTTGGCTTTTTCGCACTTATCGCAAGTCTTGGCTGGGCAATATCGGCGGTGTATCAGGATCCGTCGATTTTCTATATCGCCATCATCTTTTCACTGGTGATGAATGTGGGGAGCTACTGGTTTTCGGATAAAATTGTCACCCGTATCGCGGGCGCAAAGCCTGCAATGCGCGAGGAGCACCGCGAGCTCTGGAACCTACTCGAAAATCTTTCTATTACTGCGGGACTTCCGATGCCGAAGCTTTATATTATTGAAGACCCCGCACCGAATGCTTTTGCAACAGGGCGCGACAAAGAGCATGCAGTGGTGGCGGTCACTACAGGACTCTTGGCGACACTTGAGCGTACCGAGCTTGAGGGAGTGCTTGCACACGAGCTCGCACACGTAGGCAACCGCGACATGCTTATTGCTACCGTGGCGGTGGTGCTTGTGGGCTTGGTAACGTTGCTCTCTGACTTTTTCTTGCGTATGGGCTTTTCAGGCAACAGTGACCGAAAGTCGCATCCCGCAGTTTTGATCATTGCACTTGTCCTTGCGATACTCTCGCCGATTGCAGGTTCCTTGATACAGCTTTCTATCTCGCGCAAACGCGAGTTTGTGGCAGACGCTACCGCCGCACTTTTGACCCGCTATCCGGAAGGTTTGGCCTCAGCACTTGAGAAAATCTCTCGATCATCTGCGCCACTCTCGCGTGCCAACCATGCGACCGCGCATCTCTATATCGCAAACCCGTTTGCTGGTAAGTCAGGTTTTATGAACAAGCTGTTCTCAACCCATCCACCAGTCGAGGAGCGCATCAAGGCTCTTCGTGGAGCAAACCAATAATATGGACAACGAACCGATCAAGCTGACATGGCTCGACCGCTTGCTCAATATGAGCGAGGCACGTGTTCGCTACCTCACCAAGCCGACTGCAATTGATCGTGCGTTTGGAGCAACAATTTTGAAGCTCTTTCCCGAGTCAGTGACGCCAAACCAAGTCACATTGTTCCGGTTTATTATGATCCCTATTGTGCTTATTGCACTGATTTTTGGTTATACCGAATTTGGTATGGTCACCTTTGTGCTCGCAGCGATCTCGGACGCGGTCGACGGGGCAATGGCACGTACGCGCAAACATATTACAAGCTGGGGTATTCTTGCAGACCCTGTAGCCGACAAACTTTTAATTGGCCTCGTGTCTCTTGTCTTGGTGACGCAGTACCTTTCACCGACGCTTGGTATTTCGATTGTGGCACTTGAACTCCTCCTTGTGGCTTCCGCTTACTACCGTTACCGCGGGAAGGTGGTCCCCGCAAAGACGATAGGGAAGCTGAAGATGATTTTGCAATGCGTGGGTATCGGCCTGCTCTTGCTCTCGGTGGTGACGGGCTTTGCACCACTTTTTGAAGCAGCACGCTGGGTGCTCTACAGCGCTGTACTCTTTGCACTCCTTTCGCTTACCATTTTCCGTTCGATATAATAGCTGTATGAGTGAAGAAAATATCCTCCGCCCTGAATTTGAGCCAAACCCTCGCTACGACCAGTTGCTACGCGATCTTGTAGAATATCAAGTTGAGGAGGATCTCGACCTCGGCAAGAAAAACACACACCACTTTGCTGACGGGCTTCACTTGGAGGAAATAACACATAGTGATTTGGATATGTTTGACCGGATAATTCATTTTCCTAACAGTGGAGATATCAGTCTCGAGGAGTTTATTGAAGCACAGAAGGCGGTCGAGGCTGTAGGTAACGAGAGTCGTAATGTTCTTTGGGCATTTCTCGCAAACAAGATGATGGGTGTGGTCACGCATGGTTTTAAAAGAGAAAAAGGTCTTGATGAAAGACCAGAAGACAAGTAGACTCGGTGGGGCAGGAGAAAGTTAAAAGTTCAAAATTGAAAGCTAGAAACTAATAGCTAAAAGCTAAAAGCTAGTAGCTAATATATGGAGGGTTCGCATAGTGGTCTAGTGCGCGACCCTGGAAAGGTCGTATATCCGAAAGGGTATCGAGAGTTCGAATCTCTCACCCTCCGCAAAAGAAATCCGCTCGAAAGAGCGGCATTTCCTTTTGCGGAGGGCGGCTGCAAAGCAGCCGGACTTTCTGCGAAAGTCTGAGAGATTCGAACGCCGGAGCGGACGCAGTCCGGGCTCAGTAGAGACCGGCCGCGAGGCGGTGCCCAGACCGAAGTTTCGCGACGGCGAAACTTTGAGTCGCGGGCGAATCTCTCACCCTCCCTTTTTTCTGCTAAGATACTCCAGTACGAGGAGAATTGGATGAGTGGTTTAAATCAACGGTTTACTAAACCGTCGAACCCTAACAGGTTCCGTGAGTTCGAATCTCACATTCTCCGCAAAAGAAATCCGCTCGAGAGAGCGGTATTTTCTTTTGCGGAGAACAGCTGCAAAGCAGCTGGGCTTTCTCTGGAAAGCCTGTGAGATTCGAACGCCGGAGGGGACGGAAGCGAAGCGAAGTCTGGGTTCAGCAGAACCTAGCCCCGAGGCGGTGCCCAGACCAAAGTTTCGCGACGGCGAAACTTTGAGTCGAGGGCGAAAAGTGTACCCACGGTTTCACATTCTCCGCCAATAAAGTTTTTCTGCTATAGGATAAAAGGATTCTGACTTTTATAATAGTTTCATGCAAAAGTATGCTTTTTTAGATAGAGATGGAACGTTCCTCTGGGAGCCCAAAAAACCTGAGGGTGTCGATCCGCGAGAAACATTTCCATTGAAATCCATGGATGAGTTTAGGTTTATGGATGGCGCCATGGATGGAATAAAGAAGCTTGTTGATAAAGGATACAAGCTTGTGATGGTAACCAATCAGACATACCTTGGTACCAAGAAACATCCACAGGAAATGTTCGATCAGGTCATGCAGAAAATAGACGACGAATTCGCCACGCATGATATGAAATTCGAATTCAAGATGGTTTGTCCGCACGGACCGGATGAAGGATGTGACTGCCGTAAGCCAAAAATAGGCGGTTTGAAAAATTTTTTGAAAACGCATGAAGTTGATTTCGAGAATTCATGTATGTTTGGCGATAGAGCAACAGATGCTGAATTTGCAAAGAATCTTGGGGTTCGATTTGTTAAAATTGAGACGAATAAAATATTTGTGGTTCCAGAAGGTATATCGCCCCCGCATAACTCAAAAGGGTAGTCAGCTTCACCTTCACTCAAAAGAAAAGCCACCCTTGCGGGTGGCTCTGTACTAAGGTCAAAAGACCTACATCCTCTCCTCGAGTGGTGCCGGCCGACTCGCAAGCCGGGTGAGGTCAGACTCCTCATAGACACCGGGATAGAAGTGGTCGCGGAACAACATAACTTTTTCAGCAAGGCTGAAGATGTGCTCGGAATCTTTTGAGTCTGCGGCAAAGACCGGATGTCCAGGGCAACAAACTAAATTAGCTTCGTTTGCAGTCATGGTTGTTATGACAGGAATTTCGCTCATGGCCGCAAGTCCGCTTACCATAGCTAACGTTTTTCTGTCATCAGTGAAGCAAACGACAATCTGTGGTATCCCGTCAGCTTCGCCGGGCTCGTCATTTAGGTCATTAACACAAACACCTTTTTCTTTGCACAGTGCGTCAAAGGCAATGGCTTCAATTGTTTTCGGATCTTGTGAGTTGTTTCGGCTCACTAGTATTATTTTGAATTTATTCACTATTTCCTCCGTGGGTTGGTTCTGGGTCTGATACTAGGCGACCAGAGCATGCTTTGCAAGCAAGTTATTATGCCTCTTGTATACTAGGTACATGACTAGAATAATTTCACTTAATATTTGGGGAGGGAGGGTCCGTGAACCCCTTTTGGAATTTATTAGGACCAACGCGTCGACCGCCGACATTTTTTGTTTTCAAGAGGTCTATCATGATGCAGTAAAGAAAACACAGGGTGACTTTACTGAAGTGCACCTCGAGATGTTTGATGAGATGCAAAAATTGCTACCGAACCATATCGGTAAGTTTTGTCCTGTTGTCGAAGATTATTTTGGAATTGCCACATTCGTCCACAAGAATTTTCAGATTAAGGCCTCAGGCGATATCGATATTTATGAAAATCCGGCTTACACGGGGATGGGTGGCAACCATTCAAGAAAAGGGCTCTGGGTTGATATTGAAAAAGAAGACAAGACACTCTCAATTCTCAATGTGCACGGCTTATGGACGGGGAAAGGGAAGGGTGACACGCCAGAACGCTTAGAACAATCTCGTCGCATCCGGGCTTTTATGGATGCAGTAAAGGGTCCGCAGGTTTTGTGTGGCGACTTTAATCTTTGGCCAGACACGGAAAGTGTAGCGATACTAGAGAAAGGGATGCAGAACCTTATAAAGGAGCACGGCATCAACTCAACACGCACTTCATACTATAAGCGTGCAGCGGAAGGCGGCTCTCATGCTGACTACGCCTTTATCTCGCCTGAAATTCATGTCTCAGACTTTAAGGTTATGCCTGAAGAAGTATCTGATCATGCGGCGCTTCAAATCGATATTGCTTTCTAAGTTTGCGCTATACTTCCTCTATGTCATTCTCCAAATCCAACGACGAGCTTAAAAAGGAATTACCACCAGAAGTCTATAAGGTGGCGCGTGAAAAGGGGACCGAAGCGCCGTTTACTGGCGAACTCCTGAAGAATAAGGAAAAGGGAACCTACACCTGCCGTGTCTGTGGTGCGAAACTCTTTTCATCGGAAGCAAAGTTTGACTCAGGCACCGGCTGGCCATCGTTT
>JACCDR010842001.1_pt1 | contig 10024 bp, 13 predicted proteins | sample 7446431 | NCBI WGS metagenome assembly JACCDR01 (sample SAMN15323443, study PRJNA562643) | freshwater metagenome | isolation source: river surface water | place: USA:Blue River Watershed | collected 2017-08-17 | reverse complement strand
GTCGGACCCGCGGGGCCTTGCGGTCCCGTCGCTCCAGCCGGCCCCGTATCGCCTGCGGGTCCCTGGGGACCGGTGGCTCCCGTGGGGCCTGCTGGCCCCTGCGGACCCTGCACCAGCTTCTCGAGCTGGTCGTCGTCGGGGAGGCTTTCGATAGCCTCGGTCGAATCGATGAGATCGGTGACCTGGTCGACGTCGCTCACTTGGTCACCCCCCGCACGACGGCGTACTTGCCCTCGACGAGCTTCTTGCTGGAGCCGTCGGCGGAGTTCGTGACCACGACGTCAAAGAACCCTGCGGTGTCCGACAGGGTGGCCGCGTGCGTGCGCTTGATCGTGAGCCGGATGATGCCGTCGGTCTCGAGAGCGATCGATCCATGTGTCCCGTTCGAGAGGTCGATCGCGGCGTTGGCGTCGGCCTTGTTCACGCGGAACTTGCAGGCGGCCGACTCCGTGACCAGCCACACCCTCGCGACGCCGTCGCCGTCGGTGACGCGGAACCGCTTCACCGTGTCGGCGTTGTCTGCGATCTCGAGGATGCGGTTGAGCTTCGCCATGTCAGGTGCCTGCCGTCTGGTTGACCGTGGTCGAGACCTTCTCGAACCTCACTCCGCCGTCCGCCGATCTCCCCCGGATGGCTTCCGCGATCGAGCGCCTCGGCCGTTCGCGGTAGGGGTGGAAGTCCTCCATGCGGGCGAGCGGCCGTCGGAACTGCCTTCCCGCGTTGGCGACCATCGCGATGATGGCTGCCGCCCTGTCCCACTCCCGCGACTGCCTGGCCTTGGCCATCGCCTCGAGGTCGCGCAGCCGAAGGTCCCAGGGGACTACGCCGACGATGCCTGCGCAGGAGTGGATGCACTCCCAGAACTTGCCGTGCCGATCGACGCGAGCGCGATCTCGATCCGTTTCGCGATCGTCAGCCTGAGCTCCTCCATCGCCGACCACAGCCTTTCGAGGAGCTCGCGCCGTGTCGGTGTCGGGAAAAAATCGATGTACGCCCGATGGAGGAGCTCCCGTGCTTGCATGAGCGTCGGGCCGTCGACCGCCTCGAGGAAGTCCATCATCTCGATGCCCTTCGCCTCGGCCTGGGGGCGCACGACCTCCCACAGGATGTCGACGACCTGCTTGTAGTCCGCCATCGCCGGGATCCACCCATTGCGGACGTCGAGCACCTTCAGCCCGAGCGAACGCTCGAGCGTGAGGACGGTGCCGCACGTGATCGCGACGTCCCAGCGCCGGCCCTTGGTGTCGGCGAAGTGCATCAGGACCCGCTGCTCTCCCGCCAGGTGACGGGGTAGGCGGTGCTGCGGCCGGGCTTCGCGACGACGTCGTAGGTGACCTTGCCCTCGATCGGGGCGCCGCGCTTGAACTGCGTGACGGTGAAGTCACCGCCGAAGCCCTTGTTGCCGGCGACGTTCTTCGGCCCCTCGAGGAAGAGGAGCGAGATGAGCGTCTTGTTCTGGTACGCGGTCCGCAGGGCGGTGTGGCCCGCGTTGGCGGTGTCGAAGAGGATCGTGAAGCTGACCGGCAGGTCATGCATCACCGTCGCGTACTGCTTCACCGCGACGCCCTTGGTGGTGACGTCCGCCTCGACGGCCGAGTCGTCGAGCGAGTCGGTCACGATGCCCGTGAGCTCGGTGCTCGCCTCGGCTCCTGCGTTGCCGTAGTACGCCTTGGTGTCGGTGCCGTTGATCTCAGACATGGTGGTCTCTGCTTTCCTGGGCCGTCGTCAGACGACCTTGAGCTCGTATTCGAGGGTGACGACGGCCGTGGTGATGCCGTGCTCGAGAAGGTGTGGGAGGATGTAGGGCGACTCGGTCCCGACGAAGGAGGTCCGGCGGCGGACGCCGGCGATCGCCGTCTCGATGAGGTGGTCCTCGATCGCGTCCGCGAGGTCGAGCACCTCCTTGAACCTGACCGCGTCGTCGTCGGTGCGCCGCTGGATGGCGACGTCGATCGTGAAGACGCGGATCCGATGCGACTTCGTCTCCTGCTCGGTCTTCCTGCCGCGCCATACGACGGCGGTGCGGAAGGTGCCGACCTCGTCGAACTCGGCCGGATCGCGGATCGGGACGGATCTCGCCTCGGCGTTCGGCTCCTGGCCGAGTGACGCGGCGGCGATGGTGGCGGCCACACGCTCGGCGAGCTCGAACCCGTTCATGCGATCCCCACGAGCTTGGTGCGGATCCGCAGCGCCGTGGTGAGCGGGTCGGTGTCGTGCGCGTCGAGGCTGCCGTCGACCCTCACCGCGTAGGTGTAGGTCTTGGTCCCGACGGTGCGGACGATCTGGTCGCCGCGCTTCGGGAGCGTCTGCTCGCCGTCAAGGACCAGGTCGGCGGGCTCGACCAGGAAGTCGAGCTGGTCCGCCGTCATGATCGCCGACTCGTCGGTGACGACCGACTGCCGCTTCCGCCCCGGGACCGCCGTGAGCTCGACGGAGAGGACGCCCCTGCGGTAGGTGACAGTCTCACCGGCGGCCGCCTTCACGGTCGTCGCGAGCTGCTGCAGGGCTTCGCTCATGTGGCTCACGGGCGCTCCGGGGAACGAGTCCAGGCCACCGGCGAGGCAATCCGTCGCCTCGCCGGTGGCCCGAACGGGTCAGGGTCAGGTGGCGTTGAGGTCGAGACGGGCCTTCGCGGCGGTGGAGCCCTTCGCGCCCACGGCGCGACCGCAGAGCGTGTTGCCGCTCGAGGTCGTGGTGAGGTTGTCGTTGGCTGCGTCGTAGTAGAGCTGGGCGCCGTCGTTGAACGCCTGCGAGGTGTTCGCCGAGTAGTCGATGACGCCCTTCGTCTTGAGGACGCCGGTCGCGTTCGCGGCGATCGCGCGGCTGGCGAAGCCGACGCGGCCGTTGGTGACGACGAGCTTGCCCTGAGCGATCGCCGAGCTGGGGGTGTGCTCGACGGTGCCCTGCTCGTGGATGAAGTCTCCGGCCATGGTGTGTCTCCGTTGGGAGGTTGGTCTGTTGGGTGGTCGCGGTGTGGGAGTGGGGCCCCGGGTCCGCGCGACCCGGGGCCCCCGGATTGGGGGAGGTCCTGCGTCAGGCGCCGGCCGACTTCGCGACGCCGCGGTAGTCCTGGGCGCTCACGCCGAAGTCCATGTAGCCGACGAACGAGATCCCGAGCTCACCGGCAGGGGTCGGCGACCGCATGAGGGTCGGGGTCTCGATGCCGTTGAGGAGCGACAGCTCGAACGCGCCCACCTGGGCCGGATCGGCGAACAGGAAGAACGCGGTGGTGCTGTAGCCGCTGACGGCCGAGTCGCTGAGGAGCGGGTGCGAATGGAGCGAGTAGCGGCCGGCGAACGGGTTCGATGCGCCCTGGGTGCTGTTGGCGCCGGTGATGAGCATCTGCGAGCCGAGCATCTGGGCCGCAGCGATCTCGAGTTCCGGCGGGACGAGCAGCTTCCGCGGCAGCACGTTGACCGCGGTCGCCTCCTTGGTTCCGCCGGGGCCGGCCTTCATCTTGCGGAACTTCTCGTGGAGCGTCGCGAGGCTGGTGAGGCTGAAGACCGTGGTGCCGCCGCTGATGAGGTTCCCGTTGTCGGCGTGGATGATCGACGTCGCGAGCAGGAGCTCGATGAAGGCGGCGTCGATCGTGTGCATCGCCGCCATACCCATGCCCTGGAAGAGCTGGAGGAACGCGCCGAGGTCATCGTTGATGATGTCCTGGCGGGTCAGCGTGACGAGCTCGCCACGGGTGTCGGCCTGGGCACTGAACGAGTTCTCGCCGAGGCGGCCGTGCTTGAGCTTGCCGTCCTTGTCGACCTTCTCCCACTTGCCGTTGGTGAGGAGCTGCACGCGACCGACCGACTTGAAGTCGCTCACCGGCCGCTTCGCGCAGAGCTGCATCGCGACGACCTCGTTGATCCGGTAGAAGTCGAGGAGGGTGCGCTTCGCGGCGCTCTCGAGGACGTTCGGGAGCGAGATCGAGCTGGCGGCCGCACGGACGAAGTCGGTGCCGTCGCCGAAGGTGCTGCCGAGCTGGATGCCGTCCATCTGCGCGCAGACACGGACGAGCTCGCGGAGGCCGATGCGGCGGAAGTTCGATTCGGCGGCCTCGACGGCCTGCTGGCCGAACTGCCGGATCACGTTCTGCTCGGGGCTTCCGTTCGCGAGGCAGACGGCCGAGGCGAGGGCCGCGACGGTCGGGCGGACGGACGAGCGGCCCTGGTTGATCGCGAACGGCGCGACCTTCTCGCGGCTCGCGCGGACGGCGGCGACGATCGCGGTGTTCGTCTGGTTGATGTCCCAGCCCTCGGCGACGGCCTTCGCGGAGATCTCCGGATAGTCGGCCGCGGCGGCCATGATGTCGGCCACGCGCTTCCGCTCGTTGGCGAGGACCATGGTCGGATCCGGCGTGCCGTTGGCCTTGACCTCGGGCTGGGGTGCGGGAGCGGGAGCCGCGTTCGAGGCGGCGACGGTGCCCGGCGCGGTGCCGGTGTCGGATTCGGGGGGCATGAGTTCTTCCTCGGAGTGGCTCGCAGCGATCGCCGCGATGGTTGCTGACGTGTTGGAGTCGGCTCCGAGCTGCGTGAACGCGCCCTCGCGGAGCCGGGACTGGCGGATGACGTAGATGGGGCCGGTGAAGCTCTGGCCGTTGACGGTGACCTTCACGCCCTCGCCGACCTCCTCGACCGAGCGGACGTCGGCGCCCATGGAGGCCTGCCAGGGGAAGCCGTTGCGGCCGGCCTGGACGATGGCGTCGCGGAGCTTGCTGACGCCGGAGAAGACGCCGTAGGCGACGAGGCGGTTGCGCTCGACGACGGCCCGGTCGATGTGGCCGACGGTCGACTCGGCCCAGTAGTTGTGGTCGCCGGTCGCGGGGATCGGCGCGGTCGGAAGCTCCATGCCGGCGAGGTCGAGGACGAGCGGACGGCTCGACCACCACTGCCGGAACGTGCCGCCGGAGTAGAGCTGCATCGAGAACGTCGGCAGGCCCTTCTCGCCGTCGGCTCCGTCACCCTCGGCCGCGGCGCGGATCTCGACGGGGTTCTGGCCGAGCGTGATCTCGCCGCCGACGATGCGGGCGACGACGCCACCGGCGTTGATCTCGGCGAGCGAGAGCGGCCGGTTGCGGTCCTTCTGCTGACGTCGTCGCTGGTCAAGCGGCATCGCTGGTCTCCTTCGTGTCCTTGGCCGGCGTGTCGCCGTCCTCGCCGTCCTGGGACGGAGTCTGCTGCTGGTAGGGCTGTGCCGCGGCGAACCGCGTCAGTCCGCGCTTCTCGAGCTCCTTCTCCTCGGCCTCGGTCTGCGCGACTTCCTCGATCCAGTCGAGGCCTTCGGACGCGTACTCGCGCGAGAGCGTGGTGAGCCGCGACTCGAGCCGGATCCGCGCGGCCTGCGCCTCCTTCACCGGGTCGGCGTGCGTGAGGCCTGGCCAGCGCCAACTGTGCGGCACGGCGATCGCGTCCCGCATCGACGGCGGAAGGCGGAGCGTCTGATCCCCAGCAGCCTCGCGGATGAACTCGGCGAGCAGCGGATCGAGGATCGCGGTCTCGCAGTCGTCGCGCTCGATGCCGAGCTCGCGGTAGTAGGTCTGGAAGTCGAGCCGGCCGCTCGCGTAGTTGTAGGAGCTGCTGTTGCCGACCGCGACGTTGAACGGGGTGAGGGCCGAGCGTGCGGCCTCGTTGATGAGGACCTCGACGTACTCGCGGTAGCCGACGGCGGGGTACTTCGCGTCGAGCTGCTTCATCTCCCAGCCTGCGGGGAGCGTGATGAGCGAGCGGGCCTCGAGCTCGACGGCATCGAAGGCGTCATAGCTCTCGGGGTCCTGATTCGGCGGCTGGTCGGTCTGGAGGACGCCCGCGTAGTTCGCTGCGGTCTCGGCCGCGGCGAGCGTGGCCTCGCGGAACCGGCGGAGCTCGGCGAAGAGCCCGAGCGACGGCGCCAGCTCCGAGATGCCGCGGATCTGCTCGACCGATTCCGGACGGAACCAGTGGAGCATCCGCTTCGCGTTCACCGGCCGAACGCGAGCGGCACCGGGCGTCGTCGACGGCGTGAGGTCCTCGACGAGGTACTCGATCGGCGTCCAGTCCTCGTCGTAGACGATGCCGTCGACCTCGCGCTCCCGGAGCTTGCCCGAGTATCCGGAGGTGATGCGGGTCGAGTGGATGAGGCGGAGGTCGAGGAGGATCGGCCCGCGGACGGCGGCGTTGGTCACGGGGGTTCCGAAGACCTCGCCGTCGACCATCTTCGCGATCATCGCGGTACGGAGCTTGAGGGCGAGCCGGATCGAACGGGACCACGAGGCCCACGCCCGCTCGAGCCGCTGGTTCAGCTCGCGATCGTCGGTCGTGAGCTGCAGGCGCGGGCCGACGCCGATCGCGTCGTTGGCCTTGGTGCGGACGATGCCGGCCAGCCACGAGTTGTTGCGGAGCTCGTACCGGGCCCGGATCGCCGCGGTCCGGCGGACGTCCGGGGACATGGCGTCGATGGCGTTCTGCATCGACGCGTAGGCCCAGTGCTTCTCGTTGTGCTCGCTGGTCCGCGCGATGTCGAACGACGACGCGGAGACGCGGCGAACCGTCGCCGCGGTGCCGGCGGGCGAGCCGGAGCCCATGATCCAGGAGAGGAGGCGACTCACGAGTGCGCGCCTCCGGCCTTGAACCGGCGGACGGTGATGCCCGTCCGGCCGTTGGACGCCGCCTTCTTGCCCTGGTTGTAGCGGTCGAGCTCGATCAGCTCGCCGATCGGCCGGTTCGTCGCGGAGCCGAACTCTCCCGAGACGGACTGCGGCTTATCGACGGCGGCGTCGATGGCCGCGTCGATCTTTGCCTGGGTGCTCGTCGGGGTGGCGCTCATGGGCGTGGGGGTCGCAGGCGATCTCTCTCGCGCAGTGCCTGACCTCGCCCCGGCGCCACGTGTCGACGGCCCGCGAGACGTCTCGCTCGGCCTCGTCGTCCACCTTGGCGCCGCCGTCCAGGAACGCGATCCACGCGACCTGCACGGCGTCCTCACGCAGCTCGGCCGGAACGAACCGCAACACGGTCCGAAGGACGTCGCCGCACTCGAATGGGGGAAGTCGATCCATCCGGTACGGACGCGGCGCGGAACGCGAAATCGCGATTTCGTCGGTTCGGCCTCGATATCGTTCAGATAGTTCCATTAGTGGAACTCACGCATCGGAGATCACCTTCTCCACGGTGAGGATCAGCTTGCCGCAGTGCTCGCATCGGCGCCGCCGGATGATGCTCTGCCGCTTCGTCTGCCGCACGTAGTACACCTCGAAGCGGCGGCATCCGCATCGCGAGCAGACGAGGCCCCGCTCGTCCTGCTGGTCCGCGCGGAGCGTCCGCTCCGGCCGTTCGTCGCCGTCGCGCTGGCCGAAGAGCGTGTTCTCGTCGCCGTTCATCGGTGCTTCCCTCGCTGCAGGTCCGACATGCGCCGCCGCTGCCGCGGTGCCGGCGCCGCCTCTCCGTGCCTGAGATCGATCCCGGTCACGCTCGCCGCGACGGCGCACCCGACGAGGCAGTCGAGATACTCGTTGTCGCGTCCGACCTTCTTGCGCCACTCGTCGAGCGTACGCCCCCGCGCGGTGACGCGCACCGCGTACTCGGAGGTGAGGTGCGTCGCGACGAGACGCAGCGCTGCGCGGTCGGTGTCGCGGACGCCGCAGAGCGTCATCGAGGCGGGACCGCCCATCGGGGCACGCAGCCGGTCGGCGAGGAAGGTCTTCCACGCGTTCGTCGAGAAGGTCAGGAACGGCAGGGCCCGCTTGAGCGGGTTGCGGCGGCGGATCCAGTCGCGGCCGCGGATCTCGCCGGGCCGGAGGTTCCAGTCCCGCATCTGGCTCGCCGACGCGCCCTGGTACTGGCCGTGGCTCGGCATCACGCGGTTGTGCAGGCCGCTCTGCAGGCACCAGGTCTCGACGGTCTCGGTCGAGTCGCCGAAGCCGGCGTCGATGAGCATGAGGTCGACGTTCTGGAGGTCGCCCGTCGTCCGCTTCCACGGGCGGCGCAGGATGTGGTTCGCGAGCTCCTCGAGGGCCGCGTACCAGCGGGCCTCACGGGCGAGCTGCGGGTAGGTCTGCTCGAGGGTCGACCGGAGCGACTCCTTCGTCCAGTCGTTCATCGGCTGGCGCGGCCAGGTGCCGAAGTCGACGAGCGTACCGCCGAACCCGTCCTTCCACGCGCAGACGGCCCAGGCCATGAGGTGCTCGCCGACGTCGACGAACGCCGTGAGCTTGGTCGCCCACGCCGGGACGAGGCCCCGCTCGATCCCGCTGAGCCGGGTGACGAGGTCGTCCTGGTCGAGCGCCCGCTCCTCCTGGGCGCTGGCCCGGCGCGGACGCTGCTGCATCTCGGCCTCGAACCCCTCGGGGTTCTGCAGCCAGAGGTTCATCGCGTACTGGATCGCCGACAGCTCGACGCCCTTCTGGTAGCGGTGCTCCCAGGGGACGACCGCGCCCTCGTTCATCGCGTCGAAGTTGGTTCGGTAGAACTCGGTCGCCCGGGGGCAGCCGCGATCGCCGGCACGCATCTCGTCCTTCTGGATCTCGCGGTAGGCCTCCCAGAGGTCCAGCCGCTTCGGCATGGCCTCGACGAGCGGATACCGCTCGCCGCGGTACTCGGGGCTCTTGTCGCGGCTGAGGAGCTCGTCGGAGACGTCGCCCTCGCAGATGACGGTCACGAGCGCGACGACCGCGATGCCCCGCTTGTGCGAGCCGAGGTTCTCGACGGTGTTGCGGATGAGACCGAGCCGCAGCGCGCACTGCGACGGCGAGCGGGCGCTCTCGTCGGTCTGAGGGTCGTCGAGGATGACGAAGTCGGGGCGGGCGACGGTGCCGTCCGGCCGCTTGAACGACATGCCGCGGAGTCGGCCGGTGATGCCCTGCGTCTCGAGGCAGATGCCGGACGACGCGCTGCCCTCGACCGGCGGCAGCACCAGCCGCTCCTCCGACCACTGCATGCGCGTGAGCTTGCCGTCGAGGGTCTGGGCCTTCGCACGGAGGGTGATGCCCTCGAGGGCGCGGATCGGGTAGCAGACCTCGGGGAAGTCCTCGAGGAGCAGGTCGTTGCCCTCGAGCTCGCCCTTCACGCAGGCCATCACCTCGTCGGCTCCCTTGCCGGTCGCGCCGAGCAGCACGATGTAGTGCCGGAGTCCCTTGCATGCGGCGAAGAGCATGGCCGCGACGCCGTGCTGGGTCTTGCCGTCGCCGCGGGGCATCGCCAAGGCGTACTTGCCGCCGATCTCGGCGACCTCCTGGAGCCGGCAGCATGCCTTGCGGTGGCGCTCCGCGAGCGGGTCCGTGAAGATGTGCGAGAGGTAGGTCCGCTCGAAGTCCTCGATCGACCGGAGAGCCTGGGCGCGTCGTTCGGGGTTGCGGACCGGGGGAAGGGGACCGATCTCCCGGCGGGCGGCGCTCTGCTCCCGGGACCGCTCCGCCATCCGTTCGCGGTGCCGGTCGTAGGCGTCGGCTTCGGGACGAGGCGCCCGCTCGTGGCCGTTCGCCGCGGCGGCGGCGACGCGGGCTCCCTCGATGGTCAGCGGCTCGCGTTGACGCTTCCGGCGGCTCTTCGGTTCGCCGGCCTTCGGCGGAGGGTCGAAGAGCGTGGGCTCCGTCGGTGCCGTCCGGCGCCGCTGGGTCGGCTGCTCTGGGGTCCGCTTCGGCAATCGACCTCCATCACGAACGCGGGCGGGAGCTGACGACGTGCGCGCGGTAGTCGGCGCCGAGGCGGTCGACCACGGCGCACCAGAGCCGGGTCATCACGAGGCCCCAGGCGGTGGCCGCGAGGATGCCGATCGCGAACCCGCAGACGGCCCACGCGACGCGGCCGGTCATCGTCCAGGCGATGTGGGTCGAGGCGATCGAGACGGCGAGGGCGACGACGACGATCGTGAGGATCCCGACGTTTCGGATGCGCTTCGACGCGCGCGTCGCTGCCTGCAGCGCGGCGACGCGCGGATCGGGGACGGTTTCGCGGAGTGGCTTCATCGGATCGGCGGTGGTTCGGGGCCGCGCGGGTGGCGGCGGGTGGCTGAAACGGGGTCGGGAACGGCGATGGAAAGAAACTGGACCGCCCCAACCTGC
>JACCDR012529479.1_pt1 | contig 10027 bp, 5 predicted proteins | sample 7446431 | NCBI WGS metagenome assembly JACCDR01 (sample SAMN15323443, study PRJNA562643) | freshwater metagenome | isolation source: river surface water | place: USA:Blue River Watershed | collected 2017-08-17 | reverse complement strand
GTTGCACAACAAAGACTTTCTACAGAAGCGGCTCGCACGCAAATTCAGCAAGCGAAACTTGCAACGGAAATACAGAAAACACAAGCTGCTTTAGCCGGTGTCGAAACTGCATTGCAACGCGCAGTTGCCGCAGAATTGAAGGCCAAAACAGCCGCCGAAGGCTTTGCGCAGGCTCAAGCAAAAGCACAGTCAGAAATTAATAATTTAGCCGCATCGCAGCAAAAGACGATTGCCGCTTTGACAAATGGTGCGATTGCAAATCAAAACCTCGCAACTGCAACAGAAAAAACCCGCGAGGCACAAAACAAAGCTGCAACAGCCGCGCAGCAACTCGCAACTGAGCAACAGCGCACGGCGCAGGTTGCGCAACAAAGCAGCATTCAAGCTGCACAAGCCGCCGTTCAACAGTCAGTTGCGCAAACCCAGCTTGCGAATGCGCAAACGCGGGCAGCCCTGACCACGCAGCAATTGAACACTGCGCAGGCTCAGACAGCCACAGAACAGCAGCGAACTGCCGGGGCAGCACAACGCCTCAAGACCGAAATTCAACGCACGCAAGAGGCGTCAGACCGGGCCGCGCTGGCCGCGCTCAGGCTCGCGCAGGCACAGAAAAAGGCAGGCGAGGAAACCAAAAACACCGGGTCAAAACTGCTGGCCTACGCTCGCAATGCAGCGGCTGCGCTTGGGGTGGGCATATCGGCAAAAGCAGTAATCGAACTTGCGAACAGCTACACGACATTGCAAAACAAATTGGTCAATGTCACTGATTCGGAAGGTCAGCAAATTACATTGCTGAATAAATTGTTTGATGTTGCAAATAAAACTAGAACGCCAGTTGACGAAACAGTTACATCGTTTGCGCGTTTTGATCGTGCATTAAAAAATATGGGTAAGTCGCAAGAAGATACTTTGCGATTGACCGAAACAATTAACAAAGCATTTGTTGTTAGCGGGGCGACAGCGACAGAACAGGCGTCATCTTTACTGCAACTGTCTCAAGCATTCAATGCGGGAGCGTTACAAGGTGATGAATTCAGGTCAGTATCTGAAAATATTCCTTTGGTTTTGGATGCTGTTGCAAAAGTTTTGCATAAGCCAATCGCAGCAATTAAACAGTTGGGCTCAGAAGGCAAAATTACATCAAAAGTTTTGTTTGATGCGTTCACTTTGATTCAAAAAGATATTGATGAAAAGTTTGCAAAAACAACGCCGACAATCGGACAAGCATTTGAAGTTCTTAAAAATAAAGCAACTCAAGCATTTGGAGAAATTGATAAAAAACTTGGTGTTACGTCAGCAATTGCGAAAGGGCTATTGTTCATTGGCGATAACATTAAAGTTTTGACTGTTTTGGCGTCTGCTTTAAGTGCTGCGTTGTTAATTGCGTTTGGCGGGCCGCTTGTTGCTGCACTTGCGACGGCAACAAGAGCGGTCATTGCATTCACTGCGGCTTTAGCTGCAAATCCTTTAGCTTTAGCTGTGATTGCGATTACGGCGTTGATTTCTGCGCTATTTGTTTTTCAAAACGACATAAAAGTTACGTCCGATGGTGTTGTGACCTTTGGCGATACCGTCAAAGCTGTTTTTTCATTGATAGGCGATGCGTTAAAACCTGTTGTTGCTTTCATTAAAAGTGCGTGGAATTCAATGATTGCTTTTTTGAATACCGAAACACAAGGATTTGCCGATTATTTCCGCAGGGTTTTGCAAAGCATTCCTATCGTTTTTAAGTTCATTGGAAATTCGTTAGTTGCAATTTTTGTAGGTTCGTACAATTCAATTGTTGACGGATACAAACTTTTGCCCGATGCTTTGCATGATATTTTTGCACTTGCATATAACGGCATTATTGGCATTGCTCAGAAAATAAATGATTTGGCACTTGAGCCAGCACAAAAACTTGCCGAATTGGCAAACTCCGGTGCGGAAAAATTAGGTTTTGGCAAACTTTTCGATGTTGTTTCTTTGCGTGATTCACTTGAAAAATACAAGATCGAGTTAACGGGCGGTGCGGACGCTTTAGGGGAAATTGTCAAAAAATCATTTGAGAATTCATTCAAAACTGATTACATCGGCGAAGCAATTGATTTTGCTGGCGACAAAGTTTTGAAGCGTGCGCGAGAAATTGCAAATGAGCGTTTGAAGGCCGAACAGGGTGCATTGCGCGGTGCGGGCAAAGCTGGCCCGACCTTCGACCCGAAAGCAGAAAAAGAAGCCGAAAAGCGTGCCCACGCTTTGGCTAAGGTGAATCGAGAACTTGACCTTGAAGCGGCAAGCATCGGGCGGCTGACCCCTGCGCAGATTCTGAAAAATCGTTTGCAAGACATTGAAAACGGATTGTTGGACAAGAAAATCAAACTTACAGAGTCTGAGCGTGAAGGAATTGAAGCAAAACTTAAGACAATTCAAGACAAAAAAGGCGCTTTTGAACTTAGCGAAATAAATAGAGAATTGGACCAACAAGCAAAACTGCTAGACATTGTTGGGCCGAAGCAAGCTATTGCGCAGCAATTGCAGCAATATGAAAACAGCTTGTTGGACAAAGGAATTGAACTTAAAAAGGCTGACCGCGATGCGATAGAAGCAAAGCTAACGTCATTGCAAAAGCAAGCGCAAGTAAATCAAGCGCTGAATGAAATCTATTCACAAAGCAAAGGTGCAGAAGAAAATCTTGCTGTGCAAGTGACCGCGACAAAACAGGCTTACGATTCAGGCATCATCACGCTTGAAAATTATTCAAAGCGTATGACTGATTTGACTATTGCCAAAGCAAAACTTGATTTGCAAATGGGCAATGGCAATTTTGAAGATGTTGCAATTTCGAGTTTGGGGCATCTGGTTGAAAATTACACAAACGTTCTTTCTGGATTGAGCAACACATTCGGCGATTTCTTTTCAAGTCTTGAAGATGGATTCGCAAACAGCATTGGTCGTGCAATTGTTTATTCTGAAAATCTCAATGACGCACTTGGCAATGTTGCCCGCGAAGCCGTCGCAAATTTGATTTCGTCGTTGGTCAAACTTGGCGTTCAATACGTCATCAATGCAGCACTTGGCAATTCAGTTGCAGCAACTTCGCTCGCTACGCAAACTGCTGCAAGTGTCGCGGCTGCTGAATTGACTGCGGCTGCATGGGCACCGGCTGCAACACTGGTTTCCCTGGCATCGTTTGGGGCCAATGCCGCACCCGCTACGGCAGGCATTGCGAGTACGTTCAGCGTTGCCGAAGCCGTGAGTCTCGGTGCCCTGGCAGGGTTCGCACAAGGTGGCTTTACCGGCACTGTGGGCAGAGATGAAATTGCAGGCGTCGTGCATGGTCAAGAATTTGTGATGAACGCATCTGCGACAGCAAAAAATCGTGATGTGTTGGAAGCGATGAATCGCGGTGCGGCAATGGTATCGGCAAATTCGCAGACAAGCCCGCAATCTAACGGCATCAATGTAAACATTGAAAATTACGGCACGAATAAAGATTTTGAAGTGCAGCAACTTGGCGAAAGCGACATTCGGATTATTGCGCGGGATGTTGCAAGACAAGTTGTGCAAACAGATTCGCCAAAAATAATTTCATCCAATATTTCAGATTCTAATTCGATGGTGTCGAAAGCGTTGAATCGCAGCACGATGACACAAAGAAGGCGGTAATCATGGCATTGAAAAAATTATTGCTCACGCCTGAAAGAAATAGCTATAGCTATGACGTTCCTACAAATGTCATTAGCGTGCAATTAGCAGGTGGCGGCCCTAGAATGCGTGTTGACCAATTGGGAATGACAACGCGAATAAACCTATCGTTTAATTTGCAAACTTCCGAATATGATTATTTGCGAGCATTTTACAGATTGACGATTGCGGAAGGCGGGCTTCCGTTTTACATGGATTTGATTTTAGACACGCATGACGTAAAGCAATACAAGTGCGCGTTTGTACCTGGAACGCTAAAGCTGGCTTCGCAAAGTGGCTTGGCGTATTTTGTAAATGCAACTGTTGAGGTGTGGCCCTTGCCTGATGACAATTTGCAACTTACGTTAGATCAATTGGCCGCTTACAATGAATGGGGGCCAGATTGGCAAGCCAAATTGTTTAGTTTTGACGACGATTTCAATTATCGCATTAATACTTCAATTCCTAGTTACGATCACTTATGAGCAATTACAGCGAGTATTTTCTAAAAAGCGCATCCAATATCGTGCAATTAGAAACTTTGCAGATTTATCATCCTAATTTTTCTAAAACTTATTGGATTGTTCGCAATGCTTTAGACGGAATAACTGCGACTTTAGAAAATGGCGCATCGCAATTTTTTGAACAATATCCCGTTCAAATAAAAAATAACGGCAATCAAGCCGACTTAGACAGTTCTTATTCGATTGTGTTGGGCGATTTGGGCGATATTTTGCCTAAAGAATTGGATTTAGTATCGCAAAATAACGGCTTTAGTATTTTGCCAAAAATAACTTATCGGGTTTACAGATCCGATTCGCTTACACAAATTCTTTACGGGCCGATTGCTTTAGAAGTTGACAGTTTTGCATTTAATAACAACGGGGCAACATTCAAAGCTAAGGCACCTTCATTGAATGTTTTAAAGACTGGCGAACTTTACACGCCTGAACGTTTTCCAATGCTTCGCGGGTTTTTGTGAGTTTCGACGATTTATTTTATAAGTCTTACGACAAAGCAAATTACAACTGCGCGCATTTTTTGGCCGATGCTTGGCAAGAACTGAAGCAAGAAAATATTAGCGAACATTTAAAGTTTTTTCTTGCTGAAGAGAAACAAGCCGCTGCAATTTTGCGCAAACGATTTCATGCCCACAGTGAGCCCGTAGACCCGTGCATTGTTTTACTGCATTCGCGGGTTGCCGGGCACCTAGCTCATGTCGGCATGTTCACGCAAGGCAGGGTCTTGCATATCAATGCAATGGGCGTTCACTATCAGACGTTGGACGTGGTTAAACTTGGGTTTCATCGCTGCAAGTTTTACACGCCATGCTCAAACACCTAGTAATTGCCGAAAATCCATTTGATTCTGAAAAATGGGAACAGTTTGAGAACGTTGAGAACGTTTGCGATTTTTTAATTGATCGTTGGGAAGATTGGCCGCGCACTGCAAGAATTTATAAAGACACAGTTGCAGAATCTAACGACGTTACGCCTTTCGATAATGCGTCAATTGATAAGCTGCTTACGTTTACTGAGCGGCTGATTGTCGTTATTTATCCGGCAGACCCTGGCACATTGTTTATTGCAATTTTGGCTGTCGCTGTTGTTGCGGCTGTTGCGTTGCGTAAGCCTGACATTCCAACGCCTGCATTGCGAAATGTTCAAAGTCAATCATCAAATAATGAACTTTCAGACCGCACAAACAAAGCTAGACCATTCGGCAGAATTCCAGATATTTACGGCCTAGTTACGTCAACACCCGATTTAATTTCTGTTCCCTACAAAATTTTTATAAGTCATCAAGAAGTCGAATACTGCAATTTGTGTGTTGGAAGGGGCTACTATGACACGTTTAACATCCGCGATGATAAAACGTCTTTGGCGTTCATTTCTGGTGTGTATTATGCAATTTATGCACCTTTTACGTCTGCTAATTACGGCACACCTCAGACTACTAATGGCGGCACTTTGGGTCATCCTGTTTATGATGTTGTTCGCAGTTCTACTGTCAACGGGCAGACTTTAAGAGCGGAAAATTCGGCAGTTTATACAGGTACAAATAACATATATTTTCAATCGCCAAATTTAATTAAAGTCACTGGTTTTGATTTTACAGACAAATTTATTGCTGGCGATGTAATTCAAATTTTAGGTAACACTGGTGCAACCGACTTGCGCGGGACTTACACCTCAATTGCTGTCGATTCCAGTTCAATCACATTAAGCAATCCTTCTGCGGTTAACGGCAATTGGTCTTCAATTACAACAACAGGAACATCAAGCCCGACATTGCAAAGTTTGGGGCCTAAATGGGTCGGCACCTTCTTTGCTGAAAAAACCGATGCGACGATGATATTTTGTAATTTCGTTGCGCCTAATGGGTCATACAAAGACAACGGAACGAATCAATTCCGGCAAGATGTTGTGATTGAAATTGAAGTAACCCCCGCAACTTCATCCGGTACAGCAAACGGCACACCGCAAACTTTTCAAGTCACTGTCGAAGGTTCCGCCACAACGAAAACGCAACGGGCCGTAACGCTCATGGCAACGCCGAATCGACAAGGCCCGTATCTTGTCCGCGCTCGGCGCGTTACCCCGTCAGACACCAGTTTTCAGGGAACGATTGTTGACGAAGTAAAGTGGCGCGATTTGTACGCCGTCAACGTTGCAGCAGTTCAGCATTTTGGCAATGTAACAACGATGCAATGCGTCACTTATGCAACTGTCGGAGCGCTGGCCGTAAAAGATCGCAAATTGAATCTAGTTGTGCAAAGAAAATTGCCAATTCGAGTTAGCGGCACCACATTCACGCCCCACCTTGTGGGCACCTCACAAGCTGAAGAAATTATTACAGCAATTTGTCTTGATCCGTATATTGGGCGTCGCACAATCGACGAATTGGATTTAGACAGTATTTACGGCGCATCGCTTGCTGCAAAATTATATTTCGGTGCAACAAGATCGACCGAGTTTAATTACACATTCGATAATGATAACTTGTCTTTTGAAGAAACAATTCAAGCTGTTGCAAATGCTGCGTTTTGTCTTGCGTATCGACAAGGCAATAAGATAAAACTTAATTTTGAAGGTCAAACACAAAATTCTACGTTGCTTTTCAATCATAGAAACAAAATTCCAGACAGCGAAACGCGAACAATCACGTTTGGCAATCAAAATAAATATGATGGTGTTGCATACAAATACGTTGATTCTAAAGATGATTCTCTAGTTACTCTGAGCATTCCTGCAAATCAAACTGCTTTGAATCCCAAAACAATCGAAAGCATCGGCATTCGCTACAAACTGCAAGCATATTTTCATGCTTGGCGTGAATGGAATAAAGTCAGATACCAAAACACAATTACAGAATTTGAAGCAACGCAAGAAGCAAATTTGCTTGTTGATTTAGACCGTGTTTTAGTCGCAGACAACACCCGCTCAGATACCCAAGACGGCGAGGTTTTGGCACAAAATGGGTTGACGCTCACTCTTTCGCAATCCGTTGTGATGCAAGCAGGGGTAAGCTACACCATATTTTTGCAGCATGTTGACGGCACCGTGCAGGCTATCCCGATAACAGCCGGGCCGACAGCAAAACAGATTGTTCTAGGGTATGCGCCTTCGTTGCCTTTGTCGCTGGATGATGAAGCCTTTGCGCGGGCCACCTACATTATTTCGGGAAGTAACGCTTTGCGCGGGTCTGCATTTTTAATTCAAGAAAAAGAACCGCAAAACAACATGACTGTTCGCGTCAAAGCATTTAATTACGACGACCGTTATTACACAAACGATTTTGATTTGATTAACGGTGTGATTGATTTCAACGGTAATAACATTTGAGGTACGTTTATGGCCGCGCTTACGTCCGCTGATGCAGCATTGCAACGATTCAAAGACAACGAAAGCAGATTTAGAGATTTTATAAATTCTGCAACATCTTACACGGCTGACGACAATTCGACAGTTGTGCCGTCATTGCCTGCATTCATTCAAACGCTGAAATCTAGATACCTGAGTGTTGTTTCTCGCGGCAATTGGACGACAGGCACAGTCTATGCAATGAATGATTTGGTTGTGCAATCAAATCAGCGATATCTCTGCATTGTTCCCCACACGGCGGGCACGTTTGCGACCGATTTGGCGGCTGCAAAATGGCTTCTTTATAACGGGGTTGACGTGCCTGCATTGGCCGACCAAACAGCCACGGCAGGGCTTGGCGGGTCACTCGTTGGATATTCAAAGGTCGGGTCACGCACCGCAACTGTGGGCACTGTCGAAGCCAAATTGCAAGGCTATCTCGATTTCAAGGCCGACTTCGGGGCAAAAGGTGACGGCACGACAGACGACACGGCGGCTTTCACTGCTGCAAGGGCATCGAATCGTTGCGTTTGGGTGCCAGCGGGCAAATACATGATTAATTCGGCGGTCACAATTCCAGGATCGTCATTTACCAAATTCATTGGTGAGCCTACAAACTTTGTTGCACCGGGTTCGGCTTTGACTTGGGCAACAGTTTTTTACGTCAATTTCAATGGTGACGGTTTCCGTAATTTGACAACTGGAAACACAAGTTTTTACGGATTTGAAAACATCATGTTTTCAACTAATCCATCATTTGCAGCAACACGGGCAGTTTACGATGCGGGCGTTGTTGTTCATGCGTTGTTTCGACGTTGCGGCGTTCAATATTTTTCTAATAATGCAGCATTAAGATTTGCAACGGCTTTTGCAAGCACATGGGATCACAATATCGGCATGTATTGCAAAGATTATGTTTTGCGAATCGACAACGGCGGCGACAATGTTGTGATGCAGCAAGATTGCGAATCTACTTACGGCGGCGGCGTTTGGCTAGGCGGAACAGGTTCATTGATTGGCGGACATTTTGAAACTTGCTGCCAAAGAAACAACCCTGCAACAGAAAACTTGAGTTTTTACGACGTTTATATTTTAAACGGCGCATGGACGTGTTTGGGTGAAACGACATTTTCAGCCTATACACAAAATAACAAGCCGCCAATTTATTTAGATCATTCTCAATTGACGATGATTAACGGATTGCCGTATCAATTGGGAACAGGCGCGCCATATTGGATTTTCCTAAATGGCACTGACGCGAATTTGATGTTGATTAATTCGCGCGGTTTTACGACAAGCAATGAATTGCAAGTTTTGCGCCTAGATTCTGGATACGCAGGCATCAAGCCTGATGTAACTGTCGGCGGCATTTCATTTCAATCATCCACAAATAAAATGTGGGTGTGCTTTAATGGCACAAACGGCGTTTCAAAGCAGGCTGCGTTCATTTCAAGTGTTTCGCGCACTGGCACGGGACAATATACGATTAATTTTTCGATTACAATGTCAAATACTAACTATACGGTGCATGTCACTTCCATAAATTCAGGCGCGGTGACAACTGGAAATTATTTGACCAAAACAACAACAAGCTGCACTATTTCAGTTAATCAAATGAGCACGGCGGGTTACGATGCCACAGACGTGAGTGTTACGATTGTCGGGCCTTAAAATAATGGCATAGTTTGCGGGCGTTTCAAAAAGCCAATGTCATATAAAATTGCATTGGCTTTTTTCTCATAAAAATCATAATTTATATCGTCCGGGAATTTGTCCGGCATATCCATAATTGGACGTGCGCCGTCAGTTTCCGAAACTTTGTTTCCTGATTCGACATAAGAAATATAGCCGTATTCATTTTTTGGATAATACCATCTTACGACTTTGCCCAAATATTCGCGGTTTTTCTGCGCGCCGCCTTTAACGTTTTGAACTGAAACAAAGCGGCGAAAGTCTTTGCATTCTTCAATTGTTTGACGCAGCGGTTTGCGATTTTTTATGAATTCCATCACTGCATCATTGCAGATTGCAGTTTCTGGATTTTTTGAAAGCAGGCTGTTTAAAGCCGATCCGCGTTCGCAATAAGTGCCTTTTGACGTGAATCCTAAGCGTTCGTCAAGATAGCGGGCTTTCGGGTCTGCGCCTTCTTGCTTCAATCCAAAATAGTTATTTACATCGCGCTTGCAAATTGCAAAGTAGGGCGTTTCTTCCATTTCATAGCCGCAATGTGTCGCCCATGAATCAATGAAAGACTGCACTTGTTTTTCACGACTTTCGTCGTATTTGAGCACAATGCCGTCCGTATTTGCGCTTACGGTGGATATGCCCACAAGGTGCAGTGCTTCAATCAGCATACACAAAACAAGCTGCCCTGTAATCGTCACTTGCAGCATCAATTGAGGCGCAAATAATGTTGAAAATTTGTTTCCAAATTTGCCGAATGATCCGTTAATAACGATTTTCAAACTGTCCGCAATTTTTTTACAAATTGCGGCAGAAGC
>JACCDR012265630.1_pt1 | contig 10027 bp, 7 predicted proteins | sample 7446431 | NCBI WGS metagenome assembly JACCDR01 (sample SAMN15323443, study PRJNA562643) | freshwater metagenome | isolation source: river surface water | place: USA:Blue River Watershed | collected 2017-08-17 | reverse complement strand
TGATGACTGTTGCATTGGTATTATTGATGGTAACAGCTAAGGTTGCACCGGTATTCCATTCTTGGTTGATGGTGTAGGAACAAGTTGCCGCAAGGCTCGAGTTATTGAGGCCCAGCAGAAGCGCAGAGGCAATGAGAATTTTTTACAATGGACAAATATAAAGCGACTCCTTAATTATTATTAAATTTGGATAATTTCTATTAAATATGAATAGGTAAAGCGGAGATCCACAGGGGCATTGCCACCAATGAAACCAGCTCTCACATGGGCTTCAGTCGGGAACTGTGTATAACTAAGTGTACTTTAGCGGCGGGAGTCAAAATGTAAATTTCCTTTGCAATAAAAAACACTTCTCGTTCATTTATTGCAAAGGAGTCACTAGATTTTGGGGTAAAGGATCTGTTGAAATTAGCCCATTGGCGCTGTTGTACTTGAAATTGCATAAATCTAGGCGCGAGTAGCGCAGTTTTGTCATTCTAAATCACCGAAGAGCAACGACGAGTAATGCAATTTCAAGCGCAACCCGAAGGGCAGTATCCATTTTTCCGCACCGCAGCGTTGACGGTCGCTCATGTAGAATACCCGTCGCCTTGCTGTGCGGAAAAAAATAGATTCCTGTAGCACCAATCGGCAAATATCAACAGACACTAGTTCACAACAGAACTAAACACCTCAAAAAAAGTGGGGAAAGTTTTTGCGGTGCATTTGGGATCATTAATTCGCACAGGAACACCACCAAAAGTAGCCAAGGCAAAGCACATAGCCATGCGATGATCATCATAGGTATCGACTGCGACACTGGCATTTAGTTTTGCGGCTGGCGTGACTTGCAACCAATCCTCCCCCTCCTCCACCATGGCTCCCAATTTTCGCAATTCGGTGGCCATAGCGGCAATGCGATCCGTTTCCTTTACGCGCCAGCTGGCAATATTGGTGAGTCGTGAAGGGCCATCGCAAAATAACGCAACTACAGCGAGAGTCATAGCCGCATCGGGTATATGATTAAAATCCCGATCAAACGCCTTGAGCGGAAGGCCTTGGGGTGCTGATGCCTCAATCCAATTGTCGCCCTTGGTAATGGTTACGCCTATAGCTTCCAGCGCATCCGCGAACGCGACATCGCCTTGAATACTTTTTGCGCCTACACCTTGAACCCGCACTGGCCCGCGCCCCAACGCTCCGGCAGCTAAAAAATAGGATGCTGAAGACGCATCACCTTCAACAAAAACTTTACCCGGTGATTTATATCCTACTGCAGCAGGAACGGTGAATTGCTCCCAATCTTCGCGAGTGACTTGTACGCCAAATTGAGCCATTAATTTAAGAGTAATGTCGATGTAGGGCTTAGAGATTAACTCGCTGACTAATTGAATACGGGTTTCTTTACCCGTCATCGGCAAGGCCATGAGTAACGCGGTGAGAAACTGACTAGAAACATCGCCACGAATCTTGATGGTGCCACTTGCCGCTATGCTAGCTGGCTTAATGAGCAACGGGGGGAACCCTTCTTGACCAAGATAGGTAATGTCCGCACCGATCTGGCGAAGCGCATCCACCAAATCGCCAATGGGGCGCTCATGCATTCTCGGTACGCCGTGTAACTTGTAGGTGCCGCCACTCAAAGCCAAGGCCGCTGTTAAGGGGCGAAAGGCGGTGCCAGCGTTGCCGAGAAAAAGATCGGCCTCCTTATTGGGGAAGCAGCCATTCGTTCCTGTAATCTGATAATCATGCTCACCCGTTTTCAATACCCCTACGCCCAAGGACGCGAGCGCTTCTAACATGCGGTCGGTATCATCAGACTTGAGCAAATCGTGAATATCCGTGGGGCCTGAGGCCAGCGCTGCCAGAAGCAGCGTGCGATTCGAGATACTTTTTGATCCAGGCAATTGCACCAGACCATGCGCGCGCGCAGAGGGATTTACGTCGAGAAATTCCATCATAAACCTTTTTAGATTATCGATTTCTTGTGAGCGGCGCAGGATAAAACAAATTGCCGCCTAATCCAAATGAAACAACGGCACACTGTAACATTTACTCAATGTGTAAGCAGACGGTTGCTAGTTAGAAACGCATTGGGATGCTAAGTTTTGCAAAAAACTCGCTTGTTAGTGGGGCTAAACACCGCTAGGCTGTGGCAAAATTTATCTGTGGCGCCCTTTTATGATTAAGCCTCTTCGCACTCTATTCTGGCCTCTTTTTTTTACTGCTCATTTACTCACCTGCTGTTTGATCGCATGGCACCTCTGTGCGCAAATCAATTTTGCCTATCCGCTGGGTTACAAGTTACTGGATTTAGAAACACACATTGCCGAACTCGCACCGCGCAACCGTTTTAAGCAGGGGTTTGAATTGACTCGCCCAGAAGATCATTGGCGGTTATTTGGGCAAATCACCCAGGCCGTGCAAAGCGGCGGCGAAGGCTTAGCAGAGATCAGTTACAAATTACCCAATGGTGAAAACACGCCGCTAATGCATAAAGCGGAAATCATTCACCTGGAAGATGTGAGTCATTTAATTTCTCGGTTTTACTCTACCGGACTCTGCGCATTCATCCTTTGGATTTTTTGTTGCGCACTCGCTTACCAACAAAAGCTCTGCCTGCCATCGTTACGCAACATAGTGTTAGGATTTTTAGGCGGCGTATTTATTCTCTCCAGCATTGTATTGAGCTTGGGAGCAACAGATGTCTTTTATTGGTTCCATACCAAAGTATTTCCAGAAGGTCATCAATGGTTTTTTTATTATGAAGATTCGTTGATGACCACGCTGATGAAGGCACCGGATATTTTTGCTTTTATTGGTTTGCTGCTGCTGATTGTACTATTGGTTCTCTGGGGCATTTCCATCGCAACCATAGCTAAACTGTTTCGCGTTAGGCCTAACAACGGCGATCCAATCAACAGAGACCTCACTAAAATTGAAATCAAACGCAGCAGTTCACACGCAGGGTCACCAAAAAAATCGAAAAAAAGAAAATAGCTACTGTTGACGGGCTTTGGTAATAAGATCATAAGCGGCTTGAATGTCCTGCGCGCGCTCAGTCGCCGATTTAATCATGTCCTCCGGTAGACCCTGTCCCATCAATTTATCAGGATGATATTGGCTCATTAATTTGCGATAGGCTTTTTTGATGTCCGCGTCACTGGCTTTGGCCGTCACACCCAAGGCTTGATACGCCAGATTTAAATCACTCGCGGGCGTTGTATTATTCGTCGCAAATGAATTCTGCGCACCAATCATACGCACCAGCTGCTCGAAAGTCGCCCGAGAAAAACCAACGCTGTCAGCTACTTTTTCAAGGATACCGAGCTCATTATTATGTAGCTCGCCATCGGCCATAGCCAAATTGATTAAGTAGACCAACAACATTTGACTGAGATTAGGGCTACGACGACCTAAATCGCGAAACGCCGTCAAAGCGACTTTTAAATTAAATTCAGGGCTGGCTCCCTCTTTAAACAAACGAATGGCTTCACGCCTATGGTCGGGGGTTAAGCCCATTTTGTCCATCAGCGATTCAGTAAGACTGACTTCCAGTTTGCTGATATGTCCGTCGGACTTGGCAATGTGCCCAAGTAAGTTAAATACCGTTTTGAAAAAAAGTGCCTGTGCTTGTAGCAACTGCTCACCTGTTATTTTTTGATTCGCTTTTCGTTTGCGATCGTAAAAAAAATAGCCTGCTAAAGCACCGAGAATTACGGCAGGTAATTTATGAACTAATATATAACCTATGATAGCGCCTATAATTGTTCCAATCATGTTTGTTTCCTATAAATACTAACCGCCACGGCCTGACTCCTCACCAGATACTAGGGTCTGTTGACATTTTCACATTCGCCTAGGAACTGCAAGACAACATAGAACAACCGGCTTTAATGCGGGCCCACTCGGGACGTTTCGCAAAATACTGTTCGTTGTTCGGCTGCTCTGCGTAGGGGTCTTGCAATAAGGCCAACAGGTTTTTTACCTCACTGTAATCACCTGTGTTGGCTTTGTCTATGGCTTGTTGAGCCATGTAGTTGCGCAAAACGTATTTGGGATTGGTGCGATCCATACGCGCCTTGCGTAACTCTCGTAGCTCACCATACTGGCGATTATCTTGCCCTAAGCGTTTGCCATAAAGGCGCAACCAATTTGCCATGGCTGTGACTGCATCAGCGGAAGGTTTTGAATAATAGGCGGGAGCGATAATTTTAATTAACTGCTCATCCTTTCGCGCTGCTCGTGCTTCATCACGAAATGGTGCTTCATCCCCACCTTGTTTTTCGTCCCCAACTTGTTTTTCGTCAAAGTTAGACAATAACCGATAAAAAATAGTCATGTCCGTTTCGGTTAGCTGCAACACCTCGACGAGTTTATTAATAAGTTCATGATCATTCTCTTCAAACCGATAGAAACCTAATTTATTGGCCATGTCGGTTTGAAATTGTTGCTCGTATTCGCGGCGATAAATATCTAATCCGGCTTGCAGCGGTTCCACCGCATCGATCAGTGGATAAATTGCATTTCCCAACTGAGCCAAATTCCACAGGGCGATCTGCGGTTGATTGATAAATCTATAGCGGCGGCCCTGGGCATCGGTTGTATTTGGAGTCCAATCTGGATCATAACCTTCTAACCATCCATAAGGGCCGTAATCAATGGTCAATCCGAGTATGGACATGTTGTCTGTATTCATTACCCCGTGCACAAAACCCACGCGCATCCAATGTGCAATCATCTGCGCAGTGCTGCGGCAAATTTCATGAAACCATTGGCTATAAATTTCTGCGTTCAACTCTTTAGTGTTTACACACAATTGTGGAAACTCAGTGCGGATGGTGAAATCAGTTAATTTTTTTAACAATTCGTAATCTTTTCGCGCGCTCAATATTTCAAAATTGCCGAAGCGAATAAAGCTCGGCGCTACTCGGCAGACAATTGCGCCCGGTTCCATTTGTGGGTTGCCGTCATAAAACATATCCCGCCGTACTTGCTCGCCTGTTAACACCAAACTCAGCGCACGAGTCGTCGGAACGCCTAAATAATGCATAGCTTCGCTGCACAAAAATTCCCGAACGGAAGAGCGCAGTACCGCAAGGCCATCTGCAGTGCGCGAGTAAGGCGTTGCGCCTGCGCCTTTTAATTGCAATGCCCAATGTTGGCCGCGCGAGTTACTCACTTCACCTAAATTAATTGCCCGACCATCGCCCAATTGCCCAGCCCAATGGCCAAATTGGTGGCCGCCGTAGCAGGCAGCATAAGGTTGCATACCGGGTAGTAATGCGTTGCCAGAAAAAACGCGCGTGAACGCCTCTGTTTGCAATTCGCCGCAGGATAAATCCAGTAAGTCAGCAACAGCTTCTGCTGCACACACTAAAGTGGGCGCCGCTACGGGTGTTGGATCGACTCGCGAATAGCAGGCACTCATCACTTGGCGAGGATAATTATCAAGGGTAGGATCTGCGGGCAGTTGTTGTACAAACACATTTTGAATTTCTAACTGCGCCAGTGTTTTCATTTTAAAATTGCTTTTCTGCACCTAGAGTTATTTGATATTTGCTCAGCCCTGTTTTGGCCGAGGTGGGTACGGCAATATTAACATGAACCACATTTCCGATGCGGACTTTCGTAGAGCTAAAGCGCAAGCCTATGCCGATATCAGACAACATGGGAGCCTCTGGTTGATTATCTAAACCCCATGCTTTACCTCTATCGAAAAAAATGACGCCACCTAGCCGCACCAAATTGAACAGGTGGATATCAGAAAAATACCGCCGCTCCAGCGTAAACACATAACGCTTTTTACCGCGAAGATAATCCACTGGATAACCGCGCAAGCCTGTAATCGCTCCCACCGTAAACTCTTTGTATTGTGGAATATCTTCACTCACACCATATTCAAAACTCGCATACCAGCGATTTCGCTCGTTCATTAAGTAGTGATAGGCAACTGAAGTCACCAGTTGCGCAGGGTCCAAACCTTTAATTTGCAAATGCTCGCGGCCATCCAACAGTGTATGAAACATGACAATATGCCTATCCGAAAAACGCATATTGTTGGCGTATTCACTTTTATAACGAACAACATCATCTGAATTGCCAAAGCTAGTACCGGCAAATCCCAAACGCAGAGCTGCCGTTTGTCCGAAAGCGATATCTTCGGGGCGCTGAATTTGATTTAAATTTCTATAAATAGAAAAATTATTTTCTAAGTATTGGTATTCGATCCAGGGGTAGACGGCTTTGTCATGACTTGGAATCGGTTGGAGAGTATCTTCCACCGTAAAAAAACTGTCTTCCTCTTCTGCTAAACCAAGCAACCACCGCTGCGTAAATCGCTCATGAATTTCGGTGGCCTTGCCTACATAAATTTCATTGTCTATTGCTTCATGACGAAAATCATTGATAACTTTGTCGTAGGCGCGAATCTCCTCCACCTGAGAGAGCCTGGAAATGCTCAACCCACTTGCCCAAGGCGTATCTAATGCATAAAACGGGTGAGATACATTTAAAGAACCATTGTGCCCATCTGTAGTATCTTCATAGAGAAACTCCAAGGCAACTTGGCGATTTAAAAAATAGGGATTTTCGAATTTGTAAAAAACCGTGTTGCGTAACTGGTTCTCGCGATAACCTACGGTCAATGAATTACCGGAACCTAAAATATTGCCATCGTTAATCGCAAATCCAGTTTGATCACTTATTGAGTCGTGGCTATAACTGACTTGGGGTTCTATTGCCCAAGCATCTTGGGTGATAACAATAATATCGACTTCATCACCACACAAGGTTTCAGGAAGTACATCGGCATTAGTGAGATATTTTCGCGTTCGTAAAATACGCGCTGTCTCATCCATTAGTTTTGGATCAATCCTATCCCCTTCGGCAAACAACAATTGCGATTTGACCACGCTGCTGCGAGTTTTCACATGGAGAGAGTTTAAGAAAAGGTAGATTTTATTATTTTCATCAGGGTTATTTTCATCAAAAATCGTCATTTGACGGAAGTTGATCTTGCGAATTTTTTTTCCCTCTAAAGCCTCGAAAGGTGATTTTTCGACTCGGGAATTCCGCTTTCGATCAAACTGAGGAAGACTCGCATCATATTGTATACATTCTGGTTGCGCAGCCTCTTGGCTGTGACTTCGGCTGAGAAAAGAAAAAAATAATATGCACACTAAAAATAGAGCTTTTAGGAAATATAAGCCTCGAAACAACAATGACGAGAACCAACAAATTGAACGCATAGTGTTAATCAAATCACCCTAGAAAATGCCCTTACTCATTAAAAGGCCCGCTTAAGTAGTATAGATTACTAATAGAACACTCATGAATCTCGATTACCGTCCACCAACACACAGAAGAATGCTGTATTTGCCAAGGGTTTCACACTATTAGATGCATAACCACCCTGCTGGCAGTTGAAATAGATGGCCGATGTGCGACATAGAAATCCATTCCTACTGCGGCTAAGACACTAAAAGCGTTGATTGAGTTCACCACCACAATGTGAACTACGTGATGGCAATTGAATACCGTTGTTTCAACGCTCAGCCCACCTGCTAGTGATGGTGATGCATACGAGAATGATCTTCTTCTATTGAATTTTCAGCAGGAAGGTTGTCTTGTGGATGTTGGTGATGAGTGTGAGCAAGCGCACCCCACAGCGTCCACAAACCGAAAAGCAACACTATGATGGCTAAGACAAAACGAAGCTGCCGTCTCTGCAGTATTGCCGTCAACCGTTGCGCGGCAAGCCCTGCTGCCAACACCGCAGGTAGGGTACCAAAGCCAAAGGCAAGCATGGCACCAGCCGACAATAAGGCTAGTGGTTGCGTCATCGCCAAGACCAAAGCAGCATAGACGAGCCCGCAAGGCAACCATCCCCACAGAGCCCCGAGGCAAACCGCCTTTTTAATGCTATCGACCGGCATCAAGGATTTCCCCAAGGGTTGAATGTATACCCACACATAGCGCCCAAGGGCTTCTAATTTGGTCAGCCCTCGCCACCAATCCGCTAAATAGAGTGCCATAGCGATGAGTAATGCTCCCGCTAACACCCTCAAAAAGACGCCGCCGCCCCAAGCTGCCAATTGCTCCGCAAAAAAGCCTACCAGTAACCCCATTAGCGCATAACTGCCAATACGCCCAAGGTTGTACGCCACTAGAATCGCTAATTGCTTCGCTTTTGCGCGCGAGGGAATCGCTAAGGTTAAGGCGCCCATAATGCCCCCGCACATGCCGATGCAGTGGGCACTACTGACTAAACCCATGATAAAAAGAGGTAACAATATAGATAAATAGTCCATCTACTGCGGGCCCTTCTGCGATTCGGATTTTTCTTCTTTACTAGGTTCGGCATCAGCAGGATTGGATGAAGATTGACTTTTTTCGTCATCAAATAAAATGCGATGGGCTTCAGTATCTAAATTATCGTACTGGCCATTATTGATTGCCCAAAATAAAACCTTTACCGCAATAGCGATAAAAATCAATGCGCAGGGAACTAGAAAAAAAAGACTTTCCACTATCAATTTACTCGACTAAAAAATAAAACCCTTGAGGTGCTACTGCAAAGTGTAGGTTATCGACTCAGCCGCAAAGCATTGATGACCACGATCAGCGAGCTCATGGTCATGCCAATTGCGGCAGCCCAAGGCGCGACATGCCCAGTGGCTGCCAAAGGCAAGGCGACAAGATTGTAACTCAACGAAAAATATAAATTTTGCTTAATGATTTTACGCGTGCGCTGCGCGAGACCTATTGCAAAGGGTAAAAGCGTCAGTTGATTGTTAAGCAACACTGTATCTGCCCTTGTCTGCGCCAAATCTGATGCAGAAGCCATAGCAACCGAGACATCTGCACCTGCCAACACCGGCACATCATTTATCCCATCGCCTACCATCAACACTTTTTCGCCGCTCAATTGCATCATGCTTAATCGGCTTAATTTTTCGGACGGCTTTGCCCCTGCAGTGAAATCACAAATACCCAATTGTGCCGCTACTTTCGCAACGGCGCCTGATTGGTCACCGCTCAATAGCTCAACAGTAATACCGAGTTGTTGCAACTCTGTAACCGCCTGTTGGGCGGTTGGGCGAACATCATCTTGCAGAGCAATCCACGCAATCGCGCCTTGCGCATTACTTAACAGCAACCATAATTTTTCATGATCAGGTAGGTTAAATTCACACATCTGCTGTTGAATTAATTCAGCAGCAAACTCTGGGGTGCCAATGCGATACACCTCCTGGCCAATAGTGCCTTCAATTCCACCAGCGGTCGTCTGTACTTTTTGTTGTGCAGTCAGTTCCGTTTTCCATGAATCAAATGCCTTGGCAATGGGATGATTAGAATCAGCTTCTAAAGCGGCAGCAATTGCTAATATTGCTTCACGATTGTTGTTCGCCAATAGTCGAACATCGCTCACCTGAAACTGCCCTTGAGTTAAGGTGCCGGTTTTATCAAAGATGACGCGATCAATCTGCGTTAGAGCTTCAATAACATGACCTCGCGCCACCAAAAAACCGCGCTGACGCAAATTGGCTGTCGCTGCAGACAGTGCCGCTGGCATGGCGAGTGCAAGTGCACAAGGGCATGTCACCACAAGTACGGAGAGCGTTATCCACAAAGCCCTACTCGGTTCTTTAAACCACCAAAATAAAAATACACCGGTGCAAATAACCAGTAGTCGCCCAACGAAAAACCGCGCCATTTTGTCGGCCATCACCACTTGCTTGGGCTTTTCATCCGCCGCCTGCGCCGCTAAGCGCTCAATGCCCGACAATTGCGTTGCGCTGCCGATCGCCGTCACGCGAATGCGCAATGCACTCTGCCCATTTAAACTACCCGCAATGACTTTATCGCCGACAGCTTTAGGTACTGGAATAGATTCGCCAGTAATCACCGCTTCCACCGCTTCACTTTTACCATTCACGACAACTCCGTCGCAGGGAAAAGTATCGCCAGCTTTTACCAATACAAGATCGTGAAGGGCTAGTGTTTTGAGTGGAACATTGCAAACATTTTCTTGACCATTGTCAGT
>JACCDR010727653.1_pt1 | contig 10028 bp, 8 predicted proteins | sample 7446431 | NCBI WGS metagenome assembly JACCDR01 (sample SAMN15323443, study PRJNA562643) | freshwater metagenome | isolation source: river surface water | place: USA:Blue River Watershed | collected 2017-08-17 | reverse complement strand
GCCATCGCGCCGGCCGAGCTGTTCACGCCCGAGGGCGCGGCGCTGGCGCTGCGCTGCCGCCCCGGCCAGCCACCGCAGCTGCGCGCCGCGCAGGCCCGCGTGGCCGGCCTGCACCTGGACTGCACCGTCTCGGGCGTGAAGGGCTACCCGATGGAGCTGGTGATCACCCGGCCCGAAGGCGATGCGCGCCGGCTGCCCGACGACCTCCTCGAGGTGCTGGGCCGCGGCTGGAGCCGCCTGGTGCCGCTGCGCACCGGCTGGGAGACCAGCGTCATGCTGCGCGGCACCGGCCCCGAGCGCAGCGCCGATGCGCGCGCGCGGCTGGCGCGCACGCTGGCCCACCTGGTCGAGGTGCTGGGCGCGCCGCCGGCCGCCTTCCACCAGCGCTTCGTGGCCCAGCGCTGGCGCATCGGCCTGTTGCGCGGCGTGCCGGTGGCCTTCGGCATCGCCATCGTCGTGCTGGCCTTTGCGGTGCGCGACACCGGCAGCCGCGCCGAGGCGATGCTCGGCGCCCTGGCCAACCTGGTGCCACCGCTGCTGATGGCGCTCTTCTTCCTGCGCCGCGAGATGCCGCGCATCGAGCTGCCGCGCGTGCCGCGCCAGCCGCCGGCCGGCAGCTGGCAGCCCTGGGTGGCCCACCCGGCGGCTGACCCCCGAACGGAGTGACCCCGCCGATGCACAGCAACCCGATGAACGTGCCGCCCGTGAGCGTGGCCGATGCGCTGGCGGCGCTGCGCGCGCAGTTCGCCTCGCCCCGGCTGCGCCAGCGCGCCACCATGCTGTGGGGCACCCGCGGCGTCGGCAAGAGCAGCATCGTGCGCCAGCTCGCCGCCGCGCACGGCGTGCCGCTGGTGGACCTGCGCCTGACCACCATCGAGCCGGTGGACATCCGCGGCGCCATCTACGCCGACGAGCGCCTGGAGCGCACCGTGTGGTTCCCGCCCGAGTTCCTGCCGGGGGCCGACCAGCCCGAGGGCATCCTGTTCCTCGACGAGCTCACGGCCGCCGATCCACGGCTGCAGATCAGCGCCTACAGCCTCATCCTCGACCGCCGCGTCGGCCGCTACGAGCTGCCCGCCGGGTGGATGGTGGTGGCCGCCGGCAACGCCGCCTTCCACGGCGCCGTCAGCCACGACATGGGCACGGCGCTGGCCGACCGGCTGTTCCACTTCCACGTCGTCGCCGGCATCGACGCCTTCCTGGCGCACGCGCTCGGGCAGGGCTTCGCGCCCGAGGTGATGGCCTTCCTGCGCGTGCGGCCCGACAAGCTCGACGACACCGAGGCGCAGCTCGCCGCCGACCACCTGATCGGCGCCAGCCCGCGCGGCTGGGAAGACGTGTCGCGCGTGCTGCTGGAGATGCGGGACGGGCTTCCCGAGGCGACCGCGCGGCGCTTCGTGCAGGGCCGCATCGGCGCAGCCAACGCGGCCGAGTTCTTCGGCGCGCTCAAGGAACTGCGCCAGGGCGCCGACGTGCTGGCCCTGCTGGCCGCCGAGCCCGGCGCGGCGACGCTCAAGCTGCTGCCCGGCAGCCTGGACGGCCTGTACGCGCTGGCCTACGGCCTGGTGGCCGCCAGCACCGATGCCGAGCGCCTGGCGCGCGCGATGGCCATCGCGGGTGAATTGACGGCCTTCCGCGGCCCGCAGCCGCTGCCGCTGGCCGAGGTGCAGACGCTGATCGTGGAACTGCTGGCGCAGCGCGCGCTGCAGCAGGGCCTCGAATCGGCGCTGCTGGAAAGCCCCGCCTACCAGCGTTACGCCGCAGGCCGTGGCTGAACCGGCCAGCGGCCAGCACGAGCACCGCGGCCGCCGCGCCGTGATGCGGCTGGTGGAACACGCGCCGGCCAGCGGCAGCCTGGCGCTGTGGGTGGCGCACCGCGACGTGGGCGACGACGAGGCCGCGGCGCACGCCGCCGGCCGCCTGCCCGCCTACACCGACGGCCGCACCATCCACTACACGCCGGCCTTCGAGAAGCTGGGCCTGGAGGCGCAGACCGGCTGGGTCGCGCACGAGCTGCTGCACATCGCGCTGCGCCACGGGCCGCGCTACCGCGCGCTGGAGCGCCGCCTCGGCGACGTCGACCTGCCGCTCTTCAACCGCTGCGCCGACGCCATCGTCAACAGCGCGCTGGCACCCGCCGCCTGGCTGCAGCTGCCGGCCAAGGCGCTGACGCTGCCGGTGCTGATCGACCAGGTGCTGGGCCAGACACGCAGCGACGAGGCGGCCTTGCTGGAGTGGGACGTCGAGCGCCTGTACGCCGCCGTCGACGACCGCCAGCGCGACGACGAGCGCCGCGACAGCAGAAAGGACGGCCCGCGCGCCGCCAGCCTGCGCACGCTGGGCGGCAAGGACAGCGAGGACCTCAAGCCCGCGCCCGAAGGCGCGGATGCGGTCGTGGCCGAGGCCGAGCAGGCGCGCGAGTGGGGCGACCGCCTGCTGCGCGGCCACAGCGGCGACGGCGCCTTCAGCATCCTGCGCGCGCTGCCACGCGACCTGCCGCAGGTGCACACGCCCTGGGAGCAGCTGCTGCGCACGCAGGTGGCGCGCGCGCTGGCCCCGCGGCTGGCCGAGAACCCCTCGCGCCCGGCGCGCAGCTGGCTGGCCAACCAGGGGCGGGTGGGCCGGCGCGGCGAGGGCGCGTCGCGCGGCCGCCTGCCATGGGCGCCCGGGCTCACGCACGCGAAGCGCGTGCCGCGCCTGGTGCTGGTGCTCGACGTGAGCGGCAGCATCGACGAGCCGCTGCTGGCGCGCTTCGCCGCCGAGCTGAGTGCGCTGACGCGGCGGCTGGACACCGCCATCACCGTCGTCGTGGGCGACGACGCCGTGCGCGCGGTGCACACGCTGGCGCCGGGCCGCGTGGGCGTGAAGCAGCTGCAGCAGTGGGCGGCCGGGCCGGGTTTCGCGAGCGCCGGCGGCACCGACTTCACGCCGCTGCTCGAGGAAGCGTCGCGCCACCGCCCCGACCTGACCGTGGTGCTGACCGACCTCGAAGGCCCCGCCCGCCACCGCCCGCCCGGCGCGCTGCTGTGGGCCGTGCCGCCAGGGGCCGACGAGGCGGCCGTGGCGGCAGCGCCGTTCGGGCGCGTGCTGCGGCTGCGCTAGCCGACACCCGGCGCGCCGTTCATCCGGGCTTGCGCGCGACGACGAAGTCGCTGTTGCCGCGGTAGGCGATCTCGCAACGCAGCACCTCGAAGCCTGCGGCCTCGATCGCGGTGCGGAACTCCTGCGGCGTGTGCCGCCACAGCCGGCCCTCGCGCTGCGCCTCGCGCAGCGGCCGGTTCAGCGTCGCCACGGCACGCGCGCGGCGGTAGAAGCGCCAGGTGGCGGCCAGGCCATGGCGGCGCACATGGTGGGCCAGCACATAGGCCGCCCAGCCCCACACCGGGCTCATGCGGCCGGCGTCGCAGGCCAGCAGGTGCCCTCCGGGCCGCAGCCAGCGGAAGGCCGCCGCCAACACCGCCTGCGGGTTGGGAAAGGCATAGAGCGCGTGCACGGTGGTCAGCGCGTCCAGGCTGGCCGGGGCGAAGGCGGCGTCGGGCGCTTCCAGCGCCGAGGCGATGTCGCGCGTGAGCACGCGCAGGTTGGCGCAGCCGGCCTCGCGCGCCTTGTGCTCGGCGGCCCGGTTCATCGCCGCGTCGCTGTCCAGGTGCAGCACCTGGCAGGCCGGGAAGGCCCGCGCCAGCGCGAGCGAGAAGTTGCCCGTGCCGGCCCCGATGTCGGCCAGCCGGGCGCCCGCCGGCAGCGGCCAGCCACGCACCGCGGCACCAAAACGCGCCAGCAGTTCCTGGTAGGCCGGGTTGTGGGTGGCCATCAGGTCGTACACCTGCGCATAGGCGTGCCAGTCGGTGGCCGGCGTCGGCCCGCGGGTGGCCGCCGGCTGCGTGGGCAGGGTGTCGCGCTCAGGCATCGCCGCACACGGCCTCGGCCGGCTCCAAGCGGTAGGGTTGCCGCGCCAGCAGCGCCTCGAGCCGGCGGATCGCGGCCTCGAACACGGCGTCGTGGCCGACGAGGAAGGGCAGCGTCACGCCGCGGTCCTGCAGCGTCTGCAGCTCCTGCTCGGCCAGGTGGCGCACCGCGGCGGCCACGCCGTCGCGGGCGACGGCCTGCGCCACCTCGGGGGGCAGCCCGCGGCAGAGCTCGCGGCGCCAGCGGTGGAAGTACGGTGCGTCCAGCGGCGAGGCCAGGGCCTCAGGCGTGGGCTCGGCGCCGGCGCCGTACAGCGGCACGAGCGGCAGGCCCAGGAAGTCGCGCACCGTCACCGCCAGGCGCGGCCGGGCGTTGAAGATCCAGGCCGCCAGGGGCGCCTCGGTCGTGAGCCGCTGTGCCAGCCGCGCGGCCGCAACGACGAGCTCGGCCAGCGCGGCCGTCAGCAGGGCCGAGAGCGCATCGGCCGCGATCTCGCCGCGCAGCAGCAGCGAGGCCGCCCATTCCGGCCGGGCCACCACCAGCCGCGAGGTCTCGAACACGCGGGACTCGGGCACCCGCGTCGCGTCGAAGTGCGGCAGCGCCGGGTAGGCAAAGCCGCGCAGCAGCGAATGGGTCGGCAGGGAACTGGCCGGGTCGCCCACCGACTGCGCCACCGGCACGGCGCGGCAGCCTCGCACGGCGCGCATCGAGGCCAGCGCCGTCCAGCCGCCTGCGGCACCGACGTGCAGGATGGCGGTGATCCAGGTGTGGTCGTCGAAGGTGCGCAGGCCGTGCTCGATGTGCGCCAGGCGCTCGGCATGCGCCTGCACGTGCGCGGGCGTGCCGGGCGGCAGGCCGAGCACCTCGGCCAGGTAGTCGGGCAGGCGGATCTCGTCGACGTAGCGGTCCAGCGTCAGCGCGGCGATGGCGTCGCGCTGCGCGTCCGACAGACCCGCAAAGGGCCCGGCGTAGCGGTGCAGCATGGGTGGCGTCGGGCGGTTGCGTTGCTCGTCCAGACGCCAGCCAGCGCGGCCACCGGACACGGCCGGCGGTGCGACGGGCGGCGTCCGTGGCCTGCATCCGCCTGCATCCACTCGCGCCTGGCCTGCGTACAGGCGGCATCGACACCCCGGTTGCCGCCCATGCCTCCGTTCCCGACCCGCGCCATCCTGCCGGCCGCGCTGGCCCTGCTCGCCAGCCTTGCGGGGCCCCCCGCCGCCGCCGCCACACTGGAACTGCGCATCACCGACCGCGACGGCAAGCCCGCCGCCGACGTGGTCGTGCTCGTCGAGGTGCCCATGGCCGCGGCCTCAGCCAGTGCCGCATCGCCACCGGCCGAGCCCGCCACCATCCTGCAGCAGGGCTCGCGCTTCGAGCCGGCGCTCACCGTGGTGCGTGCCGGCAGCACCGTGCGCTTCGTCAACCACGACGGCTACGACCACCACGTGCGCTCGGTGCCCAGCGGGCCGCTGGGCGCCACCGCGCCGGCCCGGCAGTTCGAACTGCGCCAGGGCCCCGCGGGCCACCGCCGCAAGGCCGACTCGCCGCCCGCCGTGAACGAGGAGCGCTTCGACGTCGCCGGCCCCATCGGCCTGGGTTGCCACCTGCACAGCACGATGCGCGGCCACATCTACGTGGCCGCCACGCCGCACTTCGGCAAGACCGACGAGCACGGCGTCGTGCGCATCGCCGGCCTGCCCGAGGGCCGCGCCACCCTTCGGCTGTGGCATGCCGAGCAGTTGCTGGATCAGCCCACGCAGCCGCTGGCACTGGGCGCCGCGCCGCTGGCGATGAACGCCAGCCTCAACTTCACGCCGCCGCCCCGGCGCCGGCGCTGAGGCGGCCTTGCCGCCGTAACCACCGGCCCGCCGCCACCGACAGGCGCTCGAGCCGGCCGCTCCATCCCCCCAACCGCCCAACCCACCAGGAGTACGCATGACCCCACCCACGCTCGCCGCGCTCGCGGCCTGTTCGCTGCTGGCGCTGCTGGCCACGCCGGCCGCCGCGCAGGTCGACCCCCAGCGCTTCGTCGACACCTTCGAGTCCACCTTCGGCAAGCACGAGGGCTACCGCCGCTCGGGCGCGAAGGGCCTGTGCGCCAGCGGCGAGTTCACCGGCAGCGCCGAGGCCCGCGCGCTGTCCACCGCCTCGGCCTTCAGCGGCCGGCCGGTGCCGGTGGTGGTGCGCTTCTCGGTGGGCGGCGCCAACCCCAATGCGCCCGACAACGGCAAGACGCAGCGCAACCTGGCGCTGCAGTTCAACCTGGACGGCGGCGAGATCTGGCAGATGGGCAACATCTCCGCGCCGGTGTTCGGCGCCGCCACGCCCGAGCAGTTCCTGGGCCGCCTGGAGAGCCTGCGCCCCGACCCCGCCACCAAGATGCCCGACCCGGCCCGCGTGAAGGCCTTCGCCGACGCCAACCCCGAGGTGCTGCTGCAGGGCCGCTGGTTCGCCAGCCAGCCGGTGCCGGCCAGCTTTGCCGCGGTCAACTACTGGGGCGTGCACGCCTTTGCGTTCGTCGATGCACGTGGCGCCAGGCGCTTCGGCAAGTGGGTCTTCGAGCCCGTGGGCGGCACCCAGGGCCTGAGCGACGACGAGGCCAAGGCCAAGGGCCCGAACTTCCTGGCCGCCGAACTGCGTGAACGCGTGAAGGCCGGCAACGTGGCCTTCGACTTCGTGCTGCAGCTGGCCGAGCCCGGCGACCGCCTCGACAGCGCCGTCGTGCCGCTGCCGGCCGAGCGCCGGAAGGTGAACCTGGGCCGGCTGCGCATCACCGGCGTGTCGCCCGACGCCACCGGCCCCTGCCTGACCATCACCTACAACCCGATGCTGCTGCCCAAGGGCGTGGAAGCCGGCCCCGATCCGCTGATCGCGGCGCGCGCCGCACCCTACGCGGTGGGCCTGGCCCGGCGCCTGGGCGAAGGGCCGAAGCAGTAAGGCCGGCGCCCGGCGGCGGCCTCGTCAGCGGCAGAGGGCGGCGCGGGCCGCCGCCACCTGGTTGTCCTTGGCCTCGCAGGTGCCCAGGACGTCGGTGGCCGCGACCGCGTCACCGGCAGCCCCGATGCGGCTGTCGAAGACCATCGTCTTGCCGCGGGCCCCCGACAGCACCTGCACCGCGGCGCCGCTGTCCACCTGCGCGCGGGCGATCTGCACCAGGCCGTCGATGTGGTTGAGACCGGCCTCCAGGCGAACGCCGGTGCCGGCTCGGATCGAGCCCTCGCTGAACTGCACCTCGGCCTTCGGGCCCTGGCCGGCCAGCACCACGCTGGCACCCGCCGGCAGGCTGCTGTTACCCAGCATCATGCCGGTCTCGCCGCCCGAGAAGCCCAGCGCCACGCGGCCCGCCGGCGCGGTGAACTGGGCCCGCTGCGCCTCCAGCTTGCTCTTGCTGGAGTTGAGCTCGATGCTCACGTCGCCCGCGGCGGCATGGATGCCGGTGTTCTCGAGCACCACGCCCACCTCGACACCGAAGATCCTGAAGTCCACCCCCGTCCCGGCCACGATCCCCGTGTCCTTGAAGCCGGCCGTGAGGTTCTTGCTCGTCGACAGCATCACCTTGCCACGGGCGGCCCAGGCCGCGCGCGAGCGGGGCTCGCCGCCATCGCGCCAGCCGATCACCTCGAGCTTCGCCTTGGTGCCCAGGGCCATCTCCAGGGCGCCGGTCGTGGCGTCGACGCGGCTGCGGTCCATCTTGATGCCGCCTTCCTCGCCGGACAGATCCAGCCTCACGTGGCGGGCCGCCAGGGCGGCCTCCTGCATCTGCAGCTCGCTCTTGCTGCCGCCCACGATGACCAGCGGCCCCGCGAAAGCCAGGCCCACCTTGTCGAACTGGATGCCCGCACCGCCGATGAGCTCGATGCGGCACGCACTGCGCACCTGCTCGGGGTAGTCGGCCGGGGACCCGACGCTCACCGTGACGCTGCTGGTGACCCGCACCACGTGCCCGGGATGGCCTTCGCAGGCCGCCTTCAGGCCGGCCGTGGTGCTCAGCGGCAGCAGCTGCGCCGCCACCGGCAGGCTGGCCAGGCCGAGGAACAGCGCGGCGCAGGCGTGGGTGAGCGGGGAGCGTGTCATGGGTGTCCTCGTGGTGGCGCGCCGGATGGCGCGGCACCTGGCTGGCGGTGGGTGGGCTGCCCGGCACAGAGGACGCGCCGACACCCCTGATGCGCGGTGCCCGCCGGCGCGGCGCCCGCCCGGGGCGGCTCGTCAGCAGTTGTTTCAGGGTTTGCCCGAAGGTATCAATTCGTATCCAACTGTCTCGGTGTCGTTACCGGTCGCGGCGCTTCCACGGGCAGCGCACGAGGCCGGTCAGGAGGAGTCGATCCCCGATCGAGACCACACCAACCATCCGAAAGGCATCCTCACCATGCACGCATCCCAGAAGCGGTTCATCCTGGCGGCCATCGCGGCTGCCGCCTCGTGGGTGGCCACGGGCCCGGCCCACGCCGCCGACACCCTGTGCACCGGCAGCATCACCGGCACGCACGACAACGTCATCGTCAACGGCGGCACCTGCACCCTGTCCGGCGCCACCGTGCTCGGCAGCGTCACCGTCACCGCCGGCGGCACGCTGACGATGAACGGCACCACGCAGATCAACGGCGACATCCAGGCCTTCGGCAGCGGCAACGTCGCGCTCAACAGCGGCACGGTCATCGGCGCGGTGAGCCTGCTGAACTCGGGCGCGCTCACCGTCGGCGCCGCCGCCAACATCAACGCCCTGAGCATGACCAACTCCGGCGCGACGACCATCCGCGGCGTCGTCGAGAAGATCACGGCCGTGAACTCCGGCAGCCTCACCATCACCGGCACCAGCGCGCTCGTCGAGGACGGCGTGATCGTCGACGCGGGCAAGGCCGGCACCACGCTGTGCAGCGGCGCGCGCGTCTTCGGCGGCCTGATCATGATGAACACGAGCGGCGGCCTCTCGGTGGGCGTCGGCACCTGCGGCGTCAACACCATCAGCGGTGCCGTGCTGGTGTCGAAGGGCTCGGGCGCGGTGCGCATCCAGAACGCCGTGATGACCGCTGCCGACGTCAGCGTCACGGAACAGACCGGCAACGTGGTCCTCACGAACCTGTCGCTCAGCGACATCGCCATCGAGAAGCTCGTGGGCTCCGTGACCCTGACGGCCCTCGCCACCGACAGCGACTCGACCCTCTCGGACATCACCAGCACGGTGTCGATCACCAACAGCAGCTTCCAGGGCGACGTCTCGATCCTCACGGCGCAGGCCATCACCATCTCCGGCAACAACTTCAACAACGAGGACCTGAACATCGCCGGCGGCACCGGCAGCCTGACGATCAGCAACAACACCAACATCGGCGTGAAGGTGCTGGAGCGCGGCAGCATCACCTTCTCGGGCAACCGCTTCGACTTCGCCGAGTTCACGAAGAACGGCGCGCTGTCCGTCACCAACAACATCGGCACGCTGCTGCACTGCGCCGACAACGCGCCGGCACCCACGGGCTCCGGCAACACCGTCACCACCAAGACGGGCCAGTGCTCGGCGGTCTGACCGTGGCCGCGCGGCGGCGCGCCGGTGCTCCCGGCCTCGACGCCGGCGGCCCGCGCGTGGGGCAGTTCACGCCCGCCGCGCCCCGCCGCGCGCAACGCTTCGATACAGTCTCGCGCTGAGGGCAAACCGGTCGAAAGGCCGGGACGCAAAGCCTCCGGCCTACAGCACCAGCGGTGCCACGGTAGCGGGGTTGCCAGTGCGGACGTCTGCGACGCCCGGCCCGCTCCCGCGGGCGCGGCGCGCGGCGCCGGCACTGCCAAGGTCAGGCCCTCGCCGTGTGCCACCACCAGCGCGAGCGATGACCCCGAACCTGCACCCCCTCGTCCCGTTCCTGAACCGGCACCGCGCCGCCGCGGCCTTGTCCGCCAGTGCGCTGCTGCTGGCCGCCTGCGGTGGCGGCGAGCCGCCGGCGGAACCCGTCGCCGGCACCCTCGAGGCCCCCGGCGCGGCCGACGCCGACAACCCGGCGCGTCGGTTCGTGCTGTGGGCCGCCGGCCAGGAAGCCGCGGTGCGCGCCGAGCAGGCCGCACTGGCCGAGCAGGCGGGCGAGCCGCCCGCCGACGAGGTGCGGCTCGTGGTGCGCCTCAACCCCGCCGCCGTG
>JACCDR010439086.1_pt1 | contig 10028 bp, 6 predicted proteins | sample 7446431 | NCBI WGS metagenome assembly JACCDR01 (sample SAMN15323443, study PRJNA562643) | freshwater metagenome | isolation source: river surface water | place: USA:Blue River Watershed | collected 2017-08-17 | reverse complement strand
TTCAACAACGAATTTGGCCGGCCCAACCTGGCCGGCTACTTCCGCGTGTTTGAGCAGGACGTGGCCGGTGTGCGGCGGGGTTACCACAAGCCCATCATGATTGCGGGCGGGCTGGGCAGCATCAGCGCCAGCCAGGTGAAGAAATTGCCCTTCGGCGCCGGCACACTGCTGGTGCAGCTGGGCGGCCCGGGCATGCGCATCGGCATGGGCGGTGGTGCGGCCAGCAGCATGGCTGCGGGCACCAACACCGCAGCGCTGGACTTCGACAGCGTGCAGCGCGGCAACCCGGAAATTCAGCGCCGTGCGCAAGAGGTCATCAACCACTGCTGGGCCCTGGATGCGATGAACCCGGTGATGGCCATCCACGACGTGGGCGCCGGCGGTATCAGTAACGCCTTCCCCGAACTGGTGGACGGTGCTGGCAAGGGTGCCACCTTCGACCTGAACAAGGTGCCGCTGGAAGAAAGCGGCCTGGCGCCAAAAGAGATTTGGTGCAACGAAAGCCAGGAACGGTATGTGCTGGCCATCAACCCCGATTTGATGCCGCTGTTTGTGCAGATGTGCGAGCGTGAACGCTGCCCCTACGCCGTGGTGGGCGTGGCCACTGACGACCGCGAACTGGTGCTGGAGCGCGGCACCAACGGCGAGCGTGTGATCGACATGCCCATGGACGTGCTGCTGGGCAAGCCGCCCAAAACCCAGCGCAACGTGCAGCGCGTGGCGCGCAGCGAAACGCCGCTGAACTTAACCGGCGTGAAGCTGGAACAGGTGGCACTGGACGTGCTGCGCCACCCCACCGTGGGCAGCAAGCGTTTTTTGGTGACCATCGGCGACCGCACCGTGGGCGGCCTGAGCCACCGCGACCCGATGGTGGGCCCGTGGCAGGTGCCGGTGGCCGACTGCGCCGTGACGCTGGCCGACCACGTGGGCTTTGCTGGCGAGGCCATGGCACTGGGCGAGCGCACGCCGCTGGCGGCGCTGCACGCGCCGGCCAGCGGCCGCATGGCGGTGGCCGAGGCCATCACCAACCTGCTGGCCGCGCCCATCGAACTGAGCCGCGTGAAACTCAGCGCCAACTGGATGGCCGCCTGCGGCGAACCCGGCGAAGACGCTGCGCTGTTTGACACCGTGAAGGCCGTGGGCCTGGAACTGTGCCCGGCACTGGGCGTGGGCATACCGGTGGGCAAGGATTCGCTGTCGATGCGCACCCGCTGGCAGGCCGGTGGTGTGGCGCAGCAGGTGATGCAGCAGGTGATGCAGCAGGTAACGGCGCCGGTGTCACTGGTGGTGACGGCCTTTGCCAGCGTGGCCGACGTGCGCGGCACGCTCACGCCGCAATTGCAGCCGGGCGACACCACGCTGGTGCTCATCGACCTGGGCAACGGCAAGAACCGCATGGCCGGCAGCATGCTGGCGCAGGTGCTGGGCCAGTTTGGCTGCCACCAGCAAGACGGTGTGCCCGACCTGGACGACGCGCAGCAGCTCAAACAACTGGTGGCCGCCATCAACGCGCTGCGTTTGCAGGGCCGCATCCTGGCCTACCACGACCGCAGCGACGGCGGCCTGTGGGCGGCGGTGTGCGAGATGGCCTTTGCCGGCCATGTGGGCGTGAGTCTGAACGTGGACATTCTGGTCACCGAAGGCGACGGCATCACCGACAGCCGCGCTGAATATGGTGATTCGAAGAACTGGGCCGGCCAGGTGGGCGAACGCCGCAACGAACTGACGCTGAAGGCGCTGTTCAACGAAGAGCCGGGTGTGGTCATTCAGGTGCCGACGGCCGTGCGCAACGAGGTGATCACCACGCTGCGTGAACACGGCCTCAGCCGCCACGCGCACTTCATCGGCAAGCCCAACGATCGCGGCACCGTGGAGGTGTGGCGCGACGCCAAGTGCCAGTACAGCGCGCCGCTGCAGGCGCTGCAGCAGCAGTGGGACAACACCAGCTGGCGCATCGCGCGCCAGCGCGACAACCCGCAGTGCGCCGACGCCGAACACGCGGCCGCCGGCGACCCGGCCGACCCCGGCCTGCACCTGCACCTGAGCTTCGACCCCGCGCAAGACGTGGCCGCGCCTTATGTACACAGCGCGCGCCCGAAGGTGGCCGTGCTGCGCGAGCAGGGCGTGAATTCGCATGTGGAGATGAGCTTTGCGCTGGCGCAGGCCGGCTTCGACACCTTTGACGTGCACATGAGCGACCTGCAGGCCGGCCGCGCCGTGCTGGCGCACTACCAGGGCCTGGTGGCCTGCGGCGGCTTCAGCTACGGCGACACGCTGGGCGCGGGCGAGGGCTGGGCGCGCAGCATCCTGTTCAACCCGGCGCTGGCCGAAGCCTTTGCGCAGTTTTTCAACCGCAGCACGAGCTTTGCGCTGGGGGTGTGCAACGGCTGCCAGATGCTGGCGGCGCTGGCGCCCATCATCCCCGGCGCGCAGGCCTGGCCCAAGTTCACACGCAACAAGAGTGAGCAGTTCGAAGCCCGGCTGTCGCTGGTGGAGGTGCTGGATTCACCCAGCCTGTTCCTGCAGGGCATGGCCGGCAGCCGGCTGCCCATCGCGGTGGCGCACGGTGAAGGTTATGCCGACTTCAGCCAGCGCGGCGACGCAAAAGCCGTGCACCGCGCGATGCGTTTTGTCGACCACCACGGCAACGCCACCGAACGCTACCCGTTCAACCCCAACGGCAGCCCCGGCGGCCTGACCGCCGTGACCACCGCCGACGGCCGCTATACCGCGCTGATGCCGCACCCCGAACGCGTGTACCGCAACGTGCTGATGAGCTGGACCAGCGGCGAGCGCTCGGCCCCCAGCCCGTGGATGCGGATGTTTGGCAATGCCCGCCGCTGGCTGGGCTGAACCCGTTCTGTACCCGACTGGAGACACGCACGATGACAACCGCCCATGCACCCACCACGGCCACGGCCCCGGTTCAGCAGCGCGCTGCCGCCATCGAAGCCGTGCTGGAAGAGCGCGGCTTCAAGGCCGCAGCAGCCATCGAACAAGGCATACACATGGCCGAAGAGGTGTGGCTGCCGCAGCGTGGTGCGCGGGTGGTGGCCAAGGCCTGGGTGGACGACGCTTTTCGCCAGCGGCTGCTGAACAATGGCCGTGACGCCGTGGCCGAGTTGGGCATCGAGCTGCCGCGCCACCACCGCCACCTGGTGGCGCTGGAAAACACGGCCACGGTGCACAACGTCATCTGTTGCACGCTGTGTTCCTGCACCGCCTTCACCGTCATCGGCCTGCCGCCCGACTGGTACAAAGACCTGGACTACCGCGCCCGCGTGGTGCGTGAATCGCGCACCGTGCTGCGTGAAATGGGCCTGCACCTGCCGCCCGATATGCATGTGCGGGTGTGGGACACCACTGCCGACACACGCTACATGGTGTTGCCCCACCGCCCGGCGCACACCGCCGGCTGGGGCGAAGAACAACTGGCCGCCATCGTGACCAAAGACGCGATGATTGGCGTGGCGCGGCTGGAGCCGCCCTACAGCCCGGCGGCATAACCACAAAACGGAGCTGAACCATGGACGGCATGCACGACCTGGGTGGCAAACAAGGCTTCGGCCCCGTGCACCATGTGCCCAACGCGCCGGTGTTCCACGAAGACTGGGAAAAACGCATCAACGCGCTGTACGGCGTGGCCGTGCGGCACGGTGTGTTCAACATGGACGAGTACCGCCACGCCATCGAGCGCATGGACGCGCGCCACTACCTGGCCGCCGGTTACTACGAACGCACGCTCACCAGCCTGGCCACGCTGTGTGTGGAAAAAGGCCTGGTCACGGCGCAAGAGCTGCAGCGCCGCGCCGGTGGCGCTTTTCCGCTGGCGCGGCCGCTGGCCCCCGGCCGCAGCAATGCCGCCGAGCGCCACAGCTTCCAACCCGGCGACCGTGTGCGTGTGCGTGACGACCTGGTCCCCGGCCATGTGCGCCTGCCGGCCTACATACGCGGCAAAACGGGCGTGGTGGTGGCGGTGTCGCCGCCATACCCTTTCCCCGACGCCCAGGCCCACGGCGTGCCGGCGCAAGACGAAGCCACTTGCGACGTGCGCTTTGCCAGCACCGACCTGTGGCCCGGCAACTGCGATGTGGCGCAGGTGCATGTAGGGGTTTTCCTGAGCTACCTGCAGCCGGCGCCGTAGCGCACCCCGGGGCCTGTCGAAGCACGGGGGCCCACCATCCACCGCAGCACCGTGGCAGCGTCACCGCCTTTGGTACGGAAACGAAACCGTTCACATACGGCCTGCGCGCATGGTGCCCCCACGAACGGGTGTACTTCAGGCACCTGATGGCCTGCACCTAGGGGGAAGGAGGGGGTCGCGTGCCGTTGCGGGCGCTAGCATGCTTGACGCTTTGGGTTGTGGGCCTATTTCACGGCAAGCACCAACAAGGCACGGCGGGCGCCCACCACGGGCGCTCTTCTTCGACAAAAAAGCGGGGTGTCGCATGCTGGGGTTCTTGTGCTCTTTATGGCCGTGGCTGTTGGGCGGGCTTTTGGGGTGGCTGCTGTGTGGCCTGATGGCGCGGCGGCTGTTGCGGGGGCCTGACCTGAGCCCTCAACTCGCCGACAAGGACAGCCAGATCCGCCGCCTGACGGGCGAGATGGCGCTGTTGCAGGCGCGGCCCCCGGTGCAGGTCGAAAAGGTCGTTGAGAAGATCGTCGAAAAGCCGGTGGATCGCGTGATCGAGAAATTTGTCGATCGGCCGGTGGACCGTGTGGTCGAAAAGCTGGTGGACCGGCCGGTGGACCGTGTCGTCGAGCGCGTTGTTGAAAAGTATGTTGACCGCCCTGTCGAGCGCATCGTCGAGAAGATCGTCGACCGCCCGGTGGAGCGGGTGGTCGAAAAGATCATCGACCGGCCGGTGGACCGGGTGGTCGAGAAGCTGGTTGAAAAGCAGGTTGACAGCCCGGCCTTGCTGGGCCGGGTGGCCGCGTTGACGGCTGAAGTGGCGGTCATCGCCGGTTTGCGCAACCGCCTACAGCAGCTGGAGTCCGCGCCACCGAAAGTGGTTGAAAAGATCATCGACCGCCCTGTGGACCGCATCGTCGAGAAGATCGTTGAGAAGCCGGTGGACCGCATCGTCGAAAAGATCGTCGAGAAGCCGGTGGACCGCATCGTCGAGAAGATCGTCGAAAAGCCCGTGGACCGCATCGTCGAGAAGATCGTCGAAAAGCCCGTGGACCGCATCGTCGAGAAGATCGTCGAGAAGCCGGTGGACCGCATCGTCGAAAAGATCGTCGAGAAGCCGGTAGACCGCATCGTTGAGAAGATCGTCGAGAAGAAGGTCGACAGCCCCGCTCAGGCTGCGCGCATTGCGGCGTTGACCTCTGAAGTGGCGGTCATTCCCGGCCTGCGCGGCCGCATCAAGCAACTGGAAACGGCGACGCCCAAGGTGGTGGAAAAGATCGTCGAAAAGCCAGTTGAGCGCATCGTCGAGAAGATCGTTGAAAAGCCAGTGGACCGCATCGTCGAGAGGATCGTTGAAAAGCCGGTGGACCGCATCGTTGAGAAGACGGTGGAAAAGCTGGTCGACAACCCCGCCACCCTGGCGCGCATAGCGGCGCTGACCGCTGAAGTGGCGGTCATTTCCGGCCTGCGCGGCCGCATCAAGCAGCTGGAGACGGCGCCGCCCAAGGTGGTGGAAAAAGTCGTCGAAAAGCCTGTTGAGCGCATCGTTGAGAAGGTGGTTGAAAAGATCGTTGACCGCCCAGTGGACCGCGTCGTCGAGAAAATCGTCGAAAAGCCGGTAGACCGCATCGTTGAGAAGGTGGTTGAAAAGATCGTTGACCGCCCGGTGGACCGCGTCGTCGAGAAGATCGTCGAAAAGCCGGTGGACCGCATCGTTGAGAAGACGGTTGAAAAGCTGGTCGACAACCCGGCCACGCTGGCCCGCATAGCGACGCTCACAGCCGAGGTGGCCGTGGTGGCAGGCCTGCGCAGCCGCATTCAGCAGCTTGAGGCTGCGCCGCCGAAGGTGATCGAAAAACTGGTCGACAGGCCGGTGGACCGCATCGTTGAGAAGGTGGTTGAAAAGATCGTTGACCGCCCGGTGGACCGCATCGTCGAGAAGCCCGTGGACCGCATCGTTGAGAAGGTGGTTGAAAAAATCGTCGAGCGACCGGTGGACCGCATCGTTGAGAAAATCGTCGAGAAGCCGGTGGACCGCATCGTTGAGAAGACGGTTGAAAAGCTGGTCGACAACCCGGCGCATCTGGCGCGCATCGCGGCGCTCACCGCCGAAGTGGCTGTGGTGGCAGACCTGCGCGGCCGCATTCAGCAGCTTGAGTCTGCGCCGCCCAAGGTGATCGAAAAACTGATTGACAGGCCGGTAGACCGCATCGTCGAGAAGGTGGTTGAAAAGCCGGTGGACCGCATCGTCGAGAAGGTGGTCGAAAAAATCGTCGACCGGCCGGTGGATCGGGTGGTTGAGAAGCTGGTGGACAGGCCCGTGCCCGACACCCGGGGCCTGGAAGAGCGCGACCGGCAGTTGGCCGACTGGCAGCGCCGCCATGCCGAGCTGGAAGCGCAGTTGCACCGCTTGGCCCAGGGGCCCGCGCTGGACTTGGCGGCGGCCAAGGCGGCGGGCTTTTCACTCAAGGGCGCTGATGACCTGGAGATCATCGAAGGCATAGGCCCGAAGATTGCCGAGTTGCTGCGCAACGCCGGCATCCGCACCTTTGCACAACTGGCCGACACCCCACAGGCCCAGATACAAAGCGTGCTGGACGCCGGTGGCAGCGCATTCCGCATCGCCAACCCGGGCACCTGGGCTGAACAGGCCGACCTGGCGGCCCGCAACCGCTGGGCCACGTTGCGCGCTTTGCAAGACGTGCTGGACGCTGGTGTGCGGGTGGCTGGCGGTGACCGCGCGGCCGCTGCGGCCGAAAACGGCGCAGCGCTGCAACAGCAGCAAGCCGCCGAGGTGGCGGCGTTGCAGCAGCAGCTGGCGCAACGCGATGCCGAGCTGCAGCGCTTGCGCGAAGTGCCGCCGCCCGACCTGGCGGCAGCCAAAGCGGCCGGCTTTTCGCTGCGCAGCCGCCAGGGGCTCGATGACCTGGAAGTCATCGAAGGCATCGGCCCGAAGATTGCCGGCTTGCTGAAGGCTGCGGGTGTGACGCGTTTCCACCAACTGGCGGCGATGGCGCCGGCACAGATCCAGCCCATCCTGGACGCGGCTGGGCCGTCGTTCAAGCTGGCGCGGCCCGACACCTGGCCCGAGCAGGCGGGGCTGGCGGCGCGCAATGAGTGGGGTGCCCTGAAAGCCCTGCAAGACGCGCTGAATGCCGGCAACCGCACCTGACCAACCGCTGATCCAGGACAAACGACATGAACGACACAAGTTTGAAAGCCGCGCCCGAGTGGGCCGCATTCCGTCGCTGGTACTTTGTGATTGCCGCGCTGTTGGCGTCGCTGTTGCTGTTGTTGTGGCTGGCCGGCTACGGGCCGGGCGGTACACGCTGCCAGTTGCCCGCAGCGCCGGTGGCTGCTGCACCGGCGGTGGCCGCGCCAGCGCCTGCCACACCGGCGGCACCACCGGCGGCGGCACCACCGGCTGCGACAGTGGCCGCCACCCCAACGGCAGCTGCAACGGTCACGGCAGCGGCATCGGTTGCGGCAACGCCGCCCGTGGCGGCAGCGTCACCGGTGCCTGCGGCCCGTGTGTACTTCGGCCTGGACAAAACCGCGCTGCCCCGCGACGTCGACCAGACCCTGGCCGAGGTGGTGGCTTATCTGAAGGCCAATGGCAGCGCCAAGGCACTGGTTTCAGGTTTTCACGACCCCTCGGGTAACCCGGCTCATAACGAAGAACTGGCACTGAACCGTGCCCGCGCCGTGCGTGCACAGCTGGACAAGCTGGGCATACCCAACGACCGGGTGGAAATGGCCAAACCGGCCGTCACCACCGGCACCGGCGTGGCCCGCGAAGCGCGTCGGGTGGAAGTGTCGGTGCGCTTGCCTTGACTGCGCGGCCTGGCCTTTACGGGCTGGGCGCCAGTTCGGCGCGTGTGCGGTTTTCGTCTGCGCCGGCTGCGTGCGACGCTGCACCCAGCGTGGGACCCACCTGGGCCAGCAGCTCGTAACTGCGCAGCCGCGCCGCGTGGTCGTGCACGGCGCCGGCAATGATCAACTCATCGGCCTGCGTCTGCTGCAGCAGCAGCGCCAACTGCTGCGCCACGCTGCGCGGGCTGCCCACCGCCGACACGGCCAGCATGCTGTGCACACCGGCGCGTTCGGCGGGGCTCCACAGGCTGTCCATGCTCACCACCGGGCGCGGCAGCGGGCCCCGAATGCCGCGCCGCATGCCCAGAAACCGCTGCTGGATGGACGTGAAGTGGTAGGCCGCCTCGTCGTCGGTGTCGGCCACCACCCCATTGCAGGCCACCATCGCATAAGGCTTGGGCCAGCGCAGGCTGGGCCGGTAGGTGCTGCGGTACAGGTGCAGCGCCTGCAGCAGCAGCTCGGGTGCAAAGTGCGACGCAAACGCAAAGGGCAGGCCCAGGTAGGCCGCCAGTTGTGCGCTGTAGGTGCTGCTGCCCAGCAGCCAGATCGGCACCTCAGTGCCCTGGCCCGGAATGGCGCGCACCACGCTGCCGGGCTGCGCGGGCGCCAGGTAGCCCTGCAGTTCCAGCACGTCTTGCGGGAAGCCGTCTTCGTCGGCACTGGCCAGCGTGCGGCGCAGTGCGCGCATCGTGGGCTGGTCGGTGCCGGGCGCGCGGCCCAGGCCCAGGTCGATGCGGTCGGGGTACATCGTGGCCAGAGTGCCAAACTGTTCGGCCACCACCAGCGGTGCGTGGTTGGGCAACATCACGCCGCCACTGCCCACGCGAATGCGCGTTGTGGCCTGCGCAATGTGGCCCACCAACACGGCGGTGGCACTGCAGGCCAGGCCTTCCATGTTGTGGTGTTCGGCCAGCCAGTAACGGTGGTAACCCAGGCGGTCGGCATGCTGGGCCAGCGACAGGCTGTTGGCGATGGCCTGCGCAGCGTTGCTGCCTTCCACGATGGGGGCGAGGTCGAGTACGGACAGGGTGGTCATGGGGCGTATCTTGCACCATGGCCGCTGCCGACGGCTGCGGCCATGGTGCCGGTCAGCGCTGCTCGGGCAGGTCGAACAGGCTGGTCGCTTCCAGGTCCAGCACCTCCACACCCGTGCCGTTGAAGAGCTGCCAGCGCCAGCGCAAGATGCCCAGCCGCGGCTTGCCGCGCGCGCGCCGCACCTCCAGCACCGTGGCTTTCAGCTGCAGGGCGTCGCCCGGGCGCACCGGGTGCAGCCACTTCACGTAGGCCAGGCCGGGTGAGGCATACGACTCGCTGCCCGCCAACGCCGCCTGCACGGCCAGCCGCATTGCAATGCCGCAGGTGTGCCAGCCGCTGGCGATAAGCCCGCCGTGGAAGCCCCCCGCGCTGGCGGCCACATCGGTGTGGAACCACTGCGGGTCATACTGCTGCGCAAAGGCCACGATCTCGGCTTCACCCACCGTGTAGGGGCCGGCGGTGATGACCTGGTCAACGTGAAAGTCGGCGAATTTCATGGTTGGGGCGCGGGGCGCTGGATGGCAAAAAACAGGGGCAGATAAGGGGCACCTGCCAGCACCTTTGAAGCAAACAAAAAGGGCCACGTTTGGCAACGGGGCCCCGGCGGGTCAGCAGGTGGGCATGCGCGGTTCAGACGCCGCGCATGCTAATGCAAAGTGCTGCTTTTTGCGGCCTGCCCGGCCTGGCCCGTGCAGGGCTGGCGCCTGCCGAAGCATCAGAAAATGGTGTTGCCTGCGCCCCATTTTTTTGTTTTGACACCCGGGTTGACCGCCCACCCATAGAAGACCCGCCCGTGACCAACCCCGACAGACCCCACCCGCCTTCGGCCGCCACCGCGGCCGCCCCCGCAGCGCCGCCAGGCCCGCTGCGCGGCCGCCGCGTGCTCGACCTCACCAACGTGCTGGCAGGGCCCCTTGCCTGCCACCAACTGGCCCACCTGGGCGCCGAGGTGACCAAGGTCGAGGCCCGCGAAGGCGGCGACCTGGCG
>JACCDR010053969.1_pt1 | contig 10030 bp, 18 predicted proteins | sample 7446431 | NCBI WGS metagenome assembly JACCDR01 (sample SAMN15323443, study PRJNA562643) | freshwater metagenome | isolation source: river surface water | place: USA:Blue River Watershed | collected 2017-08-17 | reverse complement strand
GCCTGCCTAGCACGGAACTCTACCTCACTGACTAAGCGAGTAATCGCTGCTATCTCCACTGATTTCTCTTTCAGCTCCTGAGCGCTCATGGTGTTCTCATGAAAAGCTGGAGTAAACATTAGCTTTAACTCATCTAGGTAGTGCTCTAACGCTTCAAATCCTTTAGAACTGTGGAGCTCCTGGTATTTGGCTAGGGTTTGGTATTTGAGGGAATCCCTGCTGAGGGAAGCCTGCTCCTGGGATAATACCTGGGGTTTGGCTGATCTTGGCATATGCTTTTTCTAGTGGCTCAATTAGTGCCTCTCCGCCGTCAAACGTACGCAGAAGCATCTTTTCAATCTCTTTCTTAAAGTCTAGGTCCTCAACGTCTGCAAATAGCTTATAGAGAGCCATGGCGCTTTCTTGCTTTTGTGCTTCATCGTTAGTGGGGACAGTAGACCCATCTTCAACAATCGCATTGGTTCGTGCTGCAATGTCAGCTGGTAGGATAGTACGAGTAGTCTCTACACCATCTTCTCCCGTTACGCGTAAGCGCATTTCCTTGCTTTGATACTGTTGGTACAAGTCCATCACTAGCATAGCAAGCTTGGAAAGAGCGTCCTGTACATGCTTTTTCTTTAAGGAGAACCGTGCATTCTGGTCAGCGGTAACTTGGTTCACTTCACCGAGTGTATCAGAGCCAGTCTTAATACCACCTGAGTAGTCATACATACCTAGGGCGTTTTGTACGATACGTCGGTACATCTCTAAGGCTTGCTGGTTAGTACTTGTGAGGTCAGTAGCAACCATGTTCTCTACATCATCCATAGCTACACCTCCTACACGCTTAGGCAGATGTACAATGCCGTGAGGACGTGGCACCAGTTCAGACTCATCTACATCGCCATACACCTTCTTCATAGGTGCCATAAGCTCTACACGATTGGTCATATCCATGGAAATGATCGTAGAGATAGCATTGAAGTAGGGGAGTAATGGTTCAATTTCTCCAACACCATGGTACCTATCAGGTAATAGTGAGTCGTGCATTTCAACAACAGGGTACTTTCCGTTGAAGTACGGATTCTTGCTGTAGTCGATCTCTTCAACACCTCCAAGGATAGTACTAACCATCATCTTGCCATCGACTACCTCCCACATCTCTACTACGTCAGTACGATTAACCGTGTCATCAGCTACTGTACTATCAATACCACCAAGATAGTCTGAATCGGTACGTGCTTGCTTTAACTCACTAGCCCAAAACTTATTGGTACCAGGCTTCCTGTAGTTGTCCTTAAAGTATGCCTTAATCTTGCTCTTAGAGGGCCGTAGACGCTGGTTAGCAAGTAACTCCTGCTCAGTAGCCATGTAATGAATAAGTATCCACTGAGCGTTCTGTACGTCGTCCCTACATAGTGGGTCGATGATGATGTTGTAGCTATCCAGTATTTCAAAGGTAGGGTCATCAAATACCGTTACCATCTCGCTGTTAGTGACAAACTTAGGAGGGTTCTCTGGGTCATCAAGGATAGGCTCCTGTGTTTCATACACATTACCGAGCTCATCCTGGAATTGTACTGTTCTGTATTTCACTGAGGCAGGGTCAACTACAGGGTAGCCATCTTGGTCATACTGTAGGGACTGCACTTCACGGGTAACTGTTTTCCAGTACACGCGTACATGCTTAGTACCGTGAGTGAGTGTACCCTTAGTCCAACGTACAACCTTGTTGAAAGCAGCGTCCTTATTCCACCAATAAGCAAACAGCTGATTCTGATTCTCTGCTTTTTGGAAGGCAATGTCCTGGATAATCTCGCCATCATCTTCTGTTTTGAAGATAACAGTAGGATCCTTTGAGATAAGCCTCGGAGCTACTGTTTCAACTGCCTGCCATGCGTCAGGAGAGGTTAGCTGTGCCTCTCCAGGCTGCACACGCCTACTGTTCACGTTTACCGCCTCATCACACTCCTGAAGAGAGTCAAAGATACCTGAGTATGTATCTACTCCTATGCGTAACCTATTTTGTAGCCGATCTATCCGTTCATTGGATTTACCCTTGCTCATTTCACCTGATTACTGATCTTCCGCCCCACCCAGTATAAGGGTTAGCGCCCACTGTGACTATCTGTTTCTTTTCTTTTTGTGTTACCTGTAGCAAATCATTAAATGCATACCTAATTGCATCCATAGAGTTCGACCATTCATGCACAGAGTCATCTGGGTCATTTGTCGGCTTACCAGTCTGCTTATCCACCCTAAAGTTATAGTTGCGATAGGCCTTGATCGTATTAATACTACGGTTAGTAATACTAATACGCTTACTCTGTACATTCTGTATACCCTGGAAAACACTTCCTGGTCCCTTTTGTGCTGGGTATATACCGATACCATAACTTCTGATTTCATCGATGCTCTTAGGTTCAGCACTATCAGCAAATACAATAGCCTGTGGATGATTGTTTAATATGTCAGCAATAGACTTATTACTCAGCCCCTTTTGATAGCAGACCTCATCAATGATATACCCCCCATTATGCTCATAGACCGCTACAATGGCCGTTGGATCGATGGTATACCCAAAGTCCAACCCATAGCGTATAAGCCTCGCCTCGTGCGGTATATCATCAATTAGAGCCCATCCTGTGTAGATACGCTCATCGTTCTCACCAAGCTCACCCAGTCCATACACTTTCCACCACCTTGCATTGGGTTGCCTTGCCTCAATACTTTCAACAATACTTTGAGCTAATGCCTCATTGTCCTTATAGGTCAGTGTGATGAAATCTATGTCTTTTGACCTATTGGGTAGCACCTCTTCATAAAACCAAAAAGAACCAACTGGGTTCCAGTCTAGGAATATAAATCCCTTTGTACGAACCTCAAGCTGGTCAAATGCCGAGTAATCAACATTGTTAGCCTCATTTATGTACAAGACATCACGCCTTGGCCCCCTAACCTTATCTGGACTATCTGCACCAAAGAACTCAATCTTACTACCCGTGTGAAAGGTATAGATAAAGTCTGTTCTATTCCAAGCAGACTCATCCCAATAGCCCTGCTCCTTTAAGATATTCTCAAAGTCACGCATAGCACCTCTTTTAAGGTGGGGGATAGACTCTGATACAACGCTAATTAACTTAGGGGTCTTTGTACTCTGTGCATAGTCAATCAATACCATCAAGATACTAATTGTCTTACTAGCACTCGTACCACCAGAAACTGCCCTGATTCGCTTTTTAAGTCCTAATACCTTATGAGTTGCAGTTGTAGCTTGGTAGGGCATTACTCATCCTTTGTACTTCCACCAAGAATAGGAACAAATCTTATCTCTTTATCATTAGAAGTAATGTCTGTCTGTTGACGCGGCTTACCATCCAACCGATCAGCAATAAACGATATAGCAGCAATTGCCTCTTTGTTATCTTCACTCTGTAAAGCGATAGTAACAATTTTTTCAGCTAAGGCATCTAGCCTATCCCACTCAGCCTGATATCCAGCCATAGTAGTGATATCCTCTGTCCTTTGAGCAATAGCAACTTTCAGTCTTGTAGCAAAGTTAAGCTCTTTAGGCTTTGTTACCTCCGTAGTCTTGCCAGCCTTTAGCTTCTGTCCAGGTTTAACTGTTGTCGAACTTCTTGCCACCCAATTTTTTGATTAACAGGTTAATACATTGTTATGATCGAGCATTTATATCTGATTTGTCAATACCTCATCACATTCCTTTAAAAGAAATACTGTATGTGTACTCATCTGTACCCGCTTTCCAGGAGGGTACAAAAGGGACTTAGTTGCATCGGCAACTATTCTCTGTGGCAGCAGGTAGTTTTCTCTCTACCAGATCTGTTGCAGGGCCCCTATCACTCCTCAGACGTCTATGCGTGGGTTGAAGCAGTGTAGCTACCGGGTGCCTCTAGGTTAATGCTTTTTTACCCCGTACCGCTGTTCCTATCGGGACTTTGGTGACTCGTGTGAGAATCCGCTCACTGACTTAGGTTGCCGGGTATACATTGAATATACATAACCAGTATGCTATAAATGCTTATGACATGCAAGTGTCAAACAACCAGGTATACATTGAGCAATCAGTCCCCGAGTGGAGCAATCCCTGGGGGCTTTTTGTATCCTCCGTAGTTGACTTATGTATATAGCTGGTATATAGTATGTATACAGTAACTAACAATACAACCTATGAATGACGATGTAATAAAAGGAATCCGTATAGCTCTCACAGAACTTAGAAAACACAATGAAATAATGAATCTTGATAAGGAAACTGGCAGTTTTGACAAGTATTTACGTGTTGAGGACGTGATTAGAGTTACTGAAATGAATTTATTTGGTTTGTTAAAGGTTAAGTAAACATATGGAACTTATTACTATAATAGCTGTCGCACTTAGCTTCATACTTTCCTTTTATTACTCCTTTTGCATTGTCTTTGATGATGGTTTTAGATTGCGGGCTACTTTATGCTTTTTACTTAGCGTATTCACTCTTTCCTGTTTCGCTGGTTTTATATTCAGCAAATCAGAGCGAATTGACACACGAGAAAGTATTTACTCTGCAAAGGATAATATGGCTACCAAGGGCAGCTTTTCACTGGGTAGCGGTACTATTGGTAGTGAACTAAAGTACTTCTTTTACACAAAGAAAGAGAACGGTGCACTTGTGCAAAGTTCAGTCCCTGGAAGTTCTGAAGTCTACGAAGATAGTACCCCTGAATCAGCACATGTACATTGCTGGACTACTAGGTATACAAACTTTATAGGATACGAGTGGGTTGGAGGAAATAAGCAGTGTGCACTTCACGTTCCAAAGGACACGGTAATTACAGGTAGTAAATTTGATTTAGAGTAACTATATGACCATAGAAGAGGTACAGGCACAATTAGCTAAGTTGCAGGCTGAAGTGGAGAAGCTGAGTGGTGAGAAAGAATGGCCGCAGGAGGACGACTACTACTCTATTTCTTTTGATGGAGAAGTTGTCCAACATAATTGGTTTGAAGGAAAAATGGGGCGTAATGCAATCAAACAAGGTATCTACCGCACCCATGAGGCTGCCGAGATGGAAGCACTGCGCCGTGAGTGTCGGGCGAGTAGGCCGAAGGTGGATTGGAAGAGTCAAGACTATGTGCATCATTACGTTCGTGGACTTAATGGTGAAAGCTACATAGATTCAGATGCAGCAATTTGTTTTGACATACAGATTATCGACTCTGGCCTATACGGTCGCACAGAGGAGGAAGCACGAGAAAGATGGAACCGTTATGGCAAGGCGTTTGAGTATTTAATCAGTAATCAGGAGTAACATGGCAACATTTACGACAAAATTTAACATATTTGATTCTGTATATGTTGCTTCAACAAAAGGTATTGATAAAAGAATCATTAAGTCAATAAAAATAAATAAAGAAGGGATTTCCTATAGCTTTGGACGATCAAGTACCTGGTCTGTTTTTCTAGATGAAACCTTTTGGGACGAGAAAGAAATTTTTACTACTGAAGAGGAAGCTTTAGCTGAGCATGAAAGACTGTTAGCTAAACAAGAAGAAACTATGCTTCAATCCCGTATTGATTCATTAGCTGAAAAGAAGAAAGAACTTATTGAGCTGCAGGAAGAAATAAAAGAGATTGAGTATTTAATCAGTAATCAGGAGTAGGTATGACACGCTATATAAGGCTTGGCGATACACCACAGTGGAAAAAACTTGAAGAGTTGGAAAAGGAGCGAGAAGTAGAGGTTAGCAACCTTTATAAAGCCAGGAGTCCACTTGTTGCAATGTATAGTATTGGTGTTCGTTCAGATCGTTTAACAGAAATTGACCAAAGTATCGAAGAGCTTAACTCAGAATTATACTCGGCTATTTACTCCGGTACGATCAAATGTAAAAATTCTGACAATGTCCGTACAACAATTATACCGCCTATATTTTGGAGCTAGGTATGCATATTACAGAGCCAACTAAAGTAGGGCAGTCCTATATTGTTTTAGATATAATGCCACCCAAAGGAGCAATACTCATTATTGATTACGACAATGATAACGCTGAAACAGTAAAAGTATGGCGTAGGAACTTTAAGAAAAACAGATGCTATGTACGTTTAAGTAGTCAGGAGTAAACTTATCCACACGTTTTCCACAGGTTGACTTATATATAGTTGCTATGTACAGTGATCTCATGAACTGTCCTGTTTGTAACACCACTTTCGACCCTGTACGACCTTCTGGATACGTTGCCAAGACGTGTTCAAGGGTGTGTGCTCAGCGTATGAATGCACGTAAGCAAGACCAGACAAAGCGTAACTATGGTGTTGCTCCCTGTGCTGTGTGTTCAAAGGAGTTTGTGAAAAAGGCAGAGCATGCGAAGTACTGTTCACAGGTATGCTTACGTAAGGCTCACTATCTAAACCTATCATCTGAACAAAAGCAGAAGAAAGTACGCAAGAAGGTCACTAAACAGAAGATTGGTCTACACATACGTGATGAGTACCTAAAGACTCCTAAACAGGAAGCTAAGTGGTTATGGGACGGTCTGGGTAGGTGGTCAGTAAAGTACTGGCCTGACATCCGTGAGTGCCTGGAATGCAATACAACCGTATACAGGCATGCAGCACACGGTGTATGTGAGCGGTGCTATAGCCAACTCAAAAGTAAGGACGCTGAAGCCTTGAAAGAACTGAAACAACGCTCATACCAAAAGGCTAGAGCTAAGGGCACTACATCCAGCCAGGTAGCAAAGATGTGGATTGAGAAAGCTAAAGCAAAAGAGATACCTATTACCCCCATCACACAAAACCTACTGGATAACTTAGAAAACCTATAGATATGGCTTACTCAACAAAAACGTATACGTATGCTAATGCTAATACGAAAACAATGTTTGCTTATACTGCTACCAGTATGGGTACCTTAGGCCTATCGAACTACCCCTCAATTAAGCCACACATCACACCCGTACCGTTCAAGATAGTAATCCTGGGTGACAACAATAAAACGAGATACTTCTACGGTAGTGGGCACGGTTTTGCACGAGGCTCAGGCCATGGGCATGACTCAAGGGATCGTAAAAAAAATGATAGAAGCACTGGATTGGGGACTTCACTTGTTGTAGAGATAGATAAAGGTGTTTACAAGACTTACTATGTGAATAAAACTGAAGATATACATAAAGCAATATTATAATGACAGATCAAGAAATCGAAGAATTTGTACAAACGTTGGATAAGAAGGTAATCGACCACATTATCAAAGGTGAGCGTATGAAAATGGGTCGGAAAGGTGGATTACATAGATCTTCCTGGACTGCTGAACAGCGGGCTGCTTTTGGTGAAATGCTCACAAGAGCACGAGCTGAGAAGCGTAATAAGTAGATATGAATATATTTATACTTGTACTTAAACTATTTTTATTAGGTTATGCTACTTATCTAATACAAACAGGAGATAGCGAAAGTGCTACTTATATACTTTTACTTGCCGTTTTTATCTCGGTACAAGCTCCTGCATTGGTAATACATGTGATCGGCAAAGAAAGTTAGCTAGAACACTTGACATTGTATATAGCTGTCATATATACTTAGTTCATCAACAAAAGTTGATAACTCCTTGACAACCCGGAATTATGTGAGCCGATAGCCTAAAACTTGAAGCTCACCCTTGACCCTCGGGCGGGGTTGCCCCTACTTTGTACTTGTACATAGTTTCCCCGCCCCTGGTTCCTTTCACTGGACATCGGTACCTGGTCTCGTTCCTCCCTCCTTTCGAGGCCAGATATTGGTGTCTAAGCAAACCAATTAAACAATCATTATGGAAAAACTTATTTACATCGCAGCATTAGTTGCAATCTTCGTATGGGCATAACATTATTCACCCTAAGCCTACTAGACGCAGACGCTGAAACGGTCTGGCGCAAAGTTATTACTATTGAACAAATCATTAAAGCAGAATCATGCTAGAAGACATTTTGCCAAATACTATTGAGAGTGACGATAACTCCAACATGGTCTTCGATCAGGAGACCGGAGAGTGGTACGACATGAGCATTATCGAACCTGTAATGGAAGTTGAGCACGACAAGCATAAGACTTACTTTGAGGATTTTGCGGCAATTAACCGCGACTACGAAAACTACTTATATAACCGTTAGTTAAAAATAAACAAAAAGACCATGAAAAATACGTATAAAATGAAATTGGCCGCAATGAGCCGCAAGCAACGCTTTATCTACAAGGCTAAGATGTACTTTATTGTATACCTCGCTATCACCAGCGCGTACGGCCAATATCGTCTACCGATCGATTTAGGGCGCTTTATTACAGCAAAGACTGTAGAGATCGCTCGTGGAGTTGTAGAGGCTTCTGGGGGCGTTGTGGAAGTAGAGAAGCAGGTAATCGTTGAGGTACCTAGCTACGACAAAGAGTTTCAAGAGAACTTGAAGGCAGACATTGCTAAGACTTCTGCTGAAGCTGCTAAGGCTGGTGCTGATGAGTCAATCCGCAAGAACCTGGGAAAATAAGTGCGCCGGGCGAACTAGAGCGACGTATTATTGAGGCGGAAGTACGTCGCCAGTTCGGCGCTGAAGGTGAGAGAGCCATTAAGGTTATGTACTGTGAAAGCGGTGCAAAACCTAGCAACATGAATACTGACGCAAGTACTAAGGATTATTCTGTTGGCCTATTCCAGATCAACTTATATGGAAACTTGAAATATAGTAGGCCTAGTGAGGAATGGCTTAAAGACGCATTTAATAACATAACGTACGCTAAGCAGATGTATGACAAGCAAGGATGGAAACCTTGGAGTTGTGCTCGTAAATTAGGATTTACCAAATGAAGCAGTTAAACCCACTAATGGAAAAGGTGCATAACCTTATGGTTGAGGTATATGCCCTAACCGAAGATGAGCGCAAAGTACTGAGTGAGCTACAACCTGACATTTACAACATATTAACAACCCTTGAAGATGCGGCGATTAGCTCGTTTACTCACAAATAGTTTTGTCATAGCCGTGCTACTACCGTTTTGGTTAGTGGTACTCGCAATTATTCACATCGTAAATTACATAGATGGCCAGAGAGATTAAGTTTCGGGCTTGGGATAGAAACAAAAAAGAAATGTACCCGTTCTTTGAAGTACTTGGAGAAGGTATGATCAAGACTGGATTTGTGCGACCTAACGCTTGGAGCGCAAACGTAGACTCTCAGCCAGAAATCATGCAGTACACTGGCCTAAAAGATAAGGACGGAGTAGATATCTACGAAGGCGATATTGTTAAAGCAATTTTCCGTGACTATGCTGATACAGGAGAATATCGTGAGTTTTGTAAGGTTACTGAAGTAGCTTGGGATCAACATTTTTTGCAATGGTCTCTTGCTGAAGAAGGATTAGTTCCTTTTGCACCAGATTTGACCCTTGAAGTAATCGGAAACATTTACGAGAACCCAGAATTATTGAACAACTAAATTACATAGATGAGTTATCAGCAAAGTGAAACAATAGGAGAGCTAGCTAAAGCACTTGTTTCTTTTCATAAAGAAGTAGGGAAGATCGCTAAGGACTCAAGCAATCCATTTTTCAAAAGCAAGTATGCAAGCCTTGAGAATATATTGGACTCTATATCAGAGCCATTAGCAGGTGCAGGTCTCACTGTTGTGCAAGTACCAACAGATCAGAATGAACTTTGTACACAACTTATCCACACCTCAGGTGAGTGGATTCGTGGTAGTTACGTAATGATTCCTACAAAGAATGATCCACAAGGCCTAGGTAGTGCTATTACCTATCAACGTAGGTACGCACTTGCTAGTATTCTTAACCTAAACATTGGTGACGATGATGATGGTAACGCTGCAAGCGCTCCACAACGCCCCGTTGCGCCAACGTTTAAGGAACAATTAGACGAAGTTAAGAAGACAGTTAATTACTCAGGAGATATCGTTGAGGGAATGAATGAGGTGGTTATTGACCTTATTACTGAGGGTAGCTACAACGGCAAGGTATATTTAGACCTTAAGACTAGTAAGGGTGATATTAGGGCATGGCATAGTGAGCG
>JACCDR012305247.1_pt1 | contig 10032 bp, 14 predicted proteins | sample 7446431 | NCBI WGS metagenome assembly JACCDR01 (sample SAMN15323443, study PRJNA562643) | freshwater metagenome | isolation source: river surface water | place: USA:Blue River Watershed | collected 2017-08-17 | reverse complement strand
CTCCTCTCAAGGGTTTTCTGCCAAGTTCCCTCCAACAGTGAATAGTGTTCTCTTGGTTAGTCACAAGCTCAAGGTTTTCGAGTCTATTGTCGGTCTTAATTCCATTTTTATGATTAATCACTAAATTACCTTCAATCAATCCATGAATGCATTCCCAAATAAATCTGTGCACTCTTAATTGCTTCTGCTCTCCTTCTCGCCTGACAGTTATTACTGAGTAACCTGTGTGGTGCAACATAGGAGATAGCTCGCCGCCTCGACTTCCGTAAACACTTCCATTTTCGGACGCAGAATAGTTCGTCCAATAGGGATGTCTATACCTCATAAATTTCTCCAAATAAAAGCCCCAATTAAGGGGCTAGATTTAAATCATGCATGGCAAGCAAGACACTCACCATTAACCACAACACCACTCCGACTATAAATGTAGTATAAGCTGAGGATGTTTGGATCAAGGAAAGCCTTCGTGTGAATCTCAGAAATCTTCTTCTCGTCTTCACTGAAGAAGAAATTAAGCGATTGTCCTTGATTCAGATACTTCTGACGCTGAGATGCATAACGCAGAATCACTTCTTGATCAATCTCAAAAGCTGTCTTAAACACCCATTTTTCATCTGTTGTTAGCCAATCCACGTGCTGCACACTGCCAAGATTATCAATAATGTCTTTGATTGTTTTACGGTTATAAACACCACGATCAACCATCAACTTGTAAAGCTCTGGAACAATACGCTCCATGCCACCAGCAGCGCTCGCCTGCTCAAACACCATACCCGGATCAGGAGATGTCGATTCACTAACACCACCCATCAAGATTGAACTAGACTTGGTTGGTGCCAAGGCTGTTGTATGTGTATTACGGAGTCCATAACCTTTGCACCATTCCGGTTCACCTAGTTTTTCTGCCAGATATTGTGAAGCACGTTTCGTTTCGTTGTCCAACATTTTAAAAATTTCAATATTAAGGAACTGAGCTTCTAGTGACTCAAAAGGAATCCTCTTCTTCTGGAGAAAAGTAGAGAAGCCCATCACACCTAACCCAGTTGCACGACCTTTTTGTGTAAACAATCGAACTTTCTCTAGACCTTTAATGCCCTCAGATTTTTCAATGAAGTCTGAGCACAAGCAGTCAAGAAATACCATCGAGTCGAAAACAGCATCCGTATCTTTCCACTCGTCATATTTCTCAAGATTCATACTTGAAAGAATACAACTGTAAGTTAAAGATTCAGATGAATGCAACATAATTTCGGTACAAAGGTTAGTTGCTTTAATATCCAAGCCTAAGTCTTTATACATCTGTGGACGAGCATCGTTTGCTTTGTCTACAAAGAAATAGTAAGACTTACCTGTAACGAGTTTTACATATAGTGTTCGGCTAAATCGGCGATTAGCCTCCTTATCTCCTGACTTCAATTTCTCAATAAAATCATTAGAAATTACCCAACCAATGTTCAACCCATCCGGCTCTGCTTCAAGCTTGTCAATCAGTTCATCAAAATCACCATGCTCGATTGGTAGGTAGCTAGCTGTACTGCCTCGACGATTACCACCTTGACTAACTTTAGCTGTCATAGTAGCGAAGTCTTCAATCACTGGAACAGCACCAGATGCCTTACCTCCTACGCTAATTGCGCTACCTCGTGGACGAATAGAGCTAAAATCACCAGAACAACCAAAGCCGTACTTAGATAATAGAGCCTGTTCTCTAAGCGCAGAATAGAAAGAATCAATACTGTCCCCTACAACAAGCCCGGAGCAAGAAACATTAAGACCACGGTCTGTTCCAGTATTTGCTAAAACTGGAGAAGCTGGAGAAAGCCAGCCTTTCCACATAAGCTGAAAGAAAGTATCTTCCCAGTCTTTGCCATCTTGTGGCGCATATTTTGCCAAAGTCTTAGCAATAGTTTTCCAACGTCCTTTAGCTGCCTCTTCACCACCAACAGCATATTTAGATTTAAACATTTGATATGCGAATGTAGTGTACCAATCAGGAAGCCAACCTTTAGCTTGAAGCTCTTTACGTTCTTTTGAAATGTCTTCGTAATTCTGACTCACAATCTCTCCTTAGTTAATAAACTTCAATTCGTGTTTCTTCCAGTCTCTTTTGTACTGTACTTGTTGGTTACTAAAGAAGTCTGAATATTTAAAGCTGCTTAGTTGATTATAAAACCAGCTACTTACAACGCCAGTCTCTTGCTCAAACATAGGCTTCATCTCCAAATAAGACAATACAAGGTTAATGCGGTCACGAATGAAATGAAGAATGTCTTCTTTATCAATAGTACGAATACCACCTTTCTCAAAGATTTTCTCACAAATCTGAGCCTCATGCTCGTAAACCTTTTCTGCAATTCGCCTAATCTTTTTACGAAGTGCTGCCTTACCATTTGAATCAATTAAACCCAGATCTTCACGCTCTTTTAGACACTGATTAAACAACCAAGCGCTCGCCATCGAGTGAAAGTCTTCGTCTTTGGCTGAGGCATCCAAACCAGCCGTAACATGAGAGATTAAGTTGAAACCATTCACGTTAAAGCTTTTGAGGAAACTGAAGTTAGAAAACAATACAACTCCCTCCATGAAACTAAACGCTGCTGTAGACTCAAGCGGACAATCACTTTCTGCATACTTGTCAATAAAAGCCATTCGATCCGATAGAACTTTATCTTCTTTCCAAGAGTTGTAAAATTCATCTGTAGCAATGCTCAAGGTTTTATTAATCAGGTCATACATAGGAGCATGAACACCAAGTTCCATAAAGGCAAATGTAGCAGCCATTCGTTGAATCTCAGGTCGAGGAAACATTTTACTAACCTTTCCGCCCCAAAACTCCTCACCACCAAGCATCAATTCATAGCGAGTGAAAAGTTTAAGAACTGTAGTAATACCATGACGTTCCCCTTCTGTACATTTAGTGCGAAGGTCGCTTTCATCCTTCTCTACACCAAGCTCTTCTGCTGTCCAAAAAATCCGTGTCTGCTGAATTGCCGCCTCCACAGCTTGTGGATAATTAACTACATAGCTGTCTGATGATGACTCAATCCGTGTTTTAACCTCCTGCATTAATCAACTCCTTAACCTCTTCAATTTTATTCCCAGCCACCATTCCAATTAGCTCACCATTCTTATATATCAGTGTAGTTGGTAGTCCACGTACACCCAAAGAACTAAGTAATTCCATATTTGAAGACTCATCTACATCTAGGTTTTCAAACTCAATGCCTTGACTTCCTAGCTGCTTTTTATAAGGCCCACATTGACCACACCAACTTGCGCTTACTACTTTAACAACAAGGCTCATTCTTTCCCCTTCTTCTCTTCATTTTTCATTTCAAGATAACGTACATGCTTTGATAGCTCATCTTCAATAAAATCTGCAAGATGCAAACCACTATTTAAGCTTTCACGCATTCCAGTTCTCACGATGCTGCTTGCATGATCACGGCAGACATCCTCAACAGCTTTATATGGTTCAAAAGCTTTATCACTTCTCTCCTTAAAAGTAATCATAGGGCCATAATCTGCTTTCCTTTGGTTCTTCTCTGTACGAGGTACATGCATTGCATATTCAATCTTCCACCCATAATCTCGATCCATTCCGTGTGTATACAGGATATCAAGGAACAACTCTTCATCTTGACCATTCCAAGCTTTCTTCCAATCATCAAGCTTTTCCAAGTCTACAAAAGATAGGTATTGATTATGGTATTTAAATAAGATTGTATCAAATTCTTCTTTCATAAATTATCCCTTCTTAACGTTGTTAGGGATTAGTTGCCGATGTTGCACAAATCCACAGAAATTACCAGACCACGGATTACCTTCCATATCAATATGAGTTACACCTTGATCTTGCACAGGAGTAAAAGCTCCAAAATACATAGCATGAATAGGGCGTGCTTGATGTTCAAAGGGAGAGGCGTGTACAGGCTCACTTACAACAAGACGCTCATAAACACGCTTTGCCTTCTCCAAACTGTCATCTGATTTACGGAAACTTACTTGAGCACAACAGCTAGCACTAATAGCAAGAGCATCTTCCAAAGCAATACCACAACCTTTCAACCAATAGCCATCACCAAAGTATGGAACATGCCAATCATCTTGAGTTAGTTCAGCAGCAGATGATTTATCTTTTGCTTCTAGCATCACTTCAGAAAGACGTTTAATCTCAGGTTGAGCATCTTCATGGTTACGAAGCCAGAAGAAGTTTTCCCACTCTGTAGCTGTTACAACAGTTTTCATTATTTGAAAAGGTTCAAGAACACGATTTACAATTTGCTTGTGTGCGCCTTGTTGCATCATGTAAGTTGCTTCATTTACTGCGAACATTGCTGCTTCATTCCAAGAGTCAATAACCGACTGTAGTGTTAAAGCAGACAATTGTTCTTTTGCTTGCATGCCTGATTGATTCTTTCCCCAGTGAATAGGCATTGCTGGATACATATCAACTTGCTCAATCATCTTATTAATTGGAACAGCACGGCTACTCATAGCATTACGACTAAACATCCGGTGTGTCATAAGTTCGCCATGGATGAACCGAGGATATTCCAGTTCCATTGTAATGATTTCTTTCCCACTATACACTGATTTACTATGAGCAATAACCTTAGCTTTAATCTGTTCTGGCATTTCCTCTCCTTCACCTAAATCTTTATGCATTATCCAACCTTTACCGTCTCTCTTACCGGGGGCTGTTTCGGGATTATAGTTATCTGAGACAATAAACTCCGCCCACTCATTACCCAATTCTTTCTTCAATTATCTCTCCTTTTCATTCATTGGGAAGACCATTATACACTTAATCTTCCCATATTGCAATAGCTAATTTCTATTTATTTACTACTCTTTTACCAGCTTCATAAGACTTTAAAACAAACTCAGTCTCAAATTTATCAAGCTGTCGAATTTTACCAAATCTTCCATGAAGCTCTACAACACTATCTTTAATCAGGAGGTAGGCATCCTCTTTTAGTGGAATTTTCATAGTTATTTACTACCATATTCAAGCTCAAGAATCAATTCAAGATAATGGATAGCTTTTTTGATGTCTTCAGCACCATTCTTATCTTTATACCGAGAAACGTATTTCACTACGTTACCTTGGAAGTAGCTCAAACCATTTGCATGGATGTATTCAATAGGTTGAATTTTTAGTCCCTTATAATGGCCACCACCCTCTTGTTTGTCTAGGGCTGAATCAGGTTTAGCATCTGAGATTAGAGGTTCCTCATAATCCTCATAATCATTATCAGAAAGAGTCCAGAGCCTATTATTTTGCCAGAATTGAACACCGTCGTCAAAGCGACTTTCTACAATGTGAATAGAACCTTTGTACAAGCCTTGATATTCATAGTCACTTGTTAGAACTTTGATCTTTTGAGGATTGGTTTCTTCATCAAACTCTTCTACCAAGTCAAAGTCTTTTGCAAATTGTTTAATCCATGATAATTCAGCAAAACCCGAGTCAAGCCAAAATTCTCCCGGTAGCTCATAATCAACCACCTCCACAATATCAGAAGGCTGACCCCTGCGAAGTGAGGCAGAAAGAATTTTAAGCTTATCACCAACCTTGATTTTATTTACATCAATCATTTTGTTCTCCTTAAACTTTCTTCCCGTTATCCTTCAGGCGATTCTCAATTTTATGATCTTCGCGGCTTGCATTATACTTCAGCTTATCCACCAAAGCACCAGCCAAATCATAACCTTCATGACCACACAAGTCAAGGATACGGATAACAGCGTCTGCCAGTTCAACCTCAATCATAGGGCGATGTCTAAGCTTGTCATCCATAAGGTTCTTTCGTACACCTTCAAGCCCCTCACTAATCTCAGAGTGAACAAGAGCAAGCTTAACTAAGATTTCATTGACATCACCCTTAGGTTTAGGTTGGCCAGTCTTGATGTCACTCCACCAACCAGCTTTAACGTTTTGTTCGTAAATACGATTCTGTAGCTTAGTAATAACTTGTCGTGCTACTTCATTGCTCATTTCTTCTGCGCTTATTGTATCAAGCATTCTTTACTTTCTCCTGATTATTAAAGATTCGTCGGATTGTATAACCACGTCCAATACTCCAAAATGTGCAAAGGATTGTACTTGATGTAGCAATAGCAATTGGTGTAGTGAAGATGTTCATGCAAAGCATCATCAGCAACCAACTACCTGCCATACCAACGAAAGTGTTGGTTAGGGTTTCTTTCAAAGATTGTGCTTTAGATTGGCTCATTTACCTACCCACCCACTTCCCGTCTTTATCGAGTAGCATCGGCTCAAGAATTGGCATAGAGTCAATAATCAAACCTGTACCAATAATTGGGCGTTTAATGTTCACGTTGTTGTAGTTAAATGCTAAAGCGTCGTCATCAATCAGACAGCCACATTGCATACCCCAGTAAAGCCCCGTGGGATTACCCCAGTAATCAATCTTAAATGTCTCATGGTAATGGCCTTGAAGAGCGCACATCCCCATCTGCTGACTAAGTTGCTTAACGTCACTTGCCTTGCCATGGTGGATATAACACTTCTGCCCGTTAGGAAGAGTGATTGTCAAATCAAACGACCACTTCCAACCCTCATCAACACCAAGCACATCGTTGTAACTTTTAATATAGTGTTTTGGAATACCAAATGTTTTAGCTTTACGCCACACAAGAGAGCCGTGGTTAGATTCAATAATATCCATCACAGGGAACAGTTCAAACAACTCTTTAATCACTGGAAGACTTCGACGCAACTCATCTCCTGCACTCGGAAGATCGGGATCACTGTCATGATAGCTAAGAGCATGCTTATCAAGTTCATCGCCTAGGCAAATAACCCGAGTTGGGTTGTATTTAGCTTTCAAGTGTTTAAGGAAAGCAATGGTATCTGGATGGTGATAAGGGATGTGCATATCACTAATCAGGAGTACTCGACTATTATCCTGATCCTCATCCTTACGCCGAACAGCACAAGTCTCGTTACTGTGTTTATTTTCTACTACTTCCTGCGAGAATACTTTACGAAGGTAGTCAGATACAGTTGACTTAGGTTCACCAAGCTCAACAGAGATTGCTCGCCAACTAAGACCTTGACGTGCCAGTTCTTCTGCTTCAATTTTCCAATTACTCAAAACTTCACCTCCTTCTCAAGATTAAACAAATAGGTAACTGTCTCACCACAACCCGTATCTGCATTTAAAACAAGATAACCATCATACTCACTATTTCCACCACGAACTTCTACAGAGTAAGTATTACCATCTCCATTTTCAAGGTCGTCTTCATCATCATCTGTGTTCCATGAGTATTCAAACTCATCACGGCTCCAAACACAATCAACCACTTCCATCATTACATCAATATCAATCTCTTCTAGAATTTCTTTAAGAACTTTTACGCTCATGATTTCTCCTTAAATGCAATATTGGAATACCAAGAAAGTTTGAATCATCTCTATTCCTGTCTTTGTGTAAATGTAAGTGAAAACGTTCATTAATATTTAACCTCAAACTCTTCATCAGGAAGTTCGATATAAGTTGACTCGACAGCTAGGTGCCCAAGAACGTCCCACATTTCATCTCCGTGACCATGACCTGAATAAATCCGCTCACTTGTGTCAGCGTCTTCAATTACAAGCCAATCACCAGATTCTGGACGAATAAAGTTAAGTTTCATTAGTTTTCTCCTTTTTCAGTTCGTTAATAATTTGCTCTCTACGACTAGCTTGATTACTCTTTGGTGTTATGCCTTTGTCAAGGAGCCACTGCTTGTCTTGTTTAGACTTGCAGATTGCGATAGCAATTTTTTCATAAGTGGCATCTTCCATACTCAAGCCTTTACGCTCACTATGGGTCTTGTTTTTGTGACACGGTTTGCAGCTTAAAACCCATTCATCACCAACACCACCTCCACAATACCACAAAAATGATTCTGCTGTCTCCTTTGATGTACAACCATCTGAAGGCAGCTTGTGGTCACACTCAAGCTTACTACCCGGAAACCACTGACTGCAATAAAAACATTGTCCTAAGTTTTTAGTTGAAGGATGGAAAAGCTTGAGGTCTTTTTCTTCCTGAGTGATAGGTCTTAGCTGCCTTGCTTTCCATTCTTTGCGTAAAGGATAATCCCCCCATAAACGACGCAATGAGCCTCTCAACCAATTCCAATACTGGGCTTCAGTCTTCCATATCTTTTTTCCTTCTGGTGTTAGCCATGGTTCCTTGTTCATCACCAACTCCAGTAATTATCAGCCCACACTCTGAGACTATCTAGTTCAGGTTCTTCTTCTCCAACTGTGGATGCTAGGGCAGCAACTGTTTCTGAAATAAGATATGGATTAATATATCCGTAATATTGTTCTGGTTTTTGGCTTGCTTCGACAAGAAATCTAATCAAGTCACTTCTAAATGATTCAGTCATATTTCACCTCCAATTTATCCAAAAACTCACTCACATGTCCAACATCTTTATTCACATCAGTTCTCATCCTAAGAAGTCTGAATTGCTCGTTTAAATGATCCATCCAATCCCAATTCAACACATCGCCACGAAACGTTGTAAACTCTTTAGGTTCAGCGTAGTAAGCCTTGTATGCCTCTACAACGCGTTCAAACACTTCTTTAGGTGTCTCACAAGGATCAATCAAAGCTTGTGCTGTCTTTGCACCCAATCCCGGCTTACCTGCCTTACGAATACCATATTTTTTGTAAAGCTCAGGATTAAGTTCTGGTAAACCCCTTACAGAATCAATTGTGTCCCCACAAAGATGTTGGTAGCCCAGATTCTTAATTGCTTGCAACGGACTAATTTCAACCAACCCAAGTTCAGGGTTATCAAAGTTGTAGTGAAGTTGAGGGAATTGCAGCAAATCTTTATCAATGTGCACACCAACAACATCAAGTTTACTATAATCCCTTTCAGCTTTAATCCAAGCTTTGCAAAGCTCTGACGTTACAATCTCATCACTCTCAACATCGACTGCCGTTAGAATATAGTCCTTGTATTTGTACAGCATATAATCTCTGACAACTTCATATAAGATTGGTTTAGCTGGGCGATTGTTTTTATACGGTTGAGTTTGAGCAATATCATACCGAAAGCTCCTGCCAGTTGCAAAACAAATCTTAAAATCTTTACACCAAGGCTGATTTGTAATTGCTTCAATTTTAGCTTTGAATCTACCTTTCACAATCATTTCAGGGGTAATTATCTGTCCGTTTGGATGAATAACATCCTCAATCTTTTCTACAACAGAAATGAGTTCAAAATCATCTGGACTTACTTTCTTATCTTCTTCACGCTTAGAGTTAAGTTCAGCAAGCCAACCACCTTCACGTTTCAGATAATGCCCAAAGAATTGTGTTTGGTTATCAAATAACTTCTCCCAGCCTGTCTTTTTATGCCTCGCAATTACACTTGATCTTTGACCAGCTAATGCAGCATGGATAATGAGAGTATCAACATCTATAATTGCTGTATATTGTTTTGCCATCCTCCCTCCTATTTAATAACTTCTGTCAATGTAAGCCTAAGAAGCATCCTACGACAATCCTCAGTAACTCTTGGCCCACGATGTAAATTAGCTCTTGTGTATCTGTTAATTGTATTAGGCTTAGCTGTTAGATACTCAAACCCCTTGTGTCTATCCAATACTTGCTTAAAACTTGTGTCTTCTTCAAACACATCCATCGGAGTGGTGATAAACTCAGTTCCAAAGTGTGTTGAATAAAGATAATGAATATCAGGCTTTGTTGGATGGTTAGGATTCTCTGTAACATCTAAATGCCAGAAGTCTAAAGGACAGCCACAATCTCCCGCTTTCAAGTCCCTCACTTTATAATCCACAAGAAGCCTGATACCTCTCCAAGACTGATCGCTAGAGAAGTCCACCATCTTATCCAAGATTGGTAAGACTTGCTCTGGAATGAGTGAATAGGCTTTGATCAGCGGGCAATATTTTAGTTCTTGTAAAGGGAGAAGGTTCGTTGACACGAACCCTTCCCAAAGATTAAGCTTGAGACTATTAGCAGGGTTTAATTG
>JACCDR011579067.1_pt1 | contig 10032 bp, 9 predicted proteins | sample 7446431 | NCBI WGS metagenome assembly JACCDR01 (sample SAMN15323443, study PRJNA562643) | freshwater metagenome | isolation source: river surface water | place: USA:Blue River Watershed | collected 2017-08-17 | reverse complement strand
TACTGCGCGGCCTCTTTGGTGGTGATGTGCTCCATCACCACCTTCAGGCCGGGGAAGTCGCGGCGCAGCGGTTGCATGACCCGGTCGATGAACACCGCCTCGCGGTCGAACAGGTCGATCTCGCCGTCGGTGACCTCGCCGTGCACCAGCAGCAGCAGGCCCTCGCGCTGCATGGCCTCGAGCGTGCGGTAGGTCTTGCGGATGTCGGTGACGCCGGCATCGCTGTTGGTGGTGGCGCCGGCGGGGTAGAGCTTGAGCGCCACGACACCCGCCGCCTTGGCGCGCACGATCTCCTCGGGCGGCGTGTTGTCGGTGAGGTACAGCGTCATCAGCGGCTCGAAGGCCATGCCGGCCGGCAAGGCGGCCAGGATGCGCTCGCGGTAGGCCACGGCCGCCGCCGCGGTGGTGACCGGCGGCTTGAGGTTGGGCATGACGATGGCGCGTGCGAACTGCCGCGCCGTGGCCGGCAGCACCGCGGCCAGTGCGGCGCCATCGCGCAGGTGCAGGTGCCAGTCGTCGGGCCGGCGCAGGGTGATCGAGTCGACAGGGGCGCGGGTTTCGCTCATGCGCCCGATTGTCCCATCGCGGGCCCGGCGGCCCGCGGCCGCCGCGGGCCGGCTGCCGGGCTCAGTGCGCCAGGATCTTGGACAGGAAGTCCTTTGCCCGCGGGCTGCGCGCGTCGGGGTTGCCGAAGAAATCTTCCTTCTTGCAGTCCTCGACGATCTTGCCGGCGTCCATGAAGATGACGCGGTGGCTCACCTTGCGCGCAAAGCCCATCTCGTGCGTGACCACCATCATGGTCATGCCCTCGTGTGCCAGCTTCACCATCACGTCCAGCACCTCGCCCACCATCTCGGGGTCGAGCGCCGAGGTGGGCTCGTCGAACAGCATCACGATGGGGTCCATGCTCAGCGCACGCGCGATGGCCACACGCTGCTGCTGGCCGCCCGACAACTGGCCGGGGAACTTGTCCTTGTGCACCATCAGGCCCACACGGTCCAGCATCTTCAGGCCGCGGGTCTTGGCTTCTTCAGAGCTGCGGCCCAGCACCTTGATTTGCGCCAATGTCAGGTTTTCAGTCACGCTGAGGTGCGGGAACAGCTCGAAGTGCTGAAACACCATGCCCACACGGCTGCGCAGTTTGGGCAGGTTGGTCTTGGGGTCGGAGATGCTGATGCCGTCAACCACGATGTCGCCCTTCTGGAAGGGCTCGAGCGCGTTCACGGTCTTGATCAGGGTGCTCTTGCCGCTGCCCGAGGGGCCGCACACCACCACTACCTCACCTTTTTGGATGCGGGTGGTGCAGTCGGTGAGCACTTGGAAGCTGCCGTACCACTTACTGACGTTTTTGATGTCGATCATGGAAGATGTCCTTGAGTTCAACCCCCTTGGGGGGTGGACGCGGTACTCCGCGACCGGGGGCAAACATTTACCGGATGATGGCGATCTTGTTCTGCAGCCTGCGCACCAGCATGCTCAGCGAAAAACAGATCACAAAATACACCAGCGCCGCCACCAGGTAGGTTTCCACCGGGCGGTTGTAGTTTTTGCCGGCGATCTCGAAGCCCTTGAGCATGTCGTAGGCGCCTATGGCGTACACCAGCGACGTGTCTTGAAACAGGATGATGGTCTGCGTCAGCAGCACCGGCAACATGTTGCGAAAGGCCTGCGGCAGCACGATCAGCTGCATGGTCTGCCGGTAGTCCATGCCCACGGCATAACCGGCGTGCACCTGGCCCTTGGGCACACTCTGTATGCCAGCGCGCATGATCTCGCTGTAGTAAGCCGCTTCAAACAGCGTGAAGGTGATCATCGCCGACATCTCGGCGCCCAGCGGCTTGCCGGTCAGCAGCGGTATCAGCAGGAAAAACCACAAGATCACCATCACCAGCGGGATGCTGCGCATGGTGTTCACATAAGCCGCCGCCGGCACCGCCAGCCAGGGCTTGCCTGAGAGGCGCATCAACGCCAGCAGCGTGCCCAGGATGATGCCGCCCACCATCGCAATCAACGTCAACTGCACCGAAAAGACGAGGCCCTTGAGGATGAAGCTGGAAACAACCTGCCAGTTCAGGAAGTCGAAATTCAGGTTCATGCCTTGCCCCCGATCATGCCGGGCACCCGCACGCGGTTTTCCACCACCAGCATCAGCCGGTTCACGGCAAAGGCGCTGATGAAGTACAGGCCCGTGACGGCCAGGTACATCTCGACGTTGCGCGAGGTTTCTTCACCGGCCTGCATAGCAAACATGGTGAGCTCGGCCACGCTGACGGCAAAGGCCACCGACGAGTTTTTGATGATGTTCATCGACTCGCTGGTCAAGGGCGGTATGACGATGCGGTAGGCCATCGGCAGCAGCACATAACGGTAGGTTTGTGCCAGCGTCAGGCCCATCGCCAGCCCAGCGTAGCGCTGGCCCTTGGGCAACGCCTGTATGCCGGCCTTCACCTGTTCAGAAATGCGCGCCGAGGTGAAAAAGCCCAACCCCAAAACCACCAGCACAAAGCTGGGCAGGCCGCGCAGCACAGGGAAGATGGAGGGCAGCACGTGGTACCACAAAAAGATTTGCACCAGCAGTGGGATGTTGCGGAACAACTCGGTCCACGCATTGCCGATGAAGGCCAGGCGCTTGTCGGGCAACGTGCGCAAGATGCCCATCAGCGAGCCCACCAGCATGGCCACCACCAGGGCCAGCACGGCCACGCTCAGCGTCCAGCCCCAGGCCGAGAGTATCCAGTTGACGTAGGTGACATCACCGCCCTTGCCGAAGCAGCCCGGGAGCACCTCGCCCGTGGTGGTCTCTTTGCAGAAGACCTGCCAATCCATGATGGACATGTTTTTGTATGCCTCGGTGTCGTCAAGTAGGAAACAAAACAACCCGCGCTGGGGGCTGAGGGTCAACAAAAAGGCCCGCCGCTGGGGCGGGCCTGGTGCCAGTGGCGCGCTGCAGGCACAGGGCGTGGTGCCCCCATTGCCCACAGGCCGCATGCACGGTGTGCGCCTTACTTCTTGGCGTACTCTTCAACCGGCTTGTCGTTGGGCGATGCCCAGGCCGCTTTGGTGGCGTCGCTCGCCGGCAGGCCCACACGTGTGTTGGTGGGGGGAATGGGCTGCATGAACCACTTGTCGTAGAGCTTGGCGATGTCGCCCGAACGCATCATCGCGATGATGCTGTCGTCCACCGCCTTCTTGAAGGCCGGGTCGTCTTTGCGAATCATGATGGCGATGGGTTCCACCGACAGCACTTCGCCAACGATGCGGTAGTCGGCCGGCGCCTTGCTCTTGGCGATGTTGCCGGCCAGGATTTGACCGTCCATCACAAAGGCGTCGGCACGGCCGGTTTCCAGCAGCAAGAAGCTGTCGGCGTGGTCTTTGCCAAACACTTCCTTGAAGTCCACACCCGTGCCGCGTTCGTGGCGGCGCAGCAGTTGCACCGAGGTCGTGCCCGTGGTGGTGGCCACGTTTTTGCCGTTGAGTTGCGCGATGCTGGTGATGCCGGAATTGGCCTTCACGGCAATGCGCACTTCTTCCACGTAGGTGGTGACGGCAAAAGACACGTCTTTCTGGCGCGTGGCGTTGTTGGTGGTGGAGCCGCACTCGATGTCGACCGTGCCGTTTTGCACCAGCGGTATGCGGTTTTGTGAGGTCACCGCCTGGTACTTGATGTCCAGCTTGGGCAGTGCCAAGCGCTTTTGCACGTCGGCCAGCACCCGCTGGCAGATTTCAACGTGAAAGCCGGCGTATTTGCCGTCGCCCAGCGTGTACGACAGCGCGCCCGAAGATTCGCGCACGCCCATCGTGACCGCTTGCGATTCTTTGATCTTGGCCAGCGTGTCAGCCTGCGCCGCGCCGGCCACCAATGCGGCCATGGCAGCCACTGCAATTGAATACTTCATCAACATTCCTTCAAAGGATGAAAAGGGAAAAGGCTTAACGCCTGGGGCACGCTTGCGGGCTACAAAGCAAACGCCGGACCACACCGTGCCGCCCTGCAACGGTGCAAACCACCACCGCGTTGGGCAGCAGGCACCGAAGCGGCGCAATGTAATGGCCTCTGTGGGGGCTTGCCAATGCCGATCATCCCTGCCCCCATGCAAGGCCTGCATGAGGGCCTAGGGTTCACCCTGACGCCCGAGGAAGTCCCACAGTGCTTGCACACCCGGCTTTACATGCCGGGCCACCTCGGGCCTTTCGCGGTAGATGCGCACTTCCATCGTCAGCTGCAGCTCGCCGGCCGGCGCGGCCGGCACCAGGCGGCGCGCTTTCAGCTCCTTGCGCACCGAGCTGTGGGGCAAAAAGGCCAGGCCGTGGCCTTCCAGCGCCATCGCTTTTAAGCCTTCGGACATGTCGGTTTCGTAGGTGGCGTCCAGGTTCAGCGCCTCGCCGGCCTGTTTCAGGATGACTTCCACCATGCGCGCCATGTAAGCGCCCGGCGCGTAGCTGAGAAAAGGCACCCGGGCGCCGCGCCGGCCGGGCAGGCTGAACAGCGGCTGGCCGTCTTCACCCGCGCGGGAATAAGGCGCCAGGGTTTCGCTGCCCAGGCTGAGCATTTCGTAACGCTCGGGGCTCAGTTGCAACGGCTGCGACGCGTGGTGGTAAGCGATCAGCAGCTCGCAGCCGCCTTCGGTCAGGCGCAGCACCGCGTCGTGCACGTTCAACGCCGCCAGCCGGGTTTTCACGTCGCCGAAGTTGCGCCGCAGGTCCATCAACCAGTGCGGGAAAAACGTGAAGGCCAGCGTGTGCGGCACGGCAAAGTCCAGCATGTCCTGGCTGGCGGCCTGGTGGCTGCGCATCATGTTGCGCGAGGCCTGCAGTGCGCCCAGTATTTCCAGCGCCTGGCTGTGCAGCGTTTCGCCGGCCGGCGTCAGGCTGGTGGGGTAGGACGAACGGTCCACCAGGTCGGTGCCCGCCCAGGCCTCCAGCGCCTGGATGCGGCGCGAAAAAGCCGGCTGCGTGACATGCCGCAGTTGCGCCGAGCGCGAGAAACTGCGGGTCTCGGCCAGGCTCACGAAGTCTTCAAGCCACTTGGTTTCCATAGTCCGGTTTCCACGGCGGGCAGTTTAAGCAGACGGTAGGGGGTTCCTGGGGCGCCTTGGCGCAAGTTCAGGGCCCCTCGTCACCGCTTTGCTGCAGCCGCCACATCTCGGCATACACGCCACCTTGCGCCAGCAGGTGTGCATGGGCGCCACGCTCCACCACACGGCCGGCCTGCAGCACCACGATTTCGTGCGCGTCCACCACCGTGCTCAGGCGGTGCGCGATCACCAGCGCCGTTTTGCCCTGCGACACGGCGCGCAGCTCGGCCTGGATGGCGCGTTCGTTGGCACTGTCCAGCGCCGAGGTGGCTTCGTCGAAAATCAACACTGGCGGGTTTTTCAGCAGCGTGCGTGCGATGGCCACACGCTGCTTTTCGCCGCCCGACAGCTTCAGCCCCCGTTCACCCACCATGGTGTCGTAGCCCTTGGGTGTGCCGGCGATGAAGTCGTGGATGTGCGCGGCACGCGCTGCGGCCTGCACTTCTTCCAGCGTGGCGCCGGGCCGGCCGTAGGCGATGTTGTATTGCACCGTGTCGTTGAACAGCACCGTGTCCTGCGGCACGATGCCGATGGCCTGGCGCAGGCTGGCCTGCGTGACCCTGCTGATGTTCTGGCCGTCGATGGTGACCGCACCCGAGGTGGCGTCGTAAAAACGGAACAGCAGCCGCGCCAGCGTGGACTTGCCGGCACCCGAGGGGCCCACCACCGCCACCGTTTTGCCCGCCGGTATCTCAAAGCTCACGCCGTGCAGGATGGGCCGGTTTTTGTCGTAGGCGAAGTGCACGTTTTCAAAGCGCACCACCCCTGCAGTCACCTGCAGCGCGGGCGCGCCCGGCACGTCGTCCACTTCGCGGTGTTTTTCGAGCAGGCCGAACATCTTGTCCAGGTCGGTCAGCGACTGCTTGATCTCGCGGTACATCACGCCCAAGAAGTTCAACGGGATGTACAGCTGGATCATGAAGGCGTTGATCATCACCAGGTCGCCTAGGGTGAGCCGGCCATCCACCACGCCCTGCGTGGCGCGCCACAGCATGGCAATCAGCGCCACAGCAATGATGAGCTGCTGCCCGGTGTTCAGAATGCTCAGCGTGGTCTGGCTCTTCAGCGCTGCGCGGCGCAGCTTTTCCAGGCTCTCGTCGTAGCGCCGGGCTTCGAAGTCTTCGTTGTTGAAGTACTTCACCGTTTCGTAGTTCAGCAGCGCGTCGATGGCGCGTGCATGCGCGCCCGAGTCCAGCTCGTTCATCTCTTTGCGGAACTGCGTGCGCCAGTTGGTGACGATGATGGTGAAGCTGACGTAGAGCACCAATGCGGCGGCGGTGATCCAGGCAAAGCCGGCATCAAACTTCCAGGCCAGCAACGACAGCACCATCGCCACTTCCACCAGCGTGGGAAAGATGCTGTAGAGCGAATAGGAAATGAGCGAATGCACGGCGCGTGTGCCGCGTTCGATGTCACGTGTCATGCCACCGGTTTGGCGCTCCAGGTGAAAGCGCAGGCTCAGCGCGTGCAGGTGCCTGAAGACCTGCAGCGAGATGCTGCGCGCCGTGCCCTCGGTGGCCTTGGCGAAGATCAATTCACGCAGCTCGGTGAACAGCGATGTTGAAAGCCGCAGCAGCCCGTAGCCCACCAGCAGCGCCGTGGGCACCACCAGCACCGCCATCGGGTTGCCGGGTTTGATGCTCAGCGCGTCCACCAGCTCTTTCAGCAGCAGCGGCACCGACACGTTGGCCACCTTGGCGCCCAGCAAAAAAAGCAGCGCAAAACCCACCCGCCAGCGGTAACGCCACAGGTAGGGGAACAGCTTGGACAGCGTGCCCCAGTCGGAGCGGCGCTGCGCCGGTTCGGGAACGACAACGCCGGGGGCGGTGGCCGCCCCGTGATGACCTTTCATGGTTTCAGCGCTCCTTGCGCAAGACGAGGTGTCGGTAGCTGATCAAACCCTGCGCCACCGCATTGCGCATCAGGTAGCCGGCCAGCACGTTGCGCCCGCGCATGCGGTTGCGCCGCGCCAGCGCGCGCCGGCCCAGCCAGGGAAAACGGATGACGGCGCCGGTGATGCGCTCCAGCCGCAGCAGGCTGGGCATCACCTCGGTGTCCAGCGCCGTCATCGCGGCCAGTTCAAGGCCGGCCTGTTGCGCTTGCGCGAGCAGCGGGTCCAACACCTGCAGCCCTTCGATGGCCATGCCACGTGCCACCAGCTCCACCGCCAGCGCGTCGTCGCTGGCCAGCACTTGTGGTGCCACCGGCAGGTAGCCGTCAAACAGCGTGAAACAGCCGCCGGGTTTCAGCACCCGCGCCACCTCGCCCAAAGCACGCGGCAGGTCGGTGGCATAACAAAAAGCTTCGATGCAGAACACGTCGTCAAACTGCGCATCGGCGTAGGGCAGTTGGTGAAAGTCGCCCAGCGTCAGCTGCACCCGCTGCAAGCCGGCGCGCTGCAGGCGCTGACGGGCGATGCTGACGTGGGCCGGCGTCAGGTCGATGCCCTGCACCTGGCAGCCGGGCAGCCGCTCGGCCAGGTATTCCAGGTTGAAGCCCTGCCCAAAGGCCAGTTCCAGCAGCGCCGCCGGGGGTTGCTGCCAACGGGCCTGCATGCGGCGCAACTGGCCAAAAAAACCATCGGGGTCAAAGCGGTCGCCGTCGTTCAGCGCCATGTGCACGGCGCCGGCCTGCGAGTGGTATTTGCGGTAAGCGTCGTGGCAGTTTTCGTAGTACTCCACCACCTCGGTGCTGCCCAGCGGCTCGTTGCGCAGCGCGTCCAGGTCAAACACCTGCTGCAGCTTGCGCAGCCGCCGCGCCAGGTCGGCGCGCAGTTGCGCTTGGTCGGCTGCTTTGCGGTCCTGTCCAGCGGCTACAGTGGGTGTTCCAAACATCGCGCCATTGTCGCTGCTGCTGCTGCTGGGGCCCACCGGCGCGACCAAGTGGTTCCACCGCCGCCACGTTCCACAGCATCCAAAGCCAGAACCCACCGCCATGACCAACACCCTGCCCGCAGCGCCCGCTTTACCGGCCGAAGACCCTGCGAAGCTGCCGCGCAGCGAACCACAGACAGGACCGCAGATGGGCCCACAAACCCTGGGCGACGACCGCCACCTGGTGTTGCGCGTGATGCCGCTGCCGGCCGATGTGAACGCCAACGGCGACATTTTTGGCGGCTGGATCATGGCGCAGGTGGACCTGGCCGGCGCGGTGTTGCCCAGCCGCATCGCCAAGGGCCGCATCGCCACCGTGGCGGTAAAGGAATTCATCTTCAAGCAGGCGGTGAGCCTGGGCGACCTGCTCAGCTTTTACGCCCGCGTCACGCGCGTTGGCACCACCAGCGTGAGTGTGCACGTGGACGTGTATGCCGAGCGCAACCCGGCCAACCTGCAGGTGGTGAAGGTGACCGAGGCCGACCTGACTTATGTGGCCATTGATGCCCAAGGCCGGCCACGGCCTTTGCCTGTTTAAGCCGGCCACGGCCTTTGCCTGCTCAAGCCGGCCGGCTGCGACCGTCACACAGGCCACGCCTCACAACCGCGGCCACACCTCGGTGGCGATGTGCCCGGCGATGGCACCCGCACAGTAGCGGTACACCGGCTCACCGGGGTGAAAGCCGTCGGCCGCCATCACGCCGCGGTTCAGCGGCATCTCCATGTCCACACACGACACATCATCGCGGGTGGCCACCCAATCCTTTAGCGCCGCGTTGTGGCGCCGTGCATCGCTGCCGGCCACCCAGCGCAGCGGCTGCGGCAGGCCCGGAAAGTGGTGCACCGGCGGCAGCGGCGCAAACACCACATGTTGCGCGCCGCAGGCGTTGCGCAGCCAGTTGGCCAGGGCTACACGTGCGGCCAGTGCGCGGTGCGAGGGCAATTGGTCCACCACGTCGTTGACGCCCGTCACCACCACCGCCACGTCGGTGCCGTGTACGCGGTGGCTGTTGGCCGTTTCGCGCAGGTAGTCCAGCGTCTGCGCAGTGGTCAGGCCCGAGCGGGCTACCAGGTGCCATGCCACCCTGGCGCCTACTTTTTGGGCCAGCTGGGCCGCAAGCCGGGGCGCCAAAGCGTCGCGCTGATGCTGCACGCCCACACCAGCGGCTGAGGAGTCGCCAGCCATCAACAAACGCAGCGGCAGGCCCTGCCCCGCCACACCCTGGCGTTGACCTTCCGGTTCGGGCAAGCGTGGCAAGCGGGCCCGCGTGCTGATGGCCTGCGCCACCAGCAGCGGGCTGAGCATCAGTTTGACAGTCAACGACATGGGCTTGCGGGCGGCTTCAAAGTAGCTGCAGACCGGACGACCGGCGGCACGTCAAAACTTGCTGAAGTCGGGCTTGCGCTTCTGAAAGAAGGCCTGGAAGGCCTCCATCGCCTCGGGGCTGCGCAAGCGCTGCGCAAACAGCGTGCCCTCGGTGGCGATGGTCTTCAACATCTGCTCTTGCTGTGGCGCGCGCATCAGTTGTTTGGCCTCGCGCACGGCGCCGGGCGGCAGGCTGTTGAAACGTTCGGCCACGCGGCGGGCGTGGTTCACCACCTCGCCGGCCGGCAGCACCGCGTTGGCAATGCCACATTCCACCGCCTGCTCGGCCGTGAAGGGGTCGCCCAGCAGCAGCCTTTCAGCGGCGCGGCGGTGGCCCATCAACTGCGGCACCACCAGGCTGCTGGCAAATTCGGGCACCAGGCCCAGCGCGACAAAAGGCATGGCCAGGCGCGCTTCGTCAGACACGTAGACAAAGTCGCAGTGCAGCAGCAGCGTGGTGCCGATGCCGATGGCCGCGCCGGTGACGGCGGCCACCACCGGCTTGTCGCAGTCCAGCAGCGCGCGCATGAACAAAAACACCGGTGAATTCTGGCCGTCGCTGCCCTGCCCGGGCGGCCGCGCCATGAAGTCTTCGATGTCGTTGCCGCTGGTGAAGATGCCCGGCTGCCCGGTGATCAACACCGCACGCACGGCTTTGTCTTCGCGCGCGGCATGCAGCGCGTCGGCCATGGCCTGGTACATGGCCACGGTGAGTGCG
>JACCDR011400958.1_pt1 | contig 10032 bp, 9 predicted proteins | sample 7446431 | NCBI WGS metagenome assembly JACCDR01 (sample SAMN15323443, study PRJNA562643) | freshwater metagenome | isolation source: river surface water | place: USA:Blue River Watershed | collected 2017-08-17 | reverse complement strand
TGGTGGATGTACCGTTTGTTTCCGTGGCTACGGACGTAATGGTCAACAGGTCGGAGGGCAATTCAAGGACGGTGCTGGTGCGCGGTACGGCAAACGTCTTGACATCCGCATACGGCACGAATGACCGATTACACTCATCGGTAATCGTATCCGAGGCGCGGCGGATGATGTCGATTAAAACCGAGTCGTCCGTGACCAAAGTCCCCGCGATTTCGATATACGCTTTTAGCGCCGTTAGCGTGCAATAGTCTGCTGATACGTACACATCGCCCATGATAGCCCCTAAACGATTAGATACACGGTCACAACCACGGCATTAGTCACCGCGTCGGATAATGCCACCACCACACGGATTTTGTTTCCAGTGATGATGATAGGCACGCGCACAACAGCGGCGTCAACATCCGCGCCCGCTTGCGTGCTTGCCGGTGCGGTTGGGTAGTACGTGCCGTCCGTGTTACCAGCGGCAAGCGTGAGGATGTTTTGTTGCATCCCCTCCGATTCGGTAATGGTCACGGTGGTGGTTGCCGGTGCGCCTGTGAAGTCCACTTTCACGCCGGTGATAATCCCCTGAACCACGCCGCTTTCAACCGTGACAGTTGCCGACCCCGCGCTACCGACGGGCGTGCAAGGGATGCGGACGCTACGAATAGCCATTAGTCGCCCCCTTTACGCTTGCGTGCGGTTTTAGGCGTGTGCTGTGCGTCTGCGATGTCCAGCGCCTCAGACGTTGCGGTGCTTACTGGTTCATCGGCGGGGATAGCGGGCGTGACGATGATACGCCGCGCCCAACCACCCTTGACCAGATACTCGGCAAGTCCGAACAGTTCCGGCGCGTCCTCGGCATACGTCCCTTGCGGGATGCGTTTCCAGTTGGTGTTTTTACCGCCGTAGTTCACTAATACTTCAATCATGATAGAGCCTCCTTGCGGGCGTGTTTGCCCCGATTGCACTCACGCCCGCTTAGGCGTCAAAGACTAGGCGACGGTGACGTTACGCGTGGCGACAACGTACCAAAGGTTGTTATAGCTACGCAGGTGAAGGCTGTCGTTAATCGCGCCGCCAAAGGTGGCAACGTCTTGCCCCGTACCCGCGCCGCCGAAGCCGCCGGTATAGGTGACGGTGTGAGCGTTGGCAGTCGCGGCGATGATGACCAACTCGCAACCGTCACCCGCGGGGGTCGGCAAGGTCATGGCGCAAACGCCCGCCTTTGTGACCATGACTTGACCACCGGCTGCCAAAGTGAGCGCGCCGTCAGCGGCTGCGGTGGTGACGTTATCTTGACGCGGCGTGCCTTGACGCAGGATGTACGGGATAGGGCGTGTTGCTACAGACATGGTGTTATTCTCCTTGACTAACGGCTAGATGCCGTCTGATTCGGTGTTGTAAATGATGCTCATTGCATCGTTTGAGCGCGAAACCAACGACATACTAAACCCACCAACGTAGGTGTTGGTGTCACTCAGCGGGTCACGAACAACCTCAATGTTGAAGGCGCGTTGGAAGCCAAAGCCCCAATACGGCGCATAGATGAGCATGACTGTGCCGGTGGTGTTATTGCCGTCAGTGACACTGATTTTACCGGCGGTATTGGCGGGCAAAACGAAACCACTGGTGAAGCTATCAACGCCCCAGATACGACTAAACACGCCGTTTTCGAGTGTGGCGAAACGCTCACCGGCAACGTCACGGGTTAACAGTTCAGGGATGCTCAGGGCGGCCTGTTCAGCACCCGCACTCAGGACGTATGCCAAGCGGTCTTTGCGGGCGCGTACCTTTGACGGTAGAAGTCCCAACGCTTGCTTGAAGATTTCCGAGTTGATGACGCCGCCGCCGTTTGCGCTGCGGGATGTGTTGGTCACGAGACCAAACTTACGGAAGCCGTTCAGACCGAGGTAGTACGGGGCGAAAATGCCGCCGGTCGGAGTGCCGTCGATTTTGTTGATGTTGGTGTTTGCGGCGGTAGCCGTGTCACCGTTCATGAACAATTGCTCGATGGTTTCCATCGCCTTTTCGCGCATCTGGTAATTCAGTTGCGTAGCGATATTAACCGGCGTGCTGTCCTGTAAGCGCATGGTAAAGCTTGACGCCAGCTTAGTGTAAGCCAACGTCGCGGTGACTTGACCCGTACCAAACGGGTTAATCCCTACGACGATTTCAGGGCGTCCGGTGCTGTCTACACTGTTGGCCTCAGGGCTGTTGTACGCTACAGGGTCAGCACCCTCGGTGTAGAAGATGGCTTCTTTAGCGCCGAGAGGGACTTCCTTGACTTGCATACCCTTGCGGATAAGCGCCCCGTAGATGCGGATTTCGCGCACGGCTTCCCAAACGTCATTACCGTATGCAACGCTAATCCATTCCAGACCTTGACCCGTCAGGTCAGAGGCGTTCAGTTCATCAGCGCGGAAGGCGTAGGGCATAGCGCTACGGATAGCACGGACGCCCTCAGCGGACATCTTAGCGCCGCCTTTGCCCGCCATATCATCGTTAAGACGTTGCGCCAAAGCGCGTACCAGACGGCGGTCTTTCTCACCCATGTACTCATCATCCAAACCGGCATGACGCAACTGGGCTTGACGCATCAAACCGGCAAGGGCGAGGTCTGAGGTCTTGTGATAGTCAAATTCCAAATCACGCACACTCGACACACCGCCGCCGCGCACGGGGCTGTCTGCCGCCATGCGTTCGCTGGCGCTACGCACGCCCGCGTCACGAGTCTTGCTCACGCCGTCAGTCGGTTGCACAGCGGAGCGCATGGCGTCCTGTGCAATATTCTTGACCATGGCCTTGCGCTTATCCGATTGCGCTTGGATAGCGCGGGCGGCGTTGGTGATGATGATGCTGCGGGCTTCGTCCGTCAGCTTTTCCTCAACCATCAACTTCTCGACATCGGCAGCCATCATATCTTCAACGACGGCTGTGTCTACGGCGGTGGGCATCAAGCCCATTTCGCCTAGCAATTCAGCAAGAATTGCCTTGATTTCATCGCGTGTCATAGCGACACCCTCCTCATTATCTTGCTCGGAAATTTCGATTTCTAATGCACGTTCACTTACGGTTGTGCCGACGCCTTCTTTAGCGGTGAGCTCTGCAAAGGTCGGCAGGCTTGCAAGGTCTGATATAGACCGGATTGCACTAATCTGGGTGCGCCCGTTGGGGGTCGCAGGGGTGGGGGTGAGTGAGGCTTCAATGATGTACCAACGGTCAATGTGACCATCGTCAGCTTCAATCACGGACTGAGGCAACGCGCCGCTAGACCACGACAATAGGCCGCGCTTTGCTAACGCATGTACCGCCTTGTCGTACTCATCCTTTAGCGCAAGTTGCGCCTCTACCCACAGGCCGACATCATCAACGCGTAGGCGCGTAACGCGCCCCACCGGCTTGACCTGTAGCGTCTTGTCTAGGCCGTGCTGATACAGCGCCGGTGCGTTGACCACGGGGAAAGCGTCTAAGCCGTAATCGGTGCGCTTGTCGAAGTAGGTCTGATAGTAGTCCTTTTCTTGCGTCGTGGTGAACGGAACGAGCATCCCTTCAACGCGCCCATCATCGTAGGCGCGGACGGATGTCCCCATGTATACCCGTTTGTCGTGTGTTGTATCGCTCATTGGAGCGCCTCCATCGTCTCAAATTCCAATACCGAACGCCGTTGCCCGAACAACTTTGGCGGACTGCCCGCCGTCTTTTTGCCGACGTATGGCACAATCTCGCAACGACAATTAAACCCGCCGCACTCGGTAGCGCTACACGGGGGGAGTTGCCGGCCTAGCAGGTTGAACCAGACCGAGAACGGAAAGACCATGCCGTCATACTGCCGACAATCCGCGCAGGCCTCTTGTGTATTACCGCGTACCCAACGACCTAGCGCCGACTTACTGGCCCGTGCAAGCCCTTCATTGAAAGCAGGGTTCACCGATAGATTCCACCACATCCGAGGCTTACCGCGTGTTTCATCTTCGGTCACGGCGCCGTCTACATAGATTTTGTCAGCAACGTCCTTGATGCGCCCGCGTTGCTCTAACAGATGTCCAGCAAGCCAATCGCGGTCACGTTCGGTCAATTCGTGTTCTTTTACCCCGCCGTCTTCATATCCCGCGATTAAGGCGCGTTCGCAGGCGTTGGCAATCAGCGTGTATAAATCCTCTTCAAACGTCGCTTGTGGCGTCCGGTCTTTCACGGCACGTTGAAACAGGATGAACGCAGCCTGTTCAAATCGGGATTGCTCACGGGACATTGCACGACGGGACATGACGCTGAGGTAATGCGCCCGCAACGCATTATAGAAATGCCCGCCTATACTCGGATAATCACGACCCACTTCTAACAGATGGTCACGGTATAGGCGCGTAGCTTCCGGCAATACATCATCACTTAGTACATCCGGCGCAACACCTGCTCGTGCGCTAATGACCCCACGCCAATAAACGATGTGATTACCGCGTGTCGTGGCGTCTGGTGCGTGTTCTAGGTCTTGACGCAACAGGTACGCCGTATCCTCATCAACAACCGACCACGCAAAGGCGCGTGTAGCGTGCTTGCCGTTGCGAACAAAACGGGCGTAGGCCTCAAATTCATCTAAGCACCGTTGCGCCATGCGCGCCGCCTCGGCTTGCGCCTCAGCGTCCGATGTGCGATATACCGCCGCCTCGCTTTCATCCCAAATCACGATACCCGCCGGTTTAACCGATAGTGAGCTATGGAAGGTCGCCCGTTGCTTGTCTGCGGCATAGGCCATTGTGATATGCGGCTTGTAGGCCGTCGGCTCACTGTAGGTGGATAGCCCTATACCGAGGTCGGTCAGTGCCTCATAAATCGACGCCTGATAATCCAGCATGGCGGTATTGCGCCGGATACGGAAGTGTATGGCGTGTTCGCCCACCTTGTCGAATGAGTTCAGCGACCCGACGCCTAACGACAATTCAGGCACGGGGATAGCGGTAATCGCCTCAACAGCAGCCTCAAACAACTCAGGCGGTACAGACGGCGCAAGGGCTAATGTCACATGGAAGGTATCGGGGTCGTTATAAGTTGCCGACGTATCGCCTAGCAAGCGCTTAACGTTGGCTTGTAGGCTGATAAGGTCGGGATGATTGGCAAGGTCTAACGCCACGCACAATTGACGCCCGCCGCGTTGAGGTTCTGGTTCGGTGATAATCGTCTCAGTCACCACGGGCGCGGGCGTCGGGTCAGGCAGTGGCAACATCGGCGCGGGCGGTGTGGGAAGATACGCCTTATACAGTGTTGCCAGTTCCGAGGTCGGGATAAACCCGCTCACCCCGTCAACGCGCCAAAGGTCTTTGAATTCCTCACGCGGTTTCTCAATACCCGACTTGAGTTGATAATCGTACAGGGTCATAGCGGTGCTGTTGAGACGTTGCTCGTGCAGTTCTTGCGCGGCCTTGTCTGCCTCAGATACGCGCTCCCACTTGCTAAAATCGAATTCAAACACATACGCGCCGGTTTCATCAAAAAACGGCATCATGTGCGTATTGACGGTATCGGCAATACGGGCGCATTCCGGCGCGATGGTCGTGTCGATGAACCACACCATCACATCATCGTTAGCCTTGTATTGTGCGCTGTCCGTATCACCCGCAAGCGAACGCGGTACGCCGAACGCCGCGAGGATGTCACGGCTTAAGCGTTCTGTGCTTGCAGATTGGTCGTCAAGGTTTTGGCTTTCAATCGTCTTGACATCAACCGGCGCGTTCAGGATTTGCGGCATACCGGCGTTGTTGACGCCTTGCCATTGTTCGGTGATGAGGCGGCGCATTTGCTTAATCTGCTCGCTGGTCATCACATCCCCGTCCGCCTTAGGATAGAAGATGAGGCCGGGGCGGGCGTTGTTGCGAAAGAATGACTTGGCAAACGCTTTCGCGTTGGCTTCAACATTCACATCGGTTAACGCTACTTCCAACGGTGAGACGCCTGCAGTGATGTCGATGGGGTTAAAGTAGCGGGATAGGATAAACTCATCCTCTTGCAACTGGACTACGGCGGCGTTGGTCTGACCGATGTACGTGATGCTTTCGACTTTACCGAACGGGGCAAACGGCGTTACGTCTATCGGGTTCAGCCAATACAGTCCAGCGGGAAAGCGCCACGGTAAGCCGGTTCGCAGCTTCTCAAAATAACTCTCACCCCAAATACACAGGCTGTATTCCCATAACTCAAACAAGCCAAAATCTTGCATAAGCCGCACACCCTGTATAGCTTTCGCCAATGGGTGCGTGTGCCGGATGTCGGTGGACTTGTCTACGATTTCGCCGGTTTCAGCGTTTTTAATCACCCACGGGACAGACCCCACCATTGACGCCCGTACCGAGGTCGCACGATACGCCCACACGCTAATGGCATAGGCCGCTGCTAGACCGTTGTCCGTGCGCGGGATGGTGCGTGATTCGTAGTAGGACGCAAGATAGGCCGCCTCATCATACCCGCCACCCGACCATACGCCGCCGCCCCAACCGCCCACAGTACGCTGTGAACCGGTGCGAAAGGCCTTGACCGCGCCATTGGCGGCGTCACCTAGCCGGTGGAGTAAGTTGCGTTTATTTTGTGTTGACAAAATACACCCCAATCGGCGCGGCGTTCATCGCACGCCACATTAGCATATCGGCAATAATGCAGTCGTCGTGACCGTCGCCTGCGGCTTGATACGTATACGCGCCGGTACTGGTCTGTGTCGATTCAAAGGCGTTGTACTCCGCACGCGCTACGGGGTCGGGCAGTAGACTTAACGCGCCGCTATGTAACGCGGTATGGAGCGCCATAATCCCTTTACGCTTACTATCGTTGGTGGTGGTAAACGGTTGCAACTGGCACTCAGGGGCGCGTTGCTCCAAGGCGCTACGCAAGGCCGCGACTTGCATACTCATGCTGTTGCGTTCAGGGATGATGACATCAATCCCCCATGCTAAGACGAGGTTCACAATCTGGTCTATCATGTCGGTATATTCCATCCGGTTCACACGATAGCGATAGACCATCTGCCCATCGTCAACACAACCGATGCTGAATACCGTGTAGTCTGAGGATTGCCCCCAGTCGATACCACCAACGTACCGTTTACCGTCTTGTTTGGTTGCGCCGGTGGGGGCGGTAAAGAATTTTGATGTGTCACCAAAGAAGCCGCCGCCGGATGTCAGGAAACAGGTATAAGGCGACTCGGCGTATTCCTGCTGGAAGAACGTACCGGCCTCACGTTGCTTTGTCCGCCGCCAGTTGATTTGCTCTAACGTCAAGCCGTGCAGACGGATTAACTCGGTTTCCTCACCGTCAGGGATAACAGGGTAATCGGGGTCAATAGGGAGTGAGTTCTCATCTGCCCACCACCACGGATAGAAGTGGAATTTATAATCTCTATCCCCGTCCATCGCTTTCATGCACATTTCGTAAAACAGACCTTGCGCCCCGTTTGCCGTGCTTTCCCACACCTTCCAGCGTGCGCTATCGGCGGCCTGTAATGCGCCGGTAATCACGCCGTCAGGGTCTTTATAGAATGCACACTCGGATAGGTGAATGACATCAACCGTAAACCCGCGCTGTCCGTCTTTAGAGCCTGCGGTGGCAATATTCCACTCGCTTTCGTTGTCATAAGCGGTGGTGGTCGCACTCGACACCTTGCGCCGTGGCTTGTGGATTGCAATAGCACCATCGGTTACAGTATCGGGGTAGTAGTCATACATGCGCCGCGCCATCGTGCGGATTACCGCCGTCGTACTGTCCTGATTCATCAGCGTCAAGATACGGGTAGGGGTTGTCCATGCGATGCGAGATAGTTCACCGACAATCCCCGTGGTCATACCAACGCGGCGCGGTTTCAGGATGATGTCTGTTGGGCGTTTGCCGTAGCTATATTTGCTAAAGAAGTCCAGTTGAATGCGACTGTGCTTCAACTTAACCATGCGCGATTGCTTATCCATAATCGTGAGGCGGGATGCAAACGCGGTGGGGTTGCGATAAATCTGTTTTAGTTTACTGACAATATCAAGTTGCAGAGGGCGCGTAGATACCATTATTCACCGTCCTCTCGTAAGAAGTCGGTCATGCTGATAGACCCACTGATATTGACATCGGTTTTAACCGGCGCGTCTAACCCTAGCAACTTAGACCGGCGCTCGCTGATACGGACAAGGCGGTCAACGGCGGCGTAATCCGGCGGTACATCTTTACCCCCAACGGCTTTAGGCCATAGCGCCATGTGCAACCGTTCGAGGCGGTCAAGTTCAACGGCACGAGTGGCCTCGGCCTTTTCATTCTGCGCGGCCTGTAGGTCTGCCATCGCCTCGTCAAGGTAACGCTTTGCGGTGTTCTTGTCGATGCCTAGCGCACGCTCCATATCACGCAAGGATGCACCGGCGCGGCGTAGTTCTAACACTTGTGTGCGTTTCTCTAACGTGGCAAGGTGCGCGGCCTCGTTGTGGGGGGTTGCGTTCTTACGCGCCATTGTCCCACCCCTTTGGTGTATGTTCATTTTGAAGCGCCGAGGTCGGGATTGAACCGCCCTCTCCCGACTGGACATCGGGCAAATCACCATTGATTATATCGGCGCGTTTGGGGTAGGGCTTGCGTAACGGTTCAATCTGTTGCCGCATAGCGGCGTCAAGTGGATACAGGTATTTGTGCTTACCCTGAGTAATCACATGAGTGCAATCACGCTTCTTAGGCGCGGCTTCTCGACGGCCAAACTGTGTTATCCAACCGGTTTCACTGACTTGACGCTGATGCAACTTACGTCCGTCAGGGGTGATGTATTTAGCCTCACCGTCTGTTTTGCCGGAGTAAACCCAGTTAGTGGCCTGATAGATAACGCCGAGGTGCGACTGTTCAATATCAGCATAACTAACTACTAATCGCAGTTCAGGCGCTAACTTAACAAGCATCTTCAACGCACGCCCTAAGCACCGGCTAACGGGCGTTGTATGGGTACGCATGGCGACCCTGACCAGTTCACAGACCTGATTTTGTTCTAGTCCATAGGGTGAGCCGATATGAACATTAGCACCGCGCCCAAAGACGATAGCACCGATAAACTGTTCGTTCTCCCAGATACCAACGTGTGACAGTTTGCCAACCGGCATAGCCTTACTGTAATGCCAATGCATCACGGCATACTCAGCGGCTTTGCGGTCACACCAATCAATCACGACAGTCATGGCAAGACACCTCCACAATGTGGACAGGTCTTAGGGTCTATCTGGTCAAGCCGTCCCTGTTCATCCATAGTCGATATGCCAAAGTCAGGCACAATTGCGCCTGTATCCTCAGCCAACGCCGCCAGCATCGCACCGATTGCCGGTTCATCCGTGCTGACCAGTTCCATCAACTCGCGCAGCTTATCGGCGTCGGTTGCCGCCATCGCGCTAATCGGGTCAAGGGTCGCAAGGATGAGCGCCTCTTCATCCTCAGTCAAGTCAACATAAATCACCGGCACGTCCTGAGCGCCCGCGCTAATGGCAAGGGATACTCTTAGGTGTCCGTCCACAATGTGGTTAGTACGTTTGTTGACAATAACCCGTTGCACCCACCCGACCTGATTTAACACGCCGGTCATGGCATCCTGTTGGTTCTTTGGATGGATTCGCCAATTGCCGGGGTGCGCTAGGAGTTGGTCAGCACGTTCTACGCCTTCGCCCACGATACGATTTTGCCAAACGTTAACAGCCGCGTTATCGGCGGCGTCTTTGCGTGAGGTTGGGCGGCGTGCGGGCATGGGTTAAACCTTATCGTGCTTTACGACGTTACAAGTAATTCGATAGGGCGCTGTCGTTGATGGTACGTAATCCCACCGAATAGGTGTATTAGGTGTGACGGGCGGATACTGACGACGGATGCGCTCTATATCTTCTGACGTGACCTTACGCGGTTGCTCGTTAATTTCGACATTTTCAGCAATGCGCCGCAGGTCGTTGTGAAACTTTTCTTGCGCGTTGCGTTTGGCACGTTCAAATTCAACAGTCGCGTCATACAGCGCGCTCTCGTATTCTTTTAGCGCCTTAGCGTAATCAGGGTTATTAATATCGATGGTCA
>JACCDR012209893.1_pt1 | contig 10033 bp, 12 predicted proteins | sample 7446431 | NCBI WGS metagenome assembly JACCDR01 (sample SAMN15323443, study PRJNA562643) | freshwater metagenome | isolation source: river surface water | place: USA:Blue River Watershed | collected 2017-08-17 | reverse complement strand
GAAAACGAGTGGATTGCTGTCTCTGCATGGATATCAACCTTTTTCGGTTACCAGCAGAATTGGCTGCTCGATTCTGAGCGCATGAGTATCTTGGTTAAGAGCCGTCAGACCGGTGGATCTTTTACCTATGCCGCTGTTGCGGTACTTTGGGGTTTGATTGGTGACAAGACCGCGATTGTGTCTGTCGGTCAACGCGAAGCTGACCGAGTATTAGAATACGCCAAGAAACACATTGAGGCTTTAGTTAAGCTAGGGTCACGATGGGCGATTCCGACCGCTTCCAATGCTGAGCGTGTAATAATCTCTAGCGGTGGCGTGATCACATCGCTACCACCTACCTCTGGTGCTCGCGGCGATTCGACCAACGTTATCTTGGACGAAGCTGCTTACTACAAGAACCCGAGCCCAGAGAAGGTAATCGAATCCGCTTTCGGTGCCACCACACATCGTGGATACCGAATCCGTATTCTGTCTACTCCAAACGGAGTCGGCAACAAGTTTTATGACCTGGTTAAGAACCATAAAGAGCTTGGTTACCGATTACACAGTGTCACAATCGATCAAGCTGTAGCTGATGGCATAAAAGTTGATGTGCAGGACTGCTGGAAAAAAGCCAGCATGGATCCCCGCATCTTTGGCCAAATGTATGGCTGCTCATTCTTGGATTCGGAATTCCAGTACATTTCGACAGAGCTAATTGAAGGTTGCCGTCGTAAAGATGCTTTCCCTGAAGTATTTGATGAACCGTTCTATGCTGGAATGGATATTGGGCGCACTAACGACTTGACCGTGTTGCTAACCCTGCAACGTATCGAAACTCAGGGCAAACGCCAATTCGTTTTGCGTAATCTACAAAAGCGCAAACGTACTTCAGAAGAAGAGCTAAAGAAGCTAGTATCGGACGGATTCGAGAAATACGATTATCGTCGATTAGCTTTAGACGCTACCGGTATTGGTGCCTATCCTGCTGAAGGAATGGTTAAGCGTCACGGTTATTCGAGAGTGGACCCTATTCACTTCACGATGCAGGTTAAAGAAGAGCTTGCTACCGGCATGTATATCGCCTTCTCAGAAAAAAAATTAATTTTACCGGATATCGTTCCAGGAGTGGATCCTGAAGAACTGAAACTCCTTCGCGAGGATGTAGCTTCGATTCAACGTATCGTTACTGATAAAGGTAACGTTACTTATGACGCTCCTACAACTGTTAATGGACACGCTGACAGAGCATGGGCACTTGCTCTTGCGCTAAATGCTGCTCTGAACGCTCCTACCTACGCTAGATTGCAATAATGACTGTTAAGCCTTCAACTATAGCCCGGGTCAGCGCCGTGAAGCGGGCCCGCAAGCGCAACCTGGCCACGGGCGCCAGCGGCAAACGCGCGCCCATAAACAATATGGATGTAATGAAGGCCTTAGATCGCGAATCTGCTAGAGCGGATATGCTGGAAAAGAAAGTCAACCAATTAAATGCCCGTTTGCTCTGGCTAGAACGTGCTTTTGCTAAAGCGGTGCAATGATGGTTACGATTGAAGATCTTGACGAGAAAAATGACGATTACGATGCTGAGGAAGCTCAGGAGCTTTGGGCATTGTATGAAGGCGGAAAAGCTTTCGAGAAAAAACTCGACCATTTCTTGCCTCAAAATGATCGGGAACCCTACAAAGTGTGGCAACTCCGTAAGAAATATGCGGAGTACAGAAACTACACTGGTTCAATCATTAAGCACTTTTCTGATATTCTTTTTACCTCTAAGCCGGTAGCTGCTGCGTTTAAGATAGACGAAAAAGGCAACCGTGTCAAGACTTCGGTAAATAAGAACACTAAAGACCCTCAAACCGGTGAAACCGTAACCGAAACCGTTTACGAGGTAAAGCCGGAAGTAGAGGTCGATCCTTATTGGTCTAGTTTTCGCGAAGATTGCGATCGTGGTGGCACCGATGTTGACGCTTTTTTCAAGAAGTCAATCACTGAAGCCATGGTTAAGGGCAAGTCCTGGATTGCGCTACGTCAACCCGACGACGGTCAAGGTGAAGCCACCAATCGAAAAGACTTCGAGAATCGTAAGCTCGGTGATATCTATATTAGTCATTTAGACTACGAATCTGTTTATGACTGGGAAAACGATGATTCAGGTAATCTCCAGTGGGTTATCTCTCATTCGTTAAAAACCGTCAGAGCAGGTATAGGTTCTAAACGTGATATTATCGTCGAAACCTGGACACATTACACTAGTGAATCAATCGACACATATCGTATTCAATACAAACGAAATGAACGTCCTGAAAACAAAGAGCCTGTTCGTTTGGTTTCTAGCTCTCCTCACTCACTCGGAGTTTGTCCCGTTGTTTGTTTGTATTTGGAACCATCTTATCAGGTAGCAGCGGTCCTAAAAAGCCCAGCCGTAATGAATTTCCGGTTGGTATCGGCTCAAAACTGGTCGTTGGTATCGAGTTGCTTCGCTCAGCCTGTTGCTAAGGTGAATGATCCGGCTGAATTCTCAAAGATGATGATTGGTGCCGGTTACGGCGTTGTCATCGGAATCGATGAAGAATGGGGCTGGGAAGCTCCTGAGGGTATTCATTATGGTGGCATGGAAGAGAGAATCTCCGATAACAAGGATGAGATTCATCGCTTAGCATTCCAAATGGCATTAGGCGTCGAAAATAACGCTGCTGCTGTTGGCAGAACCGCCGAGTCTAAAAGTCAGGATGCTCAATCGACTCGCGTAGCTATGACTGCTTATGGTCGTATAGTTAAGCAAACGATTGAAAAGATCTACGACTTGATCGCATCGGCTCGTGGCGATAATCTTGATTGGGATATCAAGGGTCTTGATGATTTTGCCGGTATCGATACCGTTGGTCTAATCGCTATGGCTATGGAGCTAAATAGCGCTGGCGGAATTCCTTCCCCGACTTGGAATGCTGAGTTTAAGAAGAAACTGGCTGAAGCAATGATGCCAGATATTGACGAAGCTGTCAAGCAAACCATTATTATGGAGATTGAGGAAGCTGTCCGGAACGCTCCGGATCCTGCCGATAAGGAACTTGAGATATTCGCTAAGCAGCACGCAATTGTTGCTGGTGAAGATCCATCAGCCCTTGTAGCACCTCAGACCAAGGCTAATGCAACCAAGAACAAGGGCGGAACTAAACCGTTTGGCGGCCCAAAACCGAAAACGCCTACGCTCGGCGGAACAAAACGCACTGGTGAATTTGTTAAAGCAAAGAAACCGGGCGGTAAGTAAATCACGTTCACTATATGAAGCTAGTCAACAACTAGAAGTAAATATTCGTGACGCGATTTGGAGATTAAAGCATCTATCCAGAGTTGCGGGATCAAACGCTGCGTTGAAAGAAATTTCCGCTCTTGATCCCGATTTCGAATTCAGAGTCGCTAATTTAGCGGACTACTCGATTCGTGACTGGATAGATGCAAAGGTCTATGCTCGCAATTTTGCGAAGTTATGGTTAACGTACGCGTTATCATATAAAGGCAGCAAATACAAGGCAACCCTATACGCGAATATTTATTCGTTACATAGACTAGAATTGATTGCCGCCACTGAGTCATCTAAATCTTTTAATGAAGGCAAAACCTCCGTTTCAAGGGATTATCAAGATGAGCTTTATAAAAGGTGGGATGCCACCATGGACGCAAATACGTGTCCAATATGCGAAGCCGCTGATGGTGAAATTGTACACGTTTCCGAGAGATTCAAACTCGGCGAACCTGGTGCCGTTCATCCAAGATGCCGGTGTACATATTCAATCATATCTAGAGCGGAGGCAAAAGCATTCGCCGCATGAACGGAATTAACATATGGCATTATATAACTCTCGTATCGCAAGTAAGTCAGTAACAATAAGTTCTGGTTCACTTGTTGATGATGACGGAATTAAAACAAGCATTGCGACATCGACTTCTCCGGTAACATATGTTGCCGCAGATTTCAATGGTGCACAAATATCGAGCGCAACAGGAAGAATAATTGGCTTACCACGTGTATTGACAATTACAAGATCAAACAATGCTGCCCAGTTTAGTACTGGAGGAATCGTTGTTTCCTATAAACGAGGAGGCGCTCTTTTAACTGAGACCATTACGCCTGCTAATGCCAACGGAAACGATACTCTGGTTATGCTGGGTGTTGTTGATGAATTAATATCTGTCGCATTCCCTGCGCAAGGTGGAACGGGCGGAACATTCAAGATTGGTGTTCGAGATATCTGTTCTTATGCCCAGGATACGTTCGTTGGTGTCGAAGTTGCTGCCGCGGGGACTCTTTACGTTCAATACGGTGAAGGTACATCCGCATCGCAAGATGGTATCCCGATTGCAACTGCTGCTATCGGTGCCATAAAACCAATCTGTCCAACCCGCATTCTTACCGATGCCACAAAAACCACGGTTGGCGTGACTGTTTACTTACCATAACAGCTAACTTTAGCAGTAAAAAAAACCACGACTCATTTTGAGTTGCACGAGATATTACTGATCACTCGTTAAAGATCTGAACGGCAATGCATGCCGTAAATGCAGACTGAAGGACAATACATGACTATTTTGAATCGTTTCTCTACTCTTTTCGCTGAACCCACTGATACTGACAATCCAGGTGGTGGCGGCGGTGATACGCCAGCGTTCACTGATGCGCAACTAAAGGCACTTGGTGGTCTGCTTAACCAGACAGTTACAAGCCATCTCAAGCGTCAGCCTCCGTTGGCTGAGCAGCTTCAGTCTATGAACTGGGCCGAACTTTTGGCACCTGTTGTTAAGGGTATGATTCCTGAGGCACCTTCGCAGGAAGACCCAAAGAGCCCCAGGAAGCCTGAGCTGAGTGAGTATGAGAAGCAAATTGCTACCATTTCGAAGGAACTAGAAACGTTCCGCAAGAAGGCTGCTGATGCCGAAAACATGGCGAAGGCATCCGAGATGGCGCGCAAAATTGATGCTGCAACACTGAAACTTCGTTCGGCTTTGACCGGCAAGGTTCAGGAGCACGCTTTGGATCATGCGGTTAATCATCTTACCTTGGTTGGTAAGCGTCTAGTTGTTGACGAAGATGGCACTGCTAGAATCAAAGTCAAGAAGCCCCTGTTTGCTGGATATCCTCCAGAGGAACAAGAACTTCCGATTGAGGAGGCTATCTCTGACGTATTGTCTGAGTCTGATATGAAAATCTTTTTGCCTGCCCCAAGAGGTAACGGATCAAATCCGGGACCTGCTGGAGGCAAAGGTGCTCTCACTTCGGCTAGTTTCACTGGTGAACCTAAGTCGGAAGCTGAGAAACTCATGCGTGCGCAAATCCTTGAGCAAGAGTTCAAGGCAAAGTTAAACATCGCTTGATAGATACTGACTCCAGCGCTGACACGGTGTCGTGCTGCGCTTCTATAACATAATAAAGAAAAGTCGCGTAGTGCGATATTTTATCACAGGATAATAATAATAAATGGCTGACGTACCCCAAACACTGTCTCTTATCACTCTCGCTCAGGTCTATCGTGGTGACATTGTAGATCAAGTTAACCGACGTGTCACGCTTTTAAAGCTTTTGAAGATCATGCCGGGTGCCGGCAAAAACGTGGCTTGGGCTCCCAAGTCTGACGGTCAGGTTGTTGAGAGCTACGCCGAAGGTGCGGACGCTGCAAACTTTGGTTCGGACGCGCAGACCAGCGCAGTTCTGAACTGGGGTCTGTATCGTGCGAACTTCAAGGTAACCAAGCTCGCTATGGACGCGGCTGGTTCGTCTCACTCGCCTGAGGGCAACCGTGCTCTGTGGGCACAGAACCTTGTTAGCGCGTCTGCTAGCTTGGCTGACAAGGTCGAGCAGGAAGCGTTCACTGGTACCGGTGCTGGTGGCTCGTCTCTCATCGCTGGTCTCGACGCTGCTATCGGTGATACCGCTAACACCTACGCCACGATCGCGCGTGCTGGTAACGCGTACTGGCGTCCAACCGTGGTTGATCCAGGTTCGTTGACTGCCATTACTACCGCTCAGATTCGTTCTGATCTTGGTACGATTGGTGATGTTTGCGGCGAGTCCCCAGATATCGCTGTTTGCTCGACGGCGGTGTTTAATGCTGTTGTCGGCACGTTCGATTCTAGCCGTCGTTGGGAATCTGCTGCTCAGACCGCGCGTGGTAATATCTTGCTCAACAACGGTTACGAAGGTGTCATGATTGACAACTGCGTGTTCGTTAAGGCTCGCAAGGCGACCGCGAATCAAATCTACTACCTCAACAGCCGCTATGTGCATTTCGAGACGCTTCCCGACGCTTCGTATCCGCCAACTGTTTACCAGATGGTGCAAGCGACGGACGGCTACGGCTCGGTTCCGTTCGGTTTCCATTACGAGATGCTTGCTAAAACCGGGCCGTCCGATAAGGCGGAGGTTCTTGCGCAACTCCAGTTGGTTGTCACTCGTCCGAACGCTTGCGGTGTCCGTAAGAACGTTCTGGCGTAATTAATCTAGTCGAAAGACTAGAATAAGGAGAAAAACCAGAATGCAAGTTCGTAAAATTCCTGATGAGATGCTGTTCGCTGTAGTGGCTGCAAATAATGCTCGTATGGTTGACGGCATCGGCGCGTTGTTTCATCGCGAGCGCACCGTGGCCAAGCCAACATCGGTTCCTGATTTCAAGAACCCGTCGGTGGCTCGGTTGGCACCTGCCGCCGCTGCAACCAATGCTGCAACGCAATTGTCATTAGCAAATAATCTGAAGACTGTGCTTAATGCGCATTTTACAGATCGTGGTGCCCATAACACGGCTGTTAGCCCAGTTATCGCCACTGCTACCGCTACCGATGCGGCTACCGCGATTGTGTTAGCTAACTCTCTAAAGAGTTTGTATAATACTCATTGCGCGGCCGCTGGTGTCCATTACAACAATGATGGCACCAATACTGTATCGTCTGCTGACGCAACCGATGCTGCAACCCTACAAACGCTCGTAAACGAGATCCGTACCGACTTGATTGCCCACATGGCTTCGGCCCCTGTTGGTATCTACGTCGAACAGGTCGAGGCATAAGCTAGACCTGTGATATAATGGGTACACTAGAACTTGTAATCCTAGTGTACCCTAATATCGAGGTTTTATGCAATCTGTTTTTGTAGCTGTTCCTATTCATGACGGGAAAATATACGCTGAATGCGTAGCTGGCATGATGCAAATGCAGACCGCGTTTGCTGGTAGATGCGCTTTTGAGACTCTCAAAGGTTCATTTTTACCAATTAGTCGTGATGTTTTGACGATGAAATTTCTTGATTCTGGCGCAACACATATGTTGTGTCTTGATTCAGATATAGGATTCACTGTCCAAAATGTCAATGACTTACTTGAATGTAATGTAGATTTTGTATCCGGTGTCTACTGTAAAAAAGACGCTAAGCGGGAAATACCTGCAAAGTTAGCCGGTAATTTTGAGAACGGAATGCTTGAAGCAAATAGCGTTCCTGCTGGATTCATTTTGCTCACCCGCGCTTGTGTTGAGCGCATGGTTGGAGCATATCGCAATCTAGAATACCAAACAGTCCATGGTAACACCTGGGCTCTATGGTCGCCAATCTTCCAGATAAGCAAAACTTACACTGGTGAAGATGTGGCATTTTGTAATCGCTGGAAATCGATAGGCGGCAAAATCTGGATTCGTCCCGATGTTGTACTGCGTCATTACGGCGATCACTGTTATTTACCAGATACCGATGAAAACGGTACTCTTAGATTTGAAAGCTAATTAGGGAGAACAATGAAACTTTATAACCAGACAGCGAATAACCTTAGGTTTGACATCGGCGGCAAGGTGTTTTCTTGCGATCCGTACGGCGATCTCGAAGTTCAGAGTGAACTTGTCGAGCATATTAAAGCCCGTGGTGTACCTCTAAGCGTTAGTCCTGTTACTCCTGAAGTTCGCGCGGCCGAGACGATTGAAGCCGCTTCTGATGCAGCCAGAAAAGACGAGATTGCTAATCTCAATAAGCAGCTCACCGAAGCTGTAGCTGGCGAAAAGTCTGTTAAATCAGAGCTTGAAAAGTCTTTAGCCGATCTGGCTTTGTTGGAGCAGGATAAGGCCGGATTATCTCTTGAGCTTAGTCAGCTGAAAGACAAGTACAAGAAAGTTTCGGAAGATATGAATGCGCTTAATCGCACTCTTGAAGAGCAAGCAAAAGAACTTGCTATCAAGAAAGAGGAACTTGAGCGTGCCAAGGCTGTTATTGCTGAAGTAAAGAAGACTGAAGAAGCCAAGAAAACCGCAGTGGTTAGTAACCAACCAAAGAACAAGTAAGGTGATATATGGCATTCACTGAATCCGAGAAATCGCAAATTAGACGGTACCTGGGGTTCTCTGGAGGCTATAGAGATCGCAGTTACATTCTAGAGTCAATGCTTGACGTAGTTGGCGACAATACAGTTGACGCCGAATACGCGCGCGAGTTACTAGCTGGCATAGTCGCTGTTGATGAAGCGATGGCCAACACCGGCACCTCTGGTAATGCTTCCACATATGGTTCCATCAAACAGGTAGATGAAATCTCCTTTCATCCAATCACAGCGGAATCCACTGGTGTGACAATTATCGCTGGTTATAAGTACGGAGAGGTTTTAATCGAACGTCTCCGTGCTTTATTGGGTGTTGATCTTCAGGGACATTATTTCCGCGGCACATTTAACCGTTCCGTGTTTTTTGGACCAGGTATCTAATGGCAAGTCCTGCTGATTCGTGGCGCGCGATAGCCTACTCATTGCGAGATTTACCGGCACAGTTTGGTTTAAGACCATATAGTGTCGCTGTTGTAATCGGAACATGGTCTGGTAACCATGTTGGCGATGGTGAATTAACCGAAGTAACTACGCCTATTGTTGAAAAAAGCAACTCTAATCCAAAGGTTCGGTTTATGAATGAAGAACAGCGAACCTTATCCGGAATGGAAGTCGGCTCCGTCGAAGTTGGGCCCATTACGCCTGATTTCGGTTCATCTGGCACGCCGCTTACTCATTTGCTGCCTGTTGTTACGGCAAGTCAAACTGTGCATGCCATCATTACCGGACCACAATTCCCCGATGGGGCGCTCTTCTCTATTAAGAAAGTAGAGACGGATCGCGCTCTTCATTGGACTATGCTATGCGAACCAGTTAAGGTCATATGACAGACTTACCTCCTTACCGAATCGAACATTCAATTTATGGTGACTTTGGTGGGGTTAAGTATCCGCTATCTCCGGATAATTTCGAGTCAACATTTGTTTCTTTAGACCCAGCTCGTTCTAGACTATCCGCGCTATTTGCTACCGCTATTCGATACGAACTAGCACCGATATGGTCCAAGGTTATCGCTAGCGGCAAGCCTCATCCTTTGTCCAACTCAACGTCCGCTGTGGCGATGGTAATGGAGTTAGATCCTGTCACTCACCTAATGAAACAGGTTAAGACCGATTACCCATTATTATGTTTACATCGTGTAGGGGAACAGACTTGGTCTCCTCATACCTTGCAAGGCGACAAATGTGAGCAAGACTGGAACCTTCATTATATTTTACCGAATTTAGATATCGGTGAAACTAGAAAGTTCTACGACGTTTTAAGGATCATACCAGATATCGTTGCTCGTGTCATTAGAAGCCGCGGTCATATAGCTTATGATAACGGTGCTCTCCAGTTCTTTGGAGACAAAGGTGGCATCGGTTCTATCGGTATGACAAGAGCAGAATCTGGTCAAGCTCGTTTCGGCGGACAGGTCGAGTCACCTGTTTGGTTAGCTACCACAATAACGTTGCATACGATTGAATATTCCAAAGACAGCGAAGAGCAATATGGTGCATTCGAAGGTATCGATTGGAGTATCGGTGTAGGTGATTCTACCGGCACGATTCCAAACGTAATCGAGGCATATTCTGATGTTGACTTCGAAGTTGAATTGTTAAACGAGTAGCATGATTAGAATCGGATCGCAAGGCATTGGTGCCGATAAAAAGACTGAAGTTAAAAAACCAGAGAATCACAGCGGTGCCGAGCTGATTAGAAAGCAG
>JACCDR011837358.1_pt1 | contig 10033 bp, 19 predicted proteins | sample 7446431 | NCBI WGS metagenome assembly JACCDR01 (sample SAMN15323443, study PRJNA562643) | freshwater metagenome | isolation source: river surface water | place: USA:Blue River Watershed | collected 2017-08-17 | reverse complement strand
GGTATTGCCTGGCGTGGGTGGTCCGAGAAGTCGGCGCAGCGTCCGACCCCGTGGAGGATCGAGTAGGCATCGAAGCCAGTTCGTCCGGTTTCGCTGCGGCGGATCATGGCAAGAAAGGCTTGCCGGTTGGTTTCGTTCGTCATACCTGCAAATTCTCGCCATGAATCTGGAAGCCAGTCGAAGAGGCCGGCCCCGGTGTTGCCGATGGTGCCGGCGTCGGGTGCGCTGTCAGATCCGGTATCGCTTCCGCCCTGCCCTGCCCCATCATCGGCCGGCGCTGGCGCTTCGGCGGCGTCGGCATCGTTCCCCATGAGAGAAACGGCCAGAGCGACGAGCAGAAAGGCCAGCGCGGCATTTTTCATTCTTCCGACGTTTCGACGGTCACGGTCAAATCGGTATTGACGACAGAGCAGCCAATGACAAGCCCTTGGTCATAGGTGAGCATGATTGGCGACTTGAAGTCGAAAATTACTGGCGTCGAGGCCAGGCATTGAATTGCCCCGATGTTGGCGTTTCCTGGCAATCCGACTTGATTACCGCCGTTGACTTGATACGTGGTCGCGGTGCCGGCGTTCATTCGCTTGGTGCGTGGCGTGGCAACTCCGGCGCCGATGGCCCCGTTTGCGTTGCGCAGGATGATTGCGTTCGCAGATCCGCTTGAAGCGTAGATTTTGCGGATATAGGTGCGGCCGGTCAGCGGCCCGGCGTTCTGGATATAAACGTAAGAATTCTGAGCGGCAACGGCAGTGATTGAGGCCGTCACAATATGCTCTTTCGATGCGGCGGTGGCGAGGCGTTCGCCGTCCTGCGTGTAAACGTTATTGCTCGAGGCGTTGGGCACGCTTCCGCCTTTGATGCGGACACCATTGGCAACAACGATGCGAATGGTTTTTTGCGGTTGTGCGCTGGCGTTGATTTTCAGCGAGGCGAAATCCGCTTCGATGAACGCCCCGGCGCCGACGAGCAGAGGCGCCCAGGTGCCGGATTGAAGACTGTTGATTTCGATCGAGGCGAAGCCGGTTGAGGTCTGGTCGATGTAAAAAGCATCGCCCGGCGTGCTGATTACCCGGTCGGTGATAGCACTCGTCAAATCGACGTCGAAATAGGTCAGATTTTGCTGGCCCCGGACGAAAGCGGCATCCGGAAAAGGTGCGCGATTCTTGTACATGGTGTGTGCCTCAGTCGATGAAGTGCGCGAGCAGCAGCAGTGCGCCGACACCTAGCACGAGCTGGCCCATCGGCGTGAGCTGGTTGAATTGGTAAACGGCGTTGTTCAGCGTCCAGCGGCCGTTGCGAATGTCGTCGTTTTGCGCTTCCAGCGCGGCCCAATCATTCGACATGCTTTGATACGTGCGAGCGACTCGAACGGCGTCGGTTTTGATTTCGCCAAAAAGATCAGCGAGCGTCGGCGTTCCTTCGTACATGGTCAGCCTTTCAACGCGAAATAGGCGGCGCCGGCCAGCGCGATCATGCCCAGATTGATGCGGCCGGCGGCCGGCGCGGTGCCGCGAGTGTTGCGGATCGCTTGGCCCGATGCGCCGATGCTGGCGACGGCGCTCATGGCCGACTTGATCGTCTTGGTAACGTTGCCGAAAACATCGGACAGCGATCCGGTGCCGGCGCTGGCGTTGGCGGCGCTTTGCGTGAGCTGTTGCGCGGCGTTGATTCCATCGGTAATGGTGCCGTTGTAATCCAACTGCCATCCGTAATCGATGCTGGTTCCGGTGTCGGCAAAGATTTGGTCGAGTGATTCCACGTTGTAGCCTCCTGCGGTCGGTGCCGTGCTTGCGGCGGTTTCAATGGTGCCGGCGGTTTCGATGCTGGCGAAAGATTCGGCGGCGAGCGTGTCGGCGCCATATGCGGTTTCCCAGGCGAAGCCGCCGCCCTGTTCGATGGCCCCGGCGATCAGATCGGCGGCGCTTGATTCGGCGACGGTGGCAGCTGTGACGGTCTGCCCCATGACGGCCCCGGCGGCGGCCGTGAAAATCGCGGCCGGCGCCAGTGCTTTGGCAATGTCCATCAGGCCGCCCAGGAAAGATCCGGTATCGGCTTTTACCTGCCGTTGCTGTTCGGCTTGCCATTCGGCAGCGGTCATCAGCACGCGGCGGCCGTAGGGTCTATTTGCGTCAATTGAGGCCGGATAGATCCACGTGACTGTTCCGTCAGCGTTCGCCCAGGTGGCATTGCTGCCATAGGCGGCAATCTCCGCGTCAGGATCGCCGGCAAAGCCGCCAAAGAACGGCCCCGCCGTGAATTTCGGCGAGTGATAGCGCGCGTCGGTTTCGGTGAGATCGATCATTAAGCGAAAACGGCCGCCGGTTGTGGCGGCGGCCGTTTGTCTCCGGTTGCGGCGCCGGTCAGGCGGCCAAGCCCCAATATTTCGGGTTGAACGGCATGTACTCCAGAGTCGTAATGCCGATGGTCTGGTTCGTGGCGCCGGTAACATCGAGCACCACGTTCAGCTCTTCGCCCCGTCGCATGTCGAGTGCGTCGGAAAGCTTGTTGGCTGGCGCCCCCATGCCCATGAAGTCGACGAAGTAATAGCCGGTCGGAATCGACGAAATTTCGTAATCCTGCGCGTTCATTGCTTGCAGAGCGGCGGCGGTCAGATCGAGCAGAACTTCATTACCTTGCACAATTTTCACGTTGTTCAGGCCGGTATTCGACGGCTCGCCGGCAGTGCTTGCGCCAGCGGCTCGGATGACGAGGCCGCGCAAAATGTTGCCGGTATTCAGGCGTTGAATGAAGTTCGTATTCGTGCTGGCAAAAGCGAGATCGAGGTGCGTACGTTTGCTGACAACCTTTGGCAGCGTGAACTTGCCGTCAATCGGTTCCTCTTTGGACTGGATCACGAAAACTTCGACGGTTGCGCCGGCCGCAATTGTGCCGGTGGGCGAACCCGTGAACAAATCGGTGGCGGCGCCGAATTGGATTTCGAGCTGGAACGATGACAGGCCGCGCGTCGGAAAATTGCCGTCTTTGCTTCGGATGCCGTCAATGACGCAGCGATCAAGCATCACGACGCCGGCAAAGGCTTGCGTCGAAACGGTGGCGGCGCCGGGCGGCGTCAGCGGTGCGAGCTGGCCCCGGCGGAATGCGCCCAGGCGATGCGCCATCGTGCCGGGCAGGCCGTCCAGCAGGTCGGTGCCGTTGGCTTTCAGCGAAATGAACTTGAGCAGCTGCAACGGCGCTTCAGCGCGAACAGCGGTGCCGGCAACGGTCAGCGTGGTGCTACCGCTAATGCGGATCATGACGGCTTCGAGGTCATAGTCTCGCGGCAAGTCAATCGAAACGCGCTGGTTGTCGGTGAACGTGGTTGAGCTGACGCGGCGCTTGATGCGGGTTTGTGGACGGGCCATGCTAGTTGCCTCCGTTGTCGAGATGGCTGTGAATCAGATGATGGTCGAACCGTCGCCGTAGACGATCGACTTGGCGAAGGAAACGCGATTGATGACGGCAACGGCGAGCGCGACCATCAGAGCGAATTTGACGTGGGAATTCATGGTGAAAGTCTCCGGGTGTGGAAAAGAAAACGGCGCCAGATTGCGCCGTTCGATTCGGAGACTGCAACCGCGTACGTACGCTAAAACCTGAGTTTCCCGGCTTTGGTTTGCTGGCTGGCGCAGTCGTAAGCGACAAATTCCAGATTGTCGAGGCCGGCGATTGTTTCGGCCGCAATGGTGGTTTTTCGGGTCAGATACCGAACGTCGTCCTGCGATGATTGGCGGAATACGATGATGGCCGACGCGTTGCCAAGCGCCGTTTTGTCGGCTTCGGCCCATCGTTGCGAGATGGCGTATATATTCGCGCACCGCTTCAATCCCCGGCGGCACAGCATGCCCCAGGCGGCCGGCGCTTTGGCCGGGTTGGTCACGTCGGCGAGTTCCTCGGCAATGATGGTGGCTGGCCCGATGCGATCGATCGAGGCAAACATGCAGGCGGCGAAGTGCTCGAAAGCGCGGCGCGGGTCGCCCTGGCACACGAATGCGACTTTCTGCGGCCCTGGCGTTGCTGCCAGTCGCGCCAGATCGGCGGCGCTGGTAATGCGTTGCCATCCGGGCAGCGCGGCCCATTGGTCTTCGATGTCCCAGGCGAAGATGCGGCGATCTGCGGCGGTGGCTTTGCGCGTCCAAGCGGTTTTTCCGGATCTTGAGGCGCCAGCGATGCAGATCAGCCGGCCGTCGACGGTTTTCATGCTGAGAACATCGGCCCAGGTGCGGCCGGATCGGCGGCCGGCGCTTCGGCGGCCGGCTTGCTTGGCGAGCTGGCGGAGCGTCGGTCCGCTTTAATCCCGTCGATGGTTTCCAGCACGAGAGGCCCGGCGACGACGGCGAGCGTAATTTCTTCTTTCCATCCGCTCATAAAGTCGCCCAGGGTGAAACCGTGCTTTGCCATGACCGGCGCGGCGGCGGCGGCGACGGCCGATTGCTTTGCGTCAGTCCAGATCCGTGCGACAGACGGGAAAAACGGCGCGGCGATTCCGACGAGTGCCTTGATAAGCATGGCGGCTTCGGCGTTGTAGTCTGTCGGCTGGATGATGTTGCCGGCGGTGTCGGTTTGCGGTGGCGCTTGTTCGGCGTCGAGTTCGGCGCCTTGCGCGGCGAGCGCGGCGAATTCCGGCGGCAGCGGTGCGGCTTCGGCGGTGGTCATATGCCAAGATCCTCAAACAGTTTTTTCTTTGGCGTCGGCGTCGGTGCTGGCGTCGGTTTCGGTGTCGGTACCGGCGCTGGCGTTGGCGCCGGTTGGGTGGTCAGTAGCGCCAGAATCTTGCGGTCGCCTTCGCGGCTCATGGTGCGGATATTCGACACGCAAGAATCACAAACCACGTAATGCCGGCCCTTCGATCCCTTGCGCACCTCGGCGTCAGGTGCTCCGCACAATGGGCAAGCGCATTTTCCAACGGTTTCATTTGCCATCCTTTCTCCTTTCGAGTTCGCGAGCGATTTCGACGAGTAATTCCGCCTGCATTTCGATCAGTTCGCGGACATGCGGCGGCAGGATCATCGCGGCGGCGCCCATCAAGGCGCGGTCGGCCGAATACTTGAGGCGCAAGGCTTGTTCGGTCAGGGTCATCACTGCACCATGTAGCGGCCGGCGAAGGCGCCGCGTTGAATGACGGCGCCGGATCGGCAGGCGTCGCGCGTTCGGATGGCGTCGACGTACTCGTCGAGGTCGACTTGATTCGATGCAGATCGAGCGACGTAAATCAGAAAATCCGGCAGCATGTCGCGCCTCAGAATGTCCTGGTATTGATCTAGCGACAGTTCTCCTACTTGCTCTTGCTCCGGCCGGGTGTCGTCCTCGGCGATTTCCTCGTCGGTGCGGTCACGGATGCCTAGCGCGGTTTTCAGTCCTGGCGACCATGTGACGGCGCGTTTGCCGGCCAGCGCGGTGCAATAGTCGCGGAAGCGGCAGGCGGCCCAGTCGTCGCCATTGCCGGCAAGTTCGAGCAGTTGAAACGGCGTGAAATGCGTCAGTCCGTGCCGTTCGATGGTACCGCGCTTGGTGTAGCTGGTCGTCAGTTCGGCGCTGGCGCCGTGGCGTTCGTCGCGGCCATACTTCGCGATGTATTCGGCCGCCTGGTCGCCCCCGCGAACGTTGAAGGCGTGTTGCCGCATGTGTTCGAGGTCATCCGATCCTGCGAGGCCGGTCTTGATGACGGCGTTGATCCATTCGCGGCGCAGGTCGGCAATGGCTTCCGATTCCAGATCCCCGAAGGCGTTGATTGGCTCGCCATCGCCCAGGCCGTGACGGTCGGCGAAGCACAGGATATGCAAATGCGGGTGCCAGCCGTTTTTTTCGCTGATTGTCAGTTCGAGACTGACCACAGATCCCAGGCGGCCGGCGTCGGCCATGATCCGCTTGTACGTGCGGCCGTTCTGCCATTTCTGGCGCGCTTTGGCTAGTTGCTCGAGCATCACGAAAAGATTCCGGTCGCGGTCGTGCGGAAAGGTCAGCGTCAGCAGGTAGGCGGCCCCGCCGTTCCCCAGGTGCGAAACCATGCCGGCGGACAGCTCCTTCCGGCGTTCCTCGGCGATCTTCGCGGCACAGACCGGACATGCCCAAATTTCGCCGCACCGGTTCAGGCCGGTCAGGCTGGCCCCGCTGGCGTCCTCGTTGCGGAAAACGCCAACAGAGCCAGATTCGCGTTTCATGTTCCGACTGCACCAGCATGTCCGGTGCTGGTCGCGCCAGTCCTTGCCGGATTTCCATAGAAGCCCTTGCGCGGTGCGCATGAGTCTGTACCGGCCGGCGCCGGCAGCGGCGCGTTTTTCCGGATCTAGGCGCGGCGCGGGTTTCCGGTCGGCGTGTAGCGATTTCGTGTAAGTACCGAGAGTTACTGAGGCGGGTTGCGCCGTGGCGGTTTGCATAGCGTTCAGTGGGTCAGATAAGCCGCGAAAACGAGCGCGGCGAGCGCGACAGAGGCGGCGCCCAGGCAAAAGGCAAAGCCGGCGCTTGCCGGCTTCTTCTGGTCGGTGAAAAGGTTTCGGGCGTAGGGGTGGCCGTACATGACTACGCTTCCTGATTCCGATAGATGAGTCGATCAGCAAGGCGGAGACTCGTACGTACGGCGTCCTCTTCCCAATTCATAGCAGAGTGACACTTGCCCCCGGCCAGCAGGCCGGCCAGGAGATCCTTTGCGATGGCTAGGCGCTGTTTCCGGTAGTGCCGCGCGTCCTCTTCGGCGGCGGCGGCATCGGCGATCCGTTGCGCTTCGATGCTGGCGGCGGTAATTGGAGCGTTCATTCGTATTGCTCCAGCGCGGAGCACATGGCTCGAACATGGTCGATATTGGCGTTGACCTTGCAGATCTGCGCCAATGCCGCCTTTGCTTGATCTTTCCAGGCGACGGCCGTTTGATGCGATCCGAGCAATACCTTCTTTGGAACTCTGGAAGTTAAGAACTCGATCCTTTCCGTAAGCTTGGTTAGATCGCGTTTTTTTTCTTCGTCGGCGGCGGCGCGGCGCTGCGCTTTGATGCTGGCGGCGGTGATTGGCGCGTTCATGCTGCCCTCGCTTCGTCGGCCGTCAGAATCCGCAAGCGAAGCGGGTAAATCGGACGATCTTCGAGCATTGCCTTGCTGCATCGTCCCTTTTTGAAGCACTGGTATCCGTGCGCCAAATGCTCGAACCTATCGCCAAAGTCGCGGCGGCCGGTCAGTCTGTTCAGCCATTCGTGCACTTCCATTTGGCAGCACGAAGCGTCTGAACGAATCACTTCGAGCGCCACTGCGAGGTTTCCCGAATCGAAGCAGCGAAGTTCGGTCAGATCGAACGGAAATCGGTTGCCGTTATAAAGGCCGAGAAGCACGCCAGCGGCGACACGCGCCCCCGATGTTCCAGGATGTTCCTGCGTGATGTTCCACAAGCGAACCAGTGATTCTGTTTTCATGTTTCATCCCCCGATGAGGTTGGCCCCGATGTGTTTGGTAGGTGTCGCCGGCCGCCTGGGAGGCCATCGGGGGATGCGCTGCAAGCGGGTTTGCCGGCGACGGTCGGGGTTATAGCCGATGCCTATCGGGTGTGGCAATAGATCAAGGCTATGCGTTGCTTGCCTATGGGGTGTGCTCTATGCTCAAAGTGCTACAAATTCATCGGGGGATGAAATGAGCGTGACTTTAGAGTTGCTCGACAGGCTGAAAGCCAGTCGCGGTGGGGCTTCCGACTATGCGGCGGCGAAATTTTTAGGCATTTCTCAGCCTACCGTCAGCGGGTGGCGTTCCGGATACAAACGCATGGGTGCGGATACCTGCGTGGAGCTATGCCTACAGTTAGGGTTAGACCCAGTTCCATATTTGATTCGGCTACAAATCGAAAGTGCCAATGGCGACAACACGCGGAGAGCGTGGGAAGCTGTAGCCGTGCGGCTTTCCGGCTTGCGGTCTATTACCTGCGGATGATTGCAGTACTACAAATTATGCGCAGTCGCGGCCCCGCGATCCGGCCCTAAAGTTTTCGCAAAATTCCCCGATGATTTGCAATTCCAGCAGCATGATTTAAGCACGATGGCATGGGAAGCGGCGGATTATAACTTTCTGCATAGTTTTCTGATGTGATACAGCCGTTGCGCTTTTTGTGTGTCAGATCAAAAAGAATCGGGGAAACCATGCCGGTGGACGTTGGCGAAGTTGCGGCGCTGGTCGATCAGATCGGCCGGCGACAGGTCGTCGAGGCGTTGGGAATCCATCGCGCGACGCTGGCGCGGTGGCTGGCCGGCGAGCGGCGCCCCCCTGAATACCTGATACCCGTTTTGCGCTTCTGGGCGTCAGGAAGGCTTCCGGGCATGGGTGCGGAGTGGTCAGGCTGGCGGATGGCCGGCGGCGCCCTGGTCGATCCCGGCGGCCGGCAATGGCGGCCGGCGGATCTGGCGGCGGCATGGGCGGTCGAGCAGGCCTTACAGGCGATGCAGGCGCATTGCCGGCGGATCGAGGCGCAATTGATTGCAGAGGTGGCGCGGCAGGCGCCCGATACGGCGAATGATCGGTTCGCGAACTTGGCCGATGTACGTCAAAAGGCGTTCCGAAAAACAAACGGCCCGAAGGCCGTCTGATTATTTGCGTTTTTTGAAGCGGCCGTCCTTGCGGCGCGGCGGCAGGCGTTTCTTGCCCATGTCGCTATCCTCCGTTGCATTGGTGGTCGGAAGCCCTGCGGCCGTAGCTGCAAGGTAGGTTATCGATTCGCATGTGCGCCCGGTCGACGTCCCGGCGCAGCCAGCGAATTTCGGTGCGCATCGCCCCCCAGGTGATTGCGCCCGACACGATGCCGGTCCTGGCGGCGCCGAGTAGCGCATCCGTCAGGCGGCGCCCTTCTCTTTCAGGAAAACGGCGACGGCTCCGAGAAACGCGGCGCCAGCTTGGACGAGCGGTTGATATTCGGCCGGAAAGAGGCCGGCGAGCGCGGCGGCGGCGCCGGCAAGGCCGGCGTGGGTGCTCGGCTCTTTCATACGGTCGAGAAGCCAGCCGATGACGATTAGTGCAGGCATATCAAGCACCTCCGAACATCTCGCCGAACGGGTCAGCGGTTGGCAGGATGGTGGACAGGCTGGCCCCGGCGGCGCTGGCCGGTTCAGTGGCGGCGGTGGTTGTCCCGATATTGCGCGGCCGGACACCAAAACCTCGCGTGCGTTTGGATGCTGGCACGACGGCAGCAGGCGCGGCGGCGCTGGCCGTCCTGGTCGAAAGCCAATAGGCGCCTATAGCCAGCAGGATCAGGCTCGAGGTTTTCACGGTTGCACCTCTTCTGCCGGCGGATCTTCGGCCGGCGGATCTTCGGCCGGCGGATCTTCGGCCGGCGGTGCGTCGAGTGCGGCCAGATCGGCGGCGGCGGCGATGCGATCCTCGGCGGCTTGGCCGGAGTCGTTGGCGATCAATTCGAGTTCAAAGCGGGTTTTCATTGGTCATTGCTCCGTGGATTTTTTGAAGGCGAGGAAATCGCCCAGCGGACAGGAAAAACTAGCGGCCCAGACGTCGCCATTGTCGATGTCGATTTGACATTGCGTTCGGTTGGTTTCCGGAATGCCCAGGCGCTTGCCGATGCTGACAACGACTCCTTCGGCGGCAGCGTCGGCGGTATCGACGGCAGCGGCGCCGATTTCCTTCGCGGCGGCCGGCAGGTGGTCACGCATCAGGTAGACGGCGAGGATTCCCAGGCCGGCCAGCGCGATAGGATTGGCGAGGATTTTTTCGGCGCTCATGCGATGGCGCCCCCGGCGCTGGTGTACCAGCTTGCCAGCGTGGCTAGGGAGTTTTCCGGCTGGCCGTAGCCGGCCCCGGACAGGCTCGCCCATTCTTTCCGGGCGGCATAGACGGCGCCGGCAAAGTCGCCGCGGTCAATCAGCGGCAGCGCGCCCCGGCGTTTGAGCAGCGCGAGCGCGGCTTTGTCCTGGTTGCTGGCGGAGAAGTCCGGCAGATCGACGCCAGAGCGGCGCAGGTCGTCCCAAGTGCGTGCAAGGATTTGGTAAGCCCCGGCGGCGGTGCTGGTCCATTTGCCGGCGGTTATTGCCTTGCGTGGGTGGTCCGAGAAGTCGGTGAAG
>JACCDR011359438.1_pt1 | contig 10033 bp, 16 predicted proteins | sample 7446431 | NCBI WGS metagenome assembly JACCDR01 (sample SAMN15323443, study PRJNA562643) | freshwater metagenome | isolation source: river surface water | place: USA:Blue River Watershed | collected 2017-08-17 | reverse complement strand
GGCAGAGTACAGGAGCTACTGAAGTAATGAACGCCATCGCCGTTTGTACCAAGCCCGCGTGCGTCCTGTGCACCTACACCAAGAAGAAGCTGGATGCGCTGGGGCTGACCTACGACACCGTCGACGTCTCGGAAGACGCATCGGCGCTCGAGAAGGTCAAGTCCCTCGGATATATGACGGCTCCGGTCGTCATGGTCAACGAGGGTGGTGAAGACGAGCAGCACTGGGGTGGATTCCAGCCCGACAAGCTCACCGCGCTGACCAGCCAGGCAGCGTAACCATCGTGGGGGTCTGCATCGCGTGGACCCCCACGACCTCATTTTTACAAGGAGTATGACCTTTGCGTTTGGCAGATCAGGTCAAGGAGTGCCGTTCCTACACGGCGGAGTTCGACAGCTGGAAGCAGAAGTGGGTGATCCGAGAACACTCATGGAAGCCCGGATATTCGGCTGCGCACAAGGCAACTCCTGAAGAAGCCATCACCTACGAGATCGACAAAGCTCAGCGAGAGCAGCGCGTCCTCGACAACACCATCACCAAGCTCCGTGCCCTGAAGCACGATATCTTGAAGGAGAACAACTGATGAACAGCCCCAAGCCCCAGCCGCCGAAGAAGAACATGACGCCCGCCGAGCCGACCCCGCAGGAGTCCAAGCCGTCGACCAAGCGTCCGTTCGTCCGATCGGCGCACCTGACTTCGAAGCCGTTCCAGGACTCCATGGAGCTTCGTGCCCTGCAGTCGCAGCTCAACCGTCGCGACAACAAGAAGATCAACCCCAAGGCCAAGCGTCAGCGATGACCGAACCCGACCTCGGGGGCAAGAGCGATTTCTGTGACTCCTCCGTCACCGCGGAACGTGAGAACAGGCCGCTCTCTTCATATTTGCACCGATGCAAGCGCAAGGCGGGTCACACTGCCGAGAAGCACGAGTGCATCTGTGGTGCAACCTGGACAGACAAGAAGGACAAGGTAGAACTGTGAACAAGAACATCATTTCCCACGTCGGAGTGGCAGTCGCTGCCGCCGGCGCAGGGTTCGGTGGCGGATGGCTCATCACCAAGCGTCGAGCGCGCAAGGAACTGGACGCCGCTGTGCAGTCCGTCAAGCGTGCCTACTACGCGAAGCTCGAGGAGAAGCCACCGCTGGCCGAGGTCGCCAAGGAGCTCAAGGAGCGTGCCGAGGAGGAGATCGATCTCAAGACGCAGGTGGTCGAGGCGGAGAACGTCGCGCTGCAGGCCGGCTACGTCCCGGGTACGAACGTCCCCGAGGGCGAGTTCGTCGAGACCATCCCGCTCACGAACGACGAGGAGCCCACGTTCGTCCGTGAGGAGTACGTCGATCAGGCAGCGGAGGCTGTCCAGAAGGCGTACGAGAAGTCGCACAACATCTTCGACACCGAAGCGGACGAGGCTGCGTTCCACCGCAACCCGGAGGCGCCGTACCTCATTTCCCAGGACTCCTGGGGTGAGCCGGCATTCGACGACTTCGAGAAGATCGCGCTGATCTACTACGTCGACGACAACACCCTCACCACCGAGGACGACAAGCCGATCGAGGGCATCGAGCGTGTGGTCGGTCAGAAGAACCTGACCTACTTCGGCCCGAACTCCCAGTCCGGCGACGAGCTCATCCTGTACGTGCGCAACGAGCAGGCTCGTACCGACTACGAGATCCTCCTGCGCAAGACGTCGTACCAGCTCTACGTCCTGACGCAGACGCCCGACGAGGAGTAACTCATGCGAGCTCCCGTCCCATATTTCAACTGGCTGGCAAGCCTCACGGGACCGGACGCACGCTCATATTCCATCCTGCTGCACCAGCTGCATGTGACGCCGTTCACTGTGCTGCTGCATCGAGACCGGAACCGAGCTGCGGACGGCAAGGAGCTCCGAGAAGAGTACGAGAACACATTCCGAATCACAGGGGAGGACCTCTGGATGGACGGTAGCGCGTCTGTCCTGGAGGTCCTCCTCGGTCTTTCGCGACGGCTGGAATTCGACACCGATATTCCAACTGCTAACTGGTTCTGGAAGCTTCTTGAGAACCTTGAGTTGAGGCACTGTACTGACTCCCACTACAACGAGTATGTAGAGTCGGAGGTGGCCGGCATCATCACGACATTCCTGCAGCGGACATATTCGCCGTCGGGTGTCGGAGGTCTGTTCCCCCTTCGACGGGCGGAGCATGACCAGCGCCAGATCGAGCTTTGGTACCAGTTGCAGGCATATTTGCTGGAAAGCGAGTTTGTCGCGAATGTACCACGGTGACCTAGAGAGGAGGGTAAATGTCATTGGACTTTCTGCAGATTCGTGAGCGGCCTGCAAAGAAGAGTAAAGACGCGAGCGCCGACGAACAGCCGGGGATCGAGGTCTATGCGGAGCTTCGTGTTATCCGCTCAACGGATCTGATGACTCGTGGTAAGTCGTTCTACGCGGTTTACGACGAGGAGACAAGTCTCTGGTCCACTGACGAGTTCGACGTCGTCCGGCTCGTTGACAAAGCCCTGTGGGAGCATCGGAACATGCGTGCCGAGAAGACGGGTCTGAACGTGAGTGTCAAGCTCATGGCAGAGTTCGACTCCGGTGCGTGGCAGAAGTTCCAGCAGTTCATCAAGAACCTCCCCGATTTCTCCGTTCAGCTCGACGAGAAGATCGCGTTCGCCAACACCCCGATCAAGAAGGGTGACTACGTCTCCAAGCGACTGTCATATTCCATCGAGAAGGGCAGCATCGCGGCTTGGGAGGAGCTCGTCTCCACCCTGTACGAGGCGGAGGAGCGCGAGAAGATCGAGTGGATCATCGGAGCCATCGTCAGTGGTGACTCCAAGGATATCCACAAGTTCGGTGTCTTCTACGGTCCTCCGGGCGCCGGCAAGTCGACGATCATGAACATCATCCAGAAGAAGCTGTTCGCCCCCTACACGGCGGTGTTCGATGCGAAGGCGCTGACCAACAGCTCCAACGCATTTTCGACTGAGGTGTTCAGGACAGGTCCCCTGGTTGCGATCCAGCACGACGGTGACCTGTCCAAGATCGAGGACAACAGCAAGATCAACGCCATCATTTCTCACGAGCCGATGACGATGAACGAGAAGTTCAAGCCCAGCTACGAGGCTGCCGTCCTGGCATTTCTCCTGATGGGTACGAACAAGCCGGTGAAGATCACGGACGCCAAGGCGGGTATCATCCGTCGTCTGATCGATATTCACCCGTCGGGCCGTTTGCTCGACTCCAAGAAGTACCAGGCAATCATGGCACAGATCGACTTCGAGCTGGGGGCAATCGCCAACCACTGCCTCGAGGTATATCGTGCCCGCGGCAAGAACTTCTACGACGGGTACCGTGCGGTTTCGATGATGCTCCAGACGGACGTCTTCTACAACTACATCGAGTACTACTTCGACATCTTCAAGGACCAGGAAGGCATCACGCTTGACCAGGCCTACAAGTTGTACAAGGAGTTCATCCAAGAGTCCGAGATCGAGTACAAGCTGGCACGTTACAAGTTCCGTGACGAGCTGATGAACTACTTCGAGAACTACGAGGACCGCGCGACCATCGATGGTCAACGACTAAGGAGTTGGTACTCCGGATTCAAGATCGACAAGTTCAAATCCGTCACGAAGGTGGAAGAGGAGGAAACCGTCGTATCTTTGGTCATGGACTCGGAGGTCTCCCTCTTCGACGACATGATGGCAGAGCAGCCGGCCCAGTACGCTAAGGACAGCGACGAGAGTCCGCTGAACTACTGGGACCAGGTGACGACCACGCTCGAGGATATTGACACCAGTCAGCTGCACTACGTGCGGATCCCCGAGAACCACATCATCATCGACTTTGATATTGCTGGTCCAGATGGTCGCAAGTCCCTGGAAGCGAACCTTGAGGAGGCCAGTAAGTGGCCGCCTACGTACGCCGAGTTCAGTAAGAGCGGTGGGGGTATCCACCTCCACTACAACTACATCGGTGACGTGCACGAGCTCTCGCGGGTCTACAAGCCCGGTATCGAGATCAAGGTGCTGTCCGGTAAGCAGTCGCTCCGCCGCAAGTTGTCGAAGTGCAACACCACCCCAGTGGCGGCCATGCATCAGGGTTATTTGCCCTTGAGGGAGAAGAAAGTGTTCCGAAGCACACAGGTCCAGAGCGAGAAGAAGCTCCGCGATCTTCTGGAGATGAACTTCCAGAAGAAGGTCCATCCCGGCACCAAGCCGTCGATCGACTACATGAACAAGATCCTCAACGACGCGTACGAGCAGGGTCTGGCGTACGACGTCACCGACCTGCGTCCTCGCATGATCGCGTTCGCCAACGGCAGCACCAACCAGCCGCTCGCAGCGATCCGCATCGTCATGCAGATGAAGTACGCGTCGGAGGGATCCGAGGTCGTCACGCAGGCCGACGAGTTCATCCCAGATGACAGCCGTGAGGCAGTCTTCGACATCGAGTGCTACCCGAACCTGTTCCACATTTCCTGGCGGTACGTCGACTCGGACACGATCGTCCACCTGACGAACCCGACCGCTCAGGAAGTCGAGCAGTTCCTGCGGCTCAAGCTGATCGGCTTCAACAACCGTCGGTACGACAACCACATGGTGTACGCCGCGAGCATGGGGTGGAACAACGCCCAGCTCTACAAGCTCAGTCAGAAGCTCATTTCTGGCGAGCCGTCGGCGTACTTCGGTGCAGCCTACAACCTGTCGTGGATCGATATCTTCGACTACGCGATGACCAAGCAGTCCCTCAAGAAGTGGGAGGCTCAGCTCGGTCTGAAGCACGTCGAGATGGACCTCCCGTGGGACCAGCCGGTTCCCGAGGAGCTCTGGCCGAAGGTCATCGAGTACTGCGACAATGACGTGAACGCCACGGTCGAGGTGCACAAGTACCTCAAGTCGGACTACGACGCCCGTCTGATCCTCGCGGACCTCTCGGGTCTGTCGGTGAGCTCGACGACGGCGCAGCACATGGCGCGACTCATCTTCGGTGATGACCGCCAGCCGCAGTCGAAGTTCAACTACACCGACCTGTCCGAGATGTTCCCCGGCTACGAGTACAAGCGGGGTAAGTCGACATATCGTGACATCGAGGTCGGTGAGGGCGGCTACGTCTACGCCGAGACCGGGATGTACCAGGACGTGGGTCTCTACGACGTCGCTTCCATGCACCCCAACTCCATCCTGATGCTGAACCTGTTCGGTGACGAGTACACCAAGAACTTCCGGGACATCGTCGACGCTCGCATCGCGATCAAGCGCGAGGAGTACGACCGTGCCCGCAAGCTCTACGGTGGACGGCTCGCGCCATATCTGAAGGACGTCTCGCTGGCCAAGAAGCTGTCGAACGCACTGAAGATCGCGATCAACATCGTCTACGGTCTGACCGCTGCCACGTTCCCCAACGTGTTCAAGGACCCCCGCAACAAGGACAACATCGTCGCCAAGCGCGGCGCGCTGTTCATGGTGGACCTCATGTACGCGGTGCAGGAGCAGGGCTGGACGGTCGCTCACATCAAGACGGACTCCATCAAGATCCCCAACGCCACACCGGAGATCTGGAACTTCGTCCGTGAGTTCGGTGCCAAGTACGGCTACGAGTTCGAGCACGAGGCGACGTACGACAAGCTGTGCCTCACGACCAAGGCGGACTACGTGGCGCACGACGAGGACGGATGGCACGCCACTGGCGCGACCTTCCAGAAGCCGTTCGTGTTCAAGACGCTGTTCAGCAAGGAGCCGATCGAGTTCGCCGACATGCGTGAGACGAAGGCAGTCCAGACCAAGATGTACCTCAACTTCGAGGGCACCGCGGACGAGGAGCTGCACTTCATCGGCAAGGTCGGCGTGTTCACTCCGGTGATCGAGGGTGCCGGCGGTGGTGCTCTGGTCCGTGAGGGCTCGGGCGACAAGTCAGATTCATATTCGGCAGTCACCGGGACCAAGGACTACAAGTGGATGGAATCGCACGTGGTGGAGCACCTGCCCAACCGCGACGAGATCATCGACCTGGAGTACTTCCGCAAGCAGGTCGACGACGCCTACGAGGACATCGCCAAGCACGGTGACGTCGAGTGGTTCCTGGGTGTGGCATGATCCGGAAGCTGTGGTATTTCTTCCTGATCCGTCGGAGTGCGTTCAAGCACATGCGACTCGCCAAGCGGTACGCCGGTCTGTCGGGTCGCGCATATTCCACCACGAAGCTGCAAGAGATGTACATGCGGCTCGAGGACAACCACATGGCTCTGGCCATTTTCTACCTGAAGAAAGCAGAGGAGCTCTTCGATGAGCAAGCACAAGAAGCGCCGCGTGCTGGGTAAGGTCCGCGGTCTGATCTACAAGGTGGGTCTCCGTCCCCGACAGGGATCCATTTTCTACTCGCCGTCGCTGGCCCTGATCTTCGGGTTCCGCAAGGCGTTCAAGAAGGCGATCTGGAAGTGACGATCCACTTCCTCTCCGGTGACGGGCTCTTGACACTGTGTGGTACGTCCACCGCCGGTCGTGAGCACGTCGCGGTCACCGACAAGAAGCGGGACGTGACCTGCGTCCTGTGCAAGATGGCTCTGTCCTAACTCAACAAGGAGTAAATACTGATGGTTTCCCCCGCAATGCAGGCTGCCCAGAACAGCCGACTCACCTTCTCGAACCGCAACCAGCCGATGATCGAGAACGCGATCCTGCTGTGGCGCAACTTCTCCGGAGCGGCCAAGACGTTCACGCCCGAGGGCAAGCGCACGGTCAACATCGTCCTCAACGAGGAGATCTTCGCCGAGCTCGCCAAGCAGGGCTACAACGTCAAGCGCAAGGCACCGAAGGAGGGTCGTGAGGACGACGGCGACCTGCTCGTCCTCGAGGCGGAGGCGCGGTACTCCCCGACGAACCGTGACCCGCAGATCGTCATGATCTCGCCGACGCGCAACTCGCGGACGCTGCTCGACGCCACCACGGTCGGTGCGCTGGACTTCGCGGTCATCGCCAACGCCGACGTCGTGCTCAACCCCTACAAGTGGGGTCCGAACGCACGTGGTGAGTCGGGCGTCAAGGCGTACCTCGAGCAGGCGTTCATCACGATCGAGGAGAACGCCTTCGAGGCCAAGTACGCGGAGTACGAGTCGGAGGAGTACGGCGACAACGTCGACCGCGACGGCCAGCCGCAGACGGTCCGCTTCGACTAACACAACTCCATATCTAGGGGCGCTCTCAATCCGGGAGCGCCCCTTCCTCATATCCCGAAAGGATTCAGCTCATGGGTGATTACCAGAGCAAGCCCGTGCCCGCCAAGGCATGGAAGATCGACGAGACCAACTACAAGGACGTGGCGAAGAAGGTCGATGCGACCAAGATCACCATCGTCTACGACTTCACTCCCCAGGCACCCGTGCCGCTGCAGTTCGAGATCGAGACGGCGATGTACGCTCCCGTCGAGCTCGTGCCGGGTGACTACCTCGTCAAGTCCATGGGTGGCGGTCTCATCCGCATGAGCGAGGTCCAGTTCCTCGACGAGTTCGAGACGGCGGAGATCTGATGAGCGAGACCAAGTACGCATATCTGCGTCGCGACAACCTCGTCCACAGCGTCGTCGTGTACCGAGCAGCTCAGGATCTCTGGGAGGACTACATCCCGGACGCCGGCACGAGTAACAACGCTCGCCAGCTGGTCGACCTGCTGAACGCTGACCTGGCTGTTCCGCCGACTGAAGCCCCGGTTACGAACGTGCTCAACGTCAACATCCCCGAGAAGCCGTCGCCCTTCTTCCACTGGAACGGTGAGGAGTCGTTCGCGCTGCAGGAGTTCCTCGGTGCTCAGTTCGCTGGGTACAAGAACGAGAACGTGTCCGGTCAGTTCGAGGACAAGATCTGGGTCGGTGTCTTCAACGGCGAGGAGACCTTCGACTACACCAACCCGGGGTACTTCGTGCGCCTCCCGGACAACCGCATCGTCTTCATCACGGATCTCGCATGACCGGCGATCAGTGGTGGTCGTATATCCTGCTCGTCATCGTCGTCTCGGTGGCGTACTGGGGTATCGAGAGCGCGATCAAGGTCTACAAGATCCAGCAGGACAACAAGTTCCGGCCCTACGAGTTCCGCAAGAAGCCGGTCAAGATCCAGGCGGTGCAGGTCCTCTCGATCGACGAGGAGGACGGCATTTCCTTGGGCGGTCGTGGTCGAGGGATCGCCAACGGTGCCCCTGGATGGCTGACCAAGGCGATCAACCAGCAGCGGATCATCGTCGGTGTCGACTGTCTCTTCATCGACACGATGGAAGGCAAGATGCGCCTGGACGTCGGTGACTGGCTGATCCAGGGCGTCAAGGGAGAACTGTACCCGTGCAAGCCGGACATCTTCGACCTGACGTACGACTGACGTACATGGAGATGACCCGTGCAGAACTGGAAGAGCTTCGCGAGCGGGCTGACGAGGCCGGCAATGAGAAGCTCTTCCAGTATCTGTGTGGCCAAATCGATCAACTCGACCACGAGGAAGAACAGTGAGCAGTGAGAACTACACGCTCGAGCAATGCCAGGCGCTGCTGAAGCACGCTGAGCTCGAGTGCAACGAAGGGGCCCAGAAGTACTGGCAGTCCCGCATCAACCGAGGGGAGTACAAGAAGTGAACCAAGGCATGTCATATTCGTCCAAGCCGGAACGAATCGAGGCTGCGATGGTGCTCGACGAGACCGGCGCCAACCTCGCGACGTGGTGCGGTGGCTTCTGGTACGAGGAAGACAGTAAGCTCAGCGTCCCCACGCTCGAGGGAACCGAGCTCATCAGTTCGGGACAGTACATCGTGAAGGATCTCACCACGGGCCGCTTCCGTGGTATGGGCGCCAGCGAGTTCGAGTCTCGGTACGAGCTGCAGGGTACTGGTGACTCGGGCGAGAAGGAATACAAGGGCATCCAGTCGGAGGAAGATCTCCAGGCTGTCCATCAGCGACGCAGGATCTAAGGAGCATCATGCGCTACATCCTTGCCATTTTCGTGGCAATCGCACTCGTGCTGTCTGGTGGCACCGCTGCCAGCGCGGCTACGGACGTCACCAAGGAGGGCTCGTTCTTCCTTGGCTTCAACAACACCTACAAGCCGGGCAAGCTCGCCGCCGGGTACAAGAACTACTGGCAGCCATATCCCAATGGCATGTCGGGCAAGTACTACTCGAACGACATCGTCTCGACTCATGACGGGTACATGGACGTCGCGTTCACGAAGGGCAAGGGTGCTGCCGGCACGTTCGGTTCTCCGAGCAAGGCATATTCGCACATCGGTGGCACGTTCAGCATCCGGCTGAAGGCGACCGGCGGTGCGACGAACGGCATCGCTGTGATGCTGTGGCCGAGCTCCGATGACTGGGGCGACGGTGAGATCGACTACCCGGAGGGTGGGCTCAACAGCGAGACCCATATCTTCCACCACTGGATGGCGCCCAAGGACTCGAGCAAGGCCTACCACAAGGGCCTCGGGAACAAGTGGGGTTCGTGGCACACGTACACCGTCAAGTGGGATCCGGGCAAGTCGGTCAAGTACTACCTGGACGGGAAGCTCGTGTGGACGGTCACGGAGGACGTGCCGACCAGTGAGCACCGGTTCATGTTCCAGACCAGCAACAATGGCTCGAAGGGTCATCTGCTGATCGACTGGGTGCGAACCACTCAGTAGTCGTCTGAGCGACTCTAAATAGCTTCTTAGGCTCAGAGCGCCTTACGGCAGCCAGTCGTGAGGGTGAAGCCCACTCGCCGCTATAGCTAGGCAACTGACATACACCGATTGAAATAGGTCGGACGGTAAAAAGTCCCTGTCAGGGGTGGCATGCGTAATGTTAACATTCAACTCGTTGTGTGGGGTCTGGCAGACGTGCTGGGCCCCACACCCTTTATTTTAGGGGTTCGTGGTCACTATGATTCCATGTCCTACCTGCGGAGCAGTCGGTAGTGAGCCCTGCGTCCGCGGACGAAAGCCCAGTGCAATCTGGCAGCAGAGCATTCCATATCCCGAGGGACACGACTCCAGGAGGACAGTCAATGGATAGAGAACATCCACCGGAGTATT
>JACCDR012596376.1_pt1 | contig 10034 bp, 9 predicted proteins | sample 7446431 | NCBI WGS metagenome assembly JACCDR01 (sample SAMN15323443, study PRJNA562643) | freshwater metagenome | isolation source: river surface water | place: USA:Blue River Watershed | collected 2017-08-17 | reverse complement strand
GTGGCTTCACGAGGCCTTCATGCGTGAGCATGTGCGCTACTTTCGGGATTACTACCTACGCCGCTACGCCGCTTGGATCAACTCCCGGCTCCAGTACTCGAAGTACAACCAGTACCGGTCGTACGGTCCGAACGTGCAGAAGGTCGTCGAAAGTCTGAGGCGGAGCATGTACCTGGACGACCCGGCGCTACGCGCCGTGCTCTTGGGGCTGTGCCGCAAGCGACAGCTCATCGAGTCGGCGTTCCGCGACCTACACAACGTACACCTCACGACCGGCCATGTACGGCCGCCGTGGTTGTACCCAGACCGGCGACAGCCGTCGGCTGCGCCAATGTTCTTCCGAAAGACCCCTGACCAACCTAGAGCCGATCAGGGTCATGCCCAGGGATGCGTGCGATTCGAGGTCTTCTACGACTATCGCGCCCTGCGGCTAGTCGCACCCGCCACGGATGATGATATTCCGTGGTGAGCACAAAAGCGCCCTCCAGGAATGGGGGGCGCGTCTGCGTTCACGCGATTGACTTGAGTGTGCACTAATTCACCTTCCGCATTGAGGTTTTGATATCGAAGCGAGGGTTGACCTTCTTGCCAGGATTGAAGATGTCATCAGGGTCAAAGATGTGCTCAGCTTGCTTGAAAAGGTCGAGCATCTTGGGTGAGAAGAGTTTGTTAAGAAATGGCGTGCGGATAATACCGTCATTGTGTTCGCCACAAATGTTGCCTTTGTACTTGATGGCGGTGGAGTAGAACTTCTCGGCCATACGTTCAACGAGGAGTGGGGTAGTGGGATTGGTGAAATCAAGGAGGGGATAGAAGTGGAAGTGGCCGTTAGCACCGTGACCATGTACGGCAGAGGTTACATTGAATTCCTTCAGGAGGTTTTTAATCTCCATAAAGAACTTGCCCATGGACTCGGGAGGGACGGTCATGTCCTCGAGGAAGGCGGCTGGACGCTTGCCGGGGTCGAGGAGCTTGGAGAGGGTGTAACTGGCGCGGCGAATCTGGAGGTACATCTCGACCTCGTATGGATTCTTCACTACTCGTGCGCGTGCACCACCACCGCTCATAGCGGCGGCGAGGTCTGCAGGGCTTAGTTTGCTCGCGTTCTCCTTATCGAGGGTAACGAGGATGGTGAACTCCGGCACCTTGCGCGACCAGCGTACGTGGTAGGTGGCGTACATGGCGAGCATCACGCGGTAGTAGGTGAGGCCATCGAGGCGTTGCTTGAAGAAGGTCGGGTTCTTCAGTGCCATGTCGAAGGTGAGGGCATCGAAAATCTCCACGTTGATAGGGTTGAAGGGGAGTGTCTTCATGATGACGGCAGCTGCGTCTTGGAGGTCGAAAATCGGGATGGCCAGCATGGTGGTGTCGTGCTGGATGGGGAGTGCCCGCATGGTGACCTCGGTCACAATCCCGATGGTGCCCTGACTGCCCGAAATCAGGCGAGTAAGGTCGAAGGTGCCAACGCCTTTCTTGAAAGCCTCAACGCCGTCACTAAAGACGCGCCAGAGTGCATAGCCAGCAGTGTTCTTAGGTGTCGGTGGCTTACCGGCCAGGATGGTGGCTTCATTCTTTTCAATCAGTTCAAAAATCGCTTTGGCGATGCGAGCGTGCTCGTGCTTTTCTTTAGCGAGGAGTTTGTATTCGCGCAGCGTAAGCGGCTTAATGGTATAGGTGTGACCATCAGCCAAGACGACCTCGAGCGACTCCACCCAGTCGGCGCAGTGACCGTAGCGCAATGAGTCGGGGCCGGCGGCATTGTTCGCCACCGAGCCACCAATAGTGCAAATGTCTTTGGAGGACGTATACGACGGAATGTATGCGTCAACACGCTTGAGCTTTTTCTCAACATCGCGCCACATAGCACCAGGCTCACAGGTGATGGTGATCTTGTCTGACTTTTTCACTACCTCACCGATGTGGTGAAGGTGTGGGCAGGTATCAATGATGATAGAGTCGGTGAGTGACCCGCCAGAGAGACCGGTACCGGCAGCACGGGCCGTGAGTGAGAGAGAGGAGAAGCGTTTGGTCTCACGGGCGATAACCGAGACGGCAATCTCGACGTCGCGGCGGTTCTTGGGAATGATGACCACCTGCGGCATGATGGCAAAGATACTCTCGTCGGTACTGTATTTGGCGAGGTGCTCCTTCTCAGAAGAGACGACACCACGGAAGCCGGCTTCGCGGAGGAGTTTTTCGACCAGGAGGTGCCCTAAGGGATCACGCTTGAGGTTGATGCGCTCACCGGGCTTTAGTTGGTGGAGTACGGGGAGTGCCTTGGCGTGGCTATGGTCATGATGGTTATGGTCGCTTGCTTTTTTGTTGCGAACTTTGGTGGCAGGTTTTTTACCCGCTGCTTTGGCAGTTTTTTTGGAGGCTGTCTTCGTGGCTTTTGGTTTCTTCCCTGTAGTGACTAGTTGCTCAGTGGTGGCGGCCTCGATGATGGCATCCGCTAGCGCATCGTCAGTGGTGGTGCGTGGTGGAGTGGTAGTTGTCTTTGTGGTGGCGGGCTTGGTGACAGGTGCGGCTATCTTTTCAGTCTTTGCCACAGACATACTAGCCTTCGTCAGGGTAGGCTTGGGGGTGGTTCGTCTTTGAATAGTGATGGGTACTACTTCCGAAGAACGTTCACTCATTACTCTCATTCTATAGCATTGTGGAGGTGGTGTGGTACGCTTATTCCCAATGACACAAGCGCAGGCACTCTCAGCGCTTAAGACGGGGGCAAACGTATTTCTGACCGGTGAGCCCGGGGCGGGGAAGACGTATGTGCTTAATGAGTACATCGCCTGGCTTGAGGCGGCGGGACTTACGGTTGCGGTGACGGCCTCGACTGGTATTGCTGCCACTCACGTGGGTGGTATGACTATTCACTCGTGGAGTGGTATAGGGGTGCGCGACACGCTCACGCGCTATGACCTTGATCAGATTACGCAGAAAGAAAAATTGGTGAAGCGTTTTAGTCGAGCGCACGTGCTCGTGATTGATGAGATTTCGATGCTCGATGGTACGGTACTTGATATGGTAGACCTGGTCTTAAAGACTGCCCGGCAATCGAACGAGGCCTTTGGAGGACTGCAGGTTGTGTTTGTTGGTGACTTCTTCCAGCTACCACCGGTTACCAAGCAGGGGCAGATGATGCGCTATGCCTTCCAGAGTCGGGCCTGGGAGAATGCGCGCCCCTTGTGCTGCTATCTCACCGAGCAGTGGCGTCATGAAGACGAGATGCTCGCGGGACTACTTTCTGCTATTCGTCGGGGCGAGGTGGAGGAGGAACACTACACACTGCTCTCGGAGCAAACTGATATCGCCTATGAAGGGGTCGTACCGACGCGTCTCTATACCCACAATGCTGATGTCGATGCGGTAAATCTCGAGCAGCTGAAGGGGCTCGGTGGCTACGGTCGTACGTTCACTATGACGAGTCGAGGAAGTCGGCCCATGATTGAGAGTCTCATGCGTAACTGTCTTTCGCCCGAGGCGCTCACGCTCAAGGAAGATGCCATGGTGATGTGCACCAAAAATAATTTTGAAGTGGGCTACGTCAACGGCACCCTCGGTCGAGTGGTGGGGTTTGATGCTGATGATGGTTTCCCGGAAATAGAAACGGCAGACGGACGACGGATTACTATGCGACCAGTTGACTGGGAGGTGCAAGATGAAGGGAAGGTGCTTGCGTCCGTCTCACAGGTGCCACTGCGCCTGGCGTGGGCAATTACCGTTCATAAGAGTCAGGGTATGTCGCTCGATGCGGCGGAGGTGGACCTTTCGCGGGCATTTGTCTATGGGCAGGGCTACGTAGCGCTCTCGCGCGTACGCACGCTCGCGGGCTTGCGTGTCCTCGGTGTCGGCGCGACGGCACTTACCGTTGATCCCCGCGTGATTGAGCAGGATGCGCGCTTTCGGGCCGCGTCTGCTGATCTTGAGACTACCTTAGCTGAGCAAGGGGAGGCGGAGATAGAAAAAATTCAAGGACTGTTTGTGACGGGGAACGGTGGTAAGGTGCCAACACCAGGTGCGCCGGTGTCGTCGCGGAGTGAGGCGGCCGCGGCACGACTGAAGAAAGAAAGTACGACCGAACGGACGCGACAGCTAGCAGTTGCCGGGAAGACAGTAGATGAAATTGCGGCCGAGCGGGGTCTCGCAGCATCGACTATATATAGCCATCTGGAGGAACTGATTATCGAGGGTGCGCTCGATGTGGCGTCGGTGGCGGTGGTGCTCGGTGAGCGCTTTGATCTTGCTCGCGCTCAGGCGGACTTTGCTCAGGCGGCTACAGCAAAGGGTGACGCTGCGCTGAAGCCGCTGTTTGAATATTTAGAAGAAGCCTACGACTACAACCAGTTACGGGTACTCCGAGCGCTGTATCGACAGGTGAGGACGTAAGTGGGGTGTGTTTTAGGTCTCCCCGGAGTGACGACGGGGAGTATACTAGCGGAGTCAGTCGCTGTACTGATGCTTTATACGTTATCAATCTAACTGATTTTCTCATGAGAACCGTATCAACTATCCAGTACGGAACCGTCACCTTGGTGGTAGCGGTTGTGTTCGCGATGTTTGTCGGTGCCAGTACTGCTTCAGCAGCTACCACCACACCATCTTCAACTACCATGTCGCAGCTTGAGATGCTTCTGAAGCGCATTGCTGAACTCCAGGCTCAGCTGGCGGCATTGCGTGGCGAAGTGGCTGATATTCTCAAGAGTGACTACGCTGAGGGTGCGCAGAGTGATGACATTAAAAAGGTGCAAGAACTCCTGGCTACTGATCCAACCCTTTACCCTGGTGGCCGGGTAACCGGCTACTTTGGCCCAATGACCCGTGAAGCTATCGAGCGTTTCCAGGAGCGCAACGGTTTGGAAGTGACTGGTCGTCTTGATGAGCCAACCCGCGAACTGATGAAGGAGTTGTACCGCGAGCGCAAAAATGGCAATTTTCCTCCGGGACTCCTGCAGTCTACTGAGGTGCGCGAGCGCGTCTGGGACCGCTTGGCTGACAAGTGGAAGGATTGTGATTTCAAACTTCCTGGTCGGGGCAAGTTCTGCGAAAAGGTAAAGGAACACAAGGATGACGAGGATGAAGATGAGGACGAAGACGAGTCAGAGGATGACGATGACAGTGCCTCATCAACCAAGGAGGTTGATCGTGAAGATGCGCGCAAAGCTATTGCTGATGCGCAGCGTGAACTCAATCGCTTCCGTGTAGATTACCGCGATGGTGAGGATGACGGTGACTATACTGACCAGCAAGTAGATGCGGCCGAGGCAGCTGCTGACGCTGCTGCCAAGAAGTTGACTGACGCACGTAAGGCGTTTAGTGCCAATGACTATGAGGAGGCATACGACCTTGCTAGAGATGCTCGCGAGATGGTAAAGGATGCCGATGAAGACCTTGATGATGATAGTGATGACGAAGACGATGAAGACGATGAAGACGAGGATGACGATGAGGATGACGAGGATGACGAATAGTCACCGCTAGTCGCAAAAACACCGGACCAACCTGGGCCGGTGTTTTTTGTTACAATAGCTGTACATGCCTCGTTGGCCACGATTTTGGGTGCGTCGTCGCCGTCGCGTCGCGCGGGTGCCGACGGTTGCCTATCGGACGCACAAAGAAACCGCTCGAGCACTCTTGACTCAGAGGGTATTGTTTTATGCGCCACTGGTTGGAGTTACTCCAGGGCGGATTGCGATTCGTGATACGCGTCGGTCGTGGGGGAGTTGCTCGTCGAAAGGCAATCTCAATTTCAACTACAAGCTGCTCTTTCTACCGGCCTGTTGGCGAGACTACATTGTGGTGCACGAGCTTTGTCATCTCCACCACCTCAATCATAGTGCTGCCTTTTGGGCAGAGGTGGCGCGTATTATGCCTGACTACCGCGAGCGGGCGCTAGCGCTCCGGCTCTTTGAACGGACGCACGGTACTGCGGTTGTCATGTTACAGAAAGCAGTCAGTTCTCACCGGTGTTCAATCTGCAGCAAGGAAAAGGAACAGGATGCTATGCTGGTAGTATGAAAAAACATTTCGTGTCTGCGTTAGTGGTAGCGCTTGTGCTTGGTGTGGTGGGGCCCATACCAGCGGCAGCATTTAGTTTAGTTGACGAGCAGCCGCTGTTTAGTGCGCAGCAGACTGAGAGTGGCATTGCGCAGCAGACGAAATATACGACCTGGCTACGTCCTTCACTTGAAAAGGCGGGGTGGATTAAGAAGGGACAGGTTATTGATGCTAAGTCTGCTAGTGCGATTGAAGTACGGTTGTGTCGAGAGTTTTTGGGTAAAAGTGATGCAGACTGTCAAAATTCGAAGTCGACAACAGCGTATCTGGTTATAAATGCTCTGGCGTATTATAGTAGTCTCGATAAAACGTCCGCGCCCGATAGTCTACTGACTAGTGCCGCTATCAAGAAAGCAGTGGCCAGCCGAATCTCGCAAGTGGCAACTACCCAGAAGTCATCCTGCAACTATTCGTTTTTCATTATTTTGCTGGGTGTCTGTCCTGCCTTAGATCTTGGTCTACAAGGGTTTCCTGGGGTAACCAAGACGACTGCCGCAAAATACGTTCGTAATGCAGAAAATCGCTATAAGGATTTGCTATCGCAAGTCTCGTCATTAGATAGTGAGAAGCGTAAGGCTTATGAGTCAGAGCTTGCAAAAACCAATTTGGCAAGCGACGTACCTCGTATGCAGTCAGCGCTCGCAAAGAAACAGTATACGGAAGCCTATCTTGCTGCTGTTACGTTTGGTTGGGCAGTGGAGTCGGTGACGATTCAGTTGCAAGTCTTTTTGGAGAAGCGCTCACCGGTTTCCTCAGCGATGGTGGCCGAACGAAAGAAAGTGTACGAGCGTGAACTGTCACGTTTCCAGCAGCAGCATCTCGTGCGTGGTACTGATGACGTCTACCTGTTACGGTATGGTGTGTATGCACGTAATTTGCGCAACCTTCAAGAAACAATCAATCGTTCTTCATTCACCCTCTTACGCACCGACGAGCAGTTGGCAATGTATGACTTTGCACTTGATATCATGTCACTGATTGATATGGGTGCCAAAGCCAAGATTTAGTCCTACAACACAACCGGACCGCCATCTTTGTGCCACCAGAGGGCAAGTGAGGCGAGGGTGCGGTGCGGTGACCAAGACTCTACGAGGGTAGCGATTTTGCGCGTGTGGTGTGGTCGGTGCGGGTAGTGCTGGTAGATGCTCTGCATAAGACCAAGGTCACCAAAAGAAAAGACATCGGGTCGACAGAGGGTGAACATGAGGAACATCTCGGCTGTCCAGCGGCCGATGCCATAGAGTTTGGTGAGTTCGGCAATGACTGCTTCGTCGGGGAGGGTGGGGAAGTGCGAGATGTCAATTGTGTGCCAAATTTCCGCATTATGGCGAATGTATTTGGTTTTCTGTCCCGAGAGACCGCAGGCCTTAAGGGTCTCCTCGGGGAGAGTGAGAATACGCTCTGGCGTGATACCGGTGGCGACGCGGCGACTCTGCTGGCTACCACCCACCGCTAATACGATACGACCAAAGACGGCGTCGGCAGCCTTGGTGCTGATTTGTTGGCTGACTATCGACCGCACGATACTGCTAAAGTAGGCACTGGGCGGCTTTGGGGTAGGAAGGGCAATGTCGAGGCCGGCAGGGGCGGTGAGTCCGGCGCGGAGGAGGTGCTCGAGGATCGGGTCTACCGTACTGAAATGTTTTAGCGCTGCCTGCGTATCAAAGGCTGATGGCATATATGATTTATAACGTAACATCTACCACATGGACGTCCTTTCTACAATTGTTCTGGCAGCGGCAGCCTTCTTTGGTTTTAGTGAACTCGCGACCCTCGTCGATGCCTGGTGGAACGGGGAAGGGGCGCTCGAAGCGGCCGCGACCGCAGTAGGCGCGGAGTACCCTGAAGCAGCAGCGCTCATGGCGTCGACGACCGAGGCCGTGCGGGGTGTTGTAGAGGCTGCACCTGCTTGGTAGGTATGACGTGGCAAGACTATCAAAAGCCAGACCAAGAGACACTGAAGGCCACTCTCGATCCGGTGGTGTACAAGGTGACGCAAGAGGAGGGAACAGAACGAGCAGGCGCGAGTCCGCTTAACGATGAAAAGCGGTCTGGTCTTTATGTCGATGTGTTGTCTGGTGAGCCGCTGTTTCTTTCGAGCGATAAGTTTGAGTCCGGCACCGGTTGGCCGTCCTTCGTACGACCAGTATCCGACCAGGCAATTGTTACCCATGAAGATCGTTCGCTGTTTTTCCAGACCCGAACTGAGGTTCGTTCGGTGATTGCTGATAGTCACCTTGGACACGTCTTTCCTGATGGTCCAAAGGATCGGGGAGGGATGCGGTACTGCATGAATGGTGCGGCATTGCGGTTTATTCCTAAAGAAGAGTTGGCAGCAGCCGGGTATGGTGAGTACCTTGGTCGCCTCTAGTTTGCTATAGTTGCTCGATATGAAACGGTTTTTCTGGGTGAGTTGGATGGTATTTGGGCTGGCACTATTTGCGTGGTGGTATGGGCCTGCACTGGTGGGGCAAGTGCCGGTCGAGCCAGTGGTGGCCGAGCAACAACAAGCGGTTACTGATGAGTCGGTGCGACTCCTTATGTTTGGTCGCGATAGTTGTGGCTACTGCAAGGCGCAACTAGCGTGGCTCACCACCACCGACTTACCGTACGAGTACCTCAATGTTGAAGAGGATCCGCAGGCTGCAGCCTTGTTTGATGAATTGGTGAAGAAGCACGAACTCACTAAGGTGACCCCGATAACGGTGGTGGGTGAGCGAGTGATCGTTGGCTTTAATGGACCCGACACAACGGGTAAGGCGCTCACCGACGCCTTCGCCGCAGCACAGACGGGTGATATTCAAACCATCGAAGAGCATTTAGCGCAGGCACCCAAGCAGAGTGGTCTGGCTGGAGCTGGGTGTACCGACGTATCGTGTAGTGCTGAGGGGTCGTCGTTTGTGTTTGATCTCCCGCTTATTGGTATGGTAGACCTGGAGACACTCTCGCTCTTTTCACTCTCGGCTTTGCTTGGTGTGATTGACGGTTTTAACCCCTGTGCGATGTGGGTGCTGGTCACGTTCTGTGTACTGCTCTCGCAGGCTGGCAGTCGGCGCAAGATGGTGTTCCTGGCGGGGCTCTTTATGCTCGCGGAGGGTATCATGTACAACCTCATTCTTAATGTCTGGTACAAGACCTGGGATTGGGTGGCGCTTGATGCGATTGTGACGCCACTGGTGGGTACCTTGGCGGTCGGTGGCGGTGCCTTCTTCCTTTGGCGCTGGTACAAAAACCGGGAGGCGGCACTGGTGTGCGATGTGACTGATCTGGAGACTCAAGGAAAGGTGATTGCCCGGTTTAAGGCGATTGCCAATCAGCCGATTACTATTGTCTCAGTCTTCTCAATCATCGCCATTGCCTTCTCGGTTAACGTGATTGAGTTTGCGTGTTCAATTGGTATCCCGCAGGCCTACACTAAGATTCTTGAGATGAACATGCTCACCTTTATGGAGCGTCAGTTCTATATCATGGTGTATACGCTTGGCTACATGTTTGACGACGTGATTGTGTTCGGTCTCGCTATCTGGGGCTACTCAAAGCTGCAGTCACTAGGTGGCAAGTACGCTAACCTCTCACTCCTTATCGGCGGTATCTTGATGCTCATTCTCGGTGGTTTCCTCATCATTGACCCGACGATGTTGGTGCTGTAGTTAAAACGTATTTAGAGAAAAAGCCGGTCTGGCACCGCTGGTGCCAGACCGGCTTTTTCGCATCTACTCATTCTGTATAAAAAGTGATTCCCGGACGCGCACGTTCGCGCATCCGGGTTTCTGTCGGCGTTTGATTGCCTGGGCTGCTTAGGCGGCCCGACGAGCGGGCGAGTCCTTGAGCACTTGCCCCCTCTCAGTGTCGGCTCTTGTCCGAGTGTGTGGCCAGGGCGACCCCTGTCGGCCGAACGATGACCGTGCTTCGCGCGGCCTCGCAGGCCTCACGGTAGGTTGTGCCTTCTTGCCGGTACTTCAGGTCGTAGTGCTCCTCGC